>Ga0209430_1000249_pt1 | contig 63254 bp, 53 predicted proteins | sample BarGraIncub1133A_FD_184504 | JGI IMG/M metagenome (GOLD analysis project Ga0209430, IMG submission 184504) | Arctic peat soil microbial communities from Barrow, Alaska - Barrow Graham LP Incubations 11-33A (SPAdes) (version 2) | ecosystem: Environmental > Terrestrial > Soil > Wetlands > Peat... | reverse complement strand
TGGCAACGCTGGCTCCAATCGATGTAACGGGAGATCAAGTGACGGGAGGGTATGTGCTCAAGTTGGACCGTCCGGAAGTGACCGATGTTGAAAACAAGGATTACTGGATTTCTCCATACAGAGCATGGACAAGCTCGCAACAACGCGAATACTTTCTGTTTCAGGATCCAAAGGGTGATAAATTGCAACCTGCTCAGTTTAACTACATCAAAAACTGCATCACCAATTTTGAGAACGCTATGTACAGCGACAATTACCAGGATAAGGTTACCGGCTATTTCCCACTGATCGATATGCAATCGTTCGTGGATTATTACATCATTACAGAATTGTCGCGCAATTTAGATGGATACCGCATCAGCACGTTTCTTCACAAAGATAAGGACAGTAAAGGCGGAAAGATTACGATGGGACCTTATTGGGATTACGATATTTGTTTCGGAAATGCCAATTTCTTTTCGGCTGGTGTGCCCGAAGGATGGATTATTGACGGTATGGGAGGTGGTGACTCTTATGCCATGCCTTTTTGGTGGCAGAAGTTTCGGTTGGATCCCTATTTTAACGATCAATTGAAGAAGCGTTGGAACTATTGGACTGCAAATTACCTCAATACGTCTTACTTGAATCATGTGATCGATTCCTGTTCGTACGAACTCATGGATGCTCAAAAACGGAATTTCAAGACCTGGGACATACTCAGTATCAATGTGTGGCCAAACAATTATGTTGGTGGGTCGTATGCCAATGAACTCAGTTATTTGAAAAACTGGCTCAGTAGCCGAATCACCTGGATGGACAGCCAGATTCAGGCGCTCGAGGAGCTCCCGAATAACTTGAGTACGGAGCGTTTCCCCATGGATTTGGTGACCTATCCGAATCCTTTTACCGAACAGTTAAACTTCAAATTCAACCTTGTCCGTTCTGGAAAAGTCGAAATTCGGATTCATGATTTGTTGGGCAGGACGGCCTATATCTACGAGGAAGTCTTGGATGCCGGCTTGCATGAGTTGCCCGTTTCAGTCTCTGAACTTTTTAGCACTTCACCCATCTACCAATATCAGGTCAAGGTGGACGGATCTATCAGAAAGACAGGTAAGTTGATCAGAAAGGAAAACTAAACTAAGGATTTGGACTTTTAAAATAAAAGTGTTATATTCGATTCGCAGTTAGAATCGTTCCTCATTTATTCAATCAAAACTCTTGCCATGGAAGACGTATTAGGTTTTCTGGATATGCAAACCATCATTTTTACAATGGTTATCACCAACCTTGTATGCACCTTAGTAATGCTTTTATTGTGGAGGCAGAACCACAAACGGTTGGATGGAATTACGTTTTTTGTTTTTGACTATACCCTTCAGACGCTGGCCATCCTTTTAATTGTTTTGCGAGGGAAAATCCCTGACTGGATATCCATTGATTTGTCCAATACCCTTTCCATGATTGGTATGTATCTGGGATATAGAGGGTTGGAGCATTTCTTTCATTTAAAGAGTGTTCAGTGGCATAATTATGCACTTCTGTTAATTTATCCTTTCATATTTACCTGGTTCACTTATGTGCATCCTGATTTAGCCGTTCGTGACCTGATGATCGGCCTTTTTTCCTTCCTGTTTTGTTTCCAGTGCGTGTGGTTGCTATTTTTCCGCGTCAATCGCACGATGTTGCGTATGACGATGCTCGTAGGGGCGGTGTTTATCGCTTATTGCGCGGTGGATATCAGCCGTATTTTCGATTATTTCATGAATCAGCATCATCTGATCAATTATTTTGATGCTGGTTCATTCGAAGCGTTTGTGATTCTGTCATATAAGATGTTGCTGATCGTTCTTACCTTCGGTCTTGCTTTGATGTTCAACAAACGTTTGCTGGACGATATTGTCGTTCAGGAGGAGAAGTTTTCAAAAGCGTTCCATACGTCACCTTATGCCATCTTGCTTACAAATATGGAGGATGGTCATATTCTGGAAATTAATGAAACCTTCCACCAATATTCAGGTTTTTCTTCGGAAGATATTGTTGGTCGGACTTCCATTATTATTAACTTCTGGGAAAATTCAAACGATAGAACTTTTGTATTGGATGAATTGGCTAAGGGTAAAGAAATTCGGGATATGGAATTTAATTTCCTTAGAAAGAACGGCAGTCGCCTAACTGGTCTTTTTTCTGCGGAAATCATCACAGTAAATGGAGAAAAGTGTTTGCTTTCCAGCATAAATGATATTTCGGAACGCAAACTGGCCGAAGAAGAACTGAAAGAAAGCGAAGCCAGGTTCAGAGAACTCAATGCTACCAAGGACAAGTTCTTTTCCATCATCGCGCACGACCTGAGAAGTCCGTTCAACAGTATTTTAGGATTCAGTAAATTGCTGGAAGAAAACGTTCGGTCTAAGGAATATAGTAGTGTAGAGGAATATGCCTCCATCATTCATAAATCCACGCAACATACATTGGACTTGCTGATGAATTTGTTGGAATGGTCGCGTTCTCAAATTGGCAGGATGGAGTTTACGCCCGAATACCTGGAATTTACTATATTGGTTAAGGATATTGTAGGTCTGTTTGATGATGCTGCACGTCAAAAATCCATCACCGTTTCGATGGAGGAGTTTCCAAATGCCACGGTGTTTGCAGATAAGGCTTTGCTGAGCATCATCCTTAGAAATCTGATTTCGAATGCCATCAAATTCACTCATCCCGGTGGCGAGATTCATTTGTCTGCCAGGATGCAAGATCAACAATTAAAAGTCTGTGTTATGGACAATGGTGTCGGCATCAAGAAAGAAGATTTGAAAAAGTTGTTTCGCATGGAGGAGAGTATCTCCAAAAGAGGTACTCAAAACGAACAAGGAACCGGTTTGGGTTTGTTGCTTTGCAAGGAATTCGTCGAAAAGCATGGCGGCAAGATTTGGGCTGAAAGCACAATCGACAAAGGAAGCGTCTTTTGCTTTACCCTTCCCACAAACCTTTAAGGGGCTTCAATCAGTAGATATCCTCCGATTCCAGGGCGCTGGTAGGTACAAATTCCATGTAGTCGAACATGAATTCTCCACCACTGAGGCCTTTGACACCCAATATATGCCGTCCGGCAGTCTTGAATGTATAGATGCCCAGAATGCGGCGCAGCTGCTGACCTTCGAATCTTGCGTTTTCCGTTTTATTAAAAAAACCTGTTTTAGGAGCTGTATAACAGGCAGGCCCTTTCATATACCCTCTATTGCGCATCATCTTGTCGTTTTCATAACCTTCATAGTCGGTTGACACGGTGTGTGGTTGTTGATAACCAATTTGTGAATTGGTGGCAGTTGTCATCAGATTCAGAGGCACTCCGGCAGGAATACTATCTAAGTAAAGTTGTGCAACTCCCCTGTTCCCATTGGCTCCATACCCAAAACGTACTTCGTAATTACCTGCGGGAATCGGCAAGGTTTCGATTGAGAAATCGTATAGTTTACCGGTTGCCGCCTTGAGATAGAGTTCATCCCCCTCATAGTCCTGAAACTGTTCCCACGGACACAAATAGCTGACGACAGTTTGTTCTGAACATGTGATTCGTTTGATATAGCCTCTGGGAAGCGAGTATCTGGGCTCCGGGTTCAAAAGGCCTAGCCCTCTGATGTTGTTGTTGGTCAGTTCATCGAAGAAGGAGGAGGAATCAAAACGAAGACGCTTGGTGGACATCATCAGGTCGGTGCTGGCATCGTAAACCAGCATGTTGTCGATTTCATGATAAATGCCGTTCAACGCTCCATGATCCCAGTTGGTGCTGACAAGGTGCACTACTTCACCGGTTACATTGTTATTGTTCAGTAAGTTGGTTTCGTTGGTGATGCGAATCTTGGATATTTCAATCAGGGTGTTCGGGCACATAGTTTCGAAGTACTCATACATATCACGGGTCTTAATCATATGGTCCGTATCGTAGGCATCAATGAACATCTTATGACTCAGTTGTCTGGTGATAATATGATAGGCAATAAAACGGTTCAGGCTGTTGTGACGGTTTCTAATATCGGAGATGTTCGCATCGGCCGGATATACTTCGTTGTAGATTGATGCTGCGTATGCTTTCAGACTTTCCAGATCTGTAATGCCTTTTTTTATAGCCATGGTGGCATTGCTTTCCATCAGAACGGTATATCTATAATAGCGACTGGCTGGAATTTCGTCGTACCAATAACTGCTGCCACGATTGGCTTTGGTGACCTTAACGAGATCTTGGTATTTTGCCGGATCGTACGAATCATCTTTGACCTGAAGCAACGAGTCTACCAGGCCGGTTTGAATCAACGCTTCGTTGAATAGGCTGAACATGCTGTCCTGGGCAATGACTTCTGCCACCCCTTTGCGAATGGGGTTCAACACTTCTCCTAGTCTGTGGATAATGCCATTGTAAACAATAATGTCTTTTTCCTTGATGAGTGCGGTTTGATTGATGAAAATGGAATCGGTGCCCCGAATTGGATCCACTCCGCCAAATCTTACATAAAAAAACCGGTCGCTCATGCTTGGGTGAGGCAATTGACCATCCGAAAAATCGATGGAGGAAACGCTCCAGTCAAGAACCAAATGGTCGTAGGCTATCTGCTTGATGCTGTCCATGGAAAAGTCCGAGAGGTCAGGTCTGCCCATGGACTGGTAAAATGCTTTCATCGCTTCGTTGTCGGGTGCAAAGCAGGTATAAATCCCGTAACTTTTAAGTAGCCCCATCACGTTTGTAGTGTCTAAAACCCTGCAAAACTCGGAATACAATTCTGGTTTGGATTGCAGGTATTGCCCCATGGTTTGATCCTGAAAGGTATAAAGGCTACCTTTGACATCGTCTGAATTGCAGGATTCAAAAAGTGTCAGCATGGAAATGAAAAGCAAAAGGATAAATTGGAGTGAACGTTTCATGGATTTCGGTTTGTAAATGCAAAAGAAGCGATTTTATAGCAGAGTAAACACTGAATTTCGTTCAAATTGCATTGATTTCAAACAAAAATTGATTATTTTGTTAAGATGGTGATAGTTAGTGATGTTTTGGCGATTCTAATAAGGCATTGGTTGTTGTCCTTTAGTGCTTTTTGGCGTACCCTACCGGATGGTTCAGCCATAGTATTTGAGATTTTTTAAGTTGGAGTGCTACCCTCAGTGCTTTTTGGTCCATTTGAGCCCTTGGTACGGTAGCCAGTCCGGTCCCGGCACAAAAGAGTGCGATGTTTTGGGAAACGATGCCTGCATCCAAGCAACCCATTTCGTAGGCTCCTTTATTTCGTTGTAGAGAGGAATCGGGCTCATAGCCACGGAATTTCGCCATATCCGAAGTAATTAGAAGAATGACGGGTGCACCCGTTACACGTTGTCCATCCAGCAATGGTCGGACATCTTGGGTGGTGATTTGTTTCAGGTTGTTGGCGGTGGCATCGTACAGGTAAGCACCATCCGCCCGGCAGACATAAATGTCCACGTCCCGTGAATCCATGGCGGATGGAGCCGTTCTTTTACCGCTTTCAGGTCGATTGATGCCATTGGCTGCCCAAAGCAAGTCGGAGAGGTCTTGCAAAGGCAAGTCTGTAGCCTCCATGGAGCGAATGGACTGGCGATTCTGGAACGCTTCCATCAGGTTGCTTCCTTTGATCGTACTGTGGGCATTGAGTGGCAGGACTTTCAAGTCTTGGGCGCATACTACCATCGAAAGGCAGGTCAGGAAAAGGAATGTGGTCGTTTTTTTCATGATGATCGAGTTTGTTGGATTGGAGAGGGTAAATTTACATCAAAATTATTGTATTTTTGAAGTACAAAATCCGTTACATGCGTGAAACCCTACAATTGAAACCTGAAGAAAAACTCATTCTTCTGGCAGCAGACATCAATCCTGAAATTTTCATTATCAATAAGATGGACGAACTGATTCCGCTTATTAAAAAAAAATACCTGTCATCGTACTGAAGGGTTTCATGCTTTCTGAATGGTTGTATGGCAACATCAATCTTCGTCAGTTTCAGTTCACCTGCCTCTATGATATTGTCAATATGCTGAATCACAAGTGCGATGTTCTGAACTGGGAGCTTTTTTTAACAGAAATGCATTCAGGCAAACGCCGAATCGGTTACCTATAAATACTTGCTTTTGGCTCAGAAATACATGAATGGGAAATTGCCAGCTACCGTTGCAGACAAATATGCTTTTATGCTTACACCAAAGGATGAACGGATTTTCTTGAGTGTTTTGAGAGGGAATGCCATCCACATCAATACGCCCGGAGTCTTTCGACCTTTGGGACATTTAAAGGGTTTTGGCAAACGATTTCGGTATTTGTTCGACATCTTTTTCCCTACTACCGGTTTAAACATAAAAGTCAATTATGGGTCTATTATCCCTACCGGCTAATTCTCAGTTTCGAGACCTTGTGGCTGACCATTAAAAAAGCATTGAAGTGATCTTATTCACCCTTGCTGGTGAGGTACATGGCGCAATATTTGCCTTGTTGGGCCATTAGCTCTTCGTGACTGCCAGATTCGATGACAGAACCTCTGTCCAACACATAAATGATGTCCGCCCATTGAACGGTGGAAAGTCGGTGGCTGATAATGACGACGGTCTTATCTTTGGCCAGTGTCCGCAGACTTCCAAGCAATTGCTTTTCGGAATCGACGTCGAGGGCGCTGGAGGGTTCGTCCATGAAAAGAATGGGTGAATCCCTGTAGAAGGCGCGGGCAATGGCGATTTTCTGCCACTGGCCGATGCTGAGCTCTTCCCCGCTTTTGAAAAGGTTGCCCAACAGCGTTTCGTAACCAAGCGGAAGCCGTTCGAACAGTTCGGCAATGCCTGCAGCCCTGGCAGCTTCTTTGGCTTTTTCCAAGTTGAACGGAACCTCGATGTTGCCAAGGCTGATGTTTTCGTGTGCCGTGATGTTATACAGCGCAAAATCTTGAAATACAGCGGTAATCTGACGTCGTAATGCCTGCTTGTCCAGATCCCTCAGATCGTCGTCGTCGAAGCGTATGCTGCCTTCCTGTGGGGAATAGAACCCACTGAGCAACTTGATGAGTGTCGTTTTTCCAGAACCGTTGGCGCCGACAAAGGCAACAGTTTTCCCAGCTGGAATATGTAGGTTGACCTTAGAAAGCGCATCACGCTTGCTTGTCTCGTAGCGAAAGCGCAAATTTTCCACAGTAATGCCTTTTTTGAGCGACTGAAGCTGTTTGTTTTGGATGGATTTTTCGCGAATAGGCAGATTGAGGAAGGCGAAAAAGTCGTTGAGGAAGGTGTTGTCTTCCATCAGCAAAGTAACAGAACGAAGTAAATCACTTAGGACGGCATAGCCTCGTTGGAAAACGAAGAAAAACAGCACGACTGAACCAATGGTGATGGCGCCAATGGTCATCAGGTAAACTACAGTGGCTAAAGATGTGAATATGAGCACAACGGCAAAAACCTGTGCAGCGATATCGGCCAACATTTCCGACTTCTGCAGTCGTTGTTTTTCTTCATAGAGTTCGTCCTCCATGTCTCTGAAGCGGTGAAGAAAAATGCCTGAAAAACCAAAAAGGCGAAGTTCCTTGGCAAACGGGAAGCCCGTCAGGATGCGGTTGTAATAGGCCATTTGCCGTTCCTTCGGACTAATGGATTCTTTGAGCCGATAGCGTTTATTGGTGTATTTCAATCGAACCAACACGCTGGGGATGACAGATATCAGCAGCAGAACCAGAAGGTACCACTTAATGCCGAGAAACATGACCAGCATGACCAACACGGCCGCCGCTGATTTAAACAGCGTAAGCAATTCGTTCATGATCTTGACCGGGCGGAAACCGGCTTCCTGTACGGCACGGTGGATCTTATCTTGTTGATTTGGGTCTTCGTAGTAGGATAAGTCCAGTTCGGTATGTTTCTGATGCAAAAGCTCATAGGTGTGATTGGTGACTACGTGGGAGAGCTTTTCAAAGAAATAGCCGTGGATGACGGAAAGTATACCGCTGAGTAGAAAGACACCGGCTGTTAGAAGGATGAGGCCGGTTTGGCTCATCCAGGGCAGGCTGGTGGAACCCGGATTCGTGAGTCTGTCTACCAGCAGTTTGATGCATACGATCAGTAAAAAAGGTGCAACGCCCTGGATTACTGAGAGTATAGTATTTGTAATGAGTGGCTTACGCGCTGGTTTACCGATAATCTTCAGGTTGTCTTTCAGTGAGCCGTAACTCTCGGTCAGTTTTTTCGAATAAGCTTTAAGGCGGAAATTTAGGTTGTACAAAGGAATGAGCAAGTTTCGGAACGTCCGATTCATTGCCGTTAACAGGCGAATCTTACGGTCGGATGTGGTCAAAATCTTTTTCCCTCGAGTGAACTGAACGATCTGACCGGCAAGGACTTCTGCCGTAAAAGGCGGGTCGTTGAAAAGGTTTTTATCACCACGGGCGGTAAAGTAGGTCAGGGCACCGTTTCGATTGATTCGGATAAGCCTATGCGCCACATAGTTGTCCCGTAATTTGAAAACGACAATTTCACCGATCCGAAGTTTTTCGGGATCGCATTTCTGAACCATGCCGACATCACCGTCTTTCAAAACGGGATACATGCTGTTCCCGTTCATCCTAAACAGCGTGGTACGACCCTCTTTCAGAAGGCTTTCGTCCGTTGTCTTTTCATTCTTCATGGGTCTGCAGGTAACGTACGATGCTGTGGTCGGGAACAAAACCTGTCTCGTAAATACCCACGCTGTCGCATAGATCGGTGATGAAACCGATGTAATTCTGTATGAACTGTTTGTCGAAATTGTTTTGGATGCAGAAAGCCATGACCTTGGACACTGCTTTGGCACCGGTGATGCGTTGGGTGATGTTTTCCGGGAAATGGCGAATTAGATGGATGGCCAGCAAAGGAGCGGACTTGGGCAGGTCAAAGTAATACATGGGGGTGTTGTGCATGTAAAAACCGTCTACACCTTTGCGGATGATCATCCGGTCGTCGTTGACGATGCTACTTCCACAGGCTTTCCATTGTTCTGCCATCGTGGATTTTCCAGTTCCGGAGAAACCCGTGAATATCCGTCCTTTGGCACCGTCGAAAACGCCGGATGCATGAATCATGATGGCATTGTTGTTTACGACTAAGTAATAGAGCATGATGGGCCCCATCGGGTATTTCATGGGGTGGAGTTGTCCGTCTTCCATGGGTTCGGAATAAATTTTCCAGTGCTTATACGTTTCATCCAGAATGGCCAACTGCTGGATTTCATCCCGGGTTTGTTGATTATAAAGCTTAAAGCCAAGCCCGTTCTCGTATTTTACGACCGAATAGAAACGTTGCAGGTCGCTTTTGGCTTCAAAAAGCGTTTCGCAACCGTCAAACAAGTTTGCAGGAATACCGGAGATGCATTCCACGTCCATGTCGGGAATGCAATCTTTTGCTACTTTTAAAAATGGAGCGTAGCCTTCATCCATATAAATGGGGCTGTCTCCAAAAAGGCGAATGGTAAAGTCTGCGATAACTAAATTCATGGCAACAGATTTTCAGGACATCATTTCGGACATTTTTTCCAGGAAACCGGTAATGTCTTTTGTTGCAATTTCGGGGCTGACTTCAAAGGTTTCGACCATCCGTTCGGCAAGTTCTTCAACCGTTGTATTTTCGTTGATGTTCTCCCAGATGAATCGACCGGTTTCGTTCATCGTGAAGAGTTCGTTCATTTGAGAAACGTTTCCTGTCAGAGGAACGAGTACCAGTTCGTTACCCACTTCACGTGTAACGAAGCCCGATTTTATTTTTTGGAGTGATTTAAGGTTCATGGTGTTGCAGTTTAAGAAAAAGCGGTTGTCTTGAAAGGGCAGCCACTTGATAATTATTGGACGAATATACGGAAAAATTAGATAATGCTGAACCTGTCGGAGAGAACTAAATATTCGTCGATCATCCAATAAATCTCTGTACAAGGCACTTCATGGTAGAGTCAACAAAATCATTGGAAGTCGTATCTGAAACTATTGAAATAGACGGTTCCACTGTCCAAAAGAGTGTTATACGAAAACAATCCTACCCGAATGCCCTTCCAACTTCCAGTCTTCAGCGCGTATGCTAGGCCGCAAGGGGTGAAAATCTTGCCGTTGATGCTGAAAGCACGTTGATGTTGGTTGTTCAGGTCATTGAGCGTGATCCGAAGATAAATGCGTTTGGCGGTTAGTGGGAGGTTTTTTTCCACTACTCCGTTGTTTTCAAGATAAATGTACGTATGACCGTTTTCACGGAGGACTCCGATGCCGTTGAAAAGATTTCCTAGGCAAAACAGCCCGGCGCGTTGTCCTTCGGCCAGTTTGCTTAAGTCTATCTCCGTAGTCACTTCGCCGGAATAGCCCATCACTTTTTGTGTGAACATGTTGCGAGCTTCGCGCAATTGAGAGGCTTTCAAGGCATGAATGGTCAGCCAACCTTTTCGTTCGGTAAGAGACCATGCTTCGTTGGCAGGGTTATGGTTGAATTGCCATTGCAAACCAAGTGTTTGGGAGGAGAATGAGTCGCTTGTCTGAGGATAAAATGACGTGCTGCTGGTAATCGGTTTCGCCCATGCATGCACCGGTTCACCGATACCGTTCGAATCCAAATCCACTCCGATGAACGGCCAACCGTTTTCCCATCGAACGGGTTCCAGATGAACCACTCGTCCCAAAGGTTCGGTTGACTGAAAATGATAGAACCACCACTCGCCCTTAGGAGTATCGACCAAAGCACCTTGATGAGGACCGTTAATCGAAGTGCGACCTTGCTCCAACACTACTTTTTTCTCGTACGGTCCGTAAATATTCTTAGCACGCAACATCGTTTGCCATCCCGTTCCGACACCCCCTTCGGGAATGCTCAAATAATAATACCCGTCCATTTTGTAGAACTTGGTGCCCTCAGCAACCGGGCCATTATAAATGGTTATTCCGGTGTCCAGTAATGCCGTTCCGTCCCAAGACATTTTGTGCAAAATAATGGGACCTGCCCGCCATTGACTTCTGCCTAAGTAAGCTTGCCCATCATCGTCCCAAAAAGGGCAGGGGTCTTCCCATTTCTCAACGGCCTTCAAACAGAACAATGGTGACCATGGACCAGCAGGATTCGTTGCATTGCTCATGAACAACCCTTCGTTATACGTGCAGAAATAAACCCAGAATTTTCCGTCATGATAGCGGACGGATGGTGCCCAGGAACCGCCGGCATAGCGTTTGTTTTCGTTCCAGCCTGGAAAGTCAAATCGTTTATAGGCCTGTGAAATGATTTTCCAATTCACCATATCGTCCGATTTCAACACCTGCATGCCAATATAATGAAAGTCGGAGCACACCATATAATACGACTTCCCGACACGGATCACATCAGGGTCGGAATAGTCTGCATTCAGCACGGGGTTCCGATAAGTGCCGTCACCCTGATCCCCCCAATTGCGGGCGTTCAGGGGCAACATACAGAGCAAGAAAAGAAGCAGCAGCGTGTTTTTCACCGGAAATGTTTTCGGCAGGCAATTTCCGAAAAATAATGTAAATAAGCAAAAGCGCCTTTCCAAAAGAAAGAGACGCCTTACAAAGAAACAAAAAGATTTTTTAGCAAGCTGTAATGTTAAAAAAGGTTAATAATGGTTCAAGGTCATTATAGGACGAATGCTTGGAGCTAAATTTACCCAAAACCTGCATGAACCCATTTTACATATCGCGATGAAAAAAACAATTGGTCCCCATATTTTGATGCTGCTCGGTCTTGTAGCTTTGTTTCATTTTACCTCCTGCAATCCTGCTGATGAAAACAACAACAACAACACTATCGGTGAAACTGTGACAGACGCATCTGGGAATACTTACAACACCGTGATTGTTGGTCGTCTAACCATCATGACTGAAAACCTTCGCACCACCAAATACAACGATAGTACCGACATACCCTTCATTACAACCGGTGGAACCTGGTCTGTCACCACTCCGCTGAGTTGCTATTACGAAAACGATTCGCAAAAAGGAATGCTTTACAATTTTTATGCCGTTGAAACTGGGAAGCTAGCTCCAAAAGGTTGGCATACTGCAACAAGTGAAGATTGGATTTACCTAGACTCCTTGGTTAATGTGGATTACGTCGATGGCTATGTAAAAGCAATATGTTTCACTTCTGGTTGGCTGGCTTCTGACATTCCAAACACACCTGGCAACAATCAAAGCACGAACAACGCCTGGAAACTGGGCATTCAGCCGACCGGTTACAGGGATGCTTATGGTGTATTTTCCGAAGAAGGTTCAACAGCATTTTTCTGGGGAGATCCTTGGGCTAATCTCTTATATGCCTATACATACAAAATAGACTATAACGCCTCAATGTTAACACAGACAGCAAAACTCAAGTCCCTAGGCGCCTCCGTTCGTTGCGTAAAAGACTATTGAATGCTATCTTTTTGGTCTAACCAACACCCGTTCCACTAGCGATTGTCTCCATAGTGGCAGCAGGTTGAAAAATTCCTGAGCCGTCTGAACTCCGCCCTGTTGTTTTTTCCAATAAACAGTGGCGTAATAACGGATAACCGGGCTACCATTCAACAGATACAAGAAGTTGCTCGCATCTTCGCATTTGGTGCTTTTCGTGATTTCTTCCGGACAATAAACGGCAAGGCCAACGGTTTCCTTTTCATACTTAACGGTGTCAGCCACCGGCCAGTTACGCCCCCAAACGGCTAAGACATTGTCCTTGTTGTAGCTGGTCATTTCTGGAAATTTTTGGACACCGGTGCAATACGTAAGTGCTCCCAAATCGGCTGCGGAAAGATAATTGACGATTTCCAGATCGTGATGACCGGCATAGAGGAATGCACGGGTGGTCATCTGAACACTTTGGCTTTGATACTGCCAGTTTTCAGAGACCATTTCAACTACGGTACGAACCGGGCCGTTGGCTAGAATGCGGGCTGTACGGTTTGAAACCGGCTCGATGTGCAATGCCTTCTTGCCGTCCCAACCTTTAAAGGTTCCCACAGAAACATAATCATTCACCAACAGGATGTCGTCACCAAAATTCTTTGCCAGCATGGAATCGGTTGGATACCAAAGCGATTCAGCCAGTTCCAGCCTGGGTTGTTTTTTGCCATATACGTCTATGGTTTGTTTCTTGTCGAAATAAAAGCGATAGCCCATCCATTCACTTTCGAATGCGGGGCCGTGGTGGTGCAAAGCATTGTAAAGGTTTCCTGTTGGAGATGCGATTTCCTTGATGGGAACCAGCGCTTTTCCTACTTTCTTAAACATTTGGGCATTCACTCGTTTCGGGAACACCTTTTTGGAAGGTTTGTTTGCGAATTTCAGTGTAAGGATCTCTTTCTGAAGTGATTTCAGATTAACGGTCAGGGCAATTTCTTCCACTTTTCCGTCCTGATTGAGGTCGTCTGCCTGAACAGGAATTTGTTTTTTCCCCAGAAACGCAATAGGATAACCAGCGGGGAGGGCTTCGCCGAATTGTTGGCTTGTAAGGACGATGGGCTGGTCAGGTCTGTCGAACTTGGAAGGATTCTCAACGACGAATGTGTAACTTTTGGCTGAAACCAAAGTGCTGAAGGCCAGCAACAGCATCAAGACAATGTTTTTCATGGGGTATGGATTAAAAAAAAATGGGTATCATCTAAATCTTAGACAATACCCGCAAATTTAAGTTTAAAATATTTAATTTATCCACTTCACGTAGCAAAAATCTTGACGGTGGGGCAAATCGACGTTTTTCGGAAAAACGCGTACAGCCCACGTAAAATGACCGGCACGGTTCAACGTATAAGTCATTCCAAAGGTTTGTAGACCGTTTTCCGCTTTCAACAGGTCAAACTCCGTGATCTTAATGGTACGTTTGCCGTCGGGACGGATGTTGCAGACGACCAATTCAATGCCCAGGTCATTGTCTGCCCCTGTGTTTGCAAGAGTAACTTTAAATTGATAATCCTGGCCGACACACATGTCCTTGCCAAAGTTTTCTGGTATTTCCGTACTTTGTACGGTAATATTGTCCCAATAACCAACCACTTTTTCCTTCCAGGCAGCAATTTCGATGGCTTTTTTGAACGAATCAGCCCTTAGTAATGCAGAACGCGTGGCAAGCTTGGTGTAGAATTTCTCCAAATAATCGTCCAGCATGCGCTTGGTCGTGTATTTGGGAGCAATCTTGGCGATGGAATTTTTGATGTACATGATCCATTCGGGCGAATAGTCCTTTTCATTTTTGGAATAATACAGCGGAATGATTTCATTTTCCAGCATGCCGTAAATGGTGGCGGCATCCAATTGATCCTGGAAATCAGGATTTTCATACGTGATCTTATCGGTCAAAGCCCAACCCGCACCTTTCTCGTAGCCTTCCAACCACCAACCGTCTAGGACGGAGAAGTTCAGTACGCCGTTCATTTCGGCCTTCTCGCCGGAAGTACCGGACGCTTCAAGCGGACGGGTCGGCGTGTTCAGCCATATATCCACGCCGGAAACCAACCGTTTGGCCAAAGCCATGTCGTAGTTTTCCAGGAAGATGATTTTGCCTTGGAATTCGGGCATTTTGGAGATTTCAACGATGCGTTTGATGAGGCCCTGACCACCACCGTCGGCTGGGTGTGCTTTACCCGTGAACAGGAATTGTACGGGGAATTGCGGATTGTTGACAATCTTGGACAAGCGTTCCAGATTCATGAACAACAAATGTGCGCGTTTGTAGGTGGCAAAACGACGGCCGAATCCTATGGTCAGCGCATTGGGGTTCATTTTTTCCAGAATGGAAACCACACGGGTGGGATCTCCCTGGTTACGAAGCCAGTTTTCCTTGTATTTGGCACGAACGTATTCGAATAATTTCTGTTTGAGCACCTGACGGGTTTCCCAAACTTCTTCGTCGCTCACCTGGTAAATCTTTTCCCAGTGTTTGGCGTTGGATTGGTCGGACCACCAGGCAGGGCCGAAGGTCTTGGAGTAGAGTTTTTGCCACTCTGAAGCAGTCCAAGTAGGCATGTGCACACCGTTGGTCACGTAATTGACATGCAGTTCTTCGGGGAAATAGCCTTTCCAGATTGGATTGAACATTTCCTGAGAAACCTTGCCGTGAAGCCAGCTCACACCATTTACTTCCTGACAGCAGTTGCAGGCGAAGGTGCTCATCGAGAACTTTTCGTGGGAGCCCGGTTCATCCCGGCCCATATCGATGAATTCCTGCCAGCTGATGCCTAATTTGGCAGGGAACGCGCTCATGTATTTGGCGAAGAGATCTTCTTCGAACTGGTCGTGACCGGCAGGTACAGGCGTGTGTACGGTGTAAAGACCGGAAGCACGGACCACTTCAAGTGCTTGTGGAAAAGTGAGTTGTTCCTGCTGAACCAAATCCACCAGGCGTTGTGCGTTGATCAATGCGGCATGTCCTTCGTTGCAATGATAAACCTGCTTTTTGATACCTAAGGTGTTGAGCAAGTGCATTCCACCAATACCAAGCAGGTATTCCTGTTTTAGGCGGTTTTCCCAATCACCACCGTAAAGTTGGGCGGTAATCTGACGATCGTATTCGCTGTTCTGAGCGTTGTCGGTGTCCAATAAATAAAGGGGCACACGGCCTACAGCCACTTTCCATACATTCACGTACAGTTTGTAGCCGGGGTAGTCCATGACAAGAACCAGGTTTTCTCCGTTTGCATCTTTGACCTGCATCAGGGGCAAGGTGTTGAAATCCTGCGGTTCGTATTTGGCGATCTGCTGACCTTCCATCGATAGTTCCTGAGTGAAGTACCCGTTGCGGTACAAAAAGCCGACAGCAGCCATGTTGATGTTGCAATCGGAAGCTTCTTTGAGGTAATCTCCAGCCAGCACGCCAAGGCCGCCGGAATAGATTTTCAGAATGTCGGTCAAACCATATTCCATGCTAAAATAGGCTACGCTGGGTTTTTCGGTATTGACCGGCGTGTCCAAGTATTTGCGGAATTCCGTGTATGTTTTTTTAAGACGGCTCATGAAAACCTTGTCTTCAGTCAGTTCCTTTAACCGTTGATAGGAAACGGTTTCAAGCATCAAGATAGGATTGCGTCCGCATTCGTGCCAAGCTTCCGGATCTACATCCCGGAACAGATTAACGGCTTCGTATTTCCAAACCCACCATATATTGTAAGCGATTTCCTGCAATTCACAAAGACCTGGAGGCATTGTCGATTTGACTACGACTTCGGCCCATTGCGGGACATTAGCGTTATTAACTTTTACCTTCATAATAAAGTATTTTTTTTTAATTTTTTGTAGTAGAAACGCTTTTCAGCGCAAAATCATAAGCCTGTCGGTAGGATTCCATGAACTCGGACCAATGCGCCTTTTGAGAAAGTTTTTGCGCCCGTTCCGCAATCAGTTTGCGTTCGTTGTCGCTTTTGCTGACATAATCCAACATGGTCAGGGCAATGGCCTCGGATACTTGCTGAACATTGTGATCATTGCGGTTCAACACTGCCACTCCATCGGAAATGCCTTCCTGGTCACCTTCCTGAAGAGCCCAGGCTCCAAAACCAGCTAGATTGGTGGTGATGGTGGGTACAGAGAAAGCGATGCTTTCGAGTGGAGTATAACCCCATGGTTCGTAATAAGATGGAAAAACCGTCAGATCGAAACCGGAAAGCAAATCGTAATAGGAGAGGTTCAGGATTCCATCGTTCCCGTTCAGGTAACAAGGCACAAAAATGACTTTTACCTTGTCTTTGGCCGAATTTTTCAACCCCCGGTATTGAATCATTTTCAGCACGCTGTCATTTTCTATGTGGTTGAGCCAATGGGTTGTCCAGGGGAAATAAAGTGGATTTTTTGCTGGCGAAGATTCAGCCAGTCTGGAAATTACTTCCTGACGGGGTGCCGAAACATCACCCGGCACTAAGATGAATGCCACCACTTCGCGTTCCAGTGATTTCTTTTTTGAAAGTCGGTAAAGCGATTCAATGAAAACGTCCAGTCCCTTGTTGCGGAACTCATAACGACCGCTGGTGGCAATGAACAGAACATCTTCTGACAAGGAACATCCACAAAGTGCTTCCGTGACTTTGGTCAACATTTCGCGGGAGGCGGAACGGGCCTGTTCCGCTTTCTTTCCTTTTGGAACGAACTGATCCTCAAAGCCGTTTGGTGTGATGACATCTGGGTTTTTCTCCAGGAGCAACCGACATTCCTTGGCGGTGATTTCACTCACGGTAGTGAAGCAATCGGCCTGTTTCGCGGCCAATTTTTCCACAGAATGCTTTGAAACCATGTTCAGTTCCCTAGCCATTTGGTCTCCGTTGTAGGAAGACATGAAATCGTAAAGCGGCTTGTTGTTTCCACAGATGGAACGACCAATGGAGGTGGCATGCGTCGTAAACATCGTGGCTACTTCCGGCAGGAAATGTTTGCAGTATAAAAGGCCGAAACCAGTGGTCCATTCGTTGAAATGAGCGATGACTTTTTGATCGGAAAGCTTTGCGAACACGTAAAAACTCTTGATGACTTCACCGCAAGCCCATGCGAACATGCAGGATTCATCGTAATCACCGTAGGCATGGAGGGAATCTACTCCGAACCATGTCCATAAATTGGTGTATATCTGATATTTATGGGAATAATAATCTGCGAAATCAACCAAGATGACAATGGGGCGACCAGGAACTTCCCACCGGCCAACACGAATTTTAAGCCCATCTTTGACAGCCTGCTTGCGCCAGGGAGCCAACAGAGACGGCACTTCAGTAAAAGAGGAATTCCGGTCTTGAAGATCTGGTCCGATAAACAGAATTCTGTCTTTATTGCTGGTTTGCAGTGATTTAGCTCTTGTAGATAAGACAGTATGTATACCGCCTACTTTATTACAGACTTCCCAACTAACTTCAAAAATATAGTCGGGCGTCAAACGTCCCTCTTCCATGAATACAACCCTAATTATCTAAAAAAATATTCATCACAAAGATATGGTTTTTAGCTGAACTTTTTGATTTTAGCCTATCTTTGTAAACAAAACAAATCAATATGTTTGGACAAGGGCTTTGCAAGGGGATTCTAAGATTATTCGGATGGAAATGGGATGCTTTGGTGCCCGATTTGGATAAATGTATGATTTGTGTGGCTCCGCACACCAGTAATTGGGACTTCGTCATGGGTAAACTGGGTTATACTGCTCTTGGCAGAGATGCCAATTTCGTGATCAAAAAGGAGTGGATGAAAGGTTTCCCGGGGTGGGTGCTGGCTAAATTGGGCGGCATCGGCGTTGATCGAAGCAAACCGAGTGCTTTTACCGACCAGATGGCCGAACTCTACAGAACCCGTGAGAAATTTTGTCTGTCCATCACGCCTGAAGGCACCCGCAAGCCGAATCCCAAATGGAAAAAAGGCTTCTACCACATCGCCATGAAGGCGAATGTCCCCATCAACCTGGTCAGCATCGATTATGCCAAAAAGGAAATGTGCGTGTTTGACGTATTCGTACCCACTGGTGACGAACAGGCCGACATCTTTGCCATTCAGCAAAAATATATAGGTGTGACAGCCTGTCATCCCGAAAATTTCGTTCTTCCCACCAAACCCATCGTAAAATGAGAATCAGCCTGATTCAGAGCGATATAATTTGGGAACACAAAAGTGCGAACCTGTTGTATTTTGAAAGTCTGCTTTCCGGTCTGACCGGCAAAACAGATTTGGCTGTTCTTCCTGAGATGTGCACTACCGGTTTCAGCATGAATCCGGAACTGTTGGCTGAAACCTTGGAAGGAGAGACCATCGCTGCTTTCAAACGAATGGCTGCCGGATTCGGTTTCGCCATTACCGGAACTTTTATCGGAAAGGATGAAATCCATTCTTACAACCGCGCTTTTTTCATTCAACCCGACGGGCACATGGACTTTTACGATAAAAAACACTTGTTCCGCATGGGTGAAGAAGGTTTGCATTACACCTCAGGGAAAACAAAAAAAATCGTTTCTTACCTTGGCTGGAATATTCGACTGGCGGTTTGCTACGAGCTGCGTTTCCCGGTATGGCTCCGCAATGTAAAGAATGATTACGACCTGATGCTGATCATGGCCAACTGGCCAGAAAGTCGCCAACATGTCTGGACCAGTCTGATCACAGCGCGTGCGCTTGAAAATCAGGCATACGTCTGTGGCGTCAACCGGGTTGGCACGGATGCCAACGGAATTAGCTATTCAGGTGGATCCATGCTGGTCAATGCCTACGGAACCACGCTGACCGATTCCGAACAGGTTGGTGTCGGATTTGATGATCCTCGCAGCAAGCAGCGAGGAATTTTCGATTCCGGCAAGGAAAATAGTTGCATTAACCCCGCTGCAAGCATCGGGGCATGCGCGACCGGAATTCAGACATTAGATCTCAATCTGGAGGAATTACACCGCTTCCGCCAGAAATTTCCGGTCTGGGAAGATGCGGATTCCTTCGAGATTATTACTTAGCCGGACGTTTGAACGAGATGTATTTGGGCTCCATCGGTACATAATCGGTGCGGTCCCAAAGGGTACTGGTTATCATCAGGTCGGCGCTGTATCGGTTGCAAGCGATGGGCACATTGTGCACCCGGCACTGACGAAGCAGCATCTGAATGTCGGCTTCATGCGGCTGAGGGTTCAGGTCATCAATCAGAAAAACGGCCAAGTCCACTTGTTTGCGTACCACTAAGGCGGCAATTTCGGCATCTCCACCCAATGGGCCGGAGTTCATGCAGGTGATTTCAGCCTTGACACCTTGGCTTTTCAATGCTTTTTCAACAAGTCCGCCAGTTGTTCCGGTGCAGACCAGATGGTGCTCGGAAAGGAAATCAGAATTGAATATGGCCCACTCAATCATGTCTGCCTTGCGCTTATCGTGGGCAACCAAGGCGATTGTCAGTTTCTTATGCATCATTTTTTTATTTTTGGTGAAATGAGTTTATCCATTAGGATTGCCAGTTGTTTGTTGTTGCTCTCCAACAGCGTATTTTTTTTAATAATTTCTGTGGCGGATTGAACGAACGGTGCATTTTTCAAGAGTTCATCACCACAATTTGCCACCATGTCCTGTAAAGATTGAGGTGTCATTTCTAAGTGAAACTGGAGGGCCAACGCATTGGCTCCCATTAGAAAAGCCTGATTCACACAAGCTTCCGATTTCAACAGGTGTTTTGCTCCGGGTGGAATGCCAAATTTGTCACTGTGCCAGTGAAAAACAGGTGTTTCCGTATCAAATTCTTTTAAAATGGCCTGACTTTTACCCGCTTCTGTCTTACTCAAGCTGAACCATCCAATTTCCTGCCAACGGTTGGGAACGACAGGTGCCCCCATCGCGGAAGCCATGAGTTGGGCACCGAGGCAAATGCCGAGCACCGGTTTTCCTGCCACAATGCAGGAGCGGATGAATGATTTTTCAGCAATCAGCCAGGGATACTTGCTTTCGTCGCAAACGCCCATAGGCCCTCCCATAACCACTAAAAAATCGAAATCGTGCAACGTAGGCAAAGATTGCTTTTCGTAAAATCGAGTTGTGGTGAATGCATGGTTGTTTTCTGACGCCCAGTCCCTGATGAAACCTGGCCCTTCAAAGGACACGTGCTGGAAACAATGTATACAGAGTTGCTTCATAAAGAACAACTTGAAAAAATGGCAACCCTCTTAGCAAAAACGAACGTTTTTCATGCTTAAGGTTGCCATCTAGTAGTTATAATGCAAAAATACACATTAATTTGTTGAAATATGAGTAATGGTTCGTATTTGTTGTTAATTTTGGCGTTGTCTAAAATCCATACACCGATTACCTCCTGAGCGTATCATGAGAAAAAGATTGATTTTTCCGCTGTTGGCGACCTTTTTGCTTAGCCTGAATCTGGAAGCTTCCGAAAAGGATTCAATCAATTTTCAAAATCAAATTTCACTTTTCGGATTGTATAATCCGACATTCATTGTCCCTTTACAAGGTGGTGGCATGTACGTTCCACAAATCGATTATCTCCGTGACTTTACCGGTGACAAGCGCATCAGTGCCGAAGTTTCGGGCATGTTCAATTTTAATATGGGTTTTCAAGCATCCGACATTCAAGACCCTGAAACATCAGCGCGTTTGTACAGGGCCTGGGTCCGATTTTCTACGCAACGCAATGAAATTCGTGCCGGATTGCAGCAAATCAATTTCGGGTCCGCTTCGTTGCTGCGACCCTTGCAATGGTTCGACGGTTTGGATCCGACGGATCCCCTGAGGATGACAAACGGTGTTTGGGGAGTATTGGACCGTATTTATTTAAAAAATAATTCCACCCTCTGGTTGTGGGGCCTTTACGGGAATAAAGACCGAAGGGTATGGGATATGTATCACCTTCAGTATAATTTGCCCGAATTCGGTTTCCGTTTTCAGCAACCGGTTCCAAGTGGTGAAATGGCTTTATCCGCCAATTATCGATTCCTAGAAAGTGACCGAGGTACTATTAACGAGTTGCGTAGTAAGGAAATGAAAATCGGTTTGGATGGGAAGTGGGATATTGGCCCTGGAATCTGGTTTGAGGATAGCTATACGTTTACATCCAAGGCCAGTCCCCTCAAGCAAGGTTTGAATATGTTGACAATAGGTACTGACCTGACACCAGAGGGACTGGATGGTCTTTCCTTCACCGCTGAACACCTCTTAAGTACAACTTTTTCCAACCAAAAAGACATTTTTGTTTCTTCCAATCTGACCGCATTGTCTGCCACTTGGCCAATCAATATTATTAACCGTCTAAGCGGCATTGTTTTATACAGTTGGGAAAGCGGTTACTATTTTCGTTACTTAACCTGGAGCGCCGATTTTGACATGAGTTCCGTTTATCTGATCGGTTTCTGGAATCCGAATTTTTCATCTGCTCTTTTGTCCATCGGCTCTGGCTCCTTTTCTGGCTACGGCCTTCAGCTTATGTATGTTGTCCATTTGTAATACGTTACACCCATGAATGAAATCATCCAAATCAAAAATCTTGTAAAACGCTTTCCCGTTGGAAAGGATTTTTTTACGGCATTGCACGACATCAACCTGAATTTTACTCAGGGCGAGTTCGCTGGATTTACGGGCCCCAGCGGTTCGGGGAAAACCACGCTGCTTAACATCATCGGTTCGCTTGACAGTCCGTCGGAAGGCAGTGCCACGGTGATGGGGCAAGATGTGGCCCTATTAAGCAATCGAGAGGCTGCATTGTTGAGGAACCAACACATCGGCTTTATCTTTCAGACCTACAACCTGTTGCCTGTCTATACCGTTTTCGAAAACGTGGAATTTGCGCTGCTGCTGCAAAAAATGACCTCTTCAGAACGAAAGAAAGCGGTCATGGAAGCACTCGAATGGGTGGGCCTCACCGAAAAGGCGAAATCCCGTCCCAACATGCTTTCAGGCGGAGAAAGCCAACGCGTTGCCATCGCCCGTTCCATGGTCAAGAAGCCTGAAATCGTCCTGGCCGATGAGCCAACGGCCAACCTGGACTCCAAAAACTCGCACAACATCCTGCAAACGATGAAAAAGCTGAACGAGGAACTGAATGTGACCTTCCTCTTTGCCACGCACGATGAAAAGGTGATGAAATACTTGCGGCGAATCGTTTCGCTGGAGGATGGCAAAGTCGTTTCAGACACCATAACCGGATAAAACCATGATCGCCTTTAAACTTGCATACCGTAATTTAATAGGTGCCGGACTTCGCACGTTTCTGAACGTCAGTGTGTTGTCCTTCGCTTTCGTGCTGATCATCTTCTTCAACGGGATGATGGACGGATGGCACCGTGAAAGCCGGATCGATACCATTGCCTGGGAATCGGGTCAGGGGCAGCTCTGGCACCCGGCACTCGACATGTACGATCCCCTGACCCTACAAGACGCTCATGCTCCGCTAGATAGCAAGGCTTTGGAACTTGTGAAGCTTGGACAGCTCACACCGATATTGATTATTCCTGCTACCGCTTATCCGCAAGGTCGCATGGAAGGCATTCTGCTGAAAGGCATCGACCCGTCTCAGAAGATTCTCGATTTGCCTACTGCAGACCTTTTGAAAACGGATGCCTGCTACGGCATGATTGGAAGCAGGGCAGCGAAGAATATGAAATTGAAAGCCGGCGACCTCTTGCTGATTCGCTGGCGGGATGTCCACGGTACGTTCGATGCCAAGGAAATCCTTATCGCAGGGGTTTTTCAAAGCAATGTCGCCTCCGTTGACAACGGACAGGTTTGGTTGCCCATCGATACCCTTCGGGCCATGACCAATATGCAGGGTCAGGCAACCTTGATGGTTGCTTCAAAAACCTATGCCGGTGGCAACTTGGGTCAGTGGAAATGGAAAGACCTTAAATTCTTGCTGTTGGATTTGGATACGATTGTCAAGGCTAAAAAAACAAGCGGTACCATTCTGCAGATGCTCCTGCTTTTCATTGCATTGCTGGCCATTTTTGACACCCAGGTATTGTCTATTTTCCGCCGTCAGAGAGAGATTGGCACGTATGTTGCATTGGGCATGACCCGTTGGCAAGTGGTTGGTATCTTCACGGTGGAAGGTGCCGCCCATAGTGTGCTGGCTGCCTTGCTGGGTGCTCTTTGGGGTATTCCGCTCATGCTCTACATCGGCCACGTCGGCATCAATTTCGGCATGGACGACATCGGTATCGCGATGCGGAGCATCATTTATCCGTACTACAGCATGGGCTTGATTGTGAGCACCACCGTCGTTGTGATCTTAGCTGCCACCATTGTGAGCTACATTCCCGCCCAACGTATCGCCAAAATGAAACCCACGGACGCACTTAAAGGAAAACTGCAATGATCAAATTCTTATTCTTAGGCATCCTTAGGGATAAAAGCAGAAGTCTGCTCCCCATCATCGTGGTTTCGGTGGGCGTTTTCCTAACAGTGGTGATGATTGGTTGGATGAACGGTATTTTTGGCGACATCGTCGATATCAACGCCAATTTCACGACCGGCCATGTGAAGGTGATGACGCGTTCGTACGCGGACAACGAAAGCCAGCTGCCCAACGACTTGGCTCTGCTTGATGTAAACAACCTGACAGATACCTTGAAAAAGGAGTATCCCGACATGACCTGGGTGCAACGCATCCGTTTCGGTGGTCTCATCGACGTGCCCGATACCAAAGGAGAAACCCGGTGCCAAGGACAGGTCGTTGGTACGGCACTGGATTTGTTTCACCCTGAATCGGGCGAAGCGAAACGGTTGAATATTCAAAAAGCCCTGCAGAAGGGGAAAATACCAGTTCATCCCGGTGAAGCACTCGTCAGTGATGAATTCGCCACACGTTACCATGTAGCCGTGGGTGACAGTTTCACCTATTTCGGCACCACAATGAACGGAAGTATGGCTTTCAAAACCTTTGTGGTGAGCGGAACCGTCCGTTTCGGAACCTCCATCATGGACAGAGGCGCAATGATCATTGACTTGTCTGATGCCAGACTGGCTCTGGACATGGACGATGCTGCCGGTGAAATACTGGGTTTCTTGCCCGAAAACCTCTATGAGGAATCCCTGGCCAAAGACGTGGAATCCACATTCAACGCTAAACACAGTAACCCCAAAGACGAGTTTTCCCCTGAAATGTTCCGCTTGAGCGAGCTCAACAGCATGGGCCAATATATCGCCATTTCAGACAATATGAGCTTCATCATGGTCTTTATCTTCGTGCTAGCCATGTCGGTGGTGCTCTGGAACACGGGCTTGCTGGGCGGATTGCGCCGTTACAACGAATACGGTTTAAGGCTGGCCTTGGGTGAGGAAAAGAAGCACATCTACCGGAGTTCCCTGATGGAAGCCGTGCTTATTGGCATCCTGGGTTCCGTACTGGGCACTATTCTCGGCCTGATCGTAGTTTATTCCCTGCAAGTCCATCCGTTGGACGTGAGCAGTATGACAGGCAAAGTCACCATGCTCATGCCGCAAACCTACCGGGCCATCGTTTCACCAAGCCTGTTTTACATCGGCTTCATCCCAGGGCTTGCTGCCATGGTGTTGGGTAATGCTCTGGCCGGCAGAGCAATATATAAACGCAGAACTGCTGAGCTCTTTAAAGAATTGGAAGTATGATGAAAAAAATAATGACCGCAGGGTTTCTCCTGCTAGCCTTTGCCTTGAGTGCCCAGGATGCAAAAACCATTTTGGCGAAAGTGGACCAGAACATGGCCTCCAAAAACCGGATTTTCGAATCCACCATGATCGTACACGGCAAACGAGCCAGCCGCACCATGACAGCCAGATCTTATTCTGTCGGTGAGCAGAAATCGTTTACGGAATACCTGAGTCCGTTGAGGGAACAAGGCACCAAGATGCTCAAAGTGGGCAACCAACTTTGGATTTACTCGCCTTCCACCGATCGCACCATCCTGATTTCCGGACAGTTGCTGCGACAATCGGTCATGGGTTCCGATCTTTCCTACGAAGACATGATGGAAGAAAGCAAGCTGACGGATACGTATCAGGCAGAAAACGCCGGAACCGAAGAAGTCGACGGCAGGAAATGTTATGTGTTGGTACTCACCGCCAAAATAGCGGATGTCAATTATTTCAAACGCAAGTCTTGGATTGACACCGAGCGTTTCGTACCTTTGAAGGAGGAACTATACGCCAAAAGCGGACAACTGCTGAAACGCACTACACTGAGCGTCGTCAAGCAGATTCAGGGGCGTTGGTTTCCTACGGTGATTATATACAAGGACATGCTGAAAGCTGGTGATGGAACGGAATTTCGCATGACGAGCATCCAGTTCGACCAAGTCATTCCGGACTATCTATTCTCTAAAGCAGCATTGAAAAAATAACGCATGAGTGAACTGAAAAACCTAGGTCAATCAACGACCTACGCCTTTGATTACAACCCTGAAATTTTGGAAAGCTTCCCAAACAAGCACCCTGAAAACGACTATATGGTGAAATTCAACTGCCCTGAATTCACCAGCCTTTGCCCCATCACGGGACAGCCCGATTTCGCTACGATTTACATCAGTTATATGCCGGATGAGAAGTTGGTGGAAAGTAAGAGCCTGAAACTGTACTTATTCAGTTTCCGCAACCACGGTGCCTTTCACGAGGACTGCATCAACATTATTATGAAAGATCTGGTGGCACTGATGGAACCGAAATACATCGAAGTTTGGGGTAAATTTCTGCCTCGCGGCGGCTTGAGCATCGACCCTTATTGCAATTACGGCAAACCGGACACCAAGTATGTGCAGATGGCTGAATACAGAATGCTTAATCACGATTTGGCCCCCGAAATCATCAACAACCGTGGCTAAAAAGAGACTCGCGCTTCAGATATTTTCCGCCGACACCTCCACCGAGCTTTTGCTTCCGATGGTGGACAGCGGCATTTCTGCCGGTTTTCCAAGTCCGGCACAGGATTACCTAGACTTACGGCTCGATCTGAACAAGGAATTGATTTCAAACCCTTCCAGCACGTTTTTTGGCCGGGTCAAAGGTCAATCCATGAAGGATGCTGGGATTCTGGACGGTGATATCTTAGTCATTGACAAGTCTTTGGATCCACAGGATGGCGACACGGCCGTTTGCTATATCGACGGCGAATTCACCCTGAAGTTCATCCGCATCGAAAAAGATGCCGTCTATCTGGTTCCCGCAAACCCTGCCTTCGAACCCATCAAGGTGACGGAAGACAACAACTTCTGCATCTGGGGCATCGTGACGTATACCATTCAGGACCACAAACACCGGCAGCGAAGGTAAAATGTGCTTCATGTCCCGCCTCACGCTCTCGGTTTCTGAACTCAAATCCCGATTTCAGGCCGATATGGACGATCCCGAAGACCGTTGGCAGCCGGCCATGGAGTTCAGCGGCTTTGTCCATCCCAAAATGCCAGTGCTTGCCAGCAACAAGCCGGACAAGATTCAACTGTTCGAATGGGGATTGTTACCTTCCTGGGCCAAAGATAAATCGCTGCAGAACAATACGCTGAACGCCAGGATCGAAACCTTGCATGAAAAGCCTTCGTTTAAGAATATTTTGAACAACCGCTGCCTCATTCCCGCCGACGGTTTCTACGAATGGCAATGGTTGGACGAGAAGGGCAAGAACAAGCAAAAATACCTGATCACCTTGAAAGATGAGGAAATTTTCGCCTTTGCCGGACTCTGGAGTGCTTGGGCGGACCATTCCACCGGCGAACTGCTCGAAACCTACACCATCATCACCCGCCCGGCCAACGAGCTGATGGCCAAAATCCACAACAGCAAACAGTGCATGCCGTGGATTCTGTCGCGCAAGGACGAAAACGACTGGCTTTACGGCAAAGATGTCGCATTCAAAGATTTGAATATGAAGGCTGAACCCTTGGCTGCAAAGCCGCTGAACCCGCAAGCATCCCTTTTTTAAATGTACGCCCTCGTCGATTGCAACAATTTCTACGCCTCCTGCGAGCGCGTGTTTAACCCCAGTCTGAATGGGGTTCCCATCGTCGTGCTCTCGAACAACGACGGCTGCGTGATAGCCCGTTCCAATGAGGCCAAAGTATTGGGCATTCCGATGGGGGAGCCGGCTTTCAAGATGAAGGACGTGATAGAACAGCATGGTGTAGCGGTGTTTTCCTCCAATTACACGCTTTACGGCGATATGTCAGCCAGGGTGATGCATACCCTCCAAACCTTTGTGCCCAATATGGAAATCTATTCCATCGATGAGGCTTTCCTGAATTTCCATGGTTTCGAACATTTGGATCTGGCTGCATTCGGTCGTAAAATCGTGCGTGTCACTACTAAAAACACAGGAATCCCAGTGAGCATCGGCATAGCACCCACTAAAACCCTAGCCAAGGTAGCCAACAAATTCGCCAAAAAATATAAGGGTTACAAAGGCGCCTGCGTCATCGACACCGATGAAAAACGCATCAAGGCGCTTCAGAAATTTGCCATCGGCGACGTTTGGGGCATTGGCAGAAGGTATGCCAAACTACTGGATGCCCACGGCATCCACACCGCTTACGATTTCACCCAACGGCCGGCCTCCTGGGTCCGAAAGAACCTCACCGTCGTGGGCGAGCGCATGTGGAATGAACTGAGGGGCATTCCGTGCATTGAACTGGAGAACCAGCCTTCGGCCAAAAAACAAATCTGCACCTCGAGGAGTTTCGGGAGCAAACTGACTGAATTCGGTGATATAGCCGAAGCGGTTTCCAACCATGCTGCATCCTGTGCTGCCAAATTGCGCCGTCAACAATCCTGTGCTGCCGGCTTGCTGGTGTTCATCATGACCAATCCCTTCGCCGAGCGCGATCCTCAATACGTCAACAGTCGGCATTACAAGCTGTCTGTGCCCACCAGCGACACCAGCGAGATCATCGGTCATGCTAAAAATCTGCTTCGGGAAATCTACCGTCAAGGCTACTCGTACAAGAAAGCTGGCGTCATCATCACCGAAATAGTGCCCGATGCGCCCATTCAGGCAGACCTGTTCGATACCATGGACCGTGACCGGCAGAAACGGTTGATGAAGGCCATCGATTCCCTGAACGATGGCTACGGCACCAACAAAGTTCGTAGCGCTGCGCAAGGCTACAGTAAGAAGTGGAAACTTAAGAATGAACAGCTTTCACCCTGTTATTCCACGAAGCTTTCGGACATCATCGAAGTGAAAACGGACGAATCATAAGAAATTGGAAACCAGCAACATGGTTGACAATATAATCAAAACTGCCACCGTTGCCCAGCCGATTACATTGATGAACATCTTATTGGTGTATTCGCCCATGATTTTCTTTTTGTTGACCAGCAAAATCATGCAAATGAGCACCACTGGTAGCAAGATGGCATTGATGACCTGAGACCAAAGGGAGATGCCGATGAGCGGTGCATTCGGCCATAAAATGATTAATGCGGCAAGGACCAAAATACCCGTATAAAGTATATAAAACTCAGGGGCTTCATTCCATTTTTTATCAATACCGGCCTCAAAGCCAAAGGCTTCGCACACATAGAATGCCGTGGCAAGCGGCAGAATGGTTGCTGAAAAAATGGACGCGATGAACAAACCAAAAGCAAAAACCTGTGAGGCAAATGCGCCAGCAAAAGGCTTGAGTGCCAAAGCAGCGTCCTTTGCTTCGTTGATGACAATGCCGTTTTCATGCAAGGTCGAAGCGCAAGCCACGATGATGAAAAAAGCAACAGCGATAGTGGCGATGCAACCGATGACAATATCCAGCATCACATACTTGTATTGCTTGATTTTCAGTCCTTTTTCGATGACGGAAGACTGCATGTAGAACTGCATCCAGGGCGCAATGGTGGTTCCGATTATGCCCAATACCATGGTTAACGACTGGACATTCACTTTGACGTCCGGATGAACCATGGAATGACCTATTTCGCTCCAATGCGGTTGACCTAAAATGGCTGAAATTACATAAGTCAATAAAGATAAGCTGAATATCAGGAAAATGCGTTCTGCAATCGTGTAAGTGCCTTTAACCACCAAGATCCAGACAATGGCGGCAACCAAAGGCACCGAGATGTATTTACTGACTCCGAAAACCTCCAGACTACCGGCAACACCGGCAAATTCAGTGGTGGTGTTGCCCAGATCGGCCAACAACAAACCGACAAAGATGAAAAAGGTGATTTTGACCCCGGCATTCTCACGAATCAACGTGGCAAGGCCTTTACCTGTGACAATCCCCATGCGGGCGTTCATTTCCTGAACAACGATCAGCACCAGAAAGGAAGGGATGAGTGTCCACAACATATTGTAGCCGAACATGGCCCCTGCAACGGAGTATGTGGTAATCCCTCCGGCATCGTTGTCAACGCTTCCGGTAATGATTCCAGGGCCCAGAATGGCCAGGAAGATGCCTATTTTTGCAAATAATGAATTTTTGGATCTCTTTTTCATGCGCCAAATCTGAATGTTACGTCGTTTTCCGTTTGCCAAGTAAGTCGTCGATGATATCGTCCACCACGACCATCCCTTCTAACTCATTCCGATCGTTGGTCACAGGTACCGCCAGCAGATTGTATTTGGAAACAATTTCCGACAAGGAATCCAGTTTTTCGTAGTCGTTGACACTCGTTGTCCGATTGTTCATGACATCTTTGAGAAGTGCCTGACTATTAGAAATTAAGATATCTCGCATCGTAAAAGTGCCCAATAATTCGTATTCAGCATTCACCACAAATAGGGTATACAGCGCTTCCATTTCAGGCTGATTGATCTTTATGTATTCAAGTACATCGCTGATTTTCTGCAACTGAGTAAAGGTCAAAACGTTGGTTGTCATCAGGCTTCCTACGGTCGAACCTGGATATTCCAGCAACTCGCGTACATCTTCCGATGATTCCGGCTCCATCTCGTGCAGCAACTGCTCGGTCTTTTCGTCCTCTAAGTAATCCAGCAAATCGGCCGCTTCGTTTGCAGGCATCATCTCCAGCAAATCGGCCGCTTTTTCGATGGGCAGAGTCTCGATGATGTGAATTTGTTCCTTAATATCCAGTTCCTCCAATACATCAGCTGCCTTTTCATCATCCAACGAAGAAAAGACGGAGGTCATGGAACTTCTGCTCAGCTCTTCAATGATGTCGGCCAAATCAGAAGGATGCAAGGTGTCTAATTTGGAGCGAGTTTTGGACAAATGAATGCTTCTTGTGTTCAAGTCGATGGTTTCCACATTGTCCCACAGAATGAACTTCGAAGGAATGGTGGTTTTAAACAGCAGTAGGATTTTGTTGATTTGACGATCTATGCCAATGCGTCGCAACAGTCCTTCCGTTCCTACATCAACCGCAACGACATACGCTCCGGACGGAACGGCCATCATGCGAATGTCATTTACACGCACTAATTTACGACCGGTGAGGTCAACGATCTGCTGGTCAAGGATATACTCCTTCAATAAAATGGCTTCACTGAATTGTGTATCCGGGGTAAACGTTAATGACTGACATTGAACTTTGTATCGAATTCCAAACTTCACAATCTGAAATTCCTTGAGAATCGCATTTTTCTTTTTCCCGCCAACCTTGACGATAAAACCGATAACCTGCGGCTTAAGTGATTCTTGTTCAAATAAGGAGGCCGGTATGTGGACATAGACATCCTGAATTTGACCTAGAATATTTTCCCTGGCATCAAAGATTTTACAACCAATTAATCGGCTAAGATAAAAAGTAGTTAAAGAAGTCATTAGACACCTCCTTCATTTTTGTGTTTAGAAGGAAGCAGATACGAAGCGGCCTCCCAGCTAAACGTGGGTTAATAATTGGGCTAAATTCGCCGGGCCATCATCCATCTCAGTTTTTTTTTAAAGTTTTGCAAAGGTAATTTTTTTTTATTGAATAGATGCTTCCCAGTTTTTTTTTCAATGAAAATTGTATTTCAATGGAATCCATCCGAAAATGGTCATGTTAAACAGAGAAGAAAGCCGTTTTTTTTTGTCTAATCGAATTAAGAAATGATAGGATGGTGCTTTTATCGTGTTCCCTTAAACTTGATACTGAATGCAACAACTTGATAAGCAGGTAATTCAACTGGCTTCTTAATAACCAACGCACCATCTTCCTGTTTCCATTTCAGCTTGGTTTTGCTGCCCAGCATGGAAACAGAAGCGATTTTCTGATTGCTGATCGTGGACGATTTCCCCAGAGATCTGATTTGAATGTCTTCCGTGGGCGTTTTCATGCAAAAAGCATACAAAACGCCGTTTTTCTGAGTGAAACGAATGTCCTGAGGAGCGTATGGGCGAACATCCCTCAAGCCGCCGAATTGTCCTTTTTCCAGCTTGCCAACGGTGGAAGGCCCTTCACCGTAGACTTTCCAAGGGCGGGTGCTGTAGATGCCATCGCCATTGTCAGCTATCCAGGTGGCAATGCACTCGAGAATGTTCTGAACGTCAGGTTCCAGGTCGCCTTCTGGTGTCTGAACCACATTGATGAGCAGGTTCCCGTTCTTGCTTACAATGTCCACCAGCATTTGAATCACTTCATCCGAGGTCTTGTATTTCTGCCCTGTCCTATAAAACCAATCGCCGATGGAAGTGTCTGTTTGCCAGGGGAATTCACTGATTGAGTCTTTGACACCGCGTTCCACGTCCTGGGTAAATCGACCCTGGGAAGGTTCTTTGCATGTGTAAACGGCTTCCAAGCTACCGTTGTTTTTGCTTATGTCCTGATTGTAATAATGGGCAACCAGGCTACGGCCGATTTCGCCGAAAGGCAATTGGCTGTCTGAATACAACAGATCGGGTTTGTACATATCAATGACTTCTTTGATGCAGTTGAACCAATCTTTTTGCCAGACTGGATTGTTGGTGAGCCAACCACGGTCGTCCGGAGCGGCTTTTTCATGGTACAGGTCGAAATATTGAGGATCGTTTCCGTCGTAGGACACTCCTTTGAGATCGCCAATACTGTCAGCGTTGTGGGCTGCCTGAAACCACGTGTAACTGGCGGCCAGGTGTTCGGAAATCCCGAAACGCAAGCCTTCTTTTTTGGCTGCCGCTTGCCACAAACCGACCACATCCTTTTTCGGACCCATGTTCACGGAATTCCAACGATGAATTTTTGAATTCCACAGGAAGAAATTGTCGTGGTGCGTGCCCATACTGACGAAATATTTTGCACCGGCACGTTTGTAGAGTTTCATGAGTTGGTCCGGATCCCAGTGTTCTGCCTTCCATAAGGGAATAATATCCTTGTAACCGAAAATGGAAGGGTGACCGTAATGTTCCAGTTGGTATTTGTAATCGGCATCCGGCTTGGAGGTAAACGTTTGCGTCTTGGGGTTGAACGAGCCGCTGATGTACATTTTCTTGGCATACCAGTCTCCTTGCCTAGGCACGGCTTGCGGTCCCCAATGCGCCCAGATGCCGAATTTGGCATCCCGGAACCATTCGGGGTACTGATACTGTTTCAGGGACTCGTCAGTTGGCTTGAACCGGCCTTGTTGAATGCTTTGCACAGAATCCTGCGCGGAAACGGCTTGCAGGAGAAATCCCATCACTAAAGCGATAGTCAATGTATTTTTCATGGTCTATAAAATTGAAGTACAACTGCAAAGATAATTGCCTGTAATCAATCAGACTTATATTATTCCGACATTGAAATATACTATCCCGAGATGGTTTAGCAAACCAAGAATCTATTTTCTTTTTGGCTAAACGGTTTAAGTTGTCTCAATAGAGCGTCAAGGTCAAGGCGCTGTTTACTCGACACCCCGGAGCGTACTTAAGGTACGTGAGGAGTGGCGAGTAAGCAGTAACGCAGAGATTGACGCTCTATTGAGACAACTTAGTTACCAGTTGTCGGTGCGGAAATTCGGAGCCCACAGCCCGTCCTTATTGGCCAGACTGGCAGGTGGGTTGGTGCCCCAGCAATAGCGGACGGCAACCGGTTTCGGCACGGCAGGATTCCAAACCATGATGGTTTTGCCCTCGAATTTGGCCTGTGCCCATAGGAAAACCTTGTCCTCACCAGCTATAGCGAAACCAGTCAGCTTGTCGCACCAGGCCACGAAATCCTCCTTGTTGGGTTTGAAGAACAACTGGATGGAATCGCCCTTAACCTCATAACGATCGTACATCGGACCCGAAGCTTCGATATCCTCCCCATAAGCCTTGACTTGAGCGGCAACTGCCAAACGGTAACCGATTTCCTGCTTGTTTTTGGGGTGAATGTTTGTCGGATTATTGCCTGCATTTTCGATAGCCACGATCATGGCGGTATTCGGTACGGAGAGGTTCTGTAGCTGAGCTTCCCGCACGGTCATCATGTTGTCGTCTTCCACGGGTTTCGCCATGGCTTTGCCGTAATTGGCCAACTGAATGTAAATAAAGGGGAAATCGCCTTGATTGAATGATCTGCGCCAATCTGCTATCAGCGTTTCCATGATTTCACGGTAGTCCTTGGCTGAAGGACCGTTGGATTCACCCTGATACCAAAGTGCTCCACGAATGGCATACGGGAACAAGGGCGCAATCATGCCGTTATAACATAGGGTCGGATTGTGTTGATCGATGCTTGGATCCGGATTCTTGGGCGCCTTTGGTTTTTTGGCGGTAGCGTCACCTGCTGAAGCCGCCAGTGCAGCCTGATCGCCGCTAAATTTGACCATCTGTTCCCGGTATGCAGGCATCGTTTTGGCGCTGTCAGCTATGAACTTAGTCCATTTTGACTGGTAAGCGTCCAACAAATAATTCAGCTTGGGATGCTTCAGCATCGCTTTTTTGCTGGTCCAACATTCGGCAGTGCTGGCTCCATAGGCTAAAGTGATGAGCCCGAATGGAATTTCGTATTTGTCATACAGGTCCTTGGCAAAGAAATAAGCAGCCGCCGAAAAATGCCCGACAGTCTTCGGGGAACAGACTTCCCATTTACCGACCACGTCTTTTTGTATTTCATTGTTCGGTTTGTAATCCACGTCAAACACCCTGATTTCCGGGTAATTTGCACCAGCCACTTCTTCCGCTTCATTGTCCACACCGCACCAATAACGGTCTTCTTTCGCCACGGTCATGTCCATGTTGGATTGGCCGGAACAAATCCAGACTTCGCCGACATATACATCTTTTAGGAACACCGTGTTCATTTTTCCCCGGATTTCCATATTAAAAGGGCCACCGGCAGGCAACTCTTTCAGCCGAACAAGCCATTTACCCGATTTGTCGGTTTTGGCACTTACTTTGAGACTGTTAAAAAGTACAGTCACCTTTTCGCCCGGTTTTCCAATTCCCCATACCGGGATAGGTTTGTTGCGTTGTAGCACCATGTGTTCGCTGAAGAGGTTGGCCGGTCTGACCACAGCGAAAACAGGCAAAGCTGCGAGCAGCAAGCCAGCCAAAAACAATCCTTTGAAAACCTTGATCATATTCTTAAAGTATTTTTCGTTCTTTCAGCCAATCGATATAAAGTCCCTTCCAGACTTCGTGGTAACGGAACGTTTCACGGAATCCCCAACCATGACCACCTTCGGGGAAAATATGCAAGGAAGCAGGGATCTTGTATTTTTTGAGTGCAGCATAAAAATCAAAGCTGTTTTGAGGTGGAACGGTACCATCGTCGTCGCTTAGGAAAAGCAGGGTGGGAGGGGTGTCTTTGGTCACTTGCAGTTCGTTGGAGTAGTAATCGACGGAATCCTTTTTGTACCCGGTTCCAAGCAAGTTTTCACGAGAACCGGCGTGGGTGACGCTTTCCTGCATGGAAACCACCGGGTAGAACAGAATCATGAAGTCCGGGCGGCAACTTTTATCAAAATGCGTTCCCAACGTAGCAGCCAGATGCCCGCCAGCCGAAAAACCACTCACACCGATTTTCGAAGGATCCAGTTTCCATTCTCGGGCACGGCTGCGGATGATGCGCATGGCTTGCTGGGCATCTTTCAGCGGAATATAGGCGTGTTTGTTTGGAAGACGATATTTTAGAACGAACGCGTTGATGCCCAGGCCTGAAAGCCATTCGCCGAACTGTGAACCTTCATGGGCGGCAGCTTCGCGGATGTATCCACCGCCTGGACAAATCAGAATGGTCACGCCTGTGTTTTTGGCAGAATCGGCCGGATAAAACGTCATGGATGGCACGGAAACATTCTCCACACGGTCATTTGCCGTCAATTCAGCAAGGGTGATTCCGTTGCTTTCGGGTACGCCATCGGGCCAAAGGAAAATGACTTCGCGTTCAGCCGCCTGCAGGAAAGTCGAGGTTAAAAAAAACATGCAAAAAAGTACGTTTTTCATAGAAGAATGGTTTTTAAATAGCCGACCACTAAAGTACGGCTTTTGCATAGAACGGACAAAAAAACCTCAGCGTTTCTCTGTCGGTCGAAAACTTTCCCGATACTGCGTGGGCGTTTTTCCGACCAGCTGTTTGAACAACCTGTTGAAATACGGAATGTTCTCAAACGCCAGAGAACAGGCGATGTCTTTGACCGGTTTGTCGTTGATAACCAGCATCAACTGGGCGTTCTCGATTTTTTTCCGGTTGATGTAATCGATGGGCGTATCGTTCATTTCCTGCTTGAACAGGCGGGTGAAATGATCGTCCGAAAGGAAGCAGCGGTCCGAAAGGTCGCAGATGCAGATTTTTTTTCCTATGTTCTCGCGGATATACCTCAAGGCTTTAACAATTCGGCTGTCCTCCGAAACAATCCATTTGTCTGCCCGCTCTAAAAACCTTGACAGCAGCTGCAACAAAATGCCATTGGTTTCCGTCCGAACCGGAAAAGAAGTCTGGGCGGTCGAAGCCAAGCTTTTAAGGAAACCGGCGCTGTTGTCGTACGAACCTGGATCGTAGAGGACCAGACCCTTGCCTGGGTTGATGGCCAAAATCCTTTGAAACAATTGCTTATCGAGTTCAGTCGCTGAAACTTCCAGCGGAAAACGGAACTGTTCGAAAATGCGCATCGTATCTGTGTGGCTTTCGCTTATGTGCAGATAATACAAGGAAAAATGTTGGTCGCAGGTGTCGTTGTGCAGGGAAAAGGGCGGAATCAGATACAGGTGACCCGGCATGAGCCGTTGTTCCACGCCTTCCACCGTCATGCAAGCCTCGCCTTCGTCCACCAGGTAGATACGGAAGAACGGGCTCTTGATGTTCCTGAAATTCCAGTCTCCTTCATGCACGGCTCGGCCAGCGTTCAGCAAGATCAGGTTCAGCGATTCTTTTTCCATGACGAAAGGTTTCCTTTGTCGCAAAAGTATGAAATTCCGTCCAAGTTCTATACATTTGCGACTTAACCTTCAATACCATGAAACGTTTTGGAAGCGTTATCCGGTTGCGCCCTGAAAAACTGGAAGAATATAAGGCCCTGCATGCTGAAGTCTGGCCTGGGGTTCTACGCAAAATCACCGAGTGCAACATTCGCAATTACAGCATCTATTATAAGGATGGTTTCCTGTTCAGCTATTTTGAATATGTGGGAACCGATTATGCCAAAGACATGGCCTTAATGGCCGAAGACTCGGAAACTCAACGTTGGTGGGCGGTTTGCAAGCCTTGCCAGGAGCCGCTGGAGACCAAGCAGGAAGGCGAATGGTGGGCGGATATGGATGAATTCTTTCACCTCGATTAGAACCATGAAGAAACAAAACATACTCAGTTCCCAGACCGGGAAATCTTTTCTTTTGCCTTTCTTGCTCATTTCCAGCCTATACCTGCTTTGGGGTTGTGCTCACGGCATGCTCGATGTGCTGAATCGACATTTTCAGGGTTGCTTTTCCATGAGCAAGGCGCAATCCGGTTTCGTACAGTTTTCGACCTACATCGCTTATTTCATCATGGCCATTCCGGCTGGAATCATTATTAAAAAACTGGGTTATAAGAAAGGTATTTTCGTCGGTTTGATGATGTTTGCCATCGGAGCTTTAGCGTTTGTTCCGGCTGCTTTTGTGAATTCACCGACACCTTTTTTAGCTGCTTTGTTTTTTCTGGCTTGCGGACTCTGCATCATCGAAACGGGTGCCCATCCCTACGCTACGGTACTTGGCCCTCCTCAAAACGCTGCACAACGCATCAATGTGGCGGCAGCTTTCAACGGAGTTGGCTGGATTATAGGCCCCCTTATCGGTGGAACCCTGATTTTCGGAGCCGATGCAAACGATAGCATGGCAACGGCAAAACCATACGTACTGGTTGGTATCGTCGTGCTGATTGTGGCCATAGCCCTGCTTTTCGTGAAAATGCCCGAAATCGTTCCACCAACGGACGAAGAAGATACAACAGGTACTATATCCATCTGGAAACGTAAAAGCTTTGTTTTGGCTGTGGCTGCTCAGTTTCTTTACGTGGCTGCACAAACCGGTATTTTCAGCTTCTTTATCAATTATGTGCTGGAACTTTACCCAGGACTCAGCAACCTTGATGCTTCAAGAATGTTGAGCCTCGGCGGAATGGGTTTATTCTTAGTTGGCCGACTGACAAGCAGTTGGTTTATGCGATGGGTGAAGCCAGCCCGTCTATTGGCCTATTTTAGCCTCGCTGCAGTCGTGTGCATGGTTTTAGTGGTTCTTTCTGTTGGAACGATCTCATTCATAGCTCTTTGTCTTTCAATGTATCTTATGTCGATGATGTTCCCAACCATTTTTGCCTTGGGTGTTCATGGACTGGGAGCGCAGACGAAACAGGCTTCATCCTATATTGTGATGGGAGTGGGCGGTGGAGCTGTTTCCCCTGTCCTGATGGGCTTAATCGGTGAAAAAACCATGGCATTGGGCTTCTTTGTGCCACTGGTTTGTTTTGTGTTTATCGCTTTTTACGGTTGGACTCAAATTTCTACGAGCAAACGGAGGTAAATCATTTTTTCAGGAATTTCCTAACCTGAAACGTACATCCTGAAAAGTGTTGAAAAACATATTTTTCAAATTCAATTTTATGGTAACTTTGCTCAATCGTGACAGCACAGTTCAGCACAGGTGGTAGGATTTGAATGACGTTGACCTACCATCTTATTTTTGACATTTAAACTGAAAACTATAATGACCAAGTATCCAAAAGTAGGGATTCGTCCCATCATCGACGGGCGCCAGGGTGGTGTCCGTGAAAGTCTGGAAGACCAGACCATGAATATGGCCAAAAGTGCCGCAACCCTCATTTCCTCCAAATTACGTTATCCAGACGGAACACCGGTTGAATGCGTTATTGCCGACACCACCATCGGTCGTGTGCCTGAAGCCGCTGCCTGTGCCTCCAAGTTTGAAAAAGAAGGTGTTGGTCTGACCCTTTCTGTAACACCCTGCTGGGCTTACGGAACGGAAACCATCGACTTGAACCCGTATTATCCCAAAGCCATTTGGGGCTTTAACGGTACCGAGCGACCCGGAGCAGTGTATTTGGCTGCTGCCCTTGCCGGCCACGCCCAAAAGGGGGTGCCAGCATTCGGCATCTATGGTGAAAACGTACAAGACAACACCGACACCAGCATCCCTGCCGACGTGGAAGAAAAAATCCTGCGTTTCGTCAAGGCTGGTCTGGCAGTTGCTCAGATGAAGGGGAAATCGTACTTGGGCATCGGCGGACAATGCATGGGCATAGCCGGTTCAGTCGTAGACCCCGATTTCTTTCAAGATTATCTTGGAATAAGGGCTGAAGCCGTGGATGAAGTGGAGCTGATCCGCCGCATTGACAAAGGCATTTTCGACCCTGAAGAATTTAAAAAGGCCATGGCTTGGACCGTGAAATATTGCAAAGTCAACGAAGGCGAAGATTTCAGCGAACCTTCCAAACAAAGCAGCCGCGAGCAAAAGGAAAAAGATTGGGAATACGTGGTGAAAATGACCCTGATCATGCGTGATCTGATGGTGGGGAACCCAAAGTTGAAAGACTTGGGTTTTGCCGAAGAAGCGCTGGGTCACAACGCCATCGCCGCTGGTTTCCAAGGCCAACGCCAATGGACCGATTTCCTTCCGAATGGTGACTTCAGCGAAGCGCTGCTCTGTTCCTCGTTTGATTGGAACGGCATCCGTGAAGCTTTTGTGTTAGCCACCGAAAACGACTCCCTGAACGGCGTTTCCATGCTGTTCGGCCATTTGCTCACCAACACAGCCTCCATTTTCTCTGATGTCCGTACCTATTGGAGCCCCGATGCTGTTAAGCGGGTTACTGGTTACGAACTGGAAGGCGCTGCTGCCAACGGCATCATCCATCTCATCAACTCCGGCGCCACTTGTTTGGATGCTACGGGCGAAATGCAAAACTCCAAGGGCGAACCTGCGATGAAGCAACCTTGGGACATCACCGAAGCCGATGTTCTTAAAAGCTTGGATGCCACGACTTGGTACCCGGCAAACACCGGTTATTTCCGCGGAGGCGGTTATTCCTCCAATTTCCTGTCCAAAGGCGGAATGCCAGTGACGATGCTGCGTGTGAACCGCATCAAAGGCTTGGGCCCCGTTCTGCAGATTGCAGAAGGCTGGACCGTCGAAATTCCTGCTGAAGTTCATGAAATCATCAATGTCCGTACCGACCGCACCTGGCCGACCACTTGGTTTGCTCCACGTCTGAATGCGACTGAACAGTTCAAGGATGTTTACAGCGTCATGAACAACTGGGGTGCCAATCATGGAGCCATCAGCTACGGCCACATCGGTGCCGATCTCATCACGCTGGCTTCCATGCTCCGCATACCTGTGTGCATGCACAATGTGGAAGATGGTCAGATTTTCCGCCCTGCCACTTGGAATGCTTTCGGAATGGATGCTGAAGGCGCCGATTATAGGGCTTGTCAGACGTTTGGCCCCCTCTACAAGTAATAAGATGTTTCAATAGAGCGCCAATTTCTGCGTTACTTATTGATCGCCACACCTCACGTACTTTAAGTACGCTCCGGGGTGTCTCACAACAAGTGCCTTGACCTTGGCGCTCTATTGAAACATCTTTCACCACGTTTCCAAAAAGAAGAAATCAGGATTCGGAATTTATTTGGACGGCTTTCCATATATAAATCAAAGATTTTCACCAATATACTGCCCGAATAAATGTTATTGAATGTCGGAATAGTATAAGTCCAGTTCAGTCGGGTTCTTTATCTTTGCAACACCTTTTAAAATTTAAAATCATGAGTGACATGTTAAAACCCGTCGATCCGGCCTTGGTCCCCAAAGTGACTTTCTACAATGGCTCTACAATACCCGTTGTTGGACTTGGAACATTCGGTTCCGACAATTACGGTCCCGAACAAGTTGCTGCTGCTGTAAAACAGGCGATTGAACTTGGTTATAGGCATCTGGACTGTGCTTCCATTTACGGTAATGAAAAAGAAATTGGGGCAACCTTGAAGGAAGTGTTTGCCGAAGGTACCGTGAAGCGTGAAGATCTTTGGATCACTTCCAAGGTTTGGAACAACATGCACAGTGATGTGATCGGTTCCTGCCAACGTTCCATGGCTGATTTGGGTGTCGATTACCTCGATTTATATCTGGTGCATTGGCCTTTTCCCAACCACCATGCCAAAGGTGTCACTGTAGATTCCCGCGATCCGCATGCCGTGCCCTACATTCATGAAAACTACATGAAAACTTGGCGCGATATGGAAAAACTGGTCGAAATGGGTTTGGTGAGAAACATCGGCACTTCCAACATGACCATCGCCAAAATGCAACTTTTGTTGCGCGATTGCCGCATCAAACCGGTGGTAAACGAAATGGAAATGCATCCGCACTTCCAACAACCCGAACTTTTCGATTTTTTAAAGAAGCACGACATCCGGGCTATCGGTTTCTGCCCCATCGGTTCCCCAGGCCGTCCAGACCGTGACAAAACGCCGGAAGACACCATTCCGATGGAAGATCCGCTCATCGTAGCCATTGCTGAGAAACACGGTATTCACCCGGCCGTCGTTTGCGTCAAGTGGGCAGCGCAGAATGGACAGATACCCATTCCATTCTCCGTGAAACCCGAGAAATTCATGAGCAACCTCCGTTGTGTAACCGAAGATCCGCTCACAGACGAAGAAATGGCTTCCATCAAGACCGTCAACAAGCGCAACCGCTTTATTAAAGGACAAGTGTTCACTTGGGTCACCGCTAAAGATTGGCACGACCTTTGGGATGAAGACGGAATCATAGCACAATAAATTCTAAACACATACGACTATGGCAACAATGAAAGCAGCCTTTTTGCCCGGTAACAGTACCGTGGTTTTCAAAGATGTTGAAATCCCAGTACCCGGCCACGGCGAAGTCTTGATCAAAATGAAATCGTCCACCATCTGTGGAAGCGATATCCGCGCCATCTACCGCGAACACCTTGGTAAAGGCCCTGAAGGCTATCAGAACAAAGTATGCGGACACGAACCCAGCGGACAGGTTGTCAAATGCGGACCTGGTCTTCGCCGCTTCAAAGAGGGCGACCGTGTGGTCGTATACCACATTTCCGGTTGCGGAGTTTGCAACGATTGCCGACGCGGCTACATGATCAGTTGTACCAGTCCGTATCGTGCCGCTTATGGCTGGCAACGCGACGGTGGCATGGCCGAATACATGCTGGCCGAAGAAAAAGACCTCGTTTTGCTGCCAGACAGCCTTTCTTATTCCGACGGTGCTCAAATTGCCTGCGGTTTCGGAACGGTTTATGAAGGCCTCGAAAAAATCGGTATCTGCGGAAACGACGCCGTATTGGTGGTCGGTCTCGGTCCGGTCGGTTTGGCAGCAGCGATGCTTGCCAAGGCCATGGGTGCCAGCAAAGTCATCGGAGTGGACACTGTTCAGGAACGCATGGATATTGCATTTGAAAAAGGTCTGTGCGACCATGTTTTCCTTTCCGACGAGTCTGCCTTTCAAAAAATACTGGATTTGACCGGTGGTTATGGAGTGGAGCGTTCAGTCGATTGCTCAGGCAACACCCATGGCCGTCAACTGTCCATCCGTGCTGCCCGCAAATGGGGCAAGATCGTTTTCATTGGCGAAGGCGGCACCTGCGAGTTTAACCCGAGCCCGGACATCATCCACGACCAAAAGACCATTTACGGAAGCTGGGTCACCAACATCTGGCGGATGGAAGAACTGGTGGAACGCATCGAACGTTGGGGAATTCATCCCGCGGATTTGATTACAAACCGTTTCAAACTGGAAGAGGCTTCGGAAGGTTTTGCTTTAATGAACGAAGGAAAATGTGGCAAAGTGGCCATAGTTTTTGATGAGGAAATAAAATGATACCTTTGACGAAACCTAAAAAACACTGAACCATGAACTGGAAAAAGGAATTTGAAGAAATAGTACCGATGCTGGGTCATCGGAATTGGATTCTGGTGGTGGACAAAGCGTATCCGATGCAAAGTGCAGACGGTATCGACACCATCTATACAGGCGAAAAATTGATTCCCGTGCTGAAACATGTGCTGAACTGCATTCAGGAGGAACATCATGTCAAGCCCATCATCTATACCGATAAGGAACTGCTGTTCATGCGCGACGACCTGAGCAAGGGCGTGGATGCCTTCAAAGCCAGTCTGGCACAGACCCTCGTCAAACAGAAGATCGAAGTGATTCCCCACGACGAAATTTTCGCCAAATTGGATGAGGCTTCCAAACTGTTCAGTGTACTGGTGTTGAAGACCGATTGCCTGATGCCGTACACATCCGTTTTCATGGAGTTGGATTGCGGTTATTGGTCGGCTGAACGCGAAAAAATCCTGCGCGAACGTATTTCTTAAACACAAAAAAACTACTTACTAATACCAATTTCATGTCTGATAACAAACAATCCTCCCTGTTGAGACTCAACGGGAAAAGCATGATCGTGCCTTTCATCTTAGTGACCAGCCTCTTTTTCTTCTGGGGTGTGGCCAACAACCTGAACGACACCATGCTGGCCGCGTTTAAAAAAATCATGAGCATGACGGATGTGCAAACATCATTCATCCAGATGGCCTTTTATGGAGCTTATTTTTGTTTTGCTTTGCCTGCAGCACTGTTTATAAAGAAGTTTTCGTACAAAGCAGGTGTTTTGCTCGGACTAGCGATGTATGCTATTGGTGCGCTGCTGTATTACCCTGCTGGTTTGACCGGTAATTATGCATTTTACTTAGTCGCTATCTACATTTTGGCTGGTGGATGCTCCATCTTGGAAACGACAGCCAATCCGTACATTCTCAGCATGGGATCTCCGGAAACCGCCACGCGCCGTCTGAACCTGGCGCAAGCCTTCAATCCTTTCGGTGCAATGACGGGTATAGTTCTGAGTATGACCATGATCTTGAATCAGCTGCATCATTCCAATGCTGCCGAACGCGCTAGGATGTCTGCCGATGTATTGCAGAAAATTCAAGCTAAGGAATTGAGTGCCGTTACATTCACCTATTTATGCATCGGTGTCGTTTTGGTAATTATTTTCTTTATTATGCTGATGTCCAGAATGCCGAAAGGTTCCGATTCTGATACCTCTTTGCATTTGGGAGAAACGTTTAAACGTCTTTTTAAGAACAAATTATACAAATGGGGTGTAGTTGCCCAGTTCTTCTATGTAGGTGCACAGGTTGGTATTTGGTCGTTCACCATCCGAATCGTGATGAAAGAATTAGGTCTGGATGAAACCAATTCAGCCTACATTTTCTTAATGTCCATCGGTTTATTTACAGTGGCCCGATTCTTTTTCACCGCTCTGATGCGCTACATCAAGCCCTCCAAACTCATCATTGCCGCTTCCATTGCCGCATTTGTACTAACAGCCTGCGTGGTTCTTTCGCACGGAATGTTCCTGGTGATTTGTCTCGTGGCCATTTCCTTCTTCATGTCGCTCATGTTTCCGACCATCTACGGTTTTGCACTCGACGGTTTGGGTGACGATGCCAAGGTTGGTGCATCCGGTCTGATCATGGCCATTCTGGGGGGAGCCTTGCTTACTCCGACACAAGGTTGGGTTTCCGACATGTTCGGTATCAACAACGCTTTTATCGTGCCGATGATCTGTTTTGCCATCGTTGGGGCATACGGATTGATGGCCAAAAGGGCAGGGGAGTAACATCCGTTTGCAATAAATTAATGAAAGGACTGTCTCCATTTTTCGGGACGGTCCTTTCCTTTTTGACGTGATAACGTACAATTTATGCAACAACCGTCCAATACCAATGGAGCGTTCAAAGTTACCTGCTATATTTGAAGATACCTTTAATAAAACGTGCTGTGAAGAAATTGCTATTCTTACTATTATTGGGTTTGACACTTAGTTTTTCAACTAAGGCATCTCAAACTGCCGCCGGTGACACCCTCAATCTGGCGCTGAAAGCCACTGTAACTACTTCGTTCGTTTCCACATGGGAAAAACTGGCTGCCGTCAATGACGGTATAGTTCCCGCCAGTTCCTACAGCACCCAGGCCGGTGTATCCTATGGCAACTGGGATGGAAGCAACGGAAAAACCAACTGGGTTCAGTACGAATGGCCCCAGTCACAACACCTTCTATCCACCTCTGTATTTTGGAGGTATGACGGTTCTACTATTAGTAATGGCGGTCTCAATATACCAACGAGTTCATATATCACCTATTGGGACGGTTTTGTTTGGGTGAATGCCGGTGAAATCGGTAAGGCCATCAATGTGTTCAATACGATGAACGTAGACATTCTTACCAGCAAAATCCGTATAAATATGGCAAGCTCTGTTTCCACCGGTATTTTTGAATGGAGAGTCACCGGAGTGGAAAGCGGCCCGTGTAGTGCAAGTGTGCTAACACCATATATCAAAGTTGGTAACAACGAAGTGCTCCAGGCCAATGCCGCCAGTGTTTCGCTTGGCGACTCCGTCATTTTCGACCCTCAGGCGGTGGGTACTGGTAAATGGGGATGGTCAGGACCAAATGGTTTATTGGTTTACGATCGAAAATTAACGCTCAGAGACCTGCAACCAGCTCAATCCGGTACCTATACTGCCAGTTACATCAATGACTGCGGAACCGTTTCGCAACAGTATTTCCATTTGACCGTGGACAGTATCGGCAATCCGAGTGACGCCATGACCTGGCCTGGTTACAATCCGACCCTCAACTATAATTTCAAGGATGAATTCCCGACTTTGACCATGCCCATCAAGGATCTTCCCGATGCAAGCCCGGTGGCTGGTACGATTTCCTCCGGTTGGTGGACTTTCAAATGGGGGCCAAAGAAGAAATCCGTCGTTGACAGCGCCGGTGTCATTCCCTTGTTGGCTCGAATGAATAAGGATTTCGCTTATTTCCGCGATTCATTGGGTTGGCCACCGGATCTGCGCGCCAAGAAAGGCTATCGCAGTACCATTTATCTTTACGGATCGGGTCTGAACACCGATACGGCTGACAGTACCGCTTTGGGAGGCTGGCAAAGCGCCATGACCTACGGTGGTGTATCCTATCCCATGGTTTTGGCATCGTATTATCCGATTTATAGCTTCAGTCCCAAATGCACCTATAACGATAAGATCAGTCAGCAAGGTGCAATGGTGCACGAAGGCATCCATGCCGTACTTGCCGATTTACCCGGTTGTAAAAGTGCAGCCTGGTTCCAGGAAGGCGGTAACACTTGGCTTCAACAGGAAGCTGCTTCCAGACAAAGCAACGATTACAGCAGCATGGGTTTCCTGAATGCAGCATCGTTCATTGCACCCTTCATGCCTATTGAATGCTACAGTGGCTGGCTTCAGGACGATACTTATGGTGGACCTGCTGCCGAAGGCGTTAACATGAACAACGCTGCCGGTGCCCAATTATGTACTTGGCGCAACCTGCTCGGTGGAGTTCAATACAGCAACATTTTCCCCACATTCCTCGGCATGACTCTTGGAACCGGAAGTGTGGCCTGGATCTGGCGCAACTGTCCGGGTAGAGTGTTGGAAGGCATGGCCGCCAGACTGGGCGATCGTGCCATGCGCAGACTCATATCCGAATACCGAGCCAAGCAAGCCATGCTCGACATGGGTAAGTGGACAAACGCCATGAAGAGTCTCATCAATGCCAATTTTGGTATTACGATTAAATCTGAATGGACACCAACCTGGAAAACCCCTGCAAACTGGACTGCTTCTCCTTATGTTGTCACAACCAAAAGCGCTACAGGTCTGATCACACCCGAATACCGCACCACGCCGGGTTGGTCAGGAGCCAATCAAATTGCGCTTTCCACAACCGGACTCGGAAGTGTCGTTACACTAAATTTCCAACCGTTGGCACCCAATATGACCTGTCAGCTTTGTTACCGTACACGTGCCGGTGCAATTGTATACAGTAAGGTCGTCAATGGCGGAGACTGCAGCCTGAAATTAAATTCGCAGCCCGCCAACAACGTCGTGATTGCTGTCATTTGCAACACCGATTACGTTTTCGAAGGGGATACCACCCGCAAGAAACACTTTGATTATCGTTTGCAGATTGTAAACGGTGTGACCGGAGTAGCCGCCCGTACCAGCAAATGGTACGATTGGACCCTAACCTTGGTTGGCGTGGAAACACCCTCAGCATCATCTTCAGCAGTATTGAAATTCAAGAACCCGATTCAACAGGGAGAAGACCTGAGTCTGATGTTTGACCAACCGTTGACTGCGCCTACTGAAATCATTATTCGGAATCTATACGGACAAGTCGTTTTCCGGCAACAAGTCGAAGGCTCGACTACGCTGCCAACAAACAGAAGGCTACAGCCTGGCTTGTATCTGATTTCCTCCCGAGGTTCGGGAAAGGAAAATGTACAGAAGCTGATTGTAAACTAAAAAGTAAGCCCGGGCTGCACAGTCCGGGCTTACTTTTTATATCAAATGAAAGATATTCGAAGTAGTTAACGCGCCTTTGGCGTATACATCTTCGCAACCTTAGGCATCTTCATCCCCGTTCCCAAATAAAAACTCGGATACGGCGGTTGATTATAAGCCGTGTTTTGCCAGGAAATGGAGCAACGGTATTGCGGATCATGCATCAGCGTCACTAATCGAACATCCGTCGGAATCGTAGTGCTGAAAATCCGTAATTCCTTGTTGTCTGTAGTGCGGAGCATCACTTCTTCCCGCCAGTCACCAAACAAGTCAGCGCTTAGGTTTGGAGTAGCCTTGGTGCCGTTGATGGACATGCAGCTGTCGGCTTTGAACAGGACTTCATCCTGTGCTTTTTCCCAGTTCCACTTATAGATGACGTTTTTGTCTAATAATTCCCGGTCGGGCGTTCCGTCCCACCAAATACCGAAATTGCATGAGCGGGGTTTCTTGTCAGAAATCTTCACACCTTTGCAAGAATACAAACCATCGGTAGCTACACTCCAGCTTTCGTAACCCAAGTAGCGGGGATCGATGTCGGCAGTCATGCCACGCCCCGTGTCACCAATCCCAGGGAGTCCCCAGAGGAGTTTGCCGGTACCTGCGTCACGCATGTGAGCTGCAGAATATTTTCCACCTTTTTCGTGCACCTGAAATACTTCCAAGCCTGGACGTTCCGGATCCAAATCAGATAAATGCATCGCATCACCATGTCCGTCGCCAGTGGAGTAAAGCCCTTTTCCGTCATGGTCTATCACGGAGGAACCGTAAACAATTTCATCACAACCATCGTTGTCCACATCGCCTACACTCAGGTTGTGATTCCCTTGTCCGGAGTAGGCTGCATTACCCGGTTTTCCATCGTAACTATCAAAAAACCAGCGCAAGCTCAGTTTACCGTCTTTCCAATCCCAGGCAGCCAACGTTGCACGAGTATAATAACCCCGGCACATCACCGCCGATGGATGAACGCCGTCCAGATAGGCTACACTGGCCAAGTAGCGATCGAGCCGGTTGCCACGGGTGTCACCCCAAAGAGCGGAATCGCCTCGAGAAGGTAGATAATCAACTGTTGAAAGTGCCTTTCCAGTGTTCCCTTCGAATACAGTCAAGTACTCAGGGCCACTCAGGATCATACCTGCCAGCCTGTTTTCGTTGTTTCCACCTCCAGGACGGGAACCACGGGTACGCATGCGTTGGCGCATACTGTCCAAAGGAAGGTTGATAAAGGATGTATCACCAGATAACCGCATTTGGCTGATCATCCAGTCACGTCTCAGTGAATCTGCTTTTGGGCCTGGTTCTCCAAATTCCGGCATCCTGTTTCCACCGGCACTCATGCCTTTAAATGGATCCATGTTGCCATCCTTGGTTTTGATGCGCCAGTCTGCATTCGGGTCACCGATGACCTTGCCAATGCCGTCTTTCGTTCCGTCCGCTGTCTTGCAGATCATTTCAGCCTTGCCGTCTCCATCAAAGTCATAGACTAAGAATTGGGTATAATGCGCACCTTCCCGAATGTTGACGCCAAGGTTGATTTCCCACAACATCGTACCATCGAGTTTGTACGCCTGAAAAATAGGCGCGCTGGTCACACCACCCTGGCTGTTGTCCTTGCCGACACCCGTCATGTGCACCACGATTTCATATTCACCATCACCGTCCAGATCTCCTGTCGAGCAGTCTCCAGCCGTATAATGTTCCGGTGTATGAAGCGGTATGGAAAGGTATTGTCGGGGAGTTCCGGGTTTCAGCATGAAACGGCCTTCCTCAGCTCCTTCTGTTTTCCTAAGTACCGGTTTCACAAAATAGCTCATAGAAACACTTCCTGTCGCTGTAGAATCCGTGAAATTGGTTACCATGAGCGGCTTTTCATTGATTTTTTCAGCCTGTTTCCCATCGGAGCAGCGGTAAAGGTTGAAAGCAGTCCCTTCAGCATCCGTACCCAACAACCTCCAGCTGATGAATACACTTTTATCACTCGTTCTGAAAGCAACAAGACCACGAGTCAGCGCTTCCATTTGCCTGGAATTGGCTGCAAAAATAAACGTAGTGGAAATTAGGGCAAGAAGTAAGGCAATCCGTTTTAGTAAGATCATGACGTCATGGTTTAAGGTATACAAATTGGTTTATTTTGACTTGAAAACCGAGCGTCCAATCTTGTCCGTCCCGAAATAAAAACCGGGCTGAGGTGGCTGATTGTATCCGGTATTTTCAGTAGCTACACCGGTTCGGTAAATGGGATCCTGCATGAACGTGGTAAAGCCATGTTCTGTCGGTTTATCGGTCATGTAGATGCGAATTTCACTGCCATCTTCGGTTGGCCATATCACTTCTTCACGCCAGTCTCCAAAAATATCGGCAGAAAGACAAGGTGTGGCCTTTGTTCCATTGCAACTGGTAATCCCTTTTCCTTTACCATTGAAGAGGATGTTGGTTCCTTTGCCCGTCCATTTGTAGATGTAAATTTTATCGAGCAATTCGCGGCTCAGGTCACCATCCCACCAAAGAGCCATGTTGATTGGAGGTGTGATTTTTGATAAAAGTTTGCCCTTGCAGGAATAGAGACCATTGGTTCCGGAAGACCAGATTTCAAGACCACGGCTATCTGGATCAATATCTGCACATAATGCCCTACCAACATCTTGAGTGGAAGGGAAACCCCAAATCAACTTGCCTGTAGCCGCATTTCTAAGGGAAGAACCGTTGGGACTCGGGGCATATTCGTGGCATTGCCAGACTTCCAGGCCCGGTTTGTCAGGGTCGATGTCCGTCAGGTGCATGGCGTCACCATGTCCCCAACCAGTGGTATACAGCCCTGTACCGTCGTCATCGATGGCACAGGCGCCATATATAATCTCATCCTTTCCGTCATTATCCACATCACCGATTCGGATGTTGTGGTTGCCCTGATTGGACCATGCTATGTATTTCTGATTGTTGGCATTGGTATCAAAAGTCCATAATCGAGTCATTTTTCTGTCCCTGTAATTCCAGGCCTGAATCACGGACTTCCCGTTATAACCTCTGGCAACAATGTACGAAGGGCGTTTCCCATCCAAATAAGCAACAGCAGAAAGCTGTCTGTCCATACGGTTGCCGTAGTCGTCGCCCCAATCGATCATGTTGCCCCGACTGATGTAATCAACCCGGTCAAGTTCCTTGCCGGTAGCTCCTTCAATGACCGATATGAACTCGGGTCCACTCAAAATCTTGCCATAGGTATGCAACGAAGTGTCCCTGATGACATAGTCCACTTTACCATCCATATTGAAATCACCTATTTTCTTACCGTCGCCGAACACCGTTCCTTCCGACGTCTTGCAAATCACTTCTGACTTGCCGTCGCCATCAAAGTCGTATACCATGAACGAAAAGTACTCAGGACCTTCGCGTACATTAATACCGATGTCAATTTGCCAAAGCCTTCTGCCATCAAGTTTGTAGGCTTCCAAATGGTTTGTTCCGCCTGAAATCCCAGGTTGAGAACAGGCGAAATTTCCGATCTGACGTTTCAGTACGATTTCATATTCACCGTCCCCGTCCAAGTCTCCAATAGATGCGTCGTTCGGCTGATAAGCCCGGGTCGTATCCCATTCAATGGGAGGCAATTTGATGGAAATGTAAGGAACAGCAGCCCGTTCCGGAGTAAGCATGTAGGAAACAGCCTTTTTTCGAGACTTGTTTTCCACCAAAATGTATTCCTGGGTGATGGTCGTATCTACAGACTTGTCCACAAAAAAAGTGGATGTTTTCAAAGGTTTGTCATTCAGCTTGACTTCCTTAAGTTTGATCACCCCAGGAACATAACTTTTGCGATATAGGTCGAAAGAAACTTTTTTAGTATCGTCCATCAGTTTACGCCAACTCACAGATACAAACCCTTTGCCCTGATGGATAGCCACCAAGCCACGGCCCAATTTTTCGAGCTGCAGGTTTGCGTAATTCGGGCCAATCGCGGCTTCATTCGGGTTCTTTGCCTTTGACTTGCTTTTGCCATTGGTAAACGGACAAGCAAGCACAAATGCAGTTAAACAAAGCAACAAGACAGTCTTTTTCATACTCTGACGCATTGAGAATAGACTTCAAAGATAGAAATTATGTACAGAAGCAACCATACTTAATAGGTATTGATTGTGTAAAATTCATTATTTCTCGGGATTTCACTTTCAACAAAGATATACTACATTTGTACATTATGCTGCAAACCATCCTTGCTTCACTTATAGTCCTTGTTGCTTTCATCGTTGTGCTGTTACCCCTGTTCAGCAAGAAGAAAAGCAACTCCTCCTGCGATACCTGTGCTTCAGGTGGTTGCGGTGGGTGTCCTCTTTCTGATGCCGCAAAAAAAGTTAAATAAACAATATTTGTACTTTTTCAGACCATTTTTCTAAAATCTATTGGATATTCTTTTACTTTTGAGGATTGAATATTTATACGTTTCATTCACCATTCAAAATTGATTATGCTTAAACGAATTGGCCTTTTATTGATGACTGCCGTGACCCTTTCCCTATCTTCTAAAGCCGCAGACAATGCTTCCTCAAATGGTTTGAATCCATCCAATCTGGATGTTTCTGTAAAACCCGGTACCGATTTTTACCGCTACGCAACAGGTGGATGGTGCGATGCCAACCCTATACCAGACGAATTCTCCCGTTATGGTTCTTTTGATAAATTAAGAGACAACAACCAGCGACAAATTCGCGAGCTCATCCTGGAACTGGGTGCCAGCAGTCACGAAAAAGGCAGTTCTGCCCAAAAAATCGGCGATTTGTTCCGAATAGGCAGTGATAGTGTCAAGCTGAATGCCGAAGGTGCAAAACCACTTCAGGCAGGTCTCAAAGCCCTTCAGGCGCTAAAAACCCGTGAAGACATTTACCGTGCCGTGGCATCTATCCGCAGGGACGGACCCAGCCCGTTCTTCAACACATATGTCGGCCCGGACGATAAAAACAGCAATGTATATTTAGTTCAGCTTTCACAAGGAGGGCTGGGCATGAACGACCGTGATTATTATCTTCTGAACGATAAAGAGTCCAAAGCACTCCGTCAAGGCTATCTGAAATTGATACAAACACAGTTCGTGAACGCCGGTTTCAGCCAAGCAGATGCAAAAAAAGCCTCCGATGCCGTTCTAAAAATCGAAACATTATTGGCCAAGGTGCATTTTACCAAGGAGAAGGCCCGCATCCCCGAACTGAATTACCATAAATTTCAACTCAGCCAGCTGAACGATTCAGTGGCTAACTTCCCATGGGCTAGCTTTTTGGGAAGTGCAGGTGTCATGAATGTAAAAGAAATAAATGTCTGTCAGGTAGAAGCTCTTACCGGAGCACTCAAACTGATGCAGACACTTCCGTTACCCGAACTGAAACTTTATCTGCAATGGGGTCTTATCAACGAAGCAGCACCCTACTTGAGTGATGTCTTCGTGAACGCCAATTTCGATTTCTTCGGTCGTCAGATGAGTGGTGCCAAATCCATACGTCCCCGTTGGAAACGCGTTTTGAACACTATCGACAATTCTTTGGGTGAAGAAGTAGGTAAATTGTACACTGCAAAATATTTCCCTGCTCAGGCCAAGGAACGCATGCTCAAATTGGTGGACAACCTGAAGCTATCCTTGGGTGAACGCATTGCCGCATTACCCTGGATGAGCCCTGAAACCAAAGCAAAAGCCCAGGAAAAGCTGAACGCATTCATTGTCAAGATCGGTTATCCCGACACTTGGAAAGATTATTCCAGCTTGGAAATCAAGGAAGACAGTTATTGGGAAAACATCAAACGTGCCAAGAACTTTGACTACGACTTCACCATCGGCAAGCTCGGCAAACCCGTCGATAAAATGGAATGGCAGATGACCCCACAAACAGTGAACGCCTATTACAACCCAACCACCAACGAAATCTGTTTCCCTGCAGGCATTCTGCAACCGCCTTTCTTTTACATGAACGCAGACGATGCCGTGAATTACGGTGCCATCGGTGTCGTTATCGGCCATGAGATGACCCACGGTTTTGATGATCAGGGATGCAAATACGATAAAGACGGAAATATGCTGAACTGGTGGAAACCCGAGGATGCCACTCAATTTACTGCCCGTACTAAAGTGTTGGCCGATTATTTCAGCAACATCGTCGTTTTGGGTGACTTGCACGCCAACGGAACCTTTACCTTGGGAGAAAACATCGCCGATCATGGTGGTCTGCAAGTGGCATACAATGCATTCCTGAAAACCGAACAAGGTCATACTTCTGAACTCATTGATGGATTCACTCCGGCTCAACGTTTCTTTTTCTCGTATGCCAATCTTTGGGCAAGCAACACCCGTGATGCGGAAATAATTCGCCTGACCAAACAAGATCCGCATTCGTTGGGTAAATGGAGAGTAGATGGCGCACTTCCGCATATTTCTGCTTGGTACGACGCCTTTGGCATCACACCTGCCGATCCGATGTACCTGCCGGTGGAAAAACGGGCTTCCATCTGGTAATCAGTTCAATCCATGCTCAGGCAGACCCTTCAAGCGTTGCTGATCCTCATCCTGCTGGTTTTTACCCCAAGCCGGGATTTGGTTCTTTGCGCTGCCAGTGTGCCTGCAGTATCAGAGCTTTATGAAGAAATGACTTGTACCGAAGCGGGCACTTCGTTTACCTTATGGGCCCCCGCTGCGACTCAGGTGCGTGTCAATCTGTACAAGGATGGTCGGGGAGGGGAATCCTTTCAAGAAATCCAATTGAAAAAAGAGGATCGTGGGTTTTGGAACATCAATCTTCCAACGGACCTGAGGGGCAAATTCTATACCTTCCAGATCTTGTACAAAGAAAATTGGCTGGCAGAAACCCCTGGCATACAGGCTCGTACAGTCGGTGTTAACGGCAAGCGCGGAGCCATCCTTGACCAGAAGCAAACCAATCCACCGGGTTGGGAATCGGACATCCGACCCGAAATGGGTCCTTTTACCGATATGGTTCTGTACGAGCTTCAGCTGCGGGATTTTTCCATGGGCAAACAGTCCGGTCTCGTCAATTTGGGGAAATACCTGTCCTTGACAGAATCAGGATCCACCAACAGCAATGCTTTCTCGACCGGTATCGATCATCTGATCGATTTTGGAATCACCCACGTCGTTTTGATGCCCGTTTTCGATTTTGCCACCGATGACGAATCAAGACCCAAAGAATTGCTTCGAAACTGGAACTACCAACCTTTAAATTTTTCTGTTCCTGAAGGCTCGTATTCCACCAGACCGTTTGACCCGGCTTCCCGCATCATAGAGTTCAAGCAAATGGTACAGACCTTGCACAAGGCCGGAATTCGGGTGGTCATGGATATGTCGTTCGACCATACCGCCAACATGCGCGAAAGTAACTTCAACTTGACCTTACCAGGCATGTTCTATCGTGTAAAAAATGATGGAAGCCCGTCTAACGCTTCCGGTTATGGAAACGAATTGGCTTCTGAAAAACCTTTCCCTCGTCACTATATTCTGCAAACCCTACTGTATTGGATCGGAGAATATCACGTCGATGGATTCAGACTGAATCAGATGGGAGTTTTGGATATAGAGACCATCAATCAGATCCGAAAAACAATAGATGCCATCGATCCGACTATTTTCATTTGCGGGGATGCAGTCGCGCCCAATTCTTCCGTTTTGCCTGAGATCGATAGAGCGATGGCATCCAATGCTCGGCTAATGCCTGGAATCGCACTCTTTGACAATGTATGGAACGCTGCCCTCAAAGGCGTTGCCACCGATTCAACGGATACCGGTTTCATCAACGGCAGACCGGATTTGGAAGAATACGTCCGCTACGGAATAGTCGGTGGAATTCTTCATCCTCAGGTCAATGCTGCCGGCTCACCAGGATTTTCGGTCAATTATGCAGGAAGCCCGCGGGAAGTCATTCAATATGTTTCTTCCCATGAGGGCTTTACACTCTTTGACCAACTGAATGCATCTCACAAAGAAACGCTGAAACAAGTCGCTCGGCGAACCATGCTGGCCAGCAGTATGATCATGACTTCTCAGGGCATTCCCTTAATTTTTTCTGGTGAGGAAATGATGCGCAGCCGAGCTGGCATACCCAATACAGCATTGACATCCGATTCGATCAACCGGGTGGATTGGAGAAACAAGACCTATTTCAACGATGTTTATGAGTTTTACCGGGGAATGGTGGAGTTGAGAAAGCTGCATCCTGCCTTCAGAATGGCTCAGGCCACCCAAGTGCAAAAACAACTGCGCTTTCTGGACGCTTCCGAAAAATGCGTGGTCGGATTTTTTATGGAATCCCATCCAAACGGGGACTCGTGGAATAAGATTCTGGTGATACACAACGCGAACAACCATCCGATATCAATGACTGTACCGTCTGGTCCCTGGACCACGGTCGTTTATGATGGCAAAGTGGATTTGCTGGGGATTTCAAATTTTTCAGGTGAACAAGCTAACGTTCCTGCCGTTTCGACCTTGGTTGCTTTTCAATGAATAACGTACGTACAGCGCCTGTTACCCACAGCAGTGTGGTCGGTACGCTCTACCTGAAGCTTTTCACCCAGAAGTCTCTGGATATTTTCCAATTCAGACTGACAAAAACCTCTGCAAAGGTTGGCAGCTTTACAGATGGGACAGTTGTTTTCGATAAAAAACCAATTGCCGTCTTCCTTCGCCCATTCAGCCATATACCCTTCTCGGTTACGAACTTCCGTTAACTTTTCTAGTTTATCGTCCGTCGAAAAGGTATTTTCAAGCGCCTTTTCATAACGCAAAAAATCTTTTGCCTTTTTGTCATCCACCAGTATCTGCAATGCCTCCTGTCCCAGAAGGCGCTGGACGGATTCAATCAGTTGAACAGTCAGGGCAGCATGATTGTCGGGGAATTGTTTTTCGGACCTGTTCGTCAAGCTGTAAAGGATGGTGGGTCGACCGACACCCTTGGTCTGACTCACTGATTGGACAAATCCTTTTTCTTCCAATTTCAATAAATGCAACCGCATCCCTTCGCTGGTCATTCCAAAGGCCCCGGACAAATCCACGGCTGTTTTTGGACCATTCATTTTTAAATGCATCAGGATTTTTTCTGGCGTCTTGCTTATTTTCATAGAAGGATATTGAAAAACACAAGTAAAAACTTGGTTTAAGTCGCAAATGTAGTATATTTGTCTGAAACGAACAAAATTCCTGCCATGATACATTTATTATTACTTGGAATAAGCTTTCTGAACCTAACCATCTTGTCTTCAACCTTGTCACCATTGCCCTATTCCTATGACGCATTGGAACCGAACATTGATGCCAAAACGATGGAAATCCATTACACCAAACATTATCAGACCTATCTGACCAACTTTACCAAAGCAATTGCCGGTACAGATGCCGAAAATAAGTCTGTAGAAGAAATTTTGGCCACGGCTGTTAAGACTGCTCCTGCCGTCCGAAACAACGGTGGTGGCTATTACAACCACAATCTATATTTTTCACTACTTTCCCCAACACCAGCACTGTCGCCCTCCGGGCCTCTTGCAGTAGCCATTGATGCGAAGTGGGGGAGCCTTGACAAATTCAAGGAAGCCTTCAATAAAGTGGCCATGAGCCGTTTTGGTTCGGGTTGGGCCTGGCTTGTCGTACAAAAAGGGGGCCTTGAAATTTGCTCCACAGCCAATCAGGACAATCCGCTGATGCCAGACGTGGACTGCAGCGGAATCCCCATTCTGTGCATTGATGTCTGGGAACACGCCTATTACTTGAAGTACCAGAATCGGAGGGCTGAATATGTGTCGGCATTCTGGAACGTAATGGATTGGGATGTCGTGGAAGGACTTTACGAAAAAACCCTTCAATAAAACTGCTATTTTTCGGAATTTTTGTATCTTGGGGTGAATAAAAACCCAGTTGAATGATCATTCCGAAAAACCTTACCGCATTGATCTCCGAAAAAATCCGTCTTGCTCAGACCGGGCTTGCCTATGACGAAGTGATACTGGGAGATACAGCTATTCCTGTCCTGAAAAATGAATACCTGCTTTTTTTGAAGCCGGAAATCACGATGCCTTCCCAAACCATTCGTTTGGAACCCATCATCGACTTGTTGTTGGAGCAAATGGAAGCCTTCGGGTTTGTCATTCATGATGTACGCATACTTGCCGCCAGCTATCTGGAAGCTTTTAATCTCATAGATCAGCATTACGGTGTCATATCCAATGTCTCCAATCAGGGACTGAACGTCCTGACAGACAGTGCGAAAATCCGCTTCAAGGAAATCTACAGTGCGGAAGCTGATGAATCCAACATACTCGGTGGAATGGAATTCCTTAGGAAATACCCATTCTTCAACTTCCATTCGCTCGATTGCATGTGGCAGAATTCAGAAAATATTAAGTTGGCCAGCGGAACATACGTGGAAAAGATCCGGATCGATTCCGATACCGTTTATCTGCTGAATGCTTTTCATCCCAAACAACTCCGCCATTTTACAGAGACTGGCCGAAGCATCGTCTTGTTTAATATTTCAGGTGACCGACCTTGGAAAGAAGCCCGGGAATCCTTTGCAGGCGCGACGGACCCCAGAAAAGCCGTTGAAGGCAGCATGCGGCGTTTGCTGATGGAACGCAAGGATGAATTCGGAATTCCGGAAGTATCACAGAGTTTCAATGGCATTCATCTTTCGGCCGGGCCTGTAGAAGCACTTATTGAATTACACCGTTTTGATTCAGACCATTCCAGCGCAGAGGGAGAAGCCGATTTTAAGGATTTTTCATTTGGAAAAGAGTTGATCCGTACGTTTGGTGAAATTCCGAATACCCTGCTGAACAACGAAACGCTTGACATGGAAGGGAAATTAACAACCATCTTTGATCTGACAGAAAACCTCAATTCAGACGAAGCACTGCAATTATTGCAAAAATGTTTAAAACCGGTATCTATTTGATGATTTCTCAGAAAGGACTAAGAGCCTTTGTGCTACTGTCCATTCTTTTTGCCGGGCTTATGTCCTGTTCCCCGCCAATATTGCAGGCGGTGCAGCAGCGTGCAGCAAAAAATCCATCCTTCGACGGTGTGTTGAACGGGCCGCTCGCTACCGGTCAATTCTCAGATTGGCGTCAACAATGGGTGGAAGAAGCCGAGAAGCCCGTCCACATTCAATACATGCCCAAAGACAGTTCATTGGATATCGTCGCACCCAAAGGGCTGACGTTATGGTACAAAGATTCGTTTCAGGGAAATGTAACCTTTCGCTTTCAGTTTCGCGCCGTTTCAGGCACCGATTCCACCGATCGATGCAGCGACCTGAATTGCTTCTGGATGGCTTCCGATCCGCAACACCCCGATTCTATTTTTGCACGAAAAGATTTCCGTGGCGGTGTCTTTGGAAAAACCTACAGTCTCCAGTTGTATTACATGGGCTATGGCGGCAACGACAATACAACGACCCGTTTCCGAAAATACGATGGCGATTACAACGCATTTCTGCAAGCAAAACAAAGGCCGTCCATTCTGAAGGAATATACGGATTCGGGCCATCTGATCAAGCCCGATCACTGGTATTCCATTGTCATTTCCATTCGAGATGGATTGGTGGAGTATTGGTCGGATGACGAATTATTGGTTCATTATCAGGACCCCACGCCACTAACGAAAGGTTGGTTCGGTTTCAGGACCACTCAAAACCACCTCCAAATAAGGAATTTTTCCGCAGCAAAACCCTGAAAATTAGCGTTTCCCATCTGTATATTCTTACAGTAAATGTTCGGATAAATATGCACTTAAATTCCATTTTTGTGCAATTTTTCGGACTATTTTTGCCTTTGCCCCCGATAAAACCGTTAACTTTGCAGCGTTTTAAAAAACCGGTTATTAACCTTTGTCCGGGTATAAAAACGATAGTCGCTTAACCGCTTCCACCGCTCCGGATGAACCATTTTCCATCGTATGAAACCATCTCACATTGAACATCTCGGTATTGCTGTAAACAGCTTGGAAGAAGCCATCCCCTTTTACGAAAAACTTCTTGGCACAGCTTGCTACAACATCGAAGAAGTCCCTGAACAAAAAGTGAAGACCGCCTTTTTCAAGATTGGTCAAACCAAAATCGAATTACTGGAATCCACCGACCCGGAAGGCCCCATCGGTAAGTTTCTGGAAAACAAAGGTCCAGGCGTACACCACGTTGCCTTCGCTGTTGAAGGCCTACAAAGTCAATTGCAAGAAGCCGAAGCCAACGGCATCCGTCTCATCGACAAAACTCCTCGCAACGGTGCCGAAGGCTTGAACATAGCGTTTCTACATCCGAAATCCACCCTTGGTGTTCTGATGGAATTGTGTGAAAATCCCAACAAATAACTTTATATATAATAATTTCACCTATGAGTGCACAACTGGAAAAAGTAAAAGAGTTGATCGACTTACGCATTGAAGCGCGTTTGGGCGGTGGGCAGAAAGCCATCGACAAACAGCACGACAAGGGCAAGTACACCGCCCGCGAACGTATATCGATGTTACTGGACGAAGGCAGTTTTGAAGAATTCGACATGTTTGTTATACACCGTTGCACCAACTTCGGCCAAGACAAAAAACATTTTCTCGGCGATGGCGTTGTAACCGGTTACGGTACGATCGAAGGCCGTTTAGTCTATGTATTTGCTCAGGACTTCACGGTTTGGGGCGGTTCCCTGTCCGAAACCATGGCTCAAAAGATATGCAAAGTGATGGATCAAGCCATGAAAATGGGTGCGCCCTGCATTGGTATCAACGACTCGGGTGGTGCTCGTATTCAGGAAGGGATCAACGCTCTAGCTGGTTATGCTGAAATTTTCCAACGCAACATTATGGCTTCCGGTGTGATTCCCCAGATTTCCGGTATTTTCGGTCCCTGTGCCGGCGGTGCTGTTTACTCACCCGCTTTGACCGACTTCACCATCATGACCAAAGGAACCTCCTACATGTTCCTGACCGGCCCTAAAGTTGTTAAAACCGTTACTGGAGAAGACGTTACTCAGGAACAACTCGGTGGTGCCTCCGTGCATGCCAGCAAATCCGGTGTCACTCATTTCGCAGTAGACGGCGAAGAAGAAGGCTTGGAACTCATTCGCAAACTGCTCTCTTTCCTGCCTCAGAATAACCTGGAAGAAACTCCGCGTATCAAGTGTACCGACCCCATCAACCGTTTGGACGATATCTTGAACGAAATTATTCCCGATAGCCCCAATAAGCCCTACGACATGTTCGAAGTGATCGGTGGAGTCGTGGACCATGGTGAATTCCTACAGGTACACGGTGACTTCGCCAAGAACATCATCATCGGTTTCGCCCGTTTCAACGGCCAAGCCGTCGGTATCGTAGCCAATCAGCCCAAAATGCTGGCAGGAGTACTCGACAGCAATGCAAGCCGCAAGGCAGCACGCTTCGTACGTTTCTGCGATGCTTTCAACATTCCCCTCGTCACCTTGGTGGACGTTCCCGGTTTCCTTCCAGGTACCGGCCAGGAATACGGCGGTGTCATCACCCACGGTGCCAAGTTGCTCTACGCGTATGGCGAAGCAACTGTACCTAAAGTGACCGTCACGCTCCGCAAATCCTACGGTGGCGCACACATCGTTATGAGTTGCAAGCAATTGCGTGGTGATATCAACTATGCTTGGCCAACTGCTGAAATCGCCGTCATGGGTGCCTCCGGTGCCGTTGAAGTACTGTACGCCAAGGAAGTAGCTGCTTCAGAAGATCCCACTGCTACCGCCGCCGCCAAGGAAAAGGAATACGCTGATGCATTCCAGAATCCCTACCGCGCAGCCCAATACGGCTACATTGACGACGTCATTGAACCTCGCAACACACGTTTCCGCGTCATCCGCGCCCTCGAACAGCTTCAAACCAAGAAATTGGTGAACCCTGCCAAGAAGCACGGCAACATTCCTTTATAAATTTGAAACCATGGCTATCTTTTATAACAGCGATAAAGAAGTGAGCGAAGAAGTGGCAGCTGCCATCGGTCTGGCTCTGTTCCAACTGAACGAAGAAGTACACGATGTAGAAAACGCCATCCTTACTTTTGGAAAGGCCGGCCGTACCTACTCACCGTGGAGTTCAAAGATTTACGGTATCCGTCAACTCCCCAACAGAAGATAATCCCCAAAAAATCATACAATGAAAGAATTCAAATACTCCATCAACGGAAATCAATACACCGTTGAAATCATCAAAGAAGACGGTGCTGAAGTTGAACTGACGGTGAATGGCACGTCCTATACCGTAGAAGTAGAAGAGGAAATCATCGAAGCGCCCAAGAAGATTACTCGTCCTGCTGCCGCCCCGACCAAACCGACAGGTGAACCGGTTCTGGGTGCTAAAAAGCCTGTTACTTCTGGTGGCGCTGTCAAAGCTCCGCTTCCAGGTGTGATTCTGGAAATCTCCGTCAAAGTTGGAGACACCGTGAAATTGGGTGACAAAGTCATGTTGCTCGAAGCCATGAAGATGGAAAATACCATCACCAGTGACATCGCTGGTAAGGTTTTGGAAATCAGGGTTGAACCCGGAACAACGGTGCTGGAAGGTGCTGAAATGATCATCATCGGCTAAACCCGAAACCCTATATTGTACGAATGGCTGCCCCGCAAGAGGCAGCCATTCGTTTATCCAAAAGGATTGGCGACTAATCTTTCTTTATCATATTCTTATAATTCTTATTCAACGTTGAGATGTTGCTGTTAAGCTCAATCATTTGTTGCTTGTATTTTTTAGTTTCAACAGCCGACTCAGCCATATCTCTCAGATATTCTTCAGCTCCTTGTACCTGTGATTTGTAAACGGAGTTTAGGGTAAAAAGGCTTTTATTGATTTCTTCCAGTTCCTGTTGAAATTTTCTTGATTCATCATCAATCGACGAGAGTGAACTGGCGATGCTTTGATATTTGAAAACAGTCTTAGAGGTCACTCTCAGAATGGACGATTCGTAGGCTTTTGCCAGTTTCTCCAACGATTCATCGGCAGCTTCAATGGTTCTCATGTATTTGTTGGAGGCTGCGAATACATCACCCACCGAATTCATGTGCTCTGCCGTATCTCCGAGCTTTCGGAGCCCCTCCCCGAACCGAAGCAGTAAGTCGGGTGTGATGTCACCATTCACCAGCATTTCATCAAACCTGGCAAGAGCCAAGGATCTGTTGCCATCCTCCTCCTCCTCCTCCAATACTTTGCTGTTTACCCTTCGTGAAGTCACCTCTCGAGGTCCCTCTTCCGCATTCATGATGATTTCCGGATAAACCAAGGGCGGATGTTCGTCATCCTGGTTCTCAAAGGCATAAAAAAAGAAAATAACGGCTTCCGTCACCAGACCTGCAGTCAGCATGTAATCTGCACCAGTCCAATGCTCTAATTTGAAAAGGGCACCCATGACGACGACAGATGCACCAAAACCATACAGCTTTGTCATTGCTGACTTAAAGCCCTTGGTTTGCGTCAACCGTTGTATTTGTGCTTCTAATCCCATAAGCCAGATATTATGTAAAGATAATGCATTTTTACTTTATAGTAATAAAGAATGGCGGAAGATTTCTCTTGTCCTTTCCAGGCCCCTCAACGACAATTTCTTCAAAAAGTAACACTTGCCCACGATTCGTTCGCTTGATCTGCTGAATCATTTCATCCGTCAAATCCTCATTCACAGCATCGTAATTATAAGTATTGAACCCACGCTGCATGGTCATTCGGAAAGAAAGTATTTTATATACATAATTGAACTCAAAATCCGGAGGCATCAAAGCTACGATTTTTCCGGCTGTCAGGATCTCATCACGGCTTACAAAACCCTCTTTCTTTGCTGCGATTGTTGGTGTAGGATCAGGAAGTTTTTTTACACGAAATGTTTCTGAACCCATGGACATCATCCCTTTTCCCGTTTTTACCGAAACGGAAACGATCGCTTCCTTGCATCCGGTGGGTAGCGTACAGGTCCAACTCCTCGTTTGCGGATCTTGTTTGAGAGAACCGGCCGATATGGTTGGGATGATGTTTTCTATTGGTATTCCCGAAACGGAGATGGAAAGGGGATTGTCCACACCGATATATAGTACATTCATTTTGGTTGGCGAAATGGTCATGGAGGGTTTTGCC
>Ga0209430_1000247_pt1 | contig 63899 bp, 54 predicted proteins | sample BarGraIncub1133A_FD_184504 | JGI IMG/M metagenome (GOLD analysis project Ga0209430, IMG submission 184504) | Arctic peat soil microbial communities from Barrow, Alaska - Barrow Graham LP Incubations 11-33A (SPAdes) (version 2) | ecosystem: Environmental > Terrestrial > Soil > Wetlands > Peat... | reverse complement strand
AGGATCATGTTCACCGGACATTTTCATGCCAACGACATCGTAAAAAAGACATCGGGCAATACATTTTTATTCGACATTGAGACAGGTTCCCCCGTTGTTTATCCTTGTCCGTACAGGATGATAACCTATTTAAAGGATTCTGCCCTGATCATTTCATCTGATACCATTACACATAATGATTACCCATTACCCGGGGGACAAACATTTTCGTTTTATGCTAAGCAAAAGGCCAAGGTTAACCTGGATAGCCTGTTAACCATTTCTTTTACCAGTTCTAATTGTACCTACGAAACGGCCAGGATATTTGCTCCCCGTATCAGGAATGCAATGATGGCTCATTTTGCAGGCGACGAAAGACTCTATTCGACCCACGAGACGGACTCGATCGATATAACAATTACCCGGTTAGGGTCAAACCTTTCATGGCTCCGCCCCTTTTGTATTAGCATATGGACAGATCTGCCTCCCACGGACAATTCGTTGATGATTTACCTGAAATCGGGTGCTTCGTTTAAATTGGTACGATAAAATCATAATCACTGACACCCTCAAAGTCTTTTACTCCCGTTTCAGTCTCCCGCTCTATTATTACAATATCAGGCAAAATGCGGAAAACAGAGTTGCAAAATTTTTAAAAAACAATCAGAAAGTAATCAATAACTTTAAATGAAAAGCTATGAAAAAGACAAGTCGTTTAATTATTCTCTGTTTGTTGGTCGTTATCGCGGTTCAGGTATCCTGTAAACGCGATGATCTAAACGAAAACCCAACTTATGGGCAGAAAACTTTAGAGTTGATCAGTATTGTTGAAAATAATCCAAACATTAAATCAATGCTAATCAAATCTATAGATCAGGCAAAGGTGGTCAATCCGGATAAAAATACAAATCCGGCCCAAACCCTGGATGAATATTATAATTTTGTTACATGGGCTGAGACTTGTATGCCCTGGAGTATTCTTCCAAAAACGCCGTACACTTTATTATATGATAAAATAGATCAGAGTTTAGACTATTTCTATTTCATAAATGACCAACCGCTTGCAGAACTTGAAGGACAGGGATTGTATCATAACTCTCTTCAATATGTAGCCCCATACAATGATTGGCTGGTAAGTTTCATTAAAGCATGGGGCTTGTATCTGGATACACCGGGGTCGTGGAAAGATGAATATTATCAATTGGCAAAGACTGATAATAAATTTGGACTATCGGGCAGTTGGTATGAAGATCCTTCGAACTGGAAAACGTTTAATCAGTTTTTTGCCAGATATCTTAGGTCTCCGGACAAACGCCCGATTAATTCTCCTGATGACAGCACAATTGTTGTATCACCGGCAGATGCTATACCGCAGGGTGTATGGCAGATAGATGCCAATTCAAACATTGTTCTGAAAGGAGGTGTACCCATTAAATCCGGGAGATTAACATCAATTGTAAAATTTATCGGAGACGACAGCCAGTATAAAAATGAATTTGCCAATGGAATAATGACGCATACTTTTCTTGATGTTCAGGACTACCATCGTTTCCATTTTCCGGTAAGCGGAGTAGTAAAGGAAATCAGGAACATTGCTGAACAAGATGCAGTTGGTGGTATTATCACCTGGGATCCGTCTATTCCAAGATATATGCTTGATCCTACGGTTCCCACCTGGCAAGCTATTGAAACAAGAGGCTGTATAATTATTGATACCGAGGATTTTGGTTTGGTGGCAATACTTCCCTTAGGTATGTCACAAATATGTTCGATAAAATTTGAGGATTATATTCACTCAGGTACGAGGGTAAAAAAAGGTGACATGTTAGGATGCTTTTTATTTGGAGGTTCTGATATTGTTATGATTTTTCAACCCGGTGCCGGATTTGTACTGGAACCAGCTAACGGGGGGAGCGGCGAATCTTATCAACATATACTCATGGGTGAAAAATACGGGGTATTGACAGGATCGAACTAAACAATCATGAGAACATTTCCACGACTATATTGTTATCTGGCAAAGACCAAATTCCGAATTTAAAATAGATGGAAGGATGAAAACAGAAATACAAATACAAATACAAATTCTTTATGAAACGAGTTAGTCTATTTTTTATTGTTTTAGCATTTTTGATGGCAGGATGCCAGAAAGCGGATGACCTGAGTTCTGAACTGGATTATCTGGTGAAGTGGGATGGTACTGCAGCTTTGACTTTTGATACCAAAGTTCAACCCTATGTAATCTCGACCCCTGCACAGTTGAAACTTTTATCGGACATTGTAAACGGGGTCAATACAAACCCTCCGTCGGGAGCAGCCAGCACCTCCTCCTATCAACTCAGTAAAAATTTAGACTTAAATAACCTTGATTGGCAGCCAATAGGCACAAAAGATCTTCCTTTCAAAGGTTCTTTTGATGGAGATACGCACACAATCAAAGGCATGTATATCAATTCTGTAGTTGGCTATCAGGGTTTGTTCGGATCTTTGGAGGGAGGGACATTGGAGGGAGGGACAATAAAAAAAATCAATCTGATTGACTGCAACATAACCGCTGGCGAAATTATGATGAACTTAGATTTCAATGGTGCCATTGTGGGATACAACAAAAATGGAAATGTCGAAGAATGTACCTTCTCCGGAACCTTCACCAACAATGGCAATGCAGCAGGGGGTATTGTTGGGAAGAGCGAAGGAGCCAATGCCAGGGTAGCATACTGCCAGAACTTGGGTATTATGTTTGGGAATTATGGATGCAAAATTGGAGGCATTGTCGGATTTAATGTGGGTGGTTTGATAGAATACTGCATCAACTATGCCACAATCAAAGGTGGCAGTTATTACACAGGCGGTATTGCCGGACATAGTGTCAATGGAACCGTAAAAAATTGCGGAAACAATGCAGATGTAGGAGGCAGTTCTAATGTTGGGGGTGTTGTAGGTGTTAATGTGACTAATTTGATCTCCAACTGTTACAACACCGGCAATCTGGGTGGTTATTCTGAATACGGAGAAGGCTATGGTGTCGGTATGGGAGGTATTGCTGGGTACAATTCCGGGACTTTGACCAATTGTTACAACACCGGAAGCATCAATACGCTTGCAAAAGAAGATGGTTATTACATTGGCGGAGTTGTTGGATCCAACAAAGATGGTAGTATTATTAATTATTGTTACTACCTCAAGGGATGTGCAAAAGATGGCCTTGGAGCATCCCAAAATGGAGCCGGCACGTTAACTCCAAGCAGCACTATTGTAGACATCAATGGTTCAACCAATGCGATTACTGAAGAACAGGGTAAGGCATCGCAAGGCAAGACAGGAAACAACATTGGCAATTTAAAGTACAACGCTCATACTGCTCTTCTCGATTGCCTGAATGCATGGCAAAACGACAACAAAACGGGTTATTCCAGTTGGACCCTCACCGGTAGTAAAACAGGTTATCCTGTACTTGTTGGCAAATAATTATAAATATCAAAACCCAATTATTATTAAATCATGAAAAAAATTCTATTCTTCCTTCTTTTTGTCCTTTCGATTCAGGCAAAGGCTCAGGTTCTAAATCTTCTTGGGAATGACAATAGCGGGTTTTACCTTCTCGGAGGAACCACTTTTGCCTCAGATTTCACCGGTATCCACCCTATGGCAGGGATATCTTTTAAAGGCAAGTTTGACCTTGAAGCAGTTCTCTACCGCGACAAATACCAACAGGCAAAAAGAAATCTACTGGATAACAATGCTTCTTCACAACTCCCTGGAGTATATTTGACCTGGTGGTTTTTACGCAAATCCCCTGCACCTTTTATCGATATCAATATTGGATTGAAACCTGGTTTCGAGTTTTCCAAATACAAAAATTACAGGTACATCCTTCCGGAAAATGGGAATACAGTCAATTACAAGCAGATGTCTGCCGCTATTATTGGTTGGAATACAGATGTGGTTTTGCACCTGAACGAAACATGGTGGCTACAGCCTTCCTATGTCTTTGCTTATGAATTAGGGCAGGAGAAACTGAATGAGCAAGGAATAGATAAGACCAATGCAATTTCAGAAGCTTTTAGTTGTATCGCCATAACACTTGCCAAAAAATTCACAAAAGGCGATGCCGCCTTCGCAACCTGCAAACAATATTTTGTTGGCTCCGGAACCTTTTACAACATTGAGTTTGGATATGTGATGCCATTTTAGCAAATCGCAATGATTACTCTCCCTTCAACATCATGATAAGGACATTTCTTCCATTAACATATTTATAATCAACAGATTTACATCTTCCCTTAATCAGCATTAAGCCTATGTTATTATCTGCCGATTCATTAGCCAATGGATTAGAGGGTGCTCCCGAGCTTTCGCATACCAATTCCAGACTTCCGTCTTTTTCAGAATAGGAAAGGTTCATATCTATGTCAGAAAAATCTGACTGAAGGCCTAGGGCCTCCTCCGCGATATGCTGAACATACCCGCCTACCTTTTTCGGTATCATGTGTTTCTCGCAGAACAATTCCAACTCTGCCTGAAGGGCATATAAATCGTAATTGACGCTGGAAATATGGTACTGACAACATCGGATTCTGTGAATAAACGCCTTGGTTTTTTCCCGTTGCGGATCTTCAAATATCTGTTGCGGCGTACCTTCTTCGTAAATCACCCCTTCGTCCATGTAAAAAACACGGCTCGAAATATTTCTGGCAAACTCCATTTCGTGGGTTACAATAATCATGGTCATGCCTTCTCTTACCAGACGACGGATAACAGACAGTACTTCGCTTACCATAGTCGGGTCGAGCGCAGAGGTCGGTTCATCGAAAAGCATTATCTCCGGCTCCATGGCCAGGCAACGTGCAATGGCGACCCGCTGTTTCTGTCCGCCGGAGAGTTCATCGGGGAAATTGTAAGCTTTTTCGGCCAGGCCTACAAGTTTAAGAAGCTCAAGGGCTTTCTTGTTCATCTCTGCTTTTTTCTTTCCGAGCAGTTTAACTGGACCGATAGTCAGGTTGTCGAGAATGGAGAGGTGTGCGTACAGGTTAAACGATTGAAAGACCATTCCCATTTTCTGCCTGATTTTGGGGACATCCGTTTTTTTGTCCAGCAGAGGAATTCCATCAATTAAGATTGTTCCGCCTGTTGGGGTCTCCAACAAGTTCAGGCAGCGAAGAAAAGTACTTTTGCCTGTTCCGGAAGGACCAATAATGGATATAACTTCACCTTTTTGGATAACTGCATTGACATCTTTAAGAACCACCAGCTTGCCGTAATGTTTGGCAAGATTTCTTATTTGAATCATTGGTTTACCTCCACTTCTGTTTGAATTCTTTTTCTTTTCGGATCTACTGAAACCTCAATATAGCCCAGGGCCCAGGTCAGCAGCCAGGCGATAAGCAAATACAATACTGCGACCACAAGAAGCGGGAAGAACGCATCGAAAGTGCGGCTGCGGATAATATCACTTGCCTTGGTAAGATCCTGCACGGCAATGTATCCCACAATGGAGGTCATCTTTACCAACGAGATAAATTCCCCTTTGTAAACAGGAAGGACCTGGCGCAATGCCTGAGGCATGATGATAAAAATAAATGTTTGAATTTTCGTAAAACCCCCTGCTATACCTGCTTCCTGCTGCCCGTTTTCGATACTTTCTATGGAGGTTCTGAACATTTCGGAGACATAGGCTGCGAAGTTCAGTCCGAAGGCAAACATGGCAACCAACAGCGGACTGATGTTGACTGAGGCGAAGACGACGTAGTAAATAAGCATTAACAAGACAAGCACCGGGGTCCCTCGCAAAAGTGAGATATATATTTTAGCCCCGGCAGATAGGATTTTTCGTTTCGACATCCGCATAAAACAAACAAGTCCACCCAATATCGTACCTACCAGCGCGGCAAAAATGGAGATGAGCAGTGTGGCTTTTAGTCCCTCGAAGATAAGCAGATACCTTTTCTCCCTTATGAGGTTGTTATAGAAGCTGTCTGAAAATTTCGCCAGAAAAGACAACTCTACATTTTTAGCCTTTTCCTGAGAATAATTTGCGAGGTTTTTGTTCAATGCAACCACACTGACTCCTGATTCATAGTACGGATCCGAAAAACTGATCTGTTTTTTCCGCTCCTCCGTAATCATTAATGAGCAAGTTGTGAGATCAATTTTATTTGTCAGGAGGGAAGCCAGCATACTGCCAAACTGCAAATCAACAGGTACGAACTCTTTGCCAATACTAGCCGCAAACCGAGTGGAGAGTTCAATGTCAAAACCTGCCAGATTGCCTTCTTTCATGAAGGTAAAGGGCATTCCGAGGTCACCCACAATTCCGACTTTAAGTACGCCGTTGACATTATTCTTTGGTATTACCGGCATCACCGGCACACCTTCTGCCATCCAACGATTTACCATTTCGTTGTAAATGCCATTTGATTTAATCTCCTTTAAGAATGAATTAAATTGATTTCTGAGTTGATCATTTTGTTTGTTGATACCGGCAGCAATAGGAACGGTAAAGATATTCTTTGCCAGGACGTCAAGTTCTTTGTTGTTATTAAGCACCTCTTTCAATGCCGTCTGGTCAAAAAACGCAACATCAATTTTTTCTGTGTTCAGAGCCATCAGCATATCAGAAACATTCTGATACTCCATAATCTTAGCTTCCGGATAGTTTTTGGTGGCATAAGCATCGTGGATAGAGCCCAATAAAACACCTATGCGCTTGTCCTTGATATCTTCAATGCTTTTAAGTTTGGTAGTTGAAGTCTCATTTACTACTTTGGTTGTACTCCTCACTGCAGCTGCAATTCCGCTTGGATAATAGCTCTCGGAGAACAACACTTTCTTTGCCCTCTCTTCTGTGATAGACAAACCTGCTCCAACCATATCAACCTTACCTGAAATTAACGCCGGAAGCAGGGCTCCGAATTCCATATCGATAACTTCAATGCGTTTGCCCAGCTTCCTTGCTATATAAGTCGCAAACTCAACATCAAAGCCAACTATCTTTTGATCGCCATCGATAAAGGACATAGGCTCCGTCACTGCAGCGGTTCCAAATTTCAAGACACCATTGGCACCGGTCTGCTCAATTGTAGGCATTGCTGCGGGATTTCCCTTCTCCGGGAACCAGCGTTTTTGCATATCGTCGTAAGTACCGTTTGATTTTATCTCTGCCAGGGTTCCGTCCATGGCTGCCTTCAGATCATTGTTTTCCAATTTTACTGCGAAGCCATATTTATCATCGACCAACAATTCCGATAAAACAATAAGCCCATCATTCTTGGCAGCAATATTTTGCAGAATGGGTTTGTCGTAAATGGCTGCGTCTGCTTTCCTGTCTTTAACCGCAATGGCGCAGTCAAGCACGCTGTTAAAGTATTTAAGTTTTGCATCCGGGAACCGCTGAAGCACAAACTTATCAGCTGCAGTTCCAGTCGGAACCGCAAATGTTTTCCCTCCTTCCAACATGGAGAGTTTGGTGTACTCCAGTTTATCGTTGCTGCAGCTACAAAGCAAAAAGATTATGCAGGGAATAAGAGAATGCAAAAAATGTTTCATATACGCTATATATTGTATTTTAGTGACCAGAAGCTCCATTAAAGTGGAAGTGGATCAATTTAAGAAGCGCACGCGGGCGCACAATGAACCAATAATGCTTGATCCAGTATTCGTTGCATGTCGGTAACCGCAAATGCCTGGATTATCTGTTCCTGAATTCTGATAATCTCTCCTAAATCTGGTAAGGGGTATCTGTCAGCATTATTTTTAAGTGCACCACTAACAGGTAGTCCAATTCGATTTAATACAAATGCTCCACCGAGTGCCCTATCCAGCTTGTTAATGTCATCGATCATCTGCCGTGAATCCTTTTCATCCATCCCGCTTATTTCAATTTTGTCATGTGCCACCATTGCATTTATTTCAGAACTTAGCTGCACTTCAGCTAAAAGTGCATTTATGCCTTGTCGGTCGTTATAAAACTTCTTCTCACCAAGATATTTCAACATTGGTTTGTCTTTATTGATCATCGCTGTCTGCATTACATTAATGGTCAGTAAATCATAAGCGTCCTTCAATCCCTGGTGGGTTTGGTCTGTATGATTGGCAAGATACGTTTCCACCGAATTTAGATATTCCGAAAGGATCCGATCATGATAGCGTATGCGGGAAATGGCATTCCCTGCCTTGATGAGATCATCAGTCACAGGGAGATTTTCACTCTCTTTCAAGGTTTTCAGTACAGAAATTCCTTTTAGAAGATCAATGCGGGCTGTTTCAAGATAGGTATTTAATACTACAAGGGAATTGGCATAAGCGTAGTTTGTTTTATTGAAATCCGCTTCATTGGCGGTCTTCTTAACCGCTTTTTCAATATCGATCGATGTCTGAAGCGATTTGAAGTAAAAATAGGATAAATACTTTTGGTTCCTGGAAAGGCTGGCTGTGTCTCCCAAAAGATCGTTGCGCAAAATGATATCTTTTTCTGTCATGCTCACTTTCCTGTATTTGTCTGCTTTCCCAAAAGTCCCTACCATGGAATCGCCTGCAGGAAATACACCAGCAACCCATAAACCAATGAGTAAACCTACCGAAAGGGCTCCTACAGCAATGAAGCCTGCATGCAATACTTTGATCTTTTTCATAGACTCGATTATTTTTATTGTTATTTAAAAAGTTCCTTTTGCATAAGTAACAATTATAAGTATGAAAAGTTGGTTAGAATGTAATTAAAAAAATCAGTATGTCGGCAGGCATGGCAATCTCAGAATCTGTCAGCTTTTCGAATTTTTGATGCCGCCTTTTTAAAAACCCAAATTTGTTTTTATACCTTTGTTCTGTTGCATACTAGACCACCCAATTCTTACGAATGATGATATTTAACAAAAACCACTTATAATATGAAACGCCTAATTATTCTCCTCAGTAGTATGATCATTGTAATTTTGATCGCTTGTCAACAGGCCCCAAAAAAAATTACCATCGGATATGTTCAGATAACACAAGATCCGGTGCTCGATGCTGCCAAAGCGGGTGTCTTTCGCGCATTGGCCGATTCCGGCTTTGTCAAAGGGGAGAACATAAAAGTACTCGACAACAATGCACAAGGTGATCTTTCCATGATCAACATGATGCTGCAATCTTTTCTTTCGCAAAATGTGGATCTGATTATCACCAACAGTACCCCTTGTATGGCAGCAGCTGCCCAGACCATCCGCAACATTCCTGTTGTTTTTACAGTGGCCTTTGGTCCTGAACAGATTGGAATGAAAACAATCCCCGAAAACCTCTATGGAATTTATGATCCAATGAATGTAACTGCCTTTGCTGATCTTATGCAGGAATGCCTGCCAAATTTAAAACGGATTGGTATCCCTTACAACAATGCAGAGCCGAATGCTGAATATTCAGTGAAAGTATTGAGCAAAGAGTTTTCTGCACGTGGCATTTCACTTGTCACCGCATCTGTTACCAGTACAAATGACATCATTCAAGCCGGACAATATCTTGCCGGACAACAAATCGATGCATTTGTTGCTGCTGCTGACAACACAATTTATCTGGGCTTGCCAGTTTTGGCTAAGCTGGCCACTGAACAAAAGATCCCATTATTTGTTACAGATCCTATGCAAACTGAAAAAGGAGCGGCAATCGGCCTCGGCGTCGACTATTTCCAATGGGGATACCTGGCTGGTTTGAAAGCTGTAGAAATATTGAAAGGCAGGGCTCCGCTTCGGAACAAGATTTCACCTATTCAAACGGGCGATTTGACCATCAACGTTAAAGCTTGCGCAGAACAAGGCCTGCTGATTCCTGAAAAGGTATTGACCAGGGCCAGGCAAGTTATCAATAAATAAATTTTAAAATGAAGTCATTTTCCCGCGGAATACTTGCCTTGATCCTAGTTTCGGCTATTTTACTTTTCTCGGATCTTCCAAACAGAAACAGGCAGAAAGCTGCCCCTCGTGAGACAAAATACAAGTTTGCGCTGGTGCATTTCGTTGATAGTTATAATTCCGAAGATTGTGAGAAAGGAATACGCAAGTTATTGGAAGATAAGAATCTTCGGGAAGGCGTTAATTTTACGCTTAAAGTTTATAACGCACAAGGTGATATTTCGACGATGAATAGTATCGCCGGAGCAATCGGCAATGAATCGTGGGATCTGGTTTTTGCTCTCTCAACCCCCACCATCCAGCTTCTGGCAAAAAAGTTGCCACAACATAAAATTGTTTTCACCAATGTTGGAGATCCTATAGCTGCCGGACTTGGAAAATCATTCGAGGATCATCTTCCCAACCTTTGTGGCATATCCACCATGAGTGATTTTGAAGGTCTGATCAAATTGGTCAGGACTATTCATCCAGATATAAAACGTGTTGGAACTGTTTTTACGCCTGCTGAGGTGAATTCAGTGTCGTACAAAAACCGGCTGGATGAGGCATCGAACAAAGCGGGCATTAAATTGATTACTGTCCCGGCAAATTCAGCGACTGAAGTGATGGATGCTGCCAATTCTTTGGTGGCACAAGGAATTGATGCCTTTTGTCAAATTTCAGACAACTTAACCGGCAGCTGTAGTTCAGCGATCTTAAAAGTATCGCTCGACAGCAAGGTTCCGTATTATGGGTTTGTTACAAATCAAGTGAAACAGGGAGCTGTCGCTGTTTGCGCACGTGATTATTTTCAGGCTGGCTATGAAGCAGGAGAAATGGGAATGGAAGTATTGGCTGGTAAAAATCCCGCAACAATTCCTTACCGCTTTGTCCAAAAAACAGATTTTCTGATCAGTCAGGAAAATGCAGACTTGTTAAAAATCAACATTCCTGAAAAAACATATACTGAATTTCCACAAATTTCCCGAAACAAGTAGTTTAAAAACAATAATAGCATGGAAAACAAACTGGACATTCGAAAAGAATCGGCCGGAAGTGCACAAAGAATTTTTCTCGACGGACGACTGGATGCCAACTGGGCTGGACATCTTGATGACTATGTAAACAGTATCATTCGGGAGGGGGACTATCGTATCATCCTGAACATGGCCGGCGTACAGTATCTTAGCTCTGCGGGTATCCGAATTTTAGTTGGCCAATATAAAAATGTTAAGAAAATCGGTGGGCTATTCGTGTTGGAGGAGCTGTCAAGTTCCGTGTCAGAAGTTTTGAATATGGTTGGGATGTTAACCATGCTCACAGAAGGAGCACTTGAATCTGTTCAACCCGAAAAAGAGAAATCCCCCTTTTTGGAATTCAAGCAGTACCGATTTGACAATGAGATTCTATCTGATGAGAAGATGAACATTCGCTTTACGGGAAATCCTGGTAAGGCCGTGACCTCCGAATTTACTTCATTAGAAAACAAGCGGATTAAATTCACAGAAAATCATTATGGACTGGGAATTGGCGCAATTGGCGACGGATATGAGGATTGCAAAAGCCGGTACGGGGAGTTTCTGGCCATTGGGGAGGCCTTGATGTACAAACCCTCCGACGGATCAAAGATTCCTGATTATATGGTAAAAACAGGACAGCTCGAACCTGAAATAAATGCTTTGAGTTCGATACAGGCAGAAGGCATTTTCTCCAACCATATTACTTTTGAGCCGGCAGAATTCAACGGCTATATCGCTCTATCCGATCTGGCAGAAGGGTTGACCAGGTCAACAGGGCACAAACAATTCGTCTTCTTAATGGTTGCCGAGAGTTCCGGATTGGTCGGAATAAGTCTGAGTGCACCTCCGGTGGAAGGAAACTTACTGTTTGACTTTCCGGGAATACGTGAAAACGTCAATTTTACAACGGAGCCCGCCTATCCCAAGATGCTTATTGTATCACTTGGGTTTTACAGCCAAAATCCGGAAGAAAAATTGAAATCGTTTCTGCGCCCTTCCCAACCGGGATCATCCATTTATCTCCATACCCACACGGCTGTTTTTCCTTTTCAGGCTTTGCCGAAGAAGGAAACCTCAGGAGGCAAATTAATCCTTCACCTGCTGGAAACCAGTATAGTTCAGGATGTTATGCATCTGATCAACGACTCCCGGGAGATAGCTGGTCTGGGAGAAAGTTCCTTCAAACAAGGCGTTGTATGGGTTGGAAAATTTTAATTTTTAAAAACAAAGATCAATGACACTGTTAATCGGATCTATCACTATCGGGCTTATCCTGGCGTTACTCGCCCTTGGAATTTTTATCAGTTTCCGGGTTTTTGATTTTCCCGATATCACAGCGGAGGGCTCGTTTACATTCGGCGCTGCCATTACTGCCTCCCTGATTGTTGCCGGGACTAATCCCGTTGTGGCCACTTTGATGGCTTTTTTAGGTGGACTACTTGCCGGATCAGCAACGGGACTGATCCATACACGGTTTAAAATCAATCCGCTGTTATCAGGAATATTGGTGATGACTGCACTTTATTCGGTCAATCTGCATGTCATGGGCAAAAGCAATGTCCCGCTCCTTTCACAAAACACCCTTTTTACCTGGTTTGAACAATTCTCCATTTCCGTTTCAGGTAAAGATACAATCATCAATCTGATCGGGTGGAATGTTCCTGCCAAAGATCTTTGGACTCTTTTCTTTTGCTTGATAATTATCGTGGCCTTTAGCTTGATACTGTTGTGGTTCTTCCGGACGAATATCGGCACCGCAATGCGGGCGACAGGAGATAACGCTCAAATGATCAGAGCTTTAGGAGTTAACACAAAAGGAATGATTATCTTTGGAGTGGCGCTCTCCAATGGTTTTATTGCATTGGCAGGGTCGATGCTGGCTCAGTTTCAAGGATTTGCCGACGTTCAAATGGGAATCGGCATGATGGTGTGGGGTCTTGCAAGCGTTATCATTGGAGAAGCATTAATCAGCGATCACAGCCTGGGGCTCGTCATTGCAGGGGCTGTCATCGGTGCAGTACTTTTTCGGCTCCTCGTAGCCATTGCACTGCGTTGGGGAATGAACCCCAATGATCTGAAACTGATCACGGCTGTGTTTGTATTCCTGGCTTTGGTGTTACCGGTTTTAATGAAGCAGACAAATAAGTTTAAACTCATCAGAAATAAATAGCCATGCTGGAACTATCAAATCTTTATAAAACCTTTAATGCTGGAACGATCAATGAGGTGCTTGCATTACAGGACGTTAGCCTGACTATTGAAGATGGCAGCTTCGTTTGTGTTTTGGGAACTAATGGCTCAGGAAAATCGACACTTTTAAATGCTGTCGCAGGAACTTTTTTTACCGATTCCGGATCGATAGTGCTGAACGACAGAATCATAACCCGTTGGCCTGAACATAAAAGAGCCTGTCAAATCGGTCGGGTTTTCCAAAATCCATTCAGTGGCACAGCTCCTAACATGTCGATCGGCGAAAATCTTGCCCTGGCAGCCAAAAGAGGTAAGAAGCGGGGGCTTGGCTGGGGACTGCCTGCATCCGTTGTTCACGAACTCAAAGGACGTGTTAAAACCTTAAACATGGGGTTGGAAGATCGTTTGGATACGGCAATCGGAAAACTTTCGGGGGGACAGCGTCAGGCGCTTACCCTGCTCATGTCGAGTTGGCTAAAACCGGATCTGCTCTTGTTGGATGAACATACAGCAGCGCTGGATCCGAAAACGGCCAGCAAAGTAATTGAGCTGACCGAACGAATCGTAACAGAAGGAAGACTAACCACCTTAATGGTCACGCACTCCATGCAACAAGCTGTAAATCTGGGAGATCGAATTATTATGATGCACCAGGGTAAAATAAAATACGATTTCAAGGGTGAAGAGAAAAAGAGATTGAAAGTCACCGACTTGCTTGCTCTGTTCGATGAGTTGCGCCGTAAGGATCAAATAGATACGGCTGTTGCAGAACTGCTGTTGACCAATTATGTTTAAATAAACTGTCCGGATATATGAAAAAATTTGTCCGCCCCTTGTTGTTCCTGATTGCGGTATCTTCCATCTTACTACTTTCCGATTTGCAAAACAGAAAAGGAAAGTCGCGAAATATCGAAAAAATACGTATTGCTATTTTTAGGTTTAATTCCAACCAGATTCTTGAAGAGACTGAAAATGGGGTACTTGATGAGATCAAAGCATCAGAAGCATTTAAAAAGGGTCGCATCGAAATCAGGAGGTACTGTCCGGAAGGAGATATGCCTACCGCAAACATGATTGCCAGAAATATAGTTGGCGAAAAATTCAATATGGTGGTTTCCATCAGCACACCCGGACTGCAAATAATGGCCAATGCCAACAAGGACGGAGAGGTGCTGCATGTGTTTTGTGCCGTTACAGATCCTGTTGCAGCAGGAGTTGGCATTACAGGAACTGCCGCCAATCAGCATCCTGAACATCTGGTGGGGGTTGGCACGTTTCAGCCGGTTGAAGGAGTCATTAGAATTGCCCGTGAAATGAATCCGGATCTCAGGAAACTTGGCGTCGTTTGGTGCACCAGCGAAACCTGTTCTGAAGCATGCGTTAAAAAAGCACGGATTATTTGTAAAGAATTAGGAATTGAGCTGGTAGAGATGAGTGTCGAAACTGTTTCTCAGGTATATGAAGCAGCGTTGGCGGTATGTTCAAAAGGCGTAGAAGCTCTCTGGATAGGAGGAGACAACATTGTTGAATCAGCCATAGATATGTATATTGGAGCGGCAAGGAAGAACAATATTCCTGTCTTTTCAAATAACCCAAAACATGCATTCAAAGGATCTATGGTTAACCTTGGAGCTAATTATTATGAGGTAGGCCAGACTGCTGGTAAAATGACAGTTTCGTTAATTAACGGATTGAATTCCAAAAATATTGAGATAAAAAATGTTGTACCTGAAAAATTATTTATCAATGAATCAACGCGAAACGCAGTGAAAGGGAATTGGACAATTTCTGCAAGTTTGCTAGCAAAAACGGATTCAATTATCCGTCAATAAACAAAATGAGAATCATGCTTTCTTTAGGTTCTTCTCATAATTTCTTACGCTTGGTAATCCAAGTGCAGCAATAAATTTCTGTATTTCAATATTCAAACTTTGGAATAATCAGATCTTACTTTCGAAACTATTAGTTGCTATATTTGCATCTAAGTTAGGTATGCATTATAACCTATTCGCCAAACATCTTAAATATCAGTGGATGAAATATTTGACACGCAATATTCAGAAACTTGGAATCGTAATTTTTTTATTATTCGCCTCAATATTTACTCACGCCCAACTCCCTAAATTGGTGTTTTCTCCCCACTGGTTACCCCAGGCACAATTCGCCGGTTATTATGTTGCCAAGGAGAAAGGATTTTACAAGGAAGCTGGAATTGATGTTGAAATTGTTCACCCCACACCGTCTTTACAAGGAACCGCCTTGCTTAAAACTGGGAAGGCTGATGTAATATCTCTCTTTTTAATTACTGCTTTGACCTGTAAAAGCCAGGGGCTTGATATTGTGAACATTGGCCAAATGTCTCAGCATTCAGCGATACTGATCGTTACAAAAAAATCGAGTGGTATTAACGAACTCAGCCAATTAAACGGGAAAAAAATAGGTGTTTGGAAAAGCGGGTTTGATGAATTGCCAAAAGCGCTTATCGCAGAGAAAAAATTAAAAGTTGAATGGGTTCCGATTTTATCGACAGTGAATTTGTTTATGCTTGGCGGAATAGACGCAATGACCGTTATGTCGTACAATGAATACGATCAAATCATTAACAGTGGATTGGACGAAAATGAGCTCAATGTCTTTCCGCTCGCCAATTTAGGATATGATATTCCTGAAGATGGACTCTACTGCCTGAGGTCGACTTATGAAAATAAAAAATCAGAGCTGAGCAAGTTTCTATTTGCGACATTAAAGGGTTGGAAATTTTCCTCCGAAAATAAAAATATTGCCTTGGGAATTGTTTTGAACAACATGCAACTTGCACATATACCGGCAAACCAGGCTCATCAGGATTGGATGCTCGGCAAAATGCTGGAATTGATCAATCCGGGAAAGAAGAATGTGAAAGAAGGAGAATTGTTGGAAACCGACTTCCTTAAAGCAGCAACCATTGTAAACAAACTGAACAATATCGGTTCATCTCCTACATTTACTGACTTTTACAAAAATCCGAACAAATAAATATTTTGAAAACAGAAATAATGAAAAAAAGGACACTTGCTGCCCATATCATACGCAGTGTATTGCTTTTCTGCATCGGAATATTTGCAGTTATTTTCTCGATCTATTATTATTACACCCGTGAGACCATCAAAGAGACAACCCGCGAAAATGCGATCTTTTTGGCCAACAACACTGTCAGTCAAATTGAACAGGTCTTAAATCCGATTGAAAAAATTCCTGAAATTATTGCCAGAATGATGGAGTCCTCTTTCCTAACGGAGGATTCACTAATTCCATTTTTAAAGTCGGTTTTGAGAAACAACAAAACAATTTATGCCTCTGCAATTGCTTACGAACCGAGTTATTTCCCCGAAAAGGGACTCTATTATGCGCCCTATGTTTTTCGTCAGGGTGATTCAATCAGCATAACATCTCTGGGTGGTGAAAATTACGAATACTTTTTTATGGACTGGTATCAAATTCCCAAGATGACCCAATCTCCCTATTGGTCAGAACCTTATTTTGATGAAGGTGGTGCCAATATTCTGATGACGACCTATTCAATTCCGTTTTATACTTACAAAAAAGGGGTAAGAAATTTTTCCGGGGTAGTTACGATTGATGTTTCGCTGGAGTTTCTTATCCAAATAATGTCAAATGTAAAGATTTTGGAAACCGGCTATGCATTTCTTATTTCAAGGAATGGGGTGATTATCACACATCCAAACAAAAAATATGTGATGAATGAGAGTATTTTTTCCATTGCAAAGGAAAACAACCAACCTGGAATGCGTGACGTTGGCAGAAAGATGGTCCAGGGACAAAGCAATTTTGCTTCCGCTGATTTTAAAAGTAAATATAAAGCAGGCAAATTGTTTATCAATTACAAATCACTTCCATCCAGTCACTGGTCGATTGGGGTAATATATCCCCAAAGTGAGATGCTGGCTTCCTTGCGAAAAATCAACATCATTCTGCTGTTTTTGGTTTTTTTCGGACTCACATTGCTGTCAGTTTTTATCATAAGAATCATCAATAAAATCACAGATCCGCTCAAACATCTTGCCGGTTCAGCAAGACTGATTGCAGCCGGAAATTTCAATGTGAAATTACCTGAGATCAAAACGCGTGATGAAATGGAAGAGCTGTGCGATTCATTTATCTATATGCAAAAGGAGTTAGCCGAATACATTGTGACATTGAAAGATACAACTTCAGCAAAGGAAAAAATTGAAAGTGAATTGCGCATAGCGCGTGAAATTCAGATGGCCATGATCCCTCATATCTTCCCGCCATTCCCCGATCTCCCTCAGATAGATGTTTTTGCTGTATTGAAATCTGCCAAGGAAGTTGGGGGTGACCTATACGATTTCTTTGTCATTGATGGCGATAAGTTTTGTTTTGCCATTGGTGATGTTTCCGGGAAAGGAGTACCTGCATCTTTGTTTATGGCCGTTACCCGCACCCTGGTGCGTTCTATTTCCGATAAGGAGATATCCCCTGCCGTGATTGTGAGCTCCCTGAATAAATCATTGTCCGACAACAATGAGTCCAGCATGTTTGTGACCTTCTTCCTCGGGGTATTGGATTTAGGAACAGGATTGCTCCATTATTGTAATGCCGGGCACAACCCACCTGTCATTATCCGCGGCAAAGGAGAAGTAGTCATGTTCGAAAAAACAAAATTTATCCCGGTTGGGCTTTTTGAAGATTTTGAATATCGGGAATTTTCTCTTCAATTGGAAGACGGTGATAAAATTTTCCTTTATACGGATGGTGTAAGTGAAGCAGAAAATGTTGATAATAAATTATTTGGAGATGATCACCTGCTGAATATCGTTCGGCAGAATTCTACTGCCTCCCCACGCGAGCTAATCCACAAGATGGAAGAAGAAATAGCCATACATGTAAATGGATTTACGCAATCGGATGATATAACCATGATGACAATTGTTTACAATGAATAACAATTCTTTCGATAAAATATTATTGGTTGACAATCAGATAGATGAGTTAACCCGAGTGGCAAGTTGGCTGGAGGAACTTGGTGAGGAATGGGAATTACCAATGTCGCTGGTCTTTTCATTAAACCTGGCTTTGGAAGAAGCATTGACCAACACCATTATGTACGGGTATGGGGATGAGTGCCAGCATTCCATTGAGATTCATTTCTCAAAATCCGGCCAGGAGTTGAAAATCTCGATCATAGACGATGGGCTTGCATACAACCCTACCACTAAACCTGATCCGGACATAACTTTATCAGTTGAGGATCGGCCTATCGGTGGATTAGGCATCTTTTTAATAAAAAAAATAATGGATACGGTTGAATACCAACGAATTGAAAATAAAAACCATTTAATGCTCACAAAAAATATCAAATCATGAATGTAGAAATTTTAGCGGCTCCGGATTACACCTTAGTTAGTGTGGTAGGTCGCGTTGACACAACTAATGCAAACGAATTTGAAAAATCGATGATGGGTGTCGTCGAAGGAGGAAGTACCAAAATAGTACTGGATTGCGCCGGACTTGATTACATCAGTAGCTCCGGTCTAAGGGTTTTCCTTATCGTCCAGAAAAAAATGATGGCCATAAAAGGTAAATTTGCTTTGTGTTGCCTGCAACCAGAGATCCAGGAAATCTTCGACATCTCCGGATTTTCTTCTATCTTCTCCATATTTTCCGACCAAGATGCTGCCATAAAGGGATAAACTGATTATGAATATTGCATTCAACTTTTTCCCCGTATTGCTCTTTCTGGCATTTCTTTTTCTGCTGGACAGCTTTCAACTGGTTCGTGTCAAAACATTAATTATGTGTTTGTTATGGGGATTACTTTGTGCAGCATTTGCTTATTTTCTAAATACTTCGGTAGCTGATTTGTTGGCTCTCGATTTCAATGTTCTTTCCAGATATGTCGCACCTGTGATCGAAGAGACGATGAAGGCACTTTTCATCTTTTTCCTGATCTCGAAGAAGAAGATTGGTTTTATGATCGATGCAGCCATCTATGGATTTGCCATTGGAGCAGGATTCTCCCTGACAGAGAACAGTTACATTTTATTCACATCACCACCGGAATATAATCTTCTTACCTGGATCATCAGAGGATTTGGCACGGCCATCATGCATGGCGGGTGCACTTCATTCTTTGCAGTTCTGTTTGTAGGAGGCATCAACAGGTCTGAGAACAGATTATTAGCAGCCTTGCCAGGTCTCCTGCTGGCGATCTTGTTCCATTCCGGATTTAACCACTTTCCCTTGAACCCGGTTTTGCAGACTTTGCTAATCGTAACCTTGCTTCCGGTTGCATTTGTGCTGGTTTTCAGATTGAGTAATAAAATGCTTCAGCAATGGCTCGAAATTGAATTTAACAGCGAAGTAAAAATTCTGAATATGATCCGGAAAGGATCGTTTAGTTCGACCAAGGCGGGAGAATATTTAAAATCGCTCAAAGAACAGTTTAAACCTGAAACAATCTTCGACATGTATTGTTACATTGGTTTGTACCTCGAGCTTTCAATTATCGTCAAGCGGAATCTGATGCTGAAAGAAAACGACTTTGAGATCATTGTGGGAGATGATGTGCAACCCAAACTGAATGAACTTGTTCAATTGCGGAAGCAGATCGGAAAAGTAGGAGAATTGGCCCTGTCACCTTTGATCCGGATGGATTATAGAAATCTCTGGAAGCTGAATCAGCTAAAAGGGTGATTATTTGGAAAATACCGTGCATTAATAGAACTTAAGAACTATGTTATGAAAACTAAAGTCAAATTGATCTTCGCGTTAAGCCTGATCGCCACTTTATTTATTGGATTTATGATCGGAATCAGTGTAGATTATCCTAACCCAAAGAAATCTGATCTTGCCGGAACCTTTGGAAAAGCCGAGAAATTTAGAAAAGTCCAAATGACCGAAAAGGACATTCAACTTCGGAGCGATATGGTCAAAGATACGGCCAAGCTGAGAAGCATGATTCAGGGATTGATCTATTTTTCACTGTTCACCGAAGAGCTCAGAACAAACCTTGATCTGTGTACTATCTCATTTAGTGCGCAAGGAATGGGTACACAACCCGGCGAATCCAACAAAATCAACGTCATGAAGGATTATTCCGATTTTATCCGGAACAACAATTCATCGCTGAATGCCACCATCGTCATGCTCAGCACATTTTATGGAAAAGAGGGGGGCGATGCATCGCAGGATGTTGAAAGAACCCTTCAGGATTTTGGGAACTATGTGAACAACATGAACAAAAAAGATTCGATACTCAGTCAGGTACTTGTCAACATGGATGATTACTTGCTTAACTCCAAAACCCTGCAGTCCAGGAAAGCTGAATTTAGTCAGCTGAAATCCATTCGTGACCAATTGTTGGTCAAAGGTATTCAGTTGGGCGGATTACTCGGCAACAAGGGAGTAGTCGTCAGCAGGATTAAATATGCCATGGATTCGCAATTGAAGATGGGCAGCTTGGTCAACGGCACCGTTGATGCCAAAGGTGCAGTTGTTATGGCCCAGAACTTACGGAATAATCTAGATGCTGGCTTTACTGCGCAATCCAAGCTTGACGTTCAAATTGGATCTTTTATTAATGCCCAGATTGCCTCCAAGCTTGAATCTAATGTTTCTGCGATTGTTTACGACAAAGCTAGTTTGCAATTTGGCGTGGTTGACATGCAAGCGTTCAATGCACTCCAACAATCACTGGGTTCAAGTAGTCCAATGGGATCGAAGCTGGACGGAGCAAGCCTCATCAATTCAAAATCCGACGCAATGGGAAATATTATGAATGCGACCAATTTGGCAGCAAATAACCTTCAGGTCCTTGGTATACTTAGAGCGGGGGGCGACTTAAAAATCTTTTTCGCACAACCATCATTAGGTCAGATGATGCAATCTCAATTAATGTCAGGGTTAAGCATGGATGCATCACTAAAGCTCTGCCAAATGGGCGCCATGAGCACGATGAATGCAAATGGTTCATATGGCATATGGATTCCAATGAATGCAGTTCAGGCATTCGCAGCCTCATCATTGGAGGCCAGATAGAAGTCAATCAGAAAGGAAATAATCAGTTGTTGGATTCTTTCAGCATCTTATAAAATATATCATGCGTTTACTAACGAGCTTATTGGTTTCATTGTTGTTCTTACTTCCCATTTCTCTTTCTGCGCAAAAGAAAATCATGTTACAGAAATATGAAACACCGAACATGAAGCTGGTATTTCTGGATAAAAACACTTCGTATCTTGTTCCGCATACGGCCAGGTCGTTCGAGAATGCGCTGGTATTTCATAAGAAATTTTGGGGATATACGCCATCAGGGGGAACAAATATTCTATTCAACGATTTCTCCGATGTAGGGAATGGCGGGACCATGGTTCTTCCCTGGAACTTTCTGAACATCGGTGTTTCTCCTTTTGATTATACCTATTCTGTCGTTCCTTCCAATGAGCGGATGCAATGGCTCATGAGTCATGAACTTACGCACCAGGTGATGTGCGACCAGGCTTCGAAAACAGATCGCGTTTATCGTTCCATTTTGGGAGGGAAAGTAATGGCCGACAACCGCGATCCCATTTCAATGATATACAGCTACTTTACTACGCCACGCTGGTACTCCCCTCGGTGGTACCATGAAGGAATCGCTGTTTTTATGGAAACCTGGATGTCTGGGGGCGTGGGTCGTGTGATGGGCGGATACGATGAAATGGTGTTTCGGACCATGGTACGTCACAATTCCTATTTTTACAATGTTATCGGGCTCGAGGCGGAAGGGACAACGATCGACTTTCAGGTGGGTGTGAACTCTTACCTCTACGGCACAAGGTTTGTTTGTTACCTTGCCAACACCTACGGAATTCCCAAGCTGAAGGAGTTTTACACGAGAACTGATTTCAGCAAACGTTTTTATGCCAACCAGTTTGAAAACGTTTATAAAGTTCCTGTTCAGAAGGAATGGGACAAATGGATTGCGTGGGAAAAGGAGTTTCAACTGAATAACCTGAAAGAGGTCAATAAATTCCCGGTTACGGGATACCGGAAAATTACCCCAAAACCGCTGGGCTCAGTCTCCCGTCAGTTCTACGACCCCGCATCGAACAAGCTTTTGCTGGCAGTCAACTATCCTGGTAAGCTGGCTCATATTACCGCCATTGATGTGAGCTCAGGCAAAATGTCGCCCATTGCACGGGTAGAAAGTCCCAGCTTATTCATGGTAACAAGTCTGGCTTATGATGATTCATCCAAAACGATTTTTGCCTCCACGCAGAACAAGGACTGGCGCGGGCTTGAATCAATTGATGTAAAAAGTGGAGAAGTAAAAAATCTCATCAAGTACACGCGATGCGGCAACCTGGTTTTCGATCAAAAAAGCAGGGCATTGTGGGGCATTCAGAGCATGAGCGGTCGTTCCAATCTGATGCGGTTTTTGCCTCCTTATGACAAATACGAAACGATATTGACGCTTCCTTTTGGTAAGGATTTCTCCGATCCTGCGATTTCACCGGATGGGAAACTAATTTCTGTGACACTTTCTGATGTGGCCGGAGTTCAAAAATTGGTCGTCTATAAAATTTCTGATCTGGATGCCGGGAAAACTGACTTTCAGGTAATCTATGAATTTGAAGACAATCCAGCTGCCAATTTTGTGTTCTCACCGGATGGCAAATATCTCTATGGAACCTCTTATTATACGGGTGTTTCCAATGTTTTCCGCGTATCGCTTGACACGCGCAAGGCACAGATTCTCACCAATGCAGAGACCGGATTTTTCAGGCCATTGCCAATTTCTGCCGATTCGATGATTGTCTTTAACTACACGCCTGAAGGTATGATTGCTGGGATGATGAAAATTGATACTGTGGCCAATGTGAATCCAATTGCCTATCTGGGTCAGGAAATCTACCACAAGAACCCCGATATCGAAAAATGGACATTGCCTTCACCGTTGAAAGTCAATCTGGATTCGTTACATGTCATTGAAAAACCTTACAAGCCGGTAAAAGAGCTCAGGCTGGCAAGTGCCTATCCCATTGTTCAGGGGTACAAAAATTATGTTGCAGCAGGATATCGCCTCAATTTTATGGATCCTATGGGGCTGAATTCATTGGTTCTAAAGTTCTCTTTTACTGCCACCGACAGTTTGCCAAAAAAACAGATTCCCCACCTTTCGGCCGAATACAACTATTGGAACTGGACCTTCAATGCAAATTACAACTATGCAGATTTCTACGACCTTTTTGGACCGACAAAATTCAGCAGGGCAGGTTACTCCTTTTCCACCAAATATTACAAGCTTATCAACCGGCTTTCGCCGAATAAAACCGACTTCTATGCCAAAGTAAGCGTTTACGGTGATTTGGAAACCCTTCCCGGTTATCAAAACATTGCCTCCGACTACAAAAATCTTTATGTAGGAACCATCAATTACCACAAGAGTTACCTCCGCAGATCGCTCGGAGCCATTGAACCGGAGCAGGGTTATGAATGGAATGTTTTTGGCTACAGTACTTTGGCTCAGCAAACATTTTTCCCCCAGCTAATCAATAATTTTGATCTTGGATTTTTATTGCCTTTGAGAAACTCTTCTCTCTGGTTCAGATCATCCCTGGGACAATCCTTTGGCGATTCAAACAAGTCGAACTCCTTTTTCTACTTTGGAGGGTTTGGAAACAATTACTTAGACTACAGGTCGGCCCAGCAATACCGAGAGATGTCGAGCTTCCCGGGGATGAATATCGACGAAATTTCTGCGATTAATTATGGCAAGATGTCTATGGAAGTCAATCTAAAACCCCTTCATTTCAAGAAATTCGGATTCAAAGGACTCTATACCACATACGCCAGGATGTCGCTGTTTGGAATGGGACTGTTCACCAATCTTGGCTATGATCAGCCACAGCTCAAACAACTCAATTATTATTCCTCCGGAGCACAGGTAGATGTAGAAATTGTTCTTTTTTCTTTGCTCAAGTCAACACTCTCATTGGGCGTTGCACGGGCCTATGGTCCGGAATCATCTAAAAATCAATTTATGGTATCTTTAAAACTATAGAAACACTTTTATTTTATTATTTACTTTCTTATCTTGTACCAAATATTTAATAATTAATCGATTAAAGATTTATAATTATGCTTATGAAAACGATTTTTCTCAAAGCAGGAGTGATCCTCCTGGCAGCAGTTCTTATTTTTTCAGGTTGTAATACTCAACCTAAAGTTAAACAAGACAAAGGAACAAACTCCAAAGGACAAACCAGCTCGGTAGAAGTTGAAGTATTTGACGCTGTAAAGCTTAAAGATCAGATAGTTGAAATCTTTAAAACTGCTCCAAAACTCAGCGAATTTATGAACTCGATCAACGAGGTTGGTGTAACCTATATGCTTGAGCTGACAGTACCTCCTGAAAACGTTGAGAAATACATCACTGTTTATGATCAGTGTTTGGCAATTGGTATGTACGATTTTGATGTTTTGTATGCCAGGGCATACAATCGGCAGGATATTATAGCACAGCTTTTTCCGGTGCAAAAGAACCTGATTGGGAAGATTGGTTTGGAAAAAGAACTGGCTGCCATGAAGAAATACGATAACTGGTTTAAGAGGAACCAGGGAAATTCCGATTCATTAAATGCAGTTGTTTCTGATGTAATGAATGAGGTTGCTAAAAGTTATCATGCAGGGGAGTATTCAGGCGTGTATGCCTTGCTTTCTGTCAGTGCAAATGTTGAGGGATTATATATTCTTACCCAAACAGCCCTGATGGCAAAAAACAAGACCAAGATTCTGGATCTGATCGGAAAACAGAGGGAACGTGTTAATACGTGTTGCCAACTTCTTGAGGTGATGTCTGGTGATAAGAATGTGGCTCCAATATTTGAAAAGATGAAACCAATTCTGGCCAACTTTACTGATGATCAACCATTCACCGAAAAGAAATTAGCTGAAGTTGCTCCACTGATTGAACAGATGCGCAAAGGGTTCGAAAAATAGCGAACCTATGAATGAAATTACGCTCAATGCGCTGATCAATTTGTTTGCCATATTTTCGGCCATTACAAAATCATCCAAAGAGCACGCCAGGGCATCTTTCTATTCTTACCTTGGATTACATTTGGGCATTTCCTCTTCGGAGGATTACCGGAAATTGTTCGATGAACTGATCGATTTTTATGGAATCGATGACGAGGAGGAATCCCCCTTTGATATGATTGCACAAGCAGAAACCATCTGCAACAACATCAAAGGAAGACTTCACCGGGCAGAGCAGATTATGCTTTTCCTTCGTTTCCTGGAATTGGCCAAATCTGATCATGTCAATAAAAAAGCCGAAGAACTTTTCCTGAAAGTTGCGCAGGTTTTCTCTATTCATCCGGAAGAATACCTTCAGTACAAGACATTTATTTATGGTCTCTCAGGTGAAGATGTCAACTATTCAGATTTTCTGCACATTGGTCCTGAAAGCGAACCTCAACTCAAGGTTAAACATTTATACAGAGAGCATCTGGATGGCGAGATCGTATTCCTCTTTCTCCAGGAAATTAATATTTACATATTCATTTTCAGGGGTAAAGTAAGTCTGTATCTGGAGGGAAATCCCATATTACCCGATCGGTTTTATGCATTCAGAGAGGGCAGTATTATCCGCGGATCGAGGCTCGCTCCCATCTATTTTACCGATGTCCATTCGGCCTTCTTCAACCAGGAAGAGACCCCAACGTTTTTCCTGACCGGTAAAAATGCTGAGTTCAAGTTTAACAACAGCAAAAATGGACTCTATGAGTTCAGTTTTACGGAACAGTCCGGACAACTTGTTGCTATTATGGGGGGGAGCGGGGTTGGGAAATCAACGCTGCTGAATATTCTCAACGGCAACATAACTTTGGACAAGGGCCAGATTTTAATCAACAATTTCAACATTCAAACCGATAAAAAGGAAATTGAAGGTCTGATTGGATTTGTACCCCAGGATGACCTCCTTTTTGAAGAGCTGACTGTGTGGGAAAACCTTTATTACAACGCGAAGCTCTGCCTGGACGGTATGAGTGAAAACGAAATTAACCAGGCAGTCACAAAAGTCCTTCAGGAGCTGGAGCTTTTTGAATTCAGAGATCTTCAGGTAGGAAGTCCGCTGAAGAAATTCATCAGTGGAGGACAACGAAAGCGATTGAATATTGCCCTCGAGCTGGTCCGTGAACCATCCATCCTGTATGTAGATGAACCAACTTCCGGGCTCTCCTCCATGGATTCAGAAAAGGTGATGCTGCTTTTGAAGAACCAGGCCAGAAAAGGCAAATTGGTCATCGTAAACATACACCAGCCATCTTCTGATATCTTCAAACTTTTCGATAAACTCTGGATCATGGACAAGGGTGGCCGGATGATTTATACCGGCAATCCGATTGATGCAGTTATTTACTTCAAAGACCTGACCAACCATGTCAATTCACTCGAATGTGAATGTCTGCAATGTGGAAATGTAAATCCGGAGCAAGTATTAGAGATCGTTGAAACAAAGAAGATTGATGGATCAGGAAATTTTATTCCTGAGAGACGCTTTCCTCCTGAAGAATGGTACCGTTTGTACAAACAAAACATCGAAAAGGTCGAAACGTCAGGGCAGACGAACAAAAGCGGCATGCCTGTTACTCAATTCAAAAAGCCGGGTATTGGCAAGCAGTTGAAAATATTCTTTTCCCGAAATATGCGGATCAAGTTATCCGACAAACAATATTTACTGATCAATCTGTTGGAGGCACCTCTTTTGGCCCTGATTGTGGGTTATTTTACAAGGTATTCGGAAGGTGCCGAATACATTTTAGCACACAACAAAAACCTGATTTCCTATATTTTCATGGCCATTGTGGTGGTGCTCTTTATGGGAATGAGTGTGAGTGCAGAAGAAATTATCAAAGACCGGAAAATACTTCAGCGCGAATCTTTTCTCAACCTGAGCAGGTTCAGTTACATCAATTCAAAAGTAGTTTTTCTGCTCTTGCTTTCTGCCTTTCAAACTTTGGCATTTGTCGTTGTCGGAAACCTTGTCGTTGGAATTCATGGATTAAATATGGCCTATTGGATGGTCCTTTTCTCTGTCGCTGTTTTCTCTAACCTATTAGGTCTTAACATATCGTCAGCTTTTAATTCGGTGGTGACGATTTATATTTTGATCCCATTGCTATTAATCCCACAGATTCTGTTATGTGGAGTCATCGTGAAATTTGATGATTTGCAGGATAAGTTGGCCGACAAAGATGCCGTCCCTATAGTAGGCGAAATCATGGTATCGCGTTGGGCATTTGAAGCCCTTGCGGTCGAACAATTCTCGGGCAACAAGTACATGGCCGACTTTTTTGAAGAAGAGAAAAGTTTGGCACAAACCAGGTATCTTTCCGATCTGCTCTTAACCGAACTTATTGGCAGGATCGATTATATTTCCGGTCAGATAATTAAGGGGAAACCGGCTGATGAATTTTCCTCAAAACTTAACATCATCCGAAATGAGATAAATGAACTTGACAAGGCAGGAGTAGTGCCACCTTTCGGGTCAGTTGATTCAATTGTGCCACAGAAATTCTCGGAGCGGATAGCCGAGGCTACAAAGGGGCATTTGCGCCAAATGCAGGATTATTACAAAGTTCAAAAGAACCTGATACGAAAGCAAAACGATGAAAAAGTAATGAATTTAAACCAGCAATTCGGTGCAAATTATCTTTACGATCTGAAACAAAAATACCACAACCTAGCTATACAGGATTTAGTCATGAACTCCAGTTCATCTGAGTATTACAGGGAAACAGAAAGTGGGTTGATGCAGAAAATTGCACCCATCTACAAAGTACCTGATTACAACAATGGCAGGGCACATTTTTTTGCTTCCGGGAAAAGAGTTCTCGGTCTTTCCTTTCCAACACTTTATTTCAATGTGTTTGTAATCTGGTTGATGTCCATTTTCCTATACATCGCATTGTATTATAACTGGTTTAGAAAGTTGTTTAGACAATAAGTTAAGTCGCTGGAAAAAAGTGTTTTAACCCGTCTTTGTGATGGTGTTTCACATTTTTTCTTCAAAAGAATCCCAATAATCCCATCCATAGTCCGATGAAAAGATGGGAAATGCTGATGCCGACAATCGTATTATGGCGAAGGTAAAGCCAACCCCAAAGAAAGCTACCTGCAATACTGGCGAGTGCAAAAGGGGCTGAGATATAGAGGTGAAGTGTTCCGAACACCAAAGAAGTCAGAACAATCGCCATGAGCCCGCCATTTTTCCCAGGTACGATCCGTTGTAAAGTTCCCTGTACGACACCGCGACCCAGAAATTCCTGTAAAGGAGCAACAATAATGTAAAAAGCGAAGCTCCATTCGAGGTTACTTAAACGGATGATATAGGTATTGTCGGACAAGTTGAAGCGTACCAATACAATTTTTAACAAGGCACCGAGTAAAATGGCAGCAATCGTCGCAACCAAAGACTCTTTAACTGCCCGTGGCCAGTTTTTTAGTGTGAGTCCAAACTCTGACAAGGGGAGCTTACTTCTTACAATCAGCAGGATAGCGGATGTTAGAATAGCAAATTCAATCACCCGGGAGACCACAAAAGTGGTGGCAACTTTTGAAACTACGTCGGCTGAAGTTTTTAAGAGCGCCAGGACAAACGAGAAGAAAGAGAGCAAAACCACGGTATTCATGAATACAAAGTTGAGGTGGTTGCGCTTAATGATCGATTCTTCCAGTTGATTATTTTTGTCCTTTAATTCTTCGATGATGTTGCCAAGATGAATCTCCCTGGCTTCCAGTTTTAGCGTCATCATTCCGAATGACTCTACAAAATTGACAAGGCTTTCAGGATATTTCTCAGGATCTACCAGTTGATAGATTTCGTCCGTATTTTCAAAATTTCCATGGCAGATAAGTTCAGCCTGTTTGGTGAGCGCTAGAAGTGCAGAATCGAGGTCTTGTTCCATTTTGAATAGTTTTAATTATTGAACGGATGCGCCGACTAATTGACCACTAGCGCTGTTGCCAGGAATCTCTCCTGGGAATTTGATTTGGTATTGCCTTTGCGAAAATTAAAAGAAGGATGTAAGCTGTTTGTATATTGTTAGTAGGACAGAGAAAACGAACTACAAATTGCCAGGTAACCCATTGATTTTGATGGCCGAAAGGTAACACAATTTTCTTTTAGGTCCATTCATTTTTCTTATTACAATATCAAAAATTTCATTTGGCAATTTAAATCTCGCGACCTTTACAGTATTAATACGGAAAATAGCAAGCTAGAAGTTCAATTTATCAGAAATAGTAACGTTGTCAATTTTGATTTCAATATTTCCAAAAAGGAGACTGAAAAATCTTATAGCATGGAAAAATATGAGTTCGCGTTAAGCGTTCCTGGCTACTATAAGATGAAAAAAAGTCATTGAAAGCCATTAAATTACAACGATTCATTTCCGCAGAATCGCAAAAGGCCCAACCACTGAAGTTCGTCATCCTGCCGAATGGTTCAATCCGGTACTGGAACAGTCCCTTCCCGAATTAGCCAATAAATTGGCTGAAATAAATGCTGATGCTGTACTGAATGCTACCCGTATGATGATAGAATAATTTTCACTACATTTGATAAATCAACGTAACGAGTTGTGTTAATTGATACAAATTAGCAAATAAACACAACTTGTTGTGTTTATTGAATTGTTAACAGTAAGCGTAATTGCCGCTCGAATCATATTGACATCTATTTATAATATTAAAAATACTAACTCATGAAAACAAGAATTTTTTTTATGTTGTTAACCGTCACATCATTGATGTTGTCAATTAATCTTCGTGCTCAGGAAAGAATGATTCGTGGAGTAGTAACAACATTCGACAGCATACCTTTAATCGGAGCATCTGTAATAGCACAGAGTACAAAACAAGAAGTTTTAACCGATTCTTTGGGTAACTTTTCAATCAGATGTAAAAACAATGATAAATTAAAAGTATCCGCCCACGGATTTTATAACCAGAATGTGAAATTAACCGACAAAATCAAATTTGCAGCTATCAATCTGAAACTAAAACCGGGCGAAAAAGGACGTGAATTTGCCATCGGTTATGGCCATGTGGCCGATGCAGATAGGCTCAATGCCGTAACCAGTTTAAATCAAAATCATTTTGATTTTTCACAATACAATAATATTTTTGAGCTGATAAAGGGAAGATGCGCTGGAGTACAGGTGTTAGACAATAAATATATAATAATTCGTGGAATAAACTCCATTAACACCAAAGAAAATTCAGCACTTGTTCTTGTTGATGGTACGCCATATAATATGGATGCTTTGAATTCTATTGAGCCCTCTCAGGTAAAGAGTATTGACGTTATTAAAGATGCGGGAGCTGCTATATACGGAACAAGAGGGGCTAACGGAGTTATTCTTATTGAGACCAATAGGGGAGACAAGAAATAAGGTTAGTTGGTGGTATATATAATCGGAAAAGTGAAATATATATGTCGGTTTTCCCTTCCAGAATAAATCGTCAATGATACTTTTGCCATTTTTTGCACATAATTTGCACATAATAATATGCTTTTTTTAGCTTAATTTCAGCTTATTTTATCATTTTTTTTAAAAATAAAAGAGGATACATTCGGTTTTACCCTTTGTATCCTCTTGATTTTCAGTGCATTTATCTGGTGGAGAATATCGGAATCGAACCGATGACCTTTTGACTGCCAGTCAAACGCTCTAGCCAACTGAGCTAATCCCCCTGATGAGTCGGTAAATATAAAAAATTATTTCATCTGCAACGTTTCATCGCTACTGGAAATTTTGGATTTGCCAGCTTTTTGCCAGCCAGTCTCATGCAAAGATAAAATGCATTTTTTTATATCTTGCCGTGGTCTATATTTGTCAATTCAAAATTGAGCTTTCTCTTTAATTGCCAAACAATCTTTATAACAAAAAAATTACTCCTGATGGAAGAAAAAACGGATGCTTTGAAGACAAATATTTTTCGGGTTGGACAAGATTGGGCCACCGTAATTGGTGGTTTTGGACTCATCTTTTTTGTGCTTTTATCAGGGTATAAAACAAAAGTTCCTTCGTTCGGAGACAAAGCAGGCTGGCATGATTTTTCAACTTTTTCGGCCGTTCTGTCATCTGATTCTTTGTTCTCTTCGATCCTGGCTACTTTTTTGCTCTTTCTGTGTATTGCAGTGATCGGTCTGTTTTTCAGTGGCGATAAGCCCAAGAAATTCCTGGTAGGGTACTCCATTATTTTCATTTTAGCCTTGGTGGCACAGCTGTTATCCGCTTTTGTCCCGTTTAAAAATCTGGGACTCGAAGCAGTTCTGTTCTCGCTGGCCATAGGCTTGCTGATAGGAAATATCGGCAATTTACGTCAATGGCTGGGCGGAGGAGCGCAGACTGAGTTGTACGTAAAGATTGGTCTCGTTTTGCTTGGTGCCACCATCCTGTTTTCCGATCTGCTAACGGCAGGAAGTTTCGGACTCATCCAATCGGTCATTGTGGTATTTTGTGTTTGGAATTTTGCTTTCTGGGTATCACGCAAGTTAAAAGTTGACGATGAATATGCGGCGATGCTTTCAAGTGCGGTATCTATTTGCGGCGTATCGGCAGCTATTGCTACCTCCGGGGCGATCAACGGGGATAAAAAGAAATTGTCGGTCATCATCTCATTGGTACTGATTGTCGCCATTCCCATGATGATTTTCATGCCTGGGCTGGCCAAGTGGATGGGGTTGTCGGACGAAGTGACGGGCGCCTGGCTGGGAGGAACTATTGATACCACCGGCGCCGTTGTGGCAGCGGGTACGATTGTTGGCGAAATCGGCTTAAAGTATGCCACCATCGTTAAATTCTCACAAAATGTTTTGTTGGGGATCGCTGCTTTTGCCATTTCGGTTTTCTGGGCCTACCGAAATCAAAAGGGGAGCGGAAAACGCGAAAGGGTTCCGTTAATCATGATATGGGAACGTTTCCCTAAGTTCGTACTTGGGTTTATGGCGGCCTCCATCTTGTTTTCATTCTTCATCAATACAGATCTGGCAGTCAGTTCGGGCAAACTGATCAAAACTTTCAGTGGGTTCTGGTTCAATCTTGCCTTCATCAGCATTGGCATTGAAACCCGCTTCTCGGACCTGAAAAATGCCGAAAATAAGCGACCCATTTACAGTTTCCTAATTGCCCAGGGCTTTAACGTCGTTTTTACGCTGGCGGTCTCTTATTTGTTGTTTAGGGTTATGGCGTAGACTCTTAAGCATCGGGTCTTTTAAAGCTGGCAACTGATAATTTTTGAGATTTGAGAGACAAGATAATAGGAGATGTGACGGTTGATCATCGTTTCCAGTAGTGATCCGGCAACAATCACATGTATTTCAGGTGATTCTTCATAGAAATAGCGAAGTAGCTGAACGGCATCCGTTGATTTATTAATCTTATGCAATTTTTTATTACGTTTACAGATGCCTGAGAGTCGGGGAAAAGATCGGTGTTGAACGTTGCTGATAAAGATGATTGATACGATCTGTTTCCATCCATTCGATGGTTCCGGTTCAATCATTTAACTACTTTCAACATGCAAAATTCACGTAGAAAATTCCTCAAAAATCTTTCAGCGACTGCCGTGGCTGCCCCGCTTATCCTGCAATCATGCGGCTGGCCAAATTCCAAAAAAAGCAACATGGTTACCCTGGGTCTCATTGGGATGGGAACACAAATGCGCGGACTAATGCGCAATTTCATGGGACGTCCCGATACGCGGATTGTTGCCGTTTGCGATGTGGATACTACACGCAGGGAACATTATAAAAAAATAGCAAACGATTTTTACAAAAACGATGAGTGTAAGGCTTACCCTGATTTCCGTGAGATCATCAACCGCAAAGATATTGATGCCGTCGTCATTGCCACGCCGGATCACTGGCACGCCATTCCGATGCTTGCCGCACTTCGGGCAGGAAAAGATGTCTATTGTGAGAAACCTCTGACTCATAATATCCACGAAGCCGTCGAAGTGATGAAGGCCGTGGAGGGAAATAGCAGGATCCTGCAAGCGGGTTCCATGCAGCGTTCGAGCAACGAGTTCCGCGTCGCCTGCGAACTGGTACAAAATGGCGTGATTGGCCAAATTAGTCATGTCGAATGCAGCTTCGGGGCGCCGGGTATTCCATGCGATCTTCCTGAAGAACAAATAGAGCCTGGATTAAATTGGGAGATGTGGTGTGGTCCCGGACCGCTTCGTCCGTACAATTCTGTCCTGAGTCCGCGCGGTATACATGACAATTTCCCGAATTGGAGGCTTTACAAGGAGTATGGCTCCGGTGGTGTCGGCGACTGGGGAGCACACCATCTCGATATCGCCCAGTGGGGACTCGGAATGGACAACAGCGGTCCCGTGGAGGTCATTCCTCCTGAGGATGAGAAGGCGACTTCCGGATGCAAATTTGTCTACTCAAACGGCATTACACTGGAGCACAGGAACGACGGCTTCGGCGTTCATTTCTTTGGTTCAAAAGGGGAGGTGAAGGTCAACAGGGGCAAATTTGTGCTGATCGTTGAAGGTAAAACCATTGCCGAATTTACGGATATCCAGAAAAAGGAGAATAAAATCAAATGTGCCGACGAGGTGAAGAAAGCGGAACTGGCCTACCTGCAAAATGCAAAGATTCAACTTTACAGGAGCAAAAATCACATCAACGATTTCATGGAGTGCCTCAAGAGCCGCAAGAAGCCTATTACCAGTGAGATTGTTGGTGCCCATAGTGCCATCTGCTGCCACCTGATGAACCAGAGCTATTACCACCACGCCCGTTTTACATGGGATCCTGCCAAATACGAATTCACCGGAGGTACCGGCGACCCGAAATGGCTCACCCGTGAATACCGTAGTCCCTGGATGGTCTGATCCTGCTCCGCTTCGAAAGGTGACTAGTAACACCTAGTATTTAAAATTCAGTCGAATGACAAAAAATTAAAAATCCTCGGAAGGGCCTGGTTTAGAAATAAAGTGCAGTGGAGGAAAGTCCAAGGTCAAACTTTAAATGTTGCAACATTAGCGTAGTCTTTCGAATAAATGAATGGATTTTCATTTGCGCAATTATAGGACAGTTACTGTAAACGGCGCAAAGTGGTCAATTTATACGGCGTGTCCATTCCATAGCCATTTCGTATTATCAATCAGTACGTTAATCCAAACTGCCAGAGTGGAACCGTGTTCAAATATCCCAGTTCAATATCATCCTTTACAATATAGGCCTTATTAATACCCTGGATTTGCTTCAGGCCTTTGTTCTTTCCACCTACTTCAAAGGTATAATCACCTACCAGAAAATCAGCAACCGGGGATACAATCACATCATGCTTTACCCTAAGTTGATTCAGAAAAAATGATTCTCTTATGTTTCCTGTATTTGAGTTGTCGTTAGCAAGACTGTAGATTAAATTAGTATTGTCAAGGTAAATTTTATCAACCTTACCCAAGCCCTTTATTCCTCCGGTGGCATCCCTAAGTTGTGCTATCATTCCGGCTTCTTCAATAAACAGGCAATAATCTGTTATATTATTCCGGCTGGCAGAAAGTGCAGTCCCGATACTTGTCATATTGGGCTTAAACGGCACACTTTTGGCAATAATGGCCAGCAATTGTTTCAGTTTTCGGCCAGTGGATACATTCATCCCTGCATACAATGGAATATCTGTTTCCAAAGTCTGATTGACAATCTGTTGTAATCTCAACTCAAAATTCTCTTCCAATGCAAAAGGATAATACCCTCTTTTTAGATAATTTTCAAAGAAAGGCAATGGATGTTTTACTTCTGGAAGTTCGACTTTATGTTCCAGAATTTCTTCCAGGGAATAGGCTCGGACAGATATTTGATGAAACAATTGTAAATATTCCCTAAAAGACAACCCTTGCATATGGTACATGACAGCTCTGCGACTTAAATCTGAGGCTCCCTTTTTGATATCCAATACGGAAGAACCGGTAAACACGACATTCAGTTCGGGATGATAATCATATATCAGTTTCAGTTCCTTAGCCCATTCTTTGTATTTATGAATTTCATCTACAAAAAGATATTTTCCTCCACTCTTTACAAAAGTATCCGCTAAATCAATCAGCTTGTTATCGGCAAAATAAAAGTCCTCTGCCGTTACATAGAGAGTTTCAGCAGGATTCAGGTTCTTTTTGATATGTTGTAACACCAGCGTAGTTTTCCCTACTCCACGCGGTCCGGTAAGTCCGATCATACGACTTTTCCAGTTTACCTCAGCATAAATGTATCGAAAGAAGTCTGTATCTGTCTCCTTAAGAAGTTTAAGAAACTGTTCAAGTAATTTATCCATGGCTGTTTATTTTGGACAAAGATAATGAATATTGCATTATCATAGTGCATATATAAATAAAATGAGCACTATTAAAGTGCATATATGGCATTTTTTACTTATACACCCACTCACCAAATCACGTTTTGAACTCAAACCTTTTGGAAAAAACTGTCCAATTTATCTGGGGTTAAGGCAATAGACTGGACACGCCGCACTAATAACCACCTACTGCCATGAACTAATAAATCATCAATCCCGAACATACGTTGATAAACTTAAGATAATTATGAATATTTATTGCAGTTACAAAAATTATTCCGTTAATTGGACAAAAAAAAGTTCAGTACGTCATGTTTGAGTTAGCTATTCTGAGTTTCGAGGTCAAGCCATTCGGTGATGAAGGGGATCCTGACATTGTCATAGCCAACGCCAAAAGGACACTAAACGAAGCATGGGCCAGATTGTAAATACTTCCGCGCTTTGTTGGAATAAATTAACTGCAGTAAAAACAGAGTTTGAAATGAAAAGACGTGAATTTATCAGTGCCGCAGCAAGCCTCTCCGCAATCGGGTTGATGCCCGAAACTGTTTTTAGCCAAGCCATAATGGCTTCTGGTGATTTTACCATTGAGGCTTATGACGATAACAAAGTTGTAAGGGTTTTCGACCGGAAGATTTCAAATTATGCTTTTTCCGGGGATCCCATCTTTTGGAAGACAATCGACCAAAGCGTTTTAAAAGATATGCTTTCGAAGTCGCTTTCTGAGATCTCAGGTGAAAAAAGTGAGGCAAAAGGATGGAAAAAAATTCTTTCCGGAGACGGGAAAGCCGATTTGTCGGCTAAGAAAGTCGTGATCAAAGTGAACTTCAATAATACGATCCGGGATATCCATGCTACACTGAACAACAGTCCGGCAATGATGGCAGTATTGACCGGTAGTCTTTTGAAGTCTGGCCTTTCTGAAGAAAACATCTGCTTCTTCGACTGCTCGCGCCCATTCCCCGAGGAGTTCAAAAACGAAGTTCGTTCCCTCGGATTTCACAAAGTAGCGATGAAGGGCAAAAATGATGATTTACTCGTGAGCGAGAAAACCATTTTTTTATCGGATAACAAGGATTTTCTGCGCGAAGGCAAACCTACTGATCAATATCCAATCCCACAAGTTTTGATTGATGCTGATTATCTGGTGAACCTTCATTTAGTGAAAATGCACTCCACCGGTGTAACAGGTGCCATGAAAAATCTCTTCGGACTTGCCAAAGAGGTCGGATTCTACATGCATCAAAAAGGAATTAAAAATTTTCCTGAATCGAACCACTTGCCCGATATTTCGTTGAACGAAGAGATTAAGAAACGTGCACGCTTAAACATCTCCGAATTTATTTTTGGAGGCCATACACCTGATACGATCGATAAATTCACCAATGAAGCTTTTTTTCCGGGTGGCATGCCCGCCAGTCTGATTGTCTCCCGAAGTCCGTTCTACCACGATACCGTTCTGTACAGTTTCATTAAAGCAGAATACGCAACCTGCGATCCTGAAAAACTCCGCAAAGATCTTAAAACGGTCGGTCCGGATACCTGGTTGAAAAACTCATCAGCCAGGTATTCTGCCTGGAAATATGATCAGGCTAAATACATAGAGGTAGCAAAAGAGGGTCGGCCAAAAAATGAACTGAGTTTCTCAAATGTGAATTACAAGACCATTTGAAAACGAATAAAAAAATTCGACCCATGAAAAGAATCACTACTCTATTGATTATTATACTATCAGCAATTAGTTCATTTTCGCAAACCGCTCTAAAACGGGATCCCGAGATTAAAAAAATGGTGGATGACATTTCGAGAGATAATATTGAAATGTACGTTCGAAAATTAGTCAGTTTTAATACCCGAAACAATCTGAGCGAACAAAATAATCCAAATCAGGGTATTGGCGCTGCGTGGAACTGGATCAAATCAGAAATGGGAAAATCAATTCCAGCCTCCAATGGCCGCTTGAGTGTTGCGTTTGTAAATTATAAAGCCGAAGGGAGTGATCAACGAATTAAAAATGAGCTGGAGCTGAAAAATGTTGTTGCTACTTTAAAGGGCGTTGATCCCAACGATAATCGTATTTTTCTAATCAGCGCGCATCTTGATTCAAGAGCTGAAGATAATAATGATGGCGTGGTGACTGCTCCGGGAGCCAATGATGATGGTTCAGGTATTGCGGCAATATTGGAGCTTGTACGCATCATGTCGAAGAAAGAATTCTCAGGTACCATCATCTTTATGGCAGTTTCCGGCGAAGAACACGGACTATTTGGAGCTTCATACATGGCTTCTGTTGCAAAATCTGAAAACTGGAACATCATTGCCATGCTAAACAATGACATGATCGGGAACAGTGGTTCCAGTGGAACATTACTCAATGACAATATGAAAGTGCGTGTGTTTAGCGAAGGGATTCCGGCTTTTGAAACGGAGCAAATGGCTAAGGCAAGGGTCTATTCCTCTATGGAAAATGACGGAAAGGCAAGGCAATTGGCCCGTTACGTAAAGGAAATTGGCGAAAGATATGTTGACCAGCTTACCGTGTCACTTATATACAGAAATGATCGGTTTGGACGGGGCGGCGACCACTCTCCATTCTGTAAACTGGGATTTACGGCTGTTCGCATCTGTGAGTTTAACGAAAACTATGACCGTACCCATAAAGTAGTTGAAGAGAAAAATGGTATTCATTATGGCGACACCCCGGAGTTTGTAGATTATGAATATGTGAGAAAAAATGCGGGTATTAATTTGGCAACACTGGCCAACCTGGCTTCTGCACCTTATGCTCCTCAAAATGTAGGAATAAGTATTGTGGGGCTGAGTAATTCAACCATCCTAAGCTGGGAAGAGCCCCAAAAAGGAAAGAAACCAGCTGGTTATTACGTTCTTATGAGGGAAACCTATCAGGCCCTTTGGGAGAAAAAGATATTTGTCGAAGGAAATTCAATCACCTTGCCGTATTCTAAAGACAACTACTTTTTCGCTGTTCAATCGGTCGGTGCGGATGGTCATGAAAGCGAGATTATTTTCCCATCTCCAACCCGAAAATAACGCTTCTCTCCGCCTCTCTCTCTTTTGATATATTTCTAAAATGCACTATATTTACTGCAAAACAGAAATATAATTTACTTATGTTTTTTTTTATGGTTTCTGAGCGATGAGTTATTTGGAGTTTAAAAACAAGATGTTTGATCTGGGATGTTTCAATATTCATCAGGTTTATGCGTGGGAGCCCAACTTCGACCGAAACAACTTTGTCCGGTGGGCAAACAAGGGACTGCTGATCCGTCTTCGGCAAGGCTACTATACATTCCCGGAATACAAGAGTAAGCCTGATTTTGGACTTTATTTTGCCAACCGAATTTATCGCCCATCTTACGTGAGTCTCCATACTGCACTGGCATTTTATGAAATAATACCCGAAGCGGTGGTTCAGATTACCAGCGTGACAACCCTGAAAACCATAAATTTCAACAATGGCTTTGGAGAGTACAGCTATAAGAGTGTCAAAAAAAGCCTGATGTTTGGATATGATCTCAAACCAATGTCTGATGGGCGGACTTTTCAACTTGCAAAACCTGAAAAGGCCCTGCTCGATCTGCTTTACCTATATCCGTTTTACAATACTATGAATGAATTGGAAGAGCTACGCCTGGATGAAGATTTTTTACACGATGATCTGGACCGCAATCTATTAAAGGAATATTCTTTGAAGTTCGAAAACAAAGCCCTGGAAAACAGGGTTCAACTTTTAATCAACACCTACGGTTTATGATACAATTGGAACTCATTAAGAATTACTTTCCTGCAGAATTCAGCAACAATGCTTTCTTCCAAAAACACATACTGAAAGAATATCTCCAACTATTAATCCTCGATTTTCTTTCAACGACCCCTTACATTGGAAAAATTGTCTTTATCGGTGGAACAAACCTTCGACTTGTCAAGGGGTTAGATCGTTTTTCCGAAGATTTGGATTTTGATTGCAAGGAGCTCTCAAAGCAAGATTTTTTGGAGATGACGGATGCTGTCTTGCAGTTTTTGCTGCGAAGTGGCCTTCGTATTGAAGTGCGCGACCGTGAAAACGAACGATTAAAGGCATTTCGAAGAAGCATTCATTTTCCGGAATTGCTTTTTGATTTTAACCTGACCGGGCATCGGGATGAAAGGTTTTTGATCAAAATTGAAGGCCAGGATCAACAAATATCCTATCAAAAAGTAATGGTCAATATTAAGGGATGTGGGTTTTATTTCCCTTTTCCGGTTCCATCCGACGGGGTATTGTGTTCGATGAAACTCTCTGCCATGCTTGCGCGGCAGAAAGGCCGCGATTTTTATGATGCTATGTTCTTGCTTGCCCAAACGAAACCCGACTATTCATTTCTCTCAAAGAAACTGGGAATCCAAAATCTAGACGAACTGAAAGCTGCTACTGTTGAAATGTTAAAAACGGTGGACCTGAACTTGAAAAGGAGAGACTTTGAGCACTTGTTATTCAACAAAAAAAATAGCGAACGAATTCTTTCTGTCGGAGAATTCTTCCACGAATTATAATAGATGATTTGATTATTACCTCTTCATTAACCGCAGAACTCCTCTGCTTTCCATTGGTTGAGTTTTTGCTGATTCTGAATCATAAAGTCAATGTCTGAATCATTCCAGACTGAAACCTTTAATATTTTCTTCTTGTAAACAGTTTTAATAGGTCTCTTTGTTTTGATCTCCTTTGTCAGCAAGAAGTCCATAAAATCAAGGACCTCTTTCTTCCCGTTTGGATCCAATAAGTTATATTTCAAAATTAGATCAGTCATAACCTCCGTTTTCACAAGATTAATGAATCTGTAGACAAAAAGCAACTCACACCCCGCTAATCCTTGCCCTTCGCTGGTGTGAATTTGCAATTCGCACCCCGCAGATACGGAATTTGTAATTCCGGCACATATATAATTCCAGTCTTAAATTGCTACCTTAGTGCTATACAAATCCCCGCCATGGCCGACGTCCACGAACCCGAAGTAAGAAGCTACAACATGAGCAGAATCCGGAGCAAGGACACCAAGCCCGAACTGCTTGTGCGAAAATTCCTGTTCAAAAACGGTTTTCGCTACCGGTTGCATGCGAAAGACTTACCAGAAAGCCGGATATCGTCCTGTGTTTCGTGGTTAAAAAACCAAAACGTGACTCATAGTCCGTTGATTGACATTCCGATTCAAACTTCCTTTGGTTTAAAAAATTATGACCGAAGTAATTCGTTTTAACTATTTGTACCGTGATTCTGGAAACTACAAAAAGTTTGGAAGCAAAAGATTCAAAAATCCCGAACAACTCCCCATTGAAGAAATAAAACGAATCATTCTTGAAAATCTGATTGATCAAGAGTATTTCTATCCTGATAAAGTCGGTATTAAAAAATTCAAGTTTCATCGTTATCTTGATGATTGTTCTTGGTACGAATATGAATCAATTGAAATACTTTACCACGCTATTCTTCCCTCAAAAGAAATTGATTCGATAAGCAATCTCCTACTGGACCTTCATAAAATGAAATTTAAAAAATAATCTGATTGTTTTATTTTGACAAATTATAGTGGAGGTCGAGCCGAATCTTTAGAGCAAATTGAATTTATATCTCCTTAATACCCAAACTACTTAAGAAATTGAAGGTCGAGTCATAGAAAAGTGGACTTCGGGTCGGATCATCCTTGCTACCTTCTGGTATTACAATGACCATCCCTTGACGAGCTCGAGTTAGAAGAACTCTATATGCGTTTATCAAATATTTTCTTCTTTCTTCTTTGAGAATGTTTTGCCATTTGGTGCCAACAAATGAATACGTTTTCCAACCAGTATCAGAATATCTAAGATCACCATCCCAGGTAATACAGGCCCAATCTATTTCTAAACCCTGAATATGAAATTCAGTAGCAACATCTTCCATGAAATATGACGAACGAACATCATCCTTCCCTTCAAGAAACCAATTAATTGGATTTATTGGTGATTTTACGTCCAGAGCCAATGGCTTCAATCTTTGAGCTTGAGAAGAAACAACAATTCCGTACCTCTCTGAACCCCTTGCCTTTTCCCTTAACCAAAGTTTTGCTTTGATTAAATCCCTAGTTAAAACTATCGGATAATTTTCTGTAATTTTAGACAAAGTATTTCGAGCATTTTGTATATCTAAATCTAGCATTTGTTTGACAAAAAGGGAAACATTCTCGGCTCTGTATGAACGCATTGAAACTGATAAATGAAGATTATCATCAAATTTTGTAACACATCGATCCTTCAGCATTGAAATTGCTCCCTCTGCACTATATTCACTATCAGTTAGATTAGGGGAAATAGAAACTTCCCAATGCGGAAAAGAATATAATATGGCATCTAGCCATTCGGAAATCCCCGCTTCTCCCGTATTAATTTCCTGACCACCACCTACGAGACATACTATTACTGCCCAATCTTTGTGCCTATCCAAACAAGATATTAAATATTCGGGTTCTGAATATTTAAAATTGGGTATGTTTTTCTTTGTTCTCATGAAGTTAATAGTCTGCTCCTTATTCCAGGCGCGCTGTGCTTCATCAAAAATTGCCACATGATCAAATGGAGGATTTGGATCAACTAAATAGGCATCTCGGTAATGATGAATAATTTGAATGAAAGCTTTTACACTTTCTTTAGCTGTACTTTTAGTTATTCTTATACCCTTAAGCTTCTCGGTCAGAACTTTATCTCTTGTTAATGCTTCTTGAAGAACAGCAACCAATGGCGCATTTCCCGATAGAAATACACTGGCTGTCCCTTTTCCCTTATCCAGATGTGTAGTGGCAACTCTCAATCCTACAAGTGTTTTACCTGCACCTGGCACTCCAGTTACGAAGCAAATTACCTTTACGCTATTGTCCTTTGCATAATCAATTATCCGCGAGATCGATGATGTCGTAAGAGTTAGGTTAACGACATCTGCATCGTTACGAGTAATATTCTCAACAGAATGACTGTTATAAAGAGAAACGGCTGCTTCAATAATAGTTGGTGTTGGCGAATAACTCCCCCTCGCGAATTCTAAACCGCTCAGACAATTCCTATCAGAGAAGAACGATAATGAATTTTGGATAACAATTCGTAAATCTTCCTTATTCGATTTAATCGGTAAAATTAAATTGTCGTCATGAGTTGTCGTGATTATTTCTATGAATGATCTTTTTGCTTGCGAGGCTAATAAAATGGGCACTAGGAGTGCTGTGTGACTGGGCTCGTGAAAATTTTTCAGGTCGAGAGCATAGTCCCAGACTTGATCAATATTAGAATTTAGATATTCCTTTTCTCCTATCTTAAACTCAATAATAAAAACTACACTTTCAATAATTACAATACAATCGACTCTTTTTCCCATTCTTGGAATTGAAAATTCAAAAAAGATTGTTCCATTAAACCCTTTTAATGAATCTTTCAAAATAGGAATTTGTTGTTCCCAGGATTGATTTTGATTCATTGTCGAATCAAAATGGTTGGATCGCGTAATTTGTCCAATTATTTCATCGGTACTTTTAGTCTGAAACTGATCAATTGAATCAATGAAATAATAATTGAGCATGAAAACTGCAGATAAAGTTTGGCCTTAATCGTTTAGGGAGATTTCTCATTTAAAGTAAGGAATAAAAAACTGAATTATCAATAAAATAATGGTTGAAAAATAACCAGCTTTTCAACTTCCTAAGGTCTTTTGAATTTCGGAAGTACGTTACACTTAAATTAGACTAACCCTTATTTAAGAAAAAGCATCAAATGTTTAATAGCGCTCGTCCTTATTTAAGTTTTTTGCAAAAAACTTAAATAAGGATTATCTTTGTTTAACTTATTCGGAATTTATGAAGCAGTTTAAATCAGGACAATACGTTAACCAGGGTTATTATAAAAGCTTTCAGCCAACCTTTATCAACAGGCAATGGAAGGTCGAAAGCATGGAGGTACTTCAATTACTTAGTCAGGCAGACAGAGAATTGGGCAGGCTAGACATATACTCCAATTATATTCCCAATATTGACCTCTTCATTGGTATGCATGTTCTCAAAGAGGCTAACAGATACTGCTAAACCAATTTAATTTCGGCAAACTCCCTCTCCCATAATCGTATTTTGCAAGTCAGGAGTAAAAATGCCGAAAACTGCAGACAAAGATGATCGAAACAATCATTAACCGGACATCCCGGTTACGGATATGGGAAAGTTCGTGGGCGATCACCTCTTCGAGTTCGTCATCCTCCAGCTTGTCGATGATCCCGCGCGAAAGGGTCAAAGAAAAAGTGCGCTTGTTGATGCCGGCATTGAAATGTACAAAATAAGTATTCAAAACAGTAGGTTAAGTGTCAATTTCTATGTCGTATTTGTCTAAGAGACCGGAGATGTTTGTTAAAGAAAATTTGGCTTTTTTGAGCAGATTTATTTCAGGATCAATTGAGAAATTATAGGAGGTCCGGAAGTTTACTTTTACAAGAGTAGTACGGTCGAAGGTTGCTCTGGAAAGGTCACATTCATCGAAAATGGCACCCGTTAAATCGCATTCCGAGAAATCCACCTCTTGTAATTGTGATTTTTTGAAGACTGTTTGCTTGATTTTCGTCTTGTAAAACAGTGAATAATTTAGTGAGCAGTTCTCAAAACTGAAGGATAGTCCAAATTGGTTACAGTTGTTAAACTGAAGTCCCAACATTTTGCAGTTTCTAAATTTTAGGTCCCGAAACTCTGTTTTTGTCAGCTTAACCAAACTTAAATTACAACCATCAAATTCACATTCAATAAATTGGAATTCGGAAAGGTCTGTATTCGAAAAATCGCAATTTCTAAAATTGCAATTCACATATTCACCTTTCAACAAAGGCTTTAAGGTGAAATTTTCGGTGTCAAATATTTTATCTGTAATATAAACCAGTTCCATATTAATTGTCTTTCCCGGCTACGTTACCGTCACAAAATCAGTCAGTCAGATAGAAGCACTTTAATTCCCAAGCATCGGGAACAGTCTTTTTATTTCGGTGGCATCAGGTTGGAATCCATATTCACATACTTCAAATGCTTCGGCATATTTTGCTTTGGAAGACTGATCTTTCCCGTACCATTTTTCCAGTGCAGAAGCGATATCTTTTTTGATAATCCAATAATGTGATAGTCTTTTAGAGGCCCAGTCCAGTTGTTTGGATGGTTCGGAAGGCACTTCTGACGAATACCCGCCAATCCACGGTAGCCATTCGAAAATTTGCGACTGGTGAGCGGTGATGGCATAAACTTTCTTGTCAAATACGGCCGTGATATCCACGGCAATATCGGGCCGGAATGGGTTTGGACGCTGGAAGTTATCCTGAAAGTACAGGAAAACTGGATTCTTTTTAAGTGCAGGTACATCTGGTGTCACATTTGGAACGGCTACCATATAAGAGGCATCCTGCACAAGTATGGAAGTATAACGATGGTCGGGGTGGTAGTCATTGGGGCGCGGCGCGATGACAATGTCTGCATTCCATTCGCGGATCTTGCGAATGATCTGGCGACGTACCTCAAGAGACGGTAACAATTCGCCGTCGTGATTGTCCAGTACATCATACTCCACACCGAATCGTTTGCCTGCCTCTTTGGCTTCAGCCATTCTGCGTTTGGCCAGCGCACCGCCGCCCTGAGACTGGTGTCCGGCATCGCCATTAGTAACAGAAAGAAACTTGACTTTATGTCCAAGGGAGGCGAATAAGATGGCAGTACCGCCCCCATCAAGATCACAGTCGTCGGGATGTGCGCCGATCATGATAATACGCAAGGGAGCATTTTTGTTTTGTGCGGTAAGGCAAGAGTAAATACATAATGAACAAAGCAGGAGTAGGGCAATCTTTTTCATGGTTCTTTATTTAAATTTGAGAGATACATCATTATAAAGGTATGAATTTTCTTTGTTTTTATCCCGATTGTCCCTGAAGTTGCTTTGACGAATCAGAATTACCGGTTTTTTCCGGAAGTACTGACTACAAAGAACAACATCATTATTGCCGAAAGTAATGCAGTGGTTGCCCCGAAAAAAAAAGGCACGTGGGAATCTACTTTGTCATATAGCAATCCGGCTATCAGACTGGCAGGCAGTAGTGTAATTCCAAGGATTGAATTATAAATACCCATCCCCGTACCCTGCTTGTTTTTATCGACAAGGTCGGAAATGAAGGCTTTTTGTATCCCGTCTGTCGCGGCAGAATAGAGTCCATAGAGCGCGAAAAGGGCTACCATGGCGCCGACACCTGAGGATACGCCAAATCCATAATATACCAGGGAATAGATCAGATAGCCGGCAATCAGGATTTTCTCCCTGCCAATTCTGTCTGAGAGGGCGCCCAAAGGAATTGCCATTAATACGGATACAACGTTAGTAATAAGATAAACGAGTGGGATCAGCGCTACTTTTACACCGACTTCATTTGCTTTTACCAGGAGTAAGGCATCTGTAGAATTCCCCAGCGTAAAGACAAATACTATACCGAGAAAAAGATAGAACCGCAGCGGAAAATCTTTAAAATGAAATTTTGTTATCAGCTCTTTTTTGTTTTTTTTGGCTTCCCGGATTCCGAATAGGATGACGAAGATTGCAAGGATGGCCGGTATTCCGGCCAGGGCAAAGATGAGTCGGAAGTTTCCTGGTAAGAGGGAGAGGATAAAGAAAGCGATCAGCGGACCGACGATTGCTCCGCTGTTATCCATTGCTTTTTGCAGTCCGAAACTCTTGCCGGTATCTCCATTTTTAACCGATCCGGCAATCAGGCTGTCACGTGGGGCTGTGCGGATGCCTTTCCCAAATCTTTCAATGAAACGCAGGTATAAAACCTGCATTGGCGAAACTACAAATGTATATAGTGGTATGATCAGAGCTGACAGACCATATCCGATGAGCAAGAAAGGCTTATTCCTGCCAATTTTGTCGCTCCAGAAACCTGTGAAGCCTTTTACCAGTGAAGCTGTACTCTCGGCGATTCCCTCGATTAAGGCCAGACTGGTCTTCGATGCGCCTATTGACATCAAAAACAAGGGCATAACTGAATAGACCATCTTAACGGAAGTATCGGTCAGGAAACTTGTCAGTCCGGTAAAGATGATATTCCGTGGATAGCCAAGAAGCTTTTTCCCCCGGGAAGTTTCGTTTTCAGTATTGATTGCTGCCATATTTATTTGATTGAAAATTAAACAAAATTTTCCTGTTCGGTCTGCAAAGAGATAAAAAACGCGAGTCTGTCTATAAAAACGACTGGTTGGTATATTGAATTAGAACACCGGTGACGGGCAATCTATCTTTGAGCATGTTAAATAAAAACAATTTAAAACAGATCGTCATGAAAGCAAAAACATTATTCTTAGGGTTAGTAATTTTCGTATCAGGTGTAGCCGTAACTTTTGGAGTTCATTCTAACAACAGGCACCACAATTACACACACGAAGTCGGTGTCAGGAAAGCTGCAATAATTGAAGTCGGCGCTCCTTTAACTTACACTCAGTTAAAAAATCAGGGATTCATTTAACCGGTGAATCCCTTTACCGGATTCAAACCTGTACTTTACCTCACCTACTTCAAGTGTAACTTCAGAATTGTTGATGGCCAGACTCATGTTTGGCCTTCCTGTTTTATGGTAAAGGAAATTCGCTAAAAGGATCGCTTTTTCGATCCCGTCGCCACGTCCGAAATTCCATACTTCATCGGGCTGGGCCAACCGTTTTCCGTCATAGATGGATTCATTGGGCAGGCTCAAAATCAGCTGAAAAATCTCTTCTGTCTCCATGTCTTTCAAGCCCTCCAGGGAGACGGGATTTCTTTCAAGGGCTGCTTTCAGGAAGGGTCTCCAGTCGACCATGTCCATTTGTCGGTAGCTGTAGAGGGAAAGTAAAGCGAGCTCATTTTCTGCGGCTTTCGTGGTAATTAATTCCAGAATCTCTGACCGCGACTGGTTTACATTGATGTTTAATACCTCTGTATCAATAAATTGCTTGTCCGTACCCGGAAGTCGCGGGACGACCGTCAGGAACTCCTCCAGTTCACTGAAAAGCGATTTGATTGTCTCCTGGGTAATCTCATTGGTCGCTTCTGCGAGTTTGAGGCAATGAACCATCAAGTCGTGGACCGATGAATCCGGATGGACCTTGAGTAAGGCCAAAACGTCCTGCAATATCAGCAGGTTTTTCAAAGGCGTCAGACTGAATTCTTCATCGTCAATATCATAAATCAAGGCATCACAGCAGTTTTCCGAAAAGGCATGTTTAGCGGAATGTTCATATTCAAACAACGTTTCCAGCTTAATATAATGGCATCGGGCATTCTTCAGGTGTCTGTACTGAAAACACTTCTTGAACTTCATGTGATAGCGCAGGAAATTGATGAACAACTCAGCAGATAATTGCGTGGAAAGAAATTGAGTCAACTTATCGGAAAAACGTTGGTACGAATTCTTGTTAATGGTGGCTGTTTCATATAATTGATGAATGTAACCGCTTATATGAGAGACAATTGTGACCTTTTCATGTTCGAGGGCCCTGCGTGCGCGGGTAGAAATAGAGGTGCCATTGAACCACATCTTTTTGGTGACGATCCGCCTGTTGTTAGTGAGCACGCCTTCTTGTACATCGATGAAATTCTGTGAATGAAGGGGAGTTCCCATCAGGAAAATATTTTCGAGCGGGATGGCGCCGACAACAAAGAGCGCAGCCGCATATAAGGAAGATAATGAGACACATTCGCCAGCTCCGCGTTCAAAAGTGTCCTTGAAATGAAAAGAGGTCATGGCTTCTACTGTTTCCGTTTTCCAGTATGGGATGATATCGCTGGTGAAATTGTCCAGACCAAAGTGCCTTCTGATATCAATATCAAAGTAATATTTATCCCCCTCGTAGCCGAAGAGTGCATTCGATTTCTTCAGGATCTCAGTGTCAATGGAATCCTTGAAACGGTTAATTTCCGTCTCTTTGTCCGTCAAGCCCCAGGTTTCCAGATCAAGATTAAAGACATAATGATCCATGATGTACTGCTTGATCCGGTTGATTTTGTAGTTGAAAGATTTCTTGCCTATACCCTTAAACCATTCGTCGTCCCTCCATTCCCATATCACCGGACTCATGATATTCGCGATGACCAACGAGTAAAACAGTTCCGGGAAGACAAATATCTCCATGTCGGACAGTGTAAATGCGGAAGAATATTTCTCCAGTATTTTATGATCAGAAAAGTCGGGAGCTAAAGGCATAATGTAATTATTCGTGACAGAAGTCAGATTTTATACGCTCATTTACGGGCAAAGTTAGCTGAATCAGTTAAATTTGTGAAAAACAGGACCATGATTTGTGATTATTTAATAATTGGCGGAGGCGTTGTCGGCCTTGCCATCGCTAGAGACCTGAATGCCAGATTTCCAGATTCTAAGATTGCCGTTCTGGAAAAGGAACCGGATGTTGGTTATCACAGCAGTGGCAGGAACAGCGGAGTCCTGCACGCCGGATTTTATTATACGGCAGATTCCCTGAAGGCAAAATTCACCCGAGATGGCAACCGGCAGTTGAGAGAATATTGTTATGCCAATAACTTGAAAATCAATGAGTGCAAGAAGGTTGTGGTGGCAAAAGACGAGAGCGAGCTGCCGGCACTTTTTGAATTGGACAAGAGGGGGAAAGTCAACGGCGTCGATGTAAAAATCATCGATGAAAAAGAATTGTTCGAGCTGGACCCGAATGTCAAGACCTTCAAGCATGCCCTCTATTCTCCCAACACGGCTACCGTGGATCCCGTGGAAGTCAACCAGGCCATCAAAAGAGAGATGATAGGGAAAGGGGTAGGAATATTTTTTAGCGAAGGATATGCAAAAAGGATTGACGGGAATACCATAAAAACGACGAAGGGTAATAGCTTCACAGCCACTAAAATCATCAATGCTGCCGGATTATACGCTGATAAAGTGGCCAACGATTTTGGCTATTCTCAAAAATATACCATCATTCCTTTTAAAGGTGTTTACCTGAAATATCATGGCAAGGAAAATCCGGTTTCGATCAACGTCTATCCGGTTCCGAACCTGAAAAATCCATTTTTAGGGGTGCATTTTACCGTGACAGTCGATGGGATTGTGAAGATCGGTCCAACCTCCATGCCAGCCTTCTGGCGAGAAAATTATCAGGGTTTCGACCAGTTCAGAATAGACGAAACGATTAATATACTATCGTGGGAAGCTTCTTTATTCATCAGAAACTCTTTTAATTTCAGGTCCCTTGCCCTGGATGAAATTAAGAAATACAACAAGAAATATTTCGCCGGACTGGCACAAAATCTTGTGAAAAAGATTGATATAGAAGGCTTTAATGAATGGGGCAGACCCGGCATCCGCGCCCAGCTACTCAATATGCAGACCCGGGAGCTGGTAATGGATTTCGTGGTGGAGGGCGACAATGACTCGATTCATGTGCTGAATGCCGTGTCGCCGGCCTTTACCTGCAGCTTCCCATTTGCCAAATGGGTAGTTGATAATCACATACTTAAGGCATAAATTTCATCCGAAGAGTACATCCAGCATTTTTACTTTCCCCATGGGATGGTTCAGCGTGAGGGTATGCACCTTTTGCCATTCCCAGCCGGCTGGATTATTTCCGAGCTTTTTCGTCAGGTCGCTGGTAAACATTCGCCAACTTTACGCTCCAGCGGATTTGTAATCCGCTGGTGTGGCTCTGCCAGCCCCGCTCAAATGATAGCAAAAAAAAGGAGGGGAGGAATCAGATATAAATTTGAAAGTTAACTTTGTTCCGTGAAAATTTTTTTTGCCTTAGCAAAACAGACCTGGTACAGTTGTTTATTCTTCCTGCTGATCGGCATCATCTGGACTGGATGCAAAACTATGCAGCCTCAGATGCCTGTGGAAAGCTATAAATATGTGCCTGTCAGACCGAAAACCTCGACTGTGAATCTCCAGGCTGACCTGGAAGTTTCGAGGCTTGAGGAAATTATCAACAATCAGACTGACAGTGTTTTGTATGAAGATAAAAGCTTCATGGACAAGGGTGGAGACAATTTGAAACTCAAAGCTTCGAAGAATGGAAGGATCAGGATGACGTTCGAGGATGATGTGCTCTACTGGGAAATTCCCTTGAAACTCAATATCAAGAAAACAATAGCTTTTCTGGCCATTACAATACCCATAGCGGATGTTCTGGAAGCTACAGGAGAGATCAATCTGAAGTTTAAGACGAAGTTATCCGTGAACCGCGACTGGTCCATTAAAACGGAAACTACTCCGAACGATTATGACTGGATAAAGAAGCCTTCCCTGAAGATTGCAGGATTTACTATCCCGATACAAACCCTGACGGATGCCCTTCTGTATCTGAATCTTGAGAATTATTCGAAAGAGGTTGACAAGGCCATTTCAGATAGTTTTGATTTCAGAAAATATGCAGAGAAAGGCTGGCAGATGATGTTTGAACCTTTTAAAATTCCCGGCGATTACAAGGCGTGGCTTACCATGACGCCTTATTCTGTTTCTCTTCTGCCAGTGAAGGGATCCAAAGGGTTCATTCACTTTCGTACTGCGGTGGCTGCCGATGTGGAGTGCTTACTCGATAAGCAGCCGCTTCCTGGTAAGGTAACCGCAATGCCAACGATACAACCTTTGGAACTGCCTTCCGATAGTTTTCGCATCAACTTGCTGACAGACATACCCTATACCACCATAGAGCGGATGACGATGGAGGAGGTGGGTGATTCGGTTTTTACCTTTGATAAGCGGCGATTGAAGTTTGAATCTTTCCATATCTACGGATCGAACGGGCAGATGGTGGTAGAAACCAATGTGAAAGGGAGTATCAACGGCACCATGTTTCTGACAGGAATGCCGGTATTTAATGCAGCCGATACGACGCTGCGGGTAAAGAATCTAAAATTTGACCTGAAGACCAGGAACCTGATGACGAAGTCTGGCAAATGGATTTTTAATGGGAAAATTGAGCGGTCGCTTACTAAAGCCATCGCTATTCCTTTTAATACAAATGTGCGGGAGATTGAGAATCAATTGAAAGGCTTTCTCTCCCATTACCGGCTGGGGTACGGGTTTGAAATTAACGGAAAACTATCCCGGATGACTGTTTCCGAACTAATCCTGACGCCGGAATCGATTAAGGCCAATATTGTGTTCTCGGGAAATCTTTCATTGGGAATCAGTGAACAGGCTATGAAAAAATAAGTATTATATTTACAAATATGAATAATCACTTTACTTTTATCAACGGGAACTATGTGCCTTTTGATCAGGCCAGTCTGCCTGTTTCGGATTTAAGTATCCAGAGAGGATATGCTGTTTTTGATTTTTTCCTGGTAAGGAATGGGGTGCCACCGTATTTGTCTTTTCACATGGAGCGGTTAATGAAGTCTGTTTCTCTGCTCAAAATTGAGATACCCTATTCGCAGGCAGAGTTATCTTCCATCGTTTTGGAGCTGATTAAGAAGAACAATCACGGGAATTCATCTGTGAAAATCATTGTTACCGGAGGCCTTTCGGTAGATGATTTCACCCTGTCTTCCTCCTCTGTTCTAATTATCAACAAGCCTTTTGAAGTGCCGGTGACTGAGGCTACCAGGAACGGAGGTTTGCTTATCACGTCCAAATATCAGCGTGATATGCCTGAGGCCAAGACGATTAATTATGTTCGGAGTGTCAGTTTGTCAAGACAACTGATTGATTCGAATGCTGTTGAGATTTTATTTCTGGATAGAAACTGGGTACGGGAATGTTCCAGGAGCAATATTTTTATGGTAAAGGATAAAGTCGTATTTACCCCGAAATCGAAAATATTAAAAGGTGTCACCAAGAGGCGTATTTTGAGCCTCGAAGGTTTCGAAACTAAGGAGAAGGACTTCAAATTCAGTGACTTACTCCATGCTGATGAGGTATTTATAACCAGTACGACCAAGGGAGTTATGCCTATAAAACGGATTGATTCTACTGTAATCGCTGATGGCTTGGTGGGACCCGTTACCAAAGCCATTCAAAACATTATAATGAAAGGTAACTAATTATGCTTAAAGATCTTATATTAAAGAACAGGAGTTACAGGCGGTTTTTTCAGACGAGAAAAATTACTGAGATGCAACTCCGCGAATGGGTCGATCTGGCCAGGAATTCTGCTTCTGCACGGAATGCACAACCGCTGAAATATGTCCTTTGTGTAGATGAATCTATTAATGCAGAAGTCTTTGAGACCCTCTCCTGGGCTGGATACCTCCCCACCTGGCCCGGTCCGGATGAAGGCGAACGGCCATCCGCCTATGTAATTATGTTGTTTGACACGGCCATCCCTGGTAATTATTTGTGCGATGACGGCATTGCGACGCAAAGCATTTTGCTTGGAGCTGTCGAGGCGGGCTTCGGCGGATGCATCATTTATTCAGTCAACCGTAAGAGACTGAGGGAAATATTGGATCTCTCTGAACAATACGAAATCATTCAGGTACTGGCGCTTGGGAAGCCAAAAGAGGCTGTTGTCCTGGAAGTCATGAAAGATGGAGAAGTAAAATACTGGAGGGACGAAGATCGGGTACACCATGTGCCAAAACGCCCGTTAAATGAAGTTATTGTAAAAGTTAAATCCCGAAAGTAAAACCGCCTTTTACGCGTTCAATCAATTCCGGCAGAATATCCTGGTATTCCCCGATGATGCCAAAATCGGCGAAATGGAAGATGGAAGCCTTGGGATTATGGTCGATGGCAATGATTTGACCCGATTCCTTCATGCCGGCCAGGTGCTGAATCGCACCCGAAATGCCTATGGCAACATATACTTTTGGCCTTACCGTCTTACCCGTTTGTCCTACCTGCCTTGCGTACTCAGAAAAACCTTCGTCTACCACCACACGACTGCAGGCCCACTCGGCTTTCACGCCTTTTTCCTTCAGTGCCGCTGCCAGTTTCTTTACCAACTCCAACCCGTCGCCAACGGTTCCCCTTCCGCCTGACACGATAATATCGGCTTCAAAAAGGGCTTGCATGCCACCCTCTCCACGCACAGTTTTCAGAATCTCTACCGTGAACTCCTTTTCAGTCAGCTTTGGCTGGTAGGTTGAGAGGATCCCAGTTCGTCCTTCTTCTCTTTGCGGTACCTCGAAAGTACCGGCCCGGGCAGTGGAAATTTGCGGATAGACAAATCCCAGGATGGTAGCCAGCTTGCTTTCTCCGTAAGTAGGCCGGCGGGAATGGAGGATCGGTTTGTTGATGATCTTCTCTTTTCGGTTGACGTATTCACCGATTTCGAGTCCGGTACAATCTGCCGTCACGCCGCTTCCGGTTTTAACGCCGATGCGGGGAGCGAGCTCCCGTCCGGAAGTAGTGGCGGCAAAAAGAGCTATTTCGGGATTGCGTTCCTTGATGACCTGTGCGAAGATGGAGGAAAATGGGAGCACCAAGTACTCTTCCAGCCTGTCATCTTCCACTACAATAACCTCGTCCGAACCATGCTCGAATAAAGTAACGGCCTGGTCTTTAACGTTTTTCCCGATCAGGAGGGTCATTATTTTTGTGTCATTACCCAGCTGATCAGCTAATTTGCGGGCAGGAGTCAACAATTCGATGGAGGGCCTGGCAATTTTCCCATTGGCAATTTCAGCCCAGGTGATGATGCCTTTGGCTCCGTTTCTGTTGTCGAAATAGGGGAAATCGGGGGTCTCCGAGACTTTTTTCTCTACCTTTTCTTTCTTCTCGAGAACATTCCCGCCTTTCTTGAAATTAGCAATCAAACTATCGACCAGGGCTGCCTCATTATGCCCTTCGGACATAGTAATCGGTGCCCGTTCGCTGACGATATTCACCACATTGGCAACAATGGTAGGGGAGCCGCTCAGACCGATTTTTTCCGTTCCAAGTCCGATATCGTCGACACCAAAGACGGTGATCTGTGAATTACGTGCCTTTATTGCGCCAATGAGCGAAGGTTTTCGTGGGGGAATCCCGGTAGGGGTTAAGGAAATGGCACATGGCATGGGCAGTCTCATCATCTGGTAACCACCCTCGATAATTCTTTTGGCAACGACAAACCCTTCCCCATCTGATTTCAAGTTTTCGACGAAAGTTGCCTGTGGAATACCAAGGTTTTCGGCCACTTGCGAAGGAACGTGGGCGGTATCGCCGTCACTGGTCTGACGACCGGCCAGGATGATAAACGGCTCTTTGGAATCTTTCGTGAATCCCAGGTGCCTGAGCATGGTAGAGATGGCCAAACCGGTGGCATACGTATCACTGCCGCCCAGTTTGCGGTCGGACAGCAGGTAAGCCTCGTCGTAACCCATTGATATGGCCGTTCTTAAGGCGACTTCGAAGGATTGCGGTCCCATGGAGCAGACAATCAAACGTGCGTCGGGATGTTGTTTCTTAAGCTGCAATCCTGCCTCCAGACCAAACTGGCAGTCGATGTTGATGATGGATTTTGCCTTGGTCCGGTCCATTAGTCCGTCGTCTCCCATGCGCATTTCGGTTGGGAGGGGTACTTGTTTGATTAAACTTATAATTGTAAGAGTCATTGTACTTTTCTAAAAGATTACATATTTTGAAATTCCGGGCCATTGCCGCCATTCGGCACCATCCAGGTGATTCCGTCACCCGGGGACTTGATGTCACAGGTTCTGCAATGCATGCAGTTTTCGGCGTGAATCCTGATTTCCTGATGACCGTTTTTGTCGGTGTGAAGCTCATAAACTTCAGAAGAGCAGAAAAATTGCTCAGGGGCACCGTATTGTTTGATGTTGATGGCTTCAAAAGAGACCGGGTTGTTGATTTTCACGTGTACTACCTGCTGCTCATCGTGGTGAACGCCTGAATAATAGACATTTGTGGCCTTATCGAACGTCAGAACCTTATCAAATTCCAGTTTCCCTTTAAATCTTTCTTTAAAAGGTTTTCCCTTGAAATCCTTGAGCGTTTTGGTGGCTTCCCTGTCCGGATGGGATGCCAGTCTGCCGAAGAATCCGGCTCCTCCCGAAATTAGTTGTGTGGCAAAGTGAAGCGCTCCAACGATGAGGCCTTTGGAAAATGCCTGCCTGAAGTTACGAACCGGGTACATGTCTTTGTAGATCACGCTTTCTTTGATGGAAGCTTCATACTGGCAAAGAACGTTTTTCGAAAAATCGTTCTTTGCCAGCGCTTCTGCCGCGGTTTTGGCTGCCAGCATACCCGATGCTATGGAAAGATGAATTCCCTTCAGTGCAGGCATGGCAACGAGTCCGGCGCTATCCCCGACGATCATCGCATTGTCCGTATATAGCTTAGGGATAGCATAATAGCCACCTTCCGGGAGGGTCTTTGCTCCATATTCGACCAGCTTCCCACCTTTCAGAAATTTTGAAACGAACGGCGTGGTCTTCCATGCCTGGAACGCATCGTGCGTGTCGAAAGTCGGATCTTCATATTCGAGTCCGACCACCAGTCCGACGGCCACCTTGTTGTCATTCAGACCATAAACAAATCCTCCGCCGAATTCTTTCAGGTTCAGCGGGTAACCCATGGTGTGGTAGACTGTTCCTGGCTCGATGTTGCCTTCCGGAACACTCCATAACTCCTTACAGGCGAGGGAATAAATCTGGTAGTTTTTGCCTTTGTCCAGTTCGTATTTTTGGATCAGTTGCTTAGTCAGCGGACCGCGTGTTCCTTCCGCAAAAATAGTCAGTTTAGCCTCGATTCGTGTGCCGGGTTGAAAATTTTCCAGATGATTGCCCTGATGGTCTACTCCGGTATCAATTGTCTTGGCCCCGATTACTTTACCGTTCTCATAAAGTATCTCATTTACTGAGAAACCGGCATAGATTTCCACTCCTTTTTCTTCCGCTTTTTTGGCCAGGTAGCGGCAAATTTGTCCCAGGGAAGCCGTATAATTTCCTTTGTTACTCATGAAAGGCACGTGGAACGGCAGTTTCAGAGAACCATTTTCGCTCAGCAAAATGGTTGAATCTTTTGTCACTTTCGCGTTAAAAGGGATCTCGTTAAAGTCAACATCCGGTAGCAGGTTTTTGAAGATATCTGCCTTAATGACAGCACCTGATAAGATATGGCTTCCGATGGAACTACCCTTCTCGATGAGTAAAATTCTGTGGCTTAAGTCTCTTTTTTTCAGGATATCCGCTAGATGGATGGCAGTTGAGAGTCCTGCAGGTCCCCCTCCGATGATTAAAATATCTGTATAAACGGTATTGTTACTATCCATAAGGTTGTGAAATTTTCCACGAATGTAGGTATAAATTGTTCTCGTTCCAAAAAGTAAGCAATGGCAGAAGTGCCTAATGGTGGAACGTCATTCCGGACTTGATGCTGCCATCCCTCGTTTCAAACGAGGGATAGCGGTTCGCTCAAAGATGTCATCCCTCGTTTCAAACGAGGGATAGCGGGATAGCGGGATAGCGGGTGCGGGATCAAGTTCAGCATGACGCTAGTCCGACGTAGTTATACGTGGCCCAGTACCGGGTGCGGCTGATAAAGCTCTTCCAGCTGAGCAACTTCTTCCTGTGATAATTTGACAGATAATGCTGCCACTGCATCCTCGATGTGCCCCATTTTTGTTGCCCCGATAATGGGACATGTAATGCCCGGTTTGCCAAGTATCCAGGCGAGGGCTATCTGTGCAGCGGGCAAGTTTCTTTTAATAGCTATCTCAGACAATCTGTCAATAATTTCAAAATCTGCATCCGCATGATATAAGATTTTTCCGAATGTATCGGTTTTGGCACGGATCGTCTCATTTCGCTCCTTACCCCTGTTGCCGGTCAGCAGTCCGCGGGCGAGAGGCGACCATGGAATGACCGCAATTTTCTGATCCAGGCAAAGCGGAATCATTTCCCGTTCCTCTTCCCGGTATAGCAGATTGTAGTGAGGCTGCATGGAGACGAACCGCGTCCAGCCATGCAGGTCGGCTGTGTACAATGCCTTGGCAAACTGCCAGCTATACATGGAGGAAGCGCCGATATAGCGTGCTTTTCCTGCCTTTACGACATCGTGAAGCGCCTCCATGGTCTCTTCGATCGGCGTCTCATAATCCCAGCGATGAATCTGGTAAAGATCCACATAATCGGTCTTCAGACGCTTGAGACTCTTGTCGATTGAACTCATGATGTGCTTCCGGGAAAGCCCGGTATCATTGGGATCAGCACTCATGGGGTTAAAAACTTTGGTTGCCAGAACGATCTCATCCCGTTTCGCGAAATCCCGGAGGGCCGAGCCAACAACCTCTTCGCTGGCGCCATAAGAATAAACATCGGCAGTATCGAAGAAATTAATTCCCATTTCGAGGGCTTTCTTGATAAAAGGCCGGCTTTGTTGTTCTTCCAATGCCCAGAGCCAGCGGTCGGTGGGTTTGCCATAGGTCATGGTGCCCAAACAAATCCTCGAAACTTTCATTCCCGTATTTCCAAATCTGATGTATTCCATATCTCTTAATGTTTTGAGGTTCAAAATTACAAAATTCTTATACGGTTTTCATGGTAATTAGGTTAACATAAACTGCCAATCAGCTACCGCGATTTTTTTGTGTATTTTTGTTGCATGATAAAAATGCATGACACGGCAGAAAGGAAGGAGCGGGTCATCCTCGTCGGACTGATTTATGGTAAACAGGATGAACGGGTGATCAATGAGTACCTCGATGAGCTCGAATTTTTAGCGGAAACTGCTGGGGCAGAGGTCTATGAGCGCTTTACACAACGACTGGTCAATCCTCATCCTGCTACTTTTGTCGGTACCGGTAAGTTGCAGGAGATCCTCGATTTCGTGACAGTTCATGAGATCGATTCTGTCATTTTTGACGATGAATTAACTGCAACTCAGTTGAGGAACATCGAGAAGGTTATCGAGTGCAAGATCCTGGACCGTACCAACCTGATTCTCGATATTTTTGCCAAAAGGGCCCAGACGGCACATGCCAAGACACAGGTAGAACTTGCTCAATATCAATATCTTCTACCCAGACTTACCAGGATGTGGACCCACCTGGAGCGCCAGCAAGGGGGGATCGGAATGCGTGGACCCGGGGAGTCGCAGATAGAAACGGATAAAAGGATCATCCTGGATAAGATTTCCCTTTTGAAGAGTGAGTTGGCAAGGATTGACAAACAGATGAGTGTGCAGCGCAAAAACCGGGGAAATATGGTGCGGGTGGCGCTGGTTGGATATACCAATGTCGGCAAATCCACCATCATGAATATGATCAGTAAATCGGAGATATTTGCAGAAAACAAACTATTCGCAACGCTGGATACCACTGTGCGCAAGGTAGTTGTGGGAAATCTTCCTTTTCTGCTGACCGATACAGTCGGGTTCATAAGGAAACTGCCTCACCACCTGGTTGAGTCATTTAAATCGACGCTCGATGAGACCCGCGAGGCAGATCTGTTGATTCATGTGGTTGACATCGCGCATCCCGGGTTTGAAGATCAGATTGAGGTGGTTAACAAGACATTGGCCGATATCGGGGCTTCAGATAAACCGATGATCTACCTGTTTAACAAAATCGATGCCTTTACCCACGTTGAGAAGGAGGAGGATGATCTTACACCTTCCACCAGCGAGAACAAGAGTCTGGAAGAGTGGAGAAATTCCTGGATGGCCAAAGAGAATATGAATGCCGTTTTTATCTCAGCCAAACATCGGCTTAACATCCCGGATTTCAAGCGGTTGCTGTACGGGGAAGTGAAGAAGATCCACGTGACGCGCTTCCCGTTTAATGAATTTCTTTTCCCGAATTTTGACGATTGATTATTTTACAACACCCTCTTTTACAAGGTATTCTGCGATCTGAACAGCATTCAGGGCGGCTCCTTTTTTGATCTGGTCGGAGACGGTCCAGAAGGTCAGACCTTTCGGAGTCGTCAGATCCTTGCGGATTCTTCCCACAAAAACTTCATCGCGACCGGCCAGGTAAAGCGGCATCGGATACTGCTTTGCCGCCGGATTATCGATGACAATTACCCCTTCGGCTTTTTCGAATGCTTCACGGGCCTGCTCAACGGTGATCTCTTTTTCTGTCTCCACCCAGATCGCTTCTGAGTGCGCACGCATCACGGGAACACGCACCGCCGTTGCACTTACCAGGATATCGGAGTGCATGATTTTACGTGTTTCATGGAACATCTTCATCTCCTCTTTGGTGTAGTCGTTGTCCAGGAAGACATCGATGTGTGGAATCAGATTCTGCACGATCTGATAGGCAAATTTCTTCACGGTGGGCTCTTCGTTGCCGGCAACCTGAGCAGTCTGGACCCTCAGCTCTTCCATTCCAGAGGCACCGGCACCACTGGCGCTTTGGTAAGTTGAGATATGTACCCTCTTGATGTGCGAAAGTTCTTCGATGGGTTTCAAGGCAACTACCATCTGGATGGTCGTGCAATTTGGATTGGCGATGATGCGACGGGGCATATTTTTCGCGTCGGCAGCGTTTACCTCAGGAACAACCAGCGGAATGTCGTTTTCCATCCTGAAGGCACTGGAATTATCGATCATTATGGTCCCGAATTTCGTGATCGTTTCGGCGAAATCTTTGGAGATACCGGCACCTGCAGATACAAGGGCTATGTCGATCCCCTTGAAATCATTGTTGTGCTTCAGTTCTTTAACAGTAAGTGTTTTATCCTTAAATTCATAAGTAGTTCCTGCGCTTCTTTCTGATCCGAAGAGAACCAATTCATCCAAAGGGAAATTACGCTCAGCCAATACTCTTAAAAACTCTTGCCCAACGGCACCACTGGTTCCAACGATCGCTACTCTCATGACACAATAATTTTATGACCTGAATATTCCGGAAATTCGTTTTTGTCCGGCGGATAGGTTAAATTTAATACAATCATCCTCCCAAAACAATAAACTGAAAACTACTGGCTCAAAATTATAGATTTTTCTTATTATTTTCCAAAAAATGGCCGCAAGTAATTACATTTTTATTTTTTTATTACTTTCTTTTAACTCAATCGAAAGTGAATCTGCTAAAGTGGCCTCCTTGCCTTCCTGGTATTTGCCAGAGGTCACCGACTGGACAGTTACTATCGATCCAGGTGTCTTCTCTCCCAATGGTGATGGAATCAACGATCAGTTAAATATCTATCTGATTACCGGGGAAGCAGGTTGTCTGTTAAATATAACGATTCTGAATTGTTCGGGTAGAGTGATCCGAAAACTGGCCAACAATTTCACGGCAGGAAGTTCTGCTAAGATTGTATGGGATGGACTAAATGCTGATTTACAAATGGTTCAGCCGGGTATTTATATTGTGGACATCTCGATTTTTGCCCAAACCGGGAAACGGAAATCCTTCAGATTCGCCTGCGTCCTGACAGACCGTCCGTGATAATTTTAAAAAAGGCAGTAGTTTTTCTAAATTTGACCCGTCAAAAAGGTGCATTTTATTAGAAAATTATGGAACGCAGAAAATTTATCAAATCGGGTATAGGGGCAGGCATCGTAACAGGAGCAGCAATAACTTTTGGTGGAATCGATAACCTCATGGCAGGAAATTCAGCTTTGCCATATGACTTGGTTGCTATTCGCGGTGGAGAACCGGACGTAATGTTTGACAAGGGAATAGAGTCCCTGGGAGGCATGTCACAGTTTGTAAAACCCGGACAAAAAGTGGTAATAAAGCCAAATATTGGCTGGGACAGGGTTCCTGAACGAGGTGCCGATACCAATCCTATTCTTGTTAAACGTATTGTGGAACAATGTCTTAAGGCAGGTGCCAAGGAGGTATTTGTTTTCGACCATACCTGTCATGAGTGGACCAAATGTTACAAGAACTCAGGAATTGAGAAGGCCGTGACAGATGCAGGTGGCAAAATGGTTCCCGGCGACAGTGAGAGATATTACAAACAGGTCGAGGTTGTAGGAGGCGTAAAACTCAAAGATATGAAAGTGCATGAATTGCTTTTGACCAGCGACGTATTCATCAGTGTACCAATCCTCAAGCACCACAGCTCCTCTAAAATTTCCATCTCGATGAAAAATATGATGGGATGTGTCTGGGATCGCGGATTCTGGCATAAAAATGATTTGCACCAATGTATGGCAGATTTCTTGCGCTACAAGAAGCCGGATCTGACAGTGGTGGATGCTTATTATGTGTTGAAACAAAACGGACCGATGGGGGTTTCGCTCGACGATGTCATCACCATGAAGAGTCAGATTATTGCCAGGGATATTGTAGCTGCTGATGCAGCGGCTACCAAGTTCTTCGGGAAAGATCCTGCGGAAATCAACCATATTCAGCTGGCCGGGGCGGCAGGACTAGGTGTAATGGATCTCTCCAAACTCAATATAAACCGTATTAATCTGTAATGAACTTTTTATTACTGAAGAGGTTAAGGGTTGGTCTGTCGATCTTCTTCCTGGTTTTTCTGGCCTTGGCTTTCATTGATTTCAGAAAAAGTTTCTCCAAAGATTTTTATTCTCTGGCGGTATTCTTTCAGTTCGTACCTTCTTTGCTCAGGAATATCACCGTCTCGGGAGTGATTGATTTCGGTGCCATCCTGGTGCTGATACTGACCATTTTCTTTGGAAGGGTCTACTGTTCAGTATTCTGTCCGCTGGGAATCTTTCAGGATGTCGTCTCCTGGATTTCAGGCAAAACTTCCCGAACGTCGAAATCCAAGAAGAAGCGGAAATACAAGTATCACAAGGCCTGGACTATCCTTCGTTACTCACTTCTGGCTGTTGTTGTATTGCCGCTACTTTTTGGCAGCATTACCATGGTCACCCTTCTGGATCCCTACAGCCTCTTCGGCAGAATCGCAACCATCCTTCTTAAGCCGATTGCTGTTGTGGTTAATAATATTTTTGCTGCAGGATTAGCCCGGGCAGATATTTACAGCGTGTTGTACCGGTATGACATGATTTGGGTGCCACCGGTCCTTTTGATCATCTCCACGTTTTTTATGGCAGGAATTATTCTTACTGCTTTCTACCGGGGAAGGCTTTACTGCAACACGGTTTGTCCGGTGGGCACTTTCCTGGGATTTATTTCAAAATTCGCCATCTTCAAAATCGTCCTCGATAAGAATAACTGCACCAAATGTGGAAAGTGCGCCCGTGTCTGCAAATCGGAATGTATTGAGATCAAGACGCAGAAAATTGATTATAGTCGCTGTGTAGCCTGTTATAACTGTTTGACAGTCTGCGAGGATCATGCCATGGCGTACAAACCGGTTAAGAGAAAATCTTTTGAGAAACCGGTGCGGCTGGCGCCGGTAGCAGATGCTAATGGCCCAATGGCGTTAACGGATACTTCCAAGCGTAATTTTCTGATCACCAGTGTGATCGGCGTGGCAGCATTGTATGGTTTTAAGGCACCGGATTCCATCCCCGGACAGAAAAAGCCCAAGTTGATCGTCCCGAAACCCAAAGGTCAAAGTACCATTCCCGAAAAGAAAACCTCACCGGTTTCACCGCCTGGATCGCGCTCCATTGAGCGCTTCAATAAAATTTGTACTGGATGTTCCCTTTGCGTGTCTGCCTGTCCGAACAAGGTTCTGCAACCGGCCTTCCTGGATTATGGTCTGATTGGTGTGATGCAGCCACACATGGCTTACCATAAGGGTTTATGCGAATTTGACTGTACCCTTTGCAGCGAGGTTTGTCCTACCGGAGCGATTGTTCCAATCACGATGGAGCAAAAGCACCTGCTTCAGATAGGTCAGGTCCAGTTTGAGAAGAAAAATTGCATCGTAGAAACCGAAAAAACCGATTGTGGTGCATGTTCGGAACACTGTCCTACCAAGGCGGTGCACATGGTTCCTTATGGCAAGTTATTCATCCCCGAGATCGACCAGAAAATCTGTGTTGGGTGCGGGGCGTGCGAGTATGCCTGTCCGACGACCCCCTTCAAGGCGATTTACGTTAACGGCAATCCCAAGCATCTCGCCGCGGAGAAACCAAAGACCGAGAAGGCCAAGAATGTACTTAAAGAAGGGGAGTTTCCTTTCTAGCCCTGATCATTCTGGTTTTACCTTGTAGATCTTTTCGGGTACGGATGTCATAAAACCCATTGACCGATAAGAGTTCTGCAACTTGGGTGCCCTGTGATTCGTTGATTTCAAAGTACAGATTACCATGAAGTTGCAGATGAACAGTAGCGAACTGCGCAATGGCGCGGTAAAATACCAACGGGTCGTGGTTGGGCACAAAAAGTGCCATGTGCGGTTCAAAATCGACCACATTTCTATCCATTTGGTCCGATTCTTCCATCAATACATAGGGTGGATTGCTGACGATTACATCCCATCTAGCCGATGCTGCTATCCAGGTAGGATGAAAAATATCCTGGATAGAAAACTGAACTTTGGAGTTGTTTCGTTCTGCATTATGCCGGGCTAATTTCAGCGCCTCCTCTGAGATATCCCACCCTTCGACCAGCTCCATCCGGGTATTTTTATCTATGGTGATTGGAATGCAGCCG
>Ga0209430_1000246_pt1 | contig 64042 bp, 60 predicted proteins | sample BarGraIncub1133A_FD_184504 | JGI IMG/M metagenome (GOLD analysis project Ga0209430, IMG submission 184504) | Arctic peat soil microbial communities from Barrow, Alaska - Barrow Graham LP Incubations 11-33A (SPAdes) (version 2) | ecosystem: Environmental > Terrestrial > Soil > Wetlands > Peat... | reverse complement strand
CAACAAAGGACGATAAACTTCCGTACCGTTTACGTAAACCAGATTTTCATCGTAGTTACCACCCCTCACAGAATATTGCGAACTGAGTTCATTGTTGGAGCTCACCCCTGCAAAAGTGACCAATAAAGCTTCTATACTGCCACCTGAAGCGTCGGGCAACATCCGGATTCTGGAAGCGTCCAGTGTTTGCAGGGTGCTTGTCTGTCTTCGTTGACCTTTGACGGTGATTTCCTGCAGATCTCTGCTGAAGGTGCCCAATATGACATTGACCTGCAAGTTCTTCATTTCCACAGGTATGATGCGGGTTGCCTGTTGATAGGAAATACAGGAATATTTTAATATGATGGTATCTGCTTGTGGCAATTGAATGGTATAATAACCCTTATCATCGGAGTATGTTGCGGCAGATCCTTTTAGGTCAGAAATAGTTGCCAATTCAATGGGGTTTCTCTGAGCATCCACAACATAGCCTGAAATAGTCACAGTCCCCTGTGCAAGGATGGACTGTAAGCAAATCATCAGTAAAAATGTAAGTAAAGATATGTTTTTTTTAAGGGTCATATTTAATGGGATCAAACCGAAAAAAAGGCCCGAATCAACGGGCCGTAAAAGTACAAATTTAAGGAATAAAACGTATATTTGCACTCTATATTGTCAATAGTTATGGATAACTTATTAGAATTACTGCGCAAACGCAGAAGTACCAGAAGTTTCAAGGAAACTCAAATTAGTCCTGAATTGGTTGAGCAGTTGATGCACGCCGTTCTCATGTCTCCTTCTTCAAAACGCTCTACTCCCTGGCAGTTTATACTGGTGGACGATCACGATATGCTGAAATCTTTGTCAGAATGTAAGAAAAACGGTAGTCAGCTGGTAGCCGACTGCTCCTTAGCTATCCTGGTTTTGGCTGATCCTGAACGCAGTGATGTTTGGATTGAGGATGCATCTATTGCATCCATCGTTTTGCAGTTAGAAGCAGAAGATTTGGGTCTGGGTTCTTGTTGGGTACAGATTCGTGAACGCAAATCTTCAGAGGGAGAAGATTCAGAAACGATTGTTCGTCGATTGCTGGACATTCCTGAAAAAATTCGGGTGGAGAGCATTATAGCCATTGGTGTTAAGAACGAAGTTAAAAAACCTTTTGACGAAACGCGTCTTCAATGGGAAAAAGTACATATTGGTAAGTTTAGCCGAGAAAAATAATAACATGCAAATATGTCTGATCGGAGCCGGTAATCTGGCTACACAGCTTGCACCGGCATTGGCAGCTAAAGGCCATCGTTTCCTGCAGGTCTATAGTCGTACAGAAAGTTCTGCTGCTTTTCTGGCTGAAATTTTAGACTGTGAGGCTGTTACTGAGCCTGAGCTCATTCGTTCAGATGCCGATCTTTATATTTGTGCCCTGAAGGATGACGCCTTGCCAACGGTTCTACCTCTTCTGAAGTTTGGAAAAGGTCTGCTGGTGCATACTGCCGGTACAATCCCTATGGATTTTTTGTCATCTTTCACACTCAATTATGGCGTCTTTTATCCCCTGCAGTCGTTCAGTAAACTGCGTCGGGTAGATTTCTCCAAAGTTCCGTTTTTTATAGAAGCAGCCCAGCCCGAAAGCCTGAAATTATTACGGGAGTTGGCCTCCTGTCTCAGTGAAAATGTAATACCGACTAATTCTGACCAACGTAAGCAACTTCATTTGGCTGCTGTATTTGCCAACAATTTTGTAAATTATTTATACAGTATTGCCGAAGAACTCGTTCAAGAAAAAGGTATTGACTTCAAATATCTTCTACCTCTGATTGAGGAGACTGCCAACAAGATTCAGACTCTGAATCCTGTTGAGGCACAGACTGGACCAGCCGTACGTTTCGATCATGTTGTGATGGATCATCAACTGGAATCGTTGAAAAATCATCCGGATTGGCAGCATTTGTATGAATCTTTAAGTCGGGGAATACACGAACGGGCTATACGCCAATAATGCTATTTAAAATATAAATATATGAGTACTATACCACACGATTTAACAACCATTAAAGCCGTTATTTTTGACATTGATGGGGTCCTTTCTTCCAATATTATCCCTATGCACATTTCAGGAGAACCCATGCGTACGGCCAATTTGAAGGATGGATACGCTATTGTGCAAGCTGTCCAAAAAGGTTTGATTATCGGAATCATAAGTGGCGGAAGATCGGAAGCAGTACGTAAGCGTTTCGAAGGTCTTGGCGTCAAGCATATATATATGGGTGCAGGCGATAAAAAAGTCCAGTTTGAAGACTTTATGGAAATAACTGGCACCAAACCAGAAGAAATCGCCTATATGGGCGATGATATTCCAGACTACGAAATAATGACCAGGGTTGCACTGCCAGCTTGTCCTGCCGATGCTGCCTCAGAAATCAAGTCTATTGCAAAATATATATCCAATAAGAATGGGGGAGATGGCTGTGGCCGTGATCTCATAGAACAGATTTTGAAAGCACAGGGACTCTGGATGATGGACTCGGCTGCTTTTGGATGGTAATAAATCAGACAAATGCTTGAGAATATTTCAGGATATAACTTAATATTGGCTTCCAATTCACCCAGACGCAATGAATTGTTGAATGGCTTGGGAGTAAAATACAGTGTAAAAACATTGAAGAATGTTGATGAATCGTATCCTGCTGAACTAAAAGGAGCCGATGTGGCTTTGTACATTGCATCCAAAAAAGCAGAAGCTTTCCGAAATCACATGAAATCCAATGATTTGGTCATTACTGCTGATACCATTGTGTGCAAAGATGACCAAATATTCGGTAAGCCGACAGACCGGGCTGATGCAGTCCGGATGCTTCAGGCTTTATCCGGAGCAATACATTGGGTTTTTACCGGTGTTTGCCTGACTAGTCTTAAAGATTTTAAATCATTTACTGTAGGTACCGAAGTGACCTTTTCCAGTTTAACAGAGGATGAAATTAATTATTATATCGATCACTATAAACCACTTGATAAGGCAGGTGCTTATGGGGTTCAGGAATGGATTGGCTTTGTAGGTGTAGAGCGGATTTCTGGCTCCTATTTTAATGTAATGGGGCTTCCTGTTCATAAATTGTATACAACATTAAAGGATTTTGTACCTTATTCTGAAGTAATCTATCCCTTATAAGGGGAATTGGAAACTTTATAATTTTTCAAGTTTCCAATTAATGTATAGATATAGAGGTGTATAGATATATTTTAAAAATTTTCATTTGAAAAATGTTCTTTCATATGAAAACATACAGTACTTTTGTCCAGAAATTTATTTAATGCATGGATAATAGCTTACGGACAACTATAAAAAAAACAGCGGCCAAACTTTTTCTGAAGTATGGCCTTCGTAGTGTCAGCATCGATGACATCTGTAATGAACTACGTATATCCAAAAAGACTTTTTATACCCATTTTAGTCAGAAAGAAGAATTGATTGAATCTGTTCTGATGGAACATAATGAAAAGCAGCAGAAAAAGCAGGATGTCAAATTTAATCCCTGCAGAAGTACCGGAAATGCCATCGATCTAATCATGGAGGTATCTTCTTTTCATTCCTCCCGAAAAAATGACCAATTCGTCAATTTCTTTTACGATTTGAATAAATATTATCCGGATATCCATAAAAGAATTACACATCACAATCAGGAACATGTACGTGAGATTATTCGTATGAATATAGTGTCTGGTATTGATGAAAATCTTTTTCGATCCGATTTTGATATGGATATCATGATTCGTTTTCTTGCGCTTCAATTTATGACCCTCACAGATTTGACACCGAAAGATATTGGAAAAACTTCCTTGCGGCGTGGAATGGATTTTGTAGTTGACATTTATTTGAGAGTTTTGTGCAATAGAGTGGGGATGGATTACTATGAACAACTTCTGATCAATAAATCAGCTGATAATCAGATTGATGAAGAGCCGCTCAAGGATGAAGAACTGGATCAGATTTTGGATAACATGCTTGGCGATGAAGACATCAAACAAGCTGTAATGAATAATATTATCAAACAATAGGTTATTTTAAAATGACAACATTCAAATTTAGAATTTTGACAATGAAAAAAACATTTTTTTGGTTACTGTTGGCTTGCTGTTCCTTAACGACGGTACAAGCACAAGAAGCACCTGTTCAGAACGAACAGAAAAATTGGACTTTTTCCTTGGACCAGGCTAAACAGCATGCCTTGGAAAACAACAGGAATATGAAAAAGGCCGGATTGGCCATAGAACAGGCACAAGCAGCCAAATGGATAGCCATAGCGAATTATTTGCCTCAAAGCAGTGTTTCCATGTCTTACAACAACTACCTTGGTGCCAATCTGGAAATCTTTGGACAAGTTATACCTATGCAAGAATCAAGTACAGCTACAATCCAGGTGACTCAGGCTCTTTTCAATGCCAATATACTGGTTGGAATTCAGTTGTCGGAACTCGGCAGGCAGATGTCACAAAATATGTTGAAACAAACGGAACAGGCCATTAAACAAAATGTAAATATTGCTTATTATTCCATTTTGGTTTCGGAAGACAATAAAAGTATTCTGGAAAAGAACATAGAAAATATCCGCACACTGGTCAAAGCGACTCATGCCAAAGTAGATGTAGGTATCAGTGAACAAACAGAAGCTGACCAGATGGACATTACACTGGCCAATTTGGAAAACACCCTTCAATCTGTAGAAAGGAACATTGAATTAGCCTATAATTCCATGCATTTACTATTAGGTATTGGTGTGAACGATGAGCTTAAATTGACAGATCCACTTCTTGTACTTACGGAAAGATGTAACTCCTACGACTTGTTGTCACAACCCTTTCAAATGGAGAATAACCCGGAAATGCAAGCCAGTTATCTGAGCCTGCAAATGAGCAAAAAACAATATGATTTATCAAAGGCCACGATGTTGCCAAGCGTAACTGCGATATACCAGCACAACGAAAAGATCATGAAGAGCGCTTTTGATATGACCATGAAAAATACATTGGTCATATCTGCCAGTATGCCTTTAATCGTTGGAGGAAAGAATCTGGCTGGCGTCAAGAAGGCTAAGTTGGGTTATCTATCATCACAGCTAGATAATGAACTTGCCAAAGATCAGCTGCAATTGCAAGAAAAACAACTTCGCTACAATTTGAAAAGTACTCAGGCCAGCTATGAAATCCAGAAAAAGAACATTGAAGTTTCTCAGCGGGTATTTAATAACATTACCAAGAAATACGAACAAGGACTATCTTCCAGTTTGGAACTGACTATGGCAAACAATAATTTGCTGACCGCTCAAAGCAATTACATTAGTGCGGTGATGAATCTGCTCGGTGCACAGGATTCCTTGAAGAAATTGCTTGGTTTGCTTTAATAAATAAAAGATAATAATAAAACAATCATACAGACAATGAAACGAATCAGTTTTTCAATTGTAATAGCTTTTGCTTTAGTAGCAATATGCTTTCAGTCATGTACCTCCGGTAAAAAAGATGCCGCAAAGAAAACAGAAACCGTTGTAGTGGAAAATGTGAGGGTAACCACACTTGAACCTAGAAACATCGGCCGTGTGCTTGAATTTTCTGCCAATACGACTTCCTGGGAAGAAGTGAATCTGGTCCCTGTTTCTCCCGGACGTATTGAAAAAATTTTTGTGGAAGTTGGAAGTCGTGTCAGAGCTGGACAAACCCTCGTTCAAATGGACCAAACCAGTTTACGTCAGGCACGATTGAGTATTGACAATCTGCAAAATGATTTCAAGCGCTATGAAACCCTGCATGAAACCGGTGCCATTTCACAACAGATCTATGATCAGACGAAGACACAATTGGATGTGCAAAAGAATAGCATAGCCTTTCTGGAAAAGAATACCCGTATCATTGCACCTTTCAGCGGTGTTATCACTGCCAAAAATTTTGAAAATGGCGAATTGTACTCTGGAATACAACCAATTGTCACCATTGCTCAGCTGAACGACCTGAAGGCTTTGGTCAATATTCCTGAAAGTTTTTACCCTACGGTTAAAATGGGAATGAAAGCCAATGTGAAATCCGATATTTATAAAGATCAATCATTTAAGGCAACTGTTACTAATATTTCTCCAACAATTACTGCTTCTGCACACACTTTCGAAGTGGAACTGAAAATACCCAATGGCAAAAAACTTTTAGCTCCGGGAATGTTTGTTCGCGCAACTCTTGAGATGGGTGAATCTAAAACGATGGTTGTACCATATCAAGCTATTTTGAAGCTACAAGGCTCTAATGAACGTTATGTATTTCTTGAAAGAAATGGTGTAGCTGAACGCATCACAGTTAGCCTCGGTGCTCGTTACGATGATCAGGTTGAACTGATTTCAGATAAAATCAATACTGGAGATCATCTTGTGACATCCGGACAGGCCAGATTGTTGGATGGCAGTAAGTTAAATGTGATAAAATAGAAAAAAATATGAGTTTATATAAAAGTGCCGTAAACAAACCGATCACCACCCTGATGATCTTTGTGGCAGTTATGTTGGCTGGCCTCTATTCTCTGTCCAATCTCCCGATCGATCAGTTTCCGGAGATAGAATACCCCTACGTGACGGTAATGACTACTTATTCAGGTGCAAATTCGTCCGAAATAGAAACGAATGTGACCAAAAGGCTGGAAGATGCCTTCAATAGTGTGCAAGGTATCAAGAATATAACATCGAAATCACTTGACAATATGTCAATGGTTACTATGGAGTTCAATTATGGTACTAGTCTGGACGAAGCGGTCAATGATCTTCGTGATTGCGTAGATCAAATAAACGATTACTTACCGGAAGGTTGTGATCGACCGGCAATCTATAAGATTAGCACCAGCATGATGCCCATTCTGCAGTACACCGTTACTGCCAAGGAAAGCTACCCTGGACTTAAAAAAATACTGGATAATCAGCTGGCCAACCCATTAAAACGAATAGACGGTATTGGGGCCATTTCCGTTATTGGTGCTCCTGAACGTTACGTATATATAGACATTGATCCCAATAAACTTGATGCCCATGGATTAACATTGGAACAAGTTTCAGCTGCTGTATCCGGAAACAACATTAATATGCCGGCCGGTGCTGTTAAAATGGGTTCTGAAAGTTATCAGCTGCGAGTTCAAGGTGAATTTATCGAAAGCGATGAAATCAAAAACCTGGTAGTAGGCAATGTAAACGGAGCGACTGTATTCATACGCGATGTAGCCGATGTTCGAGATACAAGAAAAGACATATCGCTTATTGAACAAGCCAATGGCAAACAATCTGTTCGTCTGATGATTACCCGTCAATCCGGCGCCAACTCGGTAGCCGTTTGTAACCAGGTAAAGGATCAGTTGGTCAAGTTGGAAAAGACACTTCCATCAGATGTGAAACTGGATGTTATTTATGACTCTTCTAAATTTATCAAGAATTCAGTAAATGAGCTTTCAAATACGTTGCTTTATGCTTTGTTGTTTGTTGTTGTTGTTGTACTTGTTTTCCTTGGAAGAATACGGGCTACTTTCATTATCGCTCTGACTATACCTATCTCCTTATTGTCGGCAGCCATTTATCTGTTCGCAACAGGTGGAACCCTGAATATAATCTCCCTTTCCTCTTTGTCTATAGCAATTGGTCTGGTTGTGGATGATGCCATAGTGGTACTAGAAAACATTTCCCGGCATATAAAACGAGGTAGCAGTCCACGGGAGGCGGCCATTTACGCCACCAATGAGGTTTGGGTTTCTGTTGTTGTAACCACACTGGTTATTGTAGCTGTGTTTATGCCTATGACTATGATTAGTGGCATGATGGGCGTTATGTTCAGGCAATTGGGTTGGATTGTTTCCATTACTGTGTCTGTATCCATGTTGGCAGCCATTACCCTGACTCCTATGATGTCGGCATTAATGCTCAAGGCGCAGAGTAAAGAGGATGAATCTCGTTGGTGGGATCGTACTATTTCACCCGTTTTGGATAAATTGGATAATTGGTATGGAAAAATGCTCTATAAGGCGCTGAGAAATAAGAAGAAAGTGTTGATTTCAGCCTTTTTGATATTTATTGCCTCTTTCATTCTAATCTTTTTTCTCCAATTTGAGATGATACCAAATGCAGATCAAAGTACACTAAGAGCTGAAATTGAAGTGCAAAGAGGTACGCGAGTAGAAGAAACCATGAAGACTACCCATTTGATTGAGGCTTATATCAATGAAAAGTGTCCGGAAGTAACGATGCTGTCCACTTCCACCGGTTCGAATGACGATGGTGGCATTTCAGCCATTTTTATGAATTCAGGTACCAATTTGATAAACCTAAACATTAAACTAGCTGAAGTAAAAGATAGAAAACGCAGTGATGTTGAAATTGCAGAAGTAATCCGTAAATTTCTAAAGACCATACCTGAAGTTATTAATTCTTCGGTAACAGGTGGTGGAATAAATATGACAGCCGGCGGAAGTACTGTAGACGTTGAAATCTATGGTTACGACTTTAATGAAACAAATAAGTTGGCACAGGAAATCAAATCACGTTGCATCGGATTGAAGGGTGCTCGAGATGTGGCCATCAGTCGTAAAGACGATAAAGCCGAATTGCAGATTGTGCTTGACAAAGAAAAACTAGCTCGTCATGGATTGAATAGTGCAATGGTTTCAACGTATATCCGTAACCGGACCAATGGCTCTTCAGCTGGTTTCTTCAAGGAAGGTGGCGATGAATACGACATTGTTGTGCGTTTGACTGAAAAATCCCGTAACTCCATTTCCGAGCTGGAAGAGTTAACCATACCCACACCTACAGATGCAAAAATTAAATTGAAAGAACTTGGTGAAATCAAGGAATTCTGGTCACCGCCAAATATTGAACGTAAACGTCGTGAGCGTATGGTTAAGATTTCAGTTACACCAGTAGGTGTATCTCTAGGTACTTTAGCCGGAGAAATAAATGCCGAACTCAAAAAGTTGGATGTACCCAAAGATGTAATCATCAACGTGGGTGGTGCCTATGAAGAGATGATGGATTCCATGAAAAATCTTTCATTGATGTTATTGATCGTAATAATATTGGTTTACATCGTTATGGCATCCCAGTTTGAGTCGTACGCTAAACCTATCGTAATCATGGTTGCCATTCCTTTTGCAATGAGTGGTGCATTTATAGCTCTATTCGTTACCGGTACTACAATGAGCGTAATTGCTGCGCTCGGTCTGATCATGCTTGTGGGAATTGTTGTAAAGAATGGAATTGTGCTGGTTGACTTTATTAACCTGACGCGTGACCGTGGACATGAATTGAATGAAGCCCTGGTGATTTCAGGTCGCTCTCGTTTGCGTCCGGTGCTTATGACCTCATTGACAGCTATCCTTGGTATGTTCCCAATGGCGTTAGGTATTGGTGAAGGTTCAGAGATCTGGTCTCCGATGGGTGTTTCCATTATTGGCGGTATGATATTCTCAACCATTGCAACGCTTATCATTGTTCCTGTGCTTTACGCCGGGGTTGCCCGTCATGGTGACCGAGACAAAACGAATGCCGTTCGTAAACAATTTGTATTCATGAAGGATAAAGACAACGAACTTAAAAAATAAACCTATGAAAGCAGTATTTATCATATACAATCAGACCAATTCAGAACGCGTGGATTATTTATTCGATCGGTTGTCCATCAGAGGATATACCGGCTGGGAAAAAGTGGATGGTCGTGGTAGTGTAGACGGAGAACCCCGTATGGGGACGCACACCTGGCCTGAAATGAATTCAGCAGCCATCACGATGGTAGAGGATGATCAGGTCCCTGAGCTTTTAAAATACATTAAGATAATGGATGAACAAAATAAAGAAGCTGGTGTACGTGCCTTTGTCTGGAACATTGAGCAATCCGTGTAGTCTTTTCTAATTGTATTAGACTTAGGAGAGCCCTTTAGCATTTATGTTAAAGGGCTCTTTAATTATAAATGATTTCTTTGGTCAATTATTATTCTTTATTGAATAGTTTATTATCGTTCCAGGAACGATAAATAGTTTACTTTGCATATCAATATTACACATATCTTATGAGAAAAAGCTTACTGTGAAAACAGTATCACAAATTCTATCTTTATAAGCATGATCGCTTCAGGCATTTACGTTGATTCAGTTGTAACTGAAGGTAAACTATCTGTTGCCAAATGTATTAAATAAAAGTATTATTTTTACAGTATTAACCTGTGTATCTGTAAATAGACAGGTTAATGACACTTTTGTTGCAATACAACGAAAGGTTTTTTTTTAATCAACAGTAATTTTTTTAATTCATGAGAAATTTTTTTAGATTGTTCTTTATTGTAGGTATTAGTTTGATTTCTACAGCAACATTCGGTCAGGATTGGGCTATGAAAAAAGCCAGATTGATGACGCCTTTTTCCGCTCGAATTGATACAAGTAATGTTTTGGGAGAATATCCACGTCCCCAAATGGTTCGCCAGAATTGGTTGAATCTGAATGGCATCTGGCAATACCAACCAGGTGTATCTGCTGCTGAAGGAATGCCTGTCGGTAAACTTAGAAGTAAGATTTTAGTGCCTTTTCCTGTTGAATCTGCCATTTCTGGTGTGATGGAAGCACACAACAGACTTTGGTATCGTCGTACATTCACTGTCCCTTCAGAGTGGGCCGGACAGCACATTTTGATTCATTTCGGTGCTGTAGATTATGAAGCTCAAGTATACGTAAACGGTCATAGTCTTGGTATTCATAAAGGTGGTTATGATGAATTTACCTATGATATTACTTCTTATATAGAAGGAACAGGAACTCAGGAATTGACAGTCAGAGTCTATGATCCAACCGACTTAGCTGGTCAACCACGTGGAAAACAGACTTTGAATCCTACTGGTATCATGTACACCTGTACAACAGGTATTTGGCAAACTGTATGGCTTGAACCGATTCCTCAAACTTCTATTTCCAACATCAAAATGACTCCTGATGTTGATAAGTCCGTACTGAACCTGAAGGTTTCAAGCCAAGGTTCTGCTGCTAATCAGACTGTTTCAGTGGCTGTAAAAGATGGTGAAACTATTGTTGCCACCTTTAATGGCGCAGCAAACACCAATCTGGTCATCCCGATTCCAAATGCAAAACTTTGGTCTCCGGATTCTCCTTTCCTTTATGACCTTGATATTAAGTTGAACAGCAATGGCAGTGGTGTTGATTCTTTGAAGAGCTATTTTGGTATGAGAAAAATTGCCATGAACAAAGTAGGGGCATACTATAAGATGTTTTTCAACAACGAATTCCTTTTCCAAATGGGACCTCTTGATCAGGGTTTCTGGCCCGATGGACTTTATACCGCTCCGACGGATGCAGCTTTGAAATCCGATATTGAAATGATGAAGCGATTTGGTTTCAATATGGTACGCAAGCACATCAAGGTTGAACCACAAAGATGGTATTACTGGGCTGATAAATTGGGTCTGATGGTTTGGCAGGATATGCCATCATGTAATTCTTACTGGACAATGGATGCACGTCCTGATGTTGATAAGACCGCATATCATACCGAACTTTTAAAGATGATTGATAATCATTTTAACAGTCCAAGTGTAATTATGTGGGTTGTTTTTAACGAATTCCAAGGTGCTCATGATGTCAAAGCTATTTGTGACGAAGTAATGGCTTATGATACCACCAGACTTTGCAATCAAGGCAGTGGCGGTCCTTATGAAGATGCCGGTGATATTATGGATGTTCATAGTTACCCATCTCCCGGATTCCCAAACAACAACGGCTTTCAATCATTGGTTTGTGGTGAATTCGGCGGTATCGGTTATGCACTTTCCGGACACGTTTACGACAATGGCGGAAGTTATGTCATGGTTGATACACCTACGAAAATTGGCGATATGTACAATGGATTTATGGATCAACTGGTTCAGTTTAAATCAAATATGGGCTTAAGTGCAGCTGTTTATACCGAGATTACAGATGTTGAAAACGAAATCAACGGACTTCTATCATATGATAGAAATAGTAAGCTCGGTTTTTCACGCATAAATGTTGCAAACCGCAAGGCTATCAACAATAATCTGTATATGACTGCCGTATGTCCAGCAGCAATTACTTATCCAATGATTTGGAACTATACAACAACTGCGCCAGCTGCAAATTGGTCAAGTCTAACTTATAATGCCTCTGCCTGGACCAAAGGAATGGGTGGATTTGGTACAGATGGAACTCCTGGTGCTATTGTAAAAACAAAATGGGATACTGAAGATATCTGGATTCGCAGAAATTTTGCCATAGGTGGTCTTTCTCAAGCAAATTTAGATAGCTTAAAGATTTTTGCACATCACGACGAAGAATGTGAAATCTATATTAATGGTGTTTTGGCAGCAACTCTGACTGGTTTTTCTTCAAACTATACTATGTACGATATTTCATCAGTTGCAAAAAATGCTCTAATACAGAATGGTAATAATGTGATTGCTATTCATTGCCATCAGACTACAGGTGGACAATACATCGATGCCGGACTTTATGTTTTAAGCTATGGCAAGTCTTCTCCTTTAGCTATTGAAAAAAATGATAAAATGGAAACTTGTTCGATTTATCCGAATCCGGTTGTAACTAGTTTAAATATTACCGGATTTGAAAATGAATCAATCATTGTCAGCATCTTCAATACTTTTGGGACCCAGGTTATGAAAGTCTCCGGCTATCTGAATAGCATCAATGTCTCGGATTTTCCCAAAGGTGTTTATCTATTGAAGGTAGAAGGAGAAAGTCATACTAAAAACTTTAAATTCGTCAAGAACTAAAGTTCACATCTATTAAAATAAATCCATAAGGAGAGCTGAGGCCAATGATATAGGTCTACGCTCTCCTTGTTTTTTTTAACGTTTGCGCTCAATATGATTGTTTTTTGATAAATTTTACCGTACTTTGTCTTTCTATATTTTTGAGAAAATTCAATGGATTTAGTCATAGATCAAGGAAATACGATTTGTAAGTTGGCTCTTTTCGATGGGGGTAATGAACCTGTCTCGGTTCAGACCTGTAAAGAATTAAGTGTGACTTACTTGCTTCAAATCTTCAGTGCACAGGAGATCCAAGCAGTCATACTGTCTTCCGTTAAAAACCTGAAGCCGGAAATACTTGATTTTTTCCGGACTCATATAGAGTTTTTTATACAACTTGACAGCCAGACGCCCCTTCCAATACGGAATGCCTATCGGACGCCGGAGACTCTTGGACTTGATAGATTGGCAGCGGCAGTAGGAGGGTGGAGCATTCAACCCGGGAAACCATTGCTCATTATAGACATGGGAACGGCTATTACCTATGATTTTGTCAGGGAAGATGGTACTTATATAGGAGGGAATATTGCACCTGGCATGCAAATGCGTTTAAAAGCATTGAATAAATACACAGATAAACTACCTTTGGTAAAACCGCAAATTGCTTTTGAACCGATGGGTACAGATACACAAACCGCTATTCTGGCAGGAGTTATGCAAGGAATAGTTTATGAAGCTGAAGGGTGCTATCGAGACTTGCAAAAAAGGTATACAAACCTTTTCGCTTTTTTAACAGGCGGTGACCTAATTTATTTTGACGGGAAACTAAAAAATGGCATCTTTGCGTGCAAAAATTTGGTACTCATTGGTCTAAACAGAATACTACAATATAATGTCCATTCGTAAAAAGCTTTTTTCAGCCTTGATGCTGTTACTTTTTGTGAGCTGCTTGTCTGCTCAGAATACCAATTCTCCTTACAGCCGTTTTGGCTTAGGTTCATTGGAAAACCCCACCTTGGGGAAAAATCGTGCCATGGGCGGAGTAGGATATGGTATCCGGGATAATACCCTGATCAATCCCCTTAACCCTGCTTCCTATTCAGCAGTTGACACTGTTAATTTCGTTTTTGATTTCGGAGTTTCTTCTTCCGTGTCTGTCTTTAGCCAGGAAAATCAAAATCAAATTAATCCGAATGGAAGATTCGATTATTTGGCCATTAAAATCCCTTTGAAAAAATATTGGGGACTAAGTGTAGGATTAATGCCCTATTCAAGTGTCGGTTATTCCTATTATATAGATAGAACCACACCCAGAGGTGAGACCGATTATACTGAAAATCATATAGGTACAGGTGGTTTGAACACCATCTTTTTAGGATCGGGTATCTTGTTGGGCAAACATTTGTCTTTGGGCGCAAATCTGAAATATGTTTTTGGGTCAATATCCTACAACAATTCCATTATTTATAAAAATACATTGAATACAAATCTGTATGAATTCAATTCCCTCTACCTTGGCGCACCTAGTCTGGATTTGGGCTTTCAATATCAGACAACAATGGGAGCAAAGGGCAAGGCTATCTTTGGAGCGACCTATACCAATACCAGTTCTTTTTCCCTCAGCCAAAATCAGGAAGCTTCAATAATTCCTTCAAAGGATACCATTATCACCACAACACATAATAGATTTGATTTACCAAATTCATTTGGAGTCGGTGCCAGTTATACCTACGACAATCGTCTGACAATTGGTTTGGATTATCAGTATCAGGCATGGAGCAAAGCTTCCATCAATGGAGTAAAAGACTCCATGTCAAATTCCACTCGATTGGCTTTGGGTGTGGAGTACTTGCCCGAAACGATAGCCTCCAACTATTTAAAGGCTATAAAATATCGTTTTGGTTTTCAGTATGGTGATACCTACTACAAATTTTCCGACGGTAACATCAAAAATGCCGGTTTGTCTTTGGGTTTTGGTTTGCCACTTAGAGGGCAAAAGACAGCTCTGAATTTATCATTTGAAGCAGGAAAGCTGATTGTTCCCAGCTCTTGCCCCATCAAGGAAAACTATTATAAAGTTTCACTGGATGTGACTTTCAATGAGATGTGGTTCTTTAAACGTAAACTTTAATTCGTTTTTTAAATTTAGATTACAAAGTTTTGCCAGCAAAAGTTTATAAAAACCGTTTAGGCTTTACAGGTGCATGGGGAGTGATATTTCTCATGCTTCTTTCTGTTGCCTGTTCCAAAGAAAAAAAAGATTTTTTGCCAAAGTTCAAGGATAGAAGTGTCATCCCGGGTATGTACACTGATTCTGTTACGATGCTCATCTCTGATTCCGGAAGGGTTCGCTACCGTGTGATAGCAGAAATCTGGGAAGTCTTTGACAAGGTAAGTGATCCATACTCGTATTTTCCTAAAAAAGTTTACTTTGAACGATTTAATGACAGTCTGAAAACAGAATCTATTGTTCAATGCGATACTGCCCGTTATTTTTCAAACCGGAAACTTTGGGAGTTGAAGAAAAACGTCAAGTTAATCAATCTGAAAGGTGAAAAATTTGAGACATCCTTACTCTACTGGGATGAGAGAGATCAACGTATTTATTCTGACTCTTTTATACGAATTGAAAAATTAGACAGAGTCATCGAAGGTTATGGTTTTGAATCCAATCAGACATTGACGAAGTGGCATATTCTCAATCCATCTGGTGAATTTCCTATGGATTCCGAGGAATCAAAGCCTATGGAAAACGAGGTGAAAGCTTCAAAATAAACAATATTCCTTAGCAATTAAACATTTTTTTGTATATTCGCAGGCTGAAAAAAGAGTTCATAAAACTTTCTTAACCGAGCAACTAATTTTAAACATACATTTCTTATATGGCAACCTTACAAAAAATCAGAAATAAAGCAGGGCTCTTAGCACTCATAATCGGTTTTGCTTTATTTGCTTTTATTATCGGGGATTTTTTGAATTCCGGATCTTCTATTTTCCGTGAGTCTCAGGAAAAAATTGCAAAAATCGGTGATACCTCTTTGAACTACAAAGAATATGAAGCCAGAATTGCAGAAATGCAGGAAGTCTATAAGATTCAGACTGGACAAACCAATATTGATGATGCTGTTATCAGTCAAATTCGTGAGTCTGTATATGAAACCATCGTTCGTGAACGTTTACTCGATCAACAAGCAGCAATGTTAGGTGTATCCGTAACCGGTAAAGAAATTTTCAATATGATCAATGGTGCCAATGTACATCCAATGATTCAACAGTTACCCATTTTCCAGAATCCGCAAAAAGGAGGTTTCGACCGCACATTAATGATGAACTTCCTTCAAACCATTCAAAAAGAAGATTTGTCGCAATATCCTGCACAAGACCAGGAACAAATCAAGACCCTGAAAAGTTATTGGATGTTCTGGGAAAATCAATTGAAATATAGCCGTTTGGAAGAAAAGATAAATACTTTGCTTGCGAAAGCGATACAGGCAAATTCCATCGATGCAAAAGCTTCTTTTGCAGAACGTAGCAACAGTGTGGATTTTGAGTATGTATGCAAACCCTTCACTTCGCTTCCTGATTCTTTGTTCAAGGTGAGCAAAGGTGATGTAAAGAAACGTTACAATGCACAAAAAGAACGTTTCTCTCAGAAACCTTATCGTTCGGCCAAATATGTTGTGGTTAATGTTACTCCAAGCACAACGGATTATAAGGCAGTTGAAACTTCTATCCAAAAAATTCAAGGTGAATTTGCTACGACAACAGACTTAGAAGGTTTTGTCAGTGAAAATTCTGACAATGGCTTTATGGATTGCTATATATCAAACAATTCATTTGACCCCACTGTAAAATCTTTCGTACAAACATCCGGAAATGGTGCGTTCCTGAGTCCAGTCTATAAAGATGGCACATTCGTCATGGCACGCCTGATCGATAAGACTGTTGCACCTGATTCCATCAAGGCACGTCAAATTGTTCTCGGACCTAAAGAAACAGCATTGGCTGACAGCTTATTGAATGTTATCCGTGCAGGTGGCAATTTTGCTCAACTTGCTGCTAAATTTTCAAAAGGCGGTGGCAATTCAGAAATGGGTTGGTTCCGTGAAGCGGATGCTCTGGCAATGGGGACGAACTTTGTAAGAACATGTTTCAGCGCACCGATAAATTCTGTTTTCTCAGTTAAGACCAAGAACTCTCTGAATATTGTTGAAGTAACAGCTAAGACTTCTCCTGTTGCCAAATCTAAAGTCGCAGTCGTATCTATGCAAGTGACACCAAGTCAATCAACAATCAGTACTTCCTATAATAAGTTAAATCGCCTGGTTGCAGATAATCCGACTGCAGACAAATTCTTTGCTGCTGCTGAAAAAGCCGGTTACGAAGTGATGCAAGCTCAAACCCTACGTGAAACAGATAATACCCTTGCACAACTTCCACAGATGAGGCAAGCTATTCGTTTTGTCTTTAACAATGAACTCGGTAATATTTCAACCATTCTTGAAAATCAAAGCAACCAATTTGTTGTTATTGGTGTGACAGGTGTCAGTGATGGTGAATATCAAAATGTGGAAAATGTAACAAACATTCTTCAACGTGAATTGATAAACGAACAAAAAGCCAACAAGATTGCAGAAGACTGGAAAGCCAGGAATATTACTTCTTTGGATGCTCTTGCAAAAGAAAACAACCTGAAAGTTGACTCTGCGCGTTTTGTTAATTTCTCCATCAACCGAATTGCCGGTATCGGTGAAGAGCCCAGTTTAATTGCCGCTGCTACTACTGCTTCAAAAGACAAAATATCTGAACCAGTTAAAGGAAAGACCGGTGTTTATGTATTCAAGGTTGTATCCAATATCAAGTCTCAGGAAGTGTTTAATATGGCACAGGAAAAAGCATCCTGGAACGCATCAAACATGTATCGTTTAATGTATCAGGCTATGCCTGCAGTACGTAAATCAATGAAAGTAACAGATTCACGCATTCGTTTCTATTAATAAAAACAAATGACCTGTTAATTCAGGTATAAACCAATACTAAAAAACGGGGTGTTTTCACCCCGTTTTTTGTCTTTATAATTATGGAGAAATATCATATTCTCGGAAAACGACCGGATGAATTGAGAGCGTGGGTGCTTGAACAAGGAATGCCGGCTTATGCAGCCAAGCAGTTGCATGAATGGATCTATGTAAAGCGTATACGTAGCTTTGAGGATATGACAAATCTCTCCAAAAAAAATCGAGTCCTGTTGGCTGACAAAGCCGATCTGGGCTTTACCGAACCTGTGCATGTTTCTCATTCGGTTGATGGTACCAATAAATATCTTTTTAAGACAGTTGACGGTCATCTCATAGAAAGTGTGATGATACCCGAGGCAGACCGCGCTACGCTCTGTGTCTCTGCTCAGGTGGGCTGTAAGATGAACTGTCAATTCTGTATGACAGGACGAATGGGATTCAAAGCGCAACTGAGTGCTCAGGAAATCCTGAATCAGATCCTGTCCATACCTGAATCGGAAGATTTGACCAACATCGTGTTTATGGGCATGGGTGAACCCATGGATAATATCGACGAAGTCATGAGGGCGTTGGATATATTAACCTCTGAAGATGCTTTCGCCTGGAGCCCCAAACGGATCACCGTTTCTACAATTGGTATAAATACCAGTCTTCTGAGGTTTTTGGAGGAAAGTAAATGCCATTTAGCTGTGAGCTTACACAGTCCCTTTCACGATCAACGTATGTCCTGGATGCCCTCTGAAAAAGCATGGCCTATGGAAGAGACCATTAAAATGCTCCGGAATTTTGACTTCAGTAAGCAACGTAGACTTTCCTTTGAATACATCTTGTTTAAAGGTTTGAACGATACACCTACACATGCCAATAAGTTGCTTAACCTTTTGCGTGGTCTGGATTGCAGAGTCAATCTCATCCGTTTTCACACAATACCGGATACCCCGTTTCAAACGCCTGACGAAATGACGGTACAGAATTTTGCCGATTATCTGAATGGAAAAGGTCTGAAGACCACCATCCGAAAATCCCGTGGTGAGGATATTCAAGCAGCATGTGGGCTACTGTCTACAAATAAATCATCCATATAATATTTTTGGGTTCATTCATTTAATTAAAGGTTTTTCTTTGTATCTTGTCGGCAATTTTGTCAGTATTTCTATCAATACGCAAGATTGTCAGGATGGGTAAAAAAACTTTTTCTGCAAAAGTAAAATGGATAATTTATGGAAGATAAAAAAATACGTGTTGGAATTACGCAAGGTGATATCAATGGAATTGGATATGAAGTGATACTTAAGACACTTTCCGATCCCAGAGTTTATGAAAATCAGACAGTTGTTATTTATGGTTCATCCAAAGTGGCAGCCTATCATAAAAAAGCACTTGATTTGAACACGGTCAACCTGACTACTGTCAATTCTGCCCATGAAGCAGTTTTTGGGAAAATAAGTATTGTCAATTGTACGGACGATGAGGTAAAAGTGGAATTGTCACATTCTACACCCATTGCTGGTAAAGCCTCCTTTCAGGCTTTGGAAAGAGCTTCCCAGGAATTGAAGGAGGGCTTGATTGATGTCTTGATCACTGCACCTATCAATAAAAGCAATATACAATCCGAGGATTTTCATTTTCCCGGTCATACAGAATATCTCGAATCCGTTTTCGGAGATGGGAAAAGTGCCCTGATGCTCATGGTTAGTCCAATGATGAGGGTGGCTGTAGCAACAGGTCACATACCGATTTCTGAAGTTCCTGCAGCAATTAGTGTTCAAAGCTTAGTTCAAACACTTCGTATTTTTAACCGTTCATTGATGCACGATTTCAATATTAATAATCCTCGCATTGCTGTATTGGGACTTAACCCACATGCAGGAGATGATGGTTTGATCGGGAAAGAAGATAAGGAGATAATTACCGATGCCATACTTAAAGCGCAAGATCAACGTGTTTGCTGTTTTGGACCTATACCAGCCGACGGTTTCTTTGGATCTGGCGATTTTAGAAATTATGACGGCATTCTGGCTATGTATCACGATCAGGGTTTGATACCTTTCAAGGCACTCAGCATGGAAAGTGGAGTTAATTTTACAGCAGGTCTGCCAATTGTTCGGACTTCACCTGCTCATGGGACTGCCTATTCGATTGCCGGTCAGAACGTAGCTTCTGAAGAGTCGTTTCGTGAAGCCTATTATATGGCCTGTGATATTTTTAAAAACAGGCTTAACTATGCAGAGATTTCTAAAAATCCGTTGCACAAGCAGTTTATAGTACAAACCGGGGATTTGTCAGATTTGATTCAACCGGAAGAAAATTAAATTTGATAATCGTGGATATTCAACAAGTCAAACAACGATTTTCGATCATTGGAAATGCTCCTGAATTGAACCGTGCTATCGATGTAGCCGTGCAAGTTTCACCAACAGATTTGTCGGTGTTGATAACAGGCGAAAGTGGAGTTGGAAAGGAAAGCTTTCCTCAGATAATTCATCAGTACAGCCATCGCAAACATGGACCCTATATAGCCGTCAATTGCGGAGCTATTCCCGAAGGAACCATTGATTCTGAATTGTTTGGTCATGAAAAAGGTTCTTTTACCGGTGCATTGTCCGACCGTAAAGGCTATTTTGAAGTAGCTGACGGTGGAACAATATTTCTGGATGAAGTTGGAGAATTGCCCTTGGCAACACAGGCACGTTTATTGCGAGTCCTGGAATCCGGAGAATTCATTCGTGTCGGTTCATCCAAAACAATGAAAACGAATGTTCGAATTGTTGCAGCGGCCAATATAAATATGATGGAAGCTGTTAATAACAACCGTTTCCGTGAAGATTTATATTATCGGTTAAATACGGTACCCATTTCTGTACCTCCATTACGTGATCGCTCTGATGATATCTTGCGATTATTTAGAAAGTTTGCCACCGATTTTGCAGAAAAATATCGTATGCCGGTGGTGCAACTTACCGATGATGCCAAAGTAATGCTCACTTCGTATCGTTGGCCTGGTAATATCAGGCAATTAAAGAATATTGCCGAACAAATATCTATCATTGAACAACAGCGTGAAATAACTGCTGCCATTTTGAGCACCTATTTACCGGATTCTTCTTTTGAAAAATACCCGGCTCTTTATTCAGGAGGACATGCTACATCCACTGAGCAACGCTCATTCAATAACGAACGCGAAATTCTTTATCAGGTTCTTTTTGACATGAAAAAGGATATGAATGACTTGAAGGTACTGGTACACGAAATCAGGCAAAAGAACGGGATGGATCCTGGTGGCTTTCCACCCAAAGACTTCAAACCTTATTCGTCTTTCTATCCTACAGAACAACCGGTAAAGAATGATAACAGACCTGCTGCAACTCCAAATATTCAGGATACGGAGGAATATGTAGAAGAATCCTTTTCACTGGAAGATATGGAAAAAGAGGCCATAAAAAAAGCGCTTGATAGAAATGGCGGAAAACGGAAAAATGCAGCTGCCGATCTTAATATATCTGAAAGGACGCTCTATCGCAAAATCAAAGAATACAAACTGGATTAATCAATATAATGTTTAAACGTTTTCTTCTACTGTTTCTCCCGTTGCTAGTGCTCTCGGGCTGTACTGTCTCCTATAAATTTAATGGGGCCTCCATTGATTATACCAAGGTTAAGACTATTTCCATTGAGGATTTTCCCATTCAGGCAACATTGGTCTATGCACCACTTTCACCTAAATTTACTGAAGGCCTGAAAGATCTTTTTATTCGTCAGACTAAACTCAAGATGGTCAAGAAAGACGGTGACCTACAGCTGGATGGAGAAATTGTTGGCTACGAATTGACACCTATGGCAACCAGAGCAGATGGATATGCTTCGGAAACAAAACTGACAGTGACTATAAATGTACGTTTTGTCAATACTAAAAAACCTGATGAGAATTTTGAACAACGATTTTCTGCTTATCAGACTTTTCAATCATCACAAATGTTGGATGATGTACAGGACACATTGTTAGAGGATATAATCAAGGAAATTTCAGAGAGCATTTTTAATAAAACAGTCGCAAATTGGTAGTATGCGTTTCGACAATCTAATAGTATGGTTGAAAAACCCGGAACAATTGGACAGAGACAGTCTGTTGCAGCTGAAGGCATTACTGGATGAATATCCGTGTTTTGTCGTTGCAAGGATTTTGTATCTGAAAAATTTACTGGCGCTCAATGATCTGCGGTTCTCCAAAGAATTGATTTTGACTGCAATGTTTGTTCCTGATCGCAGACGTCTGTATTATTTTGTTGAAGGTAAACCTCTTCCTGAATCGCCATACACACAAGAGAAGGAGCTGGAGTCAGGTGAAGGCTTTTCCATTATAGATCGTTTCCTGAATTTGACGGATACTAAAGGAAAAACGCCGGATAAACCTATGGAGGAAACCGTCCTTGACGTCAATGAAAATTCAAAAATTGATGACAACGTATTCCCTCCCCAAGAAAGCAATTTCTCGCTGGATTATGCCAGTTATCTGACCCAAGCCGATTCTACTGATGAACATTCAACTACATCAATGCCCGGCCAGGATCTGATAGATGCTTTCCTCAATAATGAACCGGATTCAGAACCTCATATGCCCAGACTGAAAAAAGAAAGTTCAGAGGATTTAAAAGAAATGGATCAAAATTCCTTTATTGAAGATTTGTCAGAAGATACTTTTACAGAGACATTGGCCAAAATATACCTTAAACAGAAAAGATATGACCGTGCACTTGAAATATTCAAGAGTTTGAGTTTGAAATATCCAGAAAAAAATGTTTACTTTGCAGACCAAATTAGATTTTTAGAGAAACTAATACTAAATATAAAAAACAACTAAAGATATGTATACTCTTATTACCATCCTCATTTTCCTTGCTTCAGTTCTTTTAGTTTTAATTGTACTGGTTCAAAATTCAAAAGGTGGAGGTTTGGCTTCAAATTTTTCAGCATCAAATCAGGTAATGGGAGTTCGGAAAACGACCGACTTTCTGGAAAAGGCCACATGGACATTAATTATAGCAATCAGCCTTTTGAGTATTACTTCTGCTGGATTTATTACAACATCCGAAGATGCTGTTGCAGAACAATCCATCATCAAAGATGAAGTTGAGAAAGCAGTTGCTATTGACCCTAATCTGACTTCTCCAAAATTTAACAGTGAAGCACCTACTGCTGCAAAAACTACTGCTGAAGCTCCTGCAACTGCACCTGCTGCTAAATCAGAAGCTCCTGCGCCTGCAGAAAAGAAATAAGTCAAAAAAACTCCTAAGTATGAGTTTTAATTTATAATATGGAAGGGGTCTTTATAGACCCCTTTTTTTATGCTTGCCAAAACAATTATGCGAAATCTGATTTTAGTACTTTCAATCATACTTTTGGCTGCTTGCAACGGTCACGGAAACAAACTGGAAAAACAAATAGCAGCTGCACCAGACAGTAGTATGCAAATTAAGTATGCTAAAGGATTCTCCGTTGATTATTTTAAGGATTACACTCGGGTCACGCTTGCTGATCCTTGGCGTACTGGCAAGCAATTTGCCCGGTATTATCTGGTAAGGGATTCCTTGATTGAAAGCCCGGACGATGGTGTGCGTATTCAATTGCCACTTCAGACTCTGGTAGCTACCTCCTGTACTCATTACTCCTTTCTGGAGATGTTGGGTGTTATCCATACGGTAAAAGGAGTCTGCAATGCAAAAAGTGCTTATAATCAGAACATTAGAAATGCTGTTCAAGCTGGTACTATCACTGACTTGGGCGATCCCTTCAAGATGGAGGTGGAACGCTGTTTGCTCTTGAAGCCACAGGCAGTAATGGTGACGGGCTACAACCAGCATGATGAGAATATTACCCGTTTATCTGAAGCTGGGATTCGGGTGGTGTACAACAATGAATGGATGGAACCGAACTTACTGGCAAGAGCCGAATGGATTCGGTTTGTAGCCTGTTTTTTTGACAAGGAAGATCTTGCCGATAGTCTTTTCAACAAAGTAGAATCTCATTACAATCAACTTAAAGAATTGGCGATGACTGCAAGGAGTATTAAACCCAAAGTCCTTTCAGGTGACAATTTCAGGGGAACTTGGTATATGCCTGGTGGACGAAGTTTTACCGCACAGCTTTTTGCAGATGCGGGCGCTGATTATATGTATCAAAAAGATACTACCAGAGGCAGCATTCCTTATTCCTTTGAACAGGTTTTACGTGATTTGAACGATGCTGATTTTTGGGTAGGGGCCACCAATGGCTCAACCTTAGCTGAACTCCAGAAGATGGATGAAAGATACAAGCTTTTCAAACCTTTTAGAAATTCTCAGGTGTATGCCTATTCAAATAGAGTGACTCCGCAAGGCGGTAATGATTACTGGGAAAGTGCAATTGCATATCCAGACAGGTTATTGGCTGATTTTATCAAACTATTTCACCCAGAACTTTTGCCGGATTATTCCTGGTTTTATCTCAAAAAAATCAACTAAATTCGTCCAAAATTCGAATTGATGTCCCGAAACCGAATTCTTTTTATTTCTCTTACTATTCTACTGCTGCTGCTTTTTATGGCGGATCTGGCATTTGGAAGCATATGGATTCCACTCCAGGAAATTAAGGCTGCGCTATTCGGTGGAAATTCGGATGCCATTTATTCGGAAATAGTACTCAATTATCGTCTGCCCAAAGCACTCACTGCAATCCTGGCTGGTTCAGCATTGTCAGTGGCAGGTCTTTTGATGCAGACTCTTTTCCGAAATCCTTTGGCTGGACCGGATGTGCTTGGTGTAAATGCAGGTGCCAGTCTTGGTGTGGCCTTGATCACCTTATTTTCATCGGGAGTGGGTTCCTATTTTTTGGGATTTGGTTCCTGGGGACTTGTCCTGGCAGCAATTATTGGTGCAGTAGCTGTGTTGTTACTGGTTATTCTGGCATCTGTACGTGTCCCTGATCTTGTTTCACTTCTCATCATTGGTATGATGTTTGGTTATGTTGCCGGATCAGTCGTTAGTTTGCTTCAAAATGTGAGTAATCCGGACACTCTGAAAATATTTGTTATCTGGACCTTTGGAAGCTTAAGTGCTGTTTCATGGAAGATGATGCCGGTTTTGTCTATTATTGTCACCTTGGGCCTCTGTATAGCCTTCATGTTGCAGAAATCTTTGAATGCCTTGTTGCTCGGCGAAAATTATGCCCGTGGTTTAGGGGTTTCTATTTCTACCACACGGTTTTTTATCATTTTGGCAACAGCTTTGTTGGCAGGCAGCGTTACTGCTTTTGCCGGTCCCATCGCTTTTGTTGGAGTGACTGTACCTCACATTGCAAGAGGGTTGGCGAAAAGCTGGAATCATCGCATCATACTGCCTGTGTCCATCCTTTGCGGCTCCTGTCTGATGCTGGTTTGCGATATCGCTTCTCAATTGCCCGTCTTTTCAACTGGCTTGCCCATAAATTCGGTCACTGCTTTATTTGGTGCGCCGTTAATTATCTGGATTTTGTTGAAAAAAGCCTAAAGTGATATAATCACCTGTTTAAAGGAAAGCAGGCTGTCAATACAAAATCTTTTTCGACACGATAGTCCACTTGGAAAGTTGTGGCAGAGCGGAGTGCTTCTGCATGGAAAGAGCCTTTGTTCTGAGGGGCAGTAAAATCTAAAATGCGAAGTTCTTTAATAAAGTCGACACCTTCGTCCGGGATAGCTTTGTAAAGTGATTCCTTGGCACTCCAGTGCAATAACAGAGCAAGAATTTCTGATTCGGTTTCTTTTGGTAAATTTTTTTCTTCTTCAGGACTGATGAACTTTCGTTTAACCTTTAAAACCTTATCTGATTTGTGTTCGATATCGATACCTGTAAGAGAATTTTCACTGAGCAGGATGGCTGCGTAACCTTTAGTGTGTGAGATGCTGATGTTTGATTCACTCTCATTCAGATAGGGCTTTCCTGAAGGGTGGTATGCAATATCCAGCGGGTTGAGATCCATCAGTAAAGCCAAAGCTCTGACTGATAGGTATTCAACTCGTTTCCCCGGATTTGTGTATGGAGCAGTAAGGGCATAGTCTTTCAGTGTAATCCGAAGTTTGTCTTCGTTTTCCTCCATTTTCCAGATCCCCAAACGATAACGATCGTTTACCTCAAAATAAAACAATCCCATTTTCTATTAATTAAATTTGAAACTTTCCATTAAATGCTGTATGTCTACTGACAATCCATTTACGATGTCACTGATGGAATCTCGGTTGGGCAAATAATCAAAGTATAAGGCACCCCTGAAGAGTTGATTATCTCTGTTTGTCAATATAAACTGCATAGGACTGGCGGTATTTCCCCCGATTTCATACAAATAACCTGTCACCTTACCATCACTGGATTTAAATTCTTGTTTTCGGATGTGAGCAAATGCGGGAGTTTCTTTTTCCAGAATGGACTCGTTTTCCAGGATTCGTTGTTTGATGGTTTTTTCATCCGCCTTTATATAACTGGTAAGTAATGTAGCTTTAAAGGAGTCAAATCTAAGGTTGATCCAGTTTTGGTCATGGATTTTTCCCTCCGGTATGACTAATGTTGCAATAACCGGAAATTCAAAGGTTATTGGGTAGGGTAGTGCAATTGCCTGTTTATAACCTTTCTGAGGATAGGCTATCCTTGGGTATGCTTTGGGCTTGGGATAACTGTCCTGACGACGGCAAGATGTATAAGAAAACAGAGCCATTCCCAAAAGACATATCGAAAAAAGCCCTCGAATTTTAAGAGGGCTTTTTTTAGGACTCTGACTTTTTTTTTCAGGAATTGTTGACATACAATTAGAAAGGAAGATCGTCTGAATGACCGTTTTCGGGTTTTTCTGATGTCATTTCTGTTTTCGGTGCTGCGGTTTCACTGGTTCCGCTTTCTGGACGACGTCCCAGCAATTCGATGTTTTCAGCTACAATTTCTGTTGAATAGCGGGCGATACCGTCCTTTTCCCATTTTCTGGTAGTGATCTTGCCTTCAACGTAAAGTTGGGTACCTTTCTTGATGTATTTTTCTGCAATTTCTGCTAAACCTCTCCAGGCAACAATGTTGTGCCATTCAGTGCGGTCAGGAACTTGCGTGCCGTTTTGCAGGGTATAACCCCTTTCGGTGGTTGCCAGGGTGATGGTGGCAACAGCGACACCGTTGTCGAGATAGCGGACTTCAGGATCTTTCCCTACATTTCCGACTAAGATTGCTTTGTTTACGGACATCTTCTTTTAAGTTATTGGTTTATAATGTTATTTGGTTAAATAGTAGTCTTTAAGGAAAGGAATAAAGAAATAAAATCGTTTATTACTTGGTCAAATGTAGATATAAAAATGATTCATTCCAAGAAATATCAATATATTTGATGAAATTAAATAAATATTAACAAATAAATAAGATATAAATAATTAAAGATTTATTAACGAGTGCTTCTCCATAAATAAATCCATCAATCTGGAAACAGCATACTCATTCACATCACTGAGCTTCACTTCTTTCCAATTTTCAGGAACAGTCGCTTTGTGCTCAATATGGATGGAAAAAAATCGCGCATGAATGATTCGATGTGACAGTATGTGTTTTAGGTAGACCGGAGTCTCAAAAGTACTTTGAGGTCCTGCCCAAAGGGATACATCTTCCCGTTTCAAAAGGGTTTCGATGGTTTCTTCGTGATCACTCTCGATGAGTGGAAATTCCCAAAGCTGTTGCCAGATATCCTTTTGAGTTCTCTGCTGAAGCCAGGTAGAAATACCATCTGTCAGGAACAGATAGTGAAAAAAACGTTCCTGCTTCTTTGCACCCGCCAGTTTGACCGGAAGTTGCTGAACTTTTCCAAGAGAAAAAGCAAGACAATGATTTGATAAGATGCAATTCAGACAATTAGGGTTGGCAGGAGTGCATTGCATGGCTCCAAAATCCATCATGGCCTGGTTGTGAATGTCTGGGTGTTTGTTGTCCAGAATCATTTCAGCCATTCCTGTAAATAGTTTTTTTCCCTCAGTAGTATTTATAGGTGTATCTATCGAAAAAAGTCTGGATATGATCCTAAATACATTTCCGTCGACCACTGCTTTGGGTTCTTTAAAAGCAATGGATGATATGGCGGATGCAGTGTATTCACCTATGCCTTTTAATTTGAGAAGGTCATCGTAATTTGTTGGAAAAATACCGTTGAAATCGTGCATTATTTGATTTGCTGCAGTATGCATATTTCTGGCTCTACTGTAATAACCTAAACCCTGCCAATGTTTTAAAAGATCGTCCAGAGGAGCTTCTGCTAAGGCTCTTACATCAGGGAAACGGCTCTGTATAGCCTCAAAATAGGGTTGTCCTTGCTCCACTCTAGTCTGTTGGAGGATAATCTCTGAGAGCCAAATTTTATATGGATCAATTGTTCTGCGCCAAGGCAAATCCCTTTTGTTGGAATTGTACCATTCGGACAGTAAGTAAGTTATGTTTGAAAAGTCTGATTTTGAATTCATACTGCAAAGAACGTCAAAATATCAAATTTTCACAAAAATCACTCTGAAAGTTTTTTTTATAGGCTAGAAACCTATATATTTGCAAGCCAAAAAATTAGAACTCTAATGTATAACCTATTTAAATATTTATCAAGATGACTAAAGCTGATATTGTAAACGAGATTTCCAAGCGGACGGGTGTGGACAAAGTTACTGTTTTATCGAGTGTTGAAACATTCATGGAAGTTGTAAAAGAATCTTTAGCTAAAGAAGAGAATGTCTATCTGAGAGGCTTTGGTAGCTTCATCGTTAAAAAAAGAGCTCAGAAAACTGCCCGCAACATTTCCAAAAATACTACAATTATCATCCCGGAACATAACATCCCATCGTTTAAACCGGCGAAGACTTTTGTAAATGAAGTAAAAAAATAATTATCTGTAAATTTTCAAAAAATGCCAAGCGGAAAAAAGAGAAAGGGCCACAAGATGGCTACTCACAAGCGTAAAAAACGTCTGAAGAAAAATAGACATAAGAAGAAGAAGTAATTTTTTATGCTATATTTTTAACTCAAAGAATGCGGGAACAAATCCAAGTACTTTCAAGTCTTCGGGTTTGTTCTTTGTTTTTTTAATCCTTGTCGTGAACTGTTGTGGGTATGATTCTGTTATCCCCAGAGGAAACTAACCCAATGATGCTTTACTGACATAAATTTCAAATTTTATAGAAACACAAACGAAAGTGGCAACTGAAATTGTTGTAGACGTCCAACCCAAAGAGGTATCCATTGCGATACTGGAAGACAAGAATTTGGTGGAGTTCCAACAGGAATCCAACAATGTCTCGTTTTCGGTAGGTGATATCTACCTGGGCCGTGTGCATAAGCTTATGCCCGGTCTGAATGCTGCGTTCGTAGATGTGGGCTATGAAAAAGATGCATTTCTTCACTATTTAGATTTGGGAAATCAGTTCAATTCCCTCAATGCTTATGCAAAAACTGTTGTCGCAAACAAAAACAGACAGAACCTTCTCAGTAAATTCCATTTATTACCGGAAATACCCAAAGAAGGCACTATTTCTGATGTTTTAAAGCCAGGACAGGAAATCTTGGTACAGATTGCCAAAGAACCTATTTCGACAAAAGGTCCCCGATTGACTTCGGAGATTTCCATTGCCGGACGTTTTTTGGTTTTACTGCCTTTTTCTGATAAGATTTCTGTTTCGACGAAAATTAAGTCTGCTGAAGAACGCGTACGTTTAAAGCAATTGTTGCAAAGCATTACTCCCCATAATTTTGGTGTTATCGTACGTACGGTAGCCGAAGGTAAAAGGGTAGCGGAATTGGACAGTGAACTCAAGGTTTTGTTGAAAAGATGGGATGACGTACTTGCCAAACTGACGAAAGCCAAGGCACCGTCTCTTATTTTTGAAGAAACCAGTCGCACGGTTGTTATTTTACGCGACATTTTAAACGCTTCATTCGAGCATATCCATGTTAATTCACCTCAAGCTTTTGAGGAAATCAGGGATTATGTGCAATTGATCATGCCGGAGAAAGCGGATATCGTGAAACTTTACAAGGACAATTTGCCGATACTTGATACATTTGGGGTTACCAAGCAAATCAAGTCGTCATTTGGAAAGACTGTTTCATTTAAAAGCGGAGCGTATTTGATAATCGAGCATACAGAGGCTTTACATGTAGTCGATGTAAACAGTGGTAATCGTTCTAAATCCAACAAAGGGCAGGAAGAGAATGCCCTTGACGTCAATCTGGCGGCTGCCGATGAGGTGGCAAGACAGCTTAGGTTGCGTGATATGGGCGGTATCATTGTAGTCGATTTCATCGATTTACAGGACGGTGAAAATCGTCAGAAAGTGTACGACAGACTTCGTGAGAAGATGTCCAACGACAGAGCTAAACATAATATTTTGCCACTGTCAAAATTTGGTCTGATGCAGATAACACGTCAGCGTGTTCGTCCACAGACCTATATTGTGACCAGTGAGACTTGTCCAACCTGTTTTGGGAAAGGTGAAATCATGCCTTCCCTTTTGTTTACAGATTTGTTGGAAAACAAAGTGGCATATATGGCTCATCATTTAAAAGTGAAGAAATATACTTTAAGAGTCCATCCATACGTAGCAGCCTATATCAAAAAAGGTGGTTTATTATCACTTGAATGGAAATGGCGTAGATTGTACGGTCTTGGTTTAAAGGTTATGCCTGTTCAGAAACTGACGTACTTGCAATATCAATTCTATGACGCAAATGGCGAAGAGATTGATATGAAAGAAGAGATTGAAATAAAGTAAGAAACGAAAGTTTCTATGAACCTTACAAAAAAAGGGAAATGTCCATTGGGGAAAGGACGTTTCCCTTTTTTAAATATCTTTTCAAGCAAAAAGCTCTTCGATTTTTTCTTTGTACATAGATTCGATCACTTTGCGTTTAACTTTAAGAGTAGGGGTCAGAATGCCATTCTCCTGCGACCATTCATCGGCAATCAAGTTAAAGCTTTTAATTTGCTCATAATGAGCAAATATCGGATTAATTTTCTTGACTTCCTTGTTGTAAATGTCTCTTATCTCAGGTTTATTGATTAAAGACTGGTTGTCGGTCAACTCAATATCATGACGCTTGCAAAAATCTTTCAGGTAATTGAAGTCTGGTAAAATAAGAGCGGCTGCAAACTTTTGGTTTTCTCCCAAAACAATTATATTCTCGATAAAAGGTGATTTACAAAATTGATCTTCAATCAGGAATGGGTTTACATATTTGCCAAACGATGTCTTGAAAATATTTTTTAAACGGCCCGTGATGATCAATAACCCTGCATCGGTCAATTTCCCTGTATCACCGGTGTGAAACCATCCGTCCTTGTCTATCACTTCGGCTGTCAATTCTGGTTCTTTGTAATAACCCATCATCACATTCGGACCTTTACAAAGGACTTCTCCATTTGCTGCGATTTTTATCTTTATTCCATCAAGGGCAGGTCCAACGGTTCCGGCAATACGTTTGCCTTTTCCACGCTGACTTACTGCTATGACAGGAGATGTTTCACTTAAACCATAACCTTCAAAGACAGGCATGCCAATAGCATTAAAAAAGGCAGCCTGTTGTTTTTGGATTGCAGCACCTCCGGATACGACAATGTCGAAATTACCTCCGATGGCTTCTCTCCATTTACTATAAATGAGTTTATCAGCAATAGCGTGACGTACATTATACCAATGATTGTTTTCGTCTATTTTATATATTTTAGCCAAATTGAAAGCCCAATAATACAGGATTTTTTTGAAACCAGTCAATTTTTTGCCTGCCAGGAAAAGTTTGTCATACATTTTTTCCAACACTCGTGGTACACATGACATCATGGTTGGATGCACTTCCTTGATGTTTTCAGCGATGGTACCCAGGTTTTCAGCATACCAGATGGACATTTGATGGTCGTGGTATACATAGACCAGTATTCGTTCGTACGCGTGGCACAAAGGTAGAAAACTCAAGGCCTGTTTGCTCCAGTCAGAAGGAATTGGATGTAGGGCTTTGACCTGACTGATAATATTATTGTGACTTAACATGACGCCTTTTGGCATTCCGGTCGTTCCGGACGTATAGATCATGGTAGCAAGATCTGATGGCTTTACGGCGTCTTTGCGTTTTTTAAGTTCATCAGGAGCTGGATTTTGTTCGCCAAGTTGATAGAAATCTTCCAGGAAAATGGCGTTGTCCGCTTTTTGTAAACAAATGACTTCCTTAAAATGGGGTACCTGCGCCAATATTGGTTTCAGCTTTTTAACCAGATTTTGACTATCAACAAAAAGGTATTCAATCTCGGCATGATTCAGGATATGTAAATAATCACTTTCACTGATGGTGGGATAGATGGGTACACAAACGCAGCCGATCTGGATAATAGCAAAGTCAAAGAAATTCCATTCGGGACGGTTCTCACTGACAATTCCTATTTTGGCTCCTGCTTGTACGCCCTTTGCCAAAAAGGCATAACTAATTTTGTTTACATATTTAAGGTAATCTTGTGTACTATATTTAACCCATTTATGGTTTACTTTTCCGGCTAAAGCGACCTCTTGATCCGGACATACTTCGATGTTCTGATCGAGTAGGTCAAAAATGCGCGATAATTCCATTTTGTTTGGTTTAATTCATTTATAGTTAAAATAATAAAAACAAAAATACACTTATTTTTGAAACATGAGCTATATATTACACAGTATTAAATACTGTGCCAGTCTTTGAAAGGATGGGTTTAAAAAGGCAGATCGTCCTTGTCATCTGTGTTTAAAAAGTCTGGTGCCGGTATTCCAAAATCACTTTTAGTACCTGCTGAGGCATTTGGATCTTGCGACGTTCCTATGCCTTTTTCTACTTTCCATGCCTTGACATCTGTATAATATTTTCCGTTGAACTCGCGGCTTTCAACATCAAAGCTGACTGTGACAGCATCACCTTCGCTCATAGAAAATTGATCGATTTTATCTCCCCATAAGTTGAAACAAACCAATTTGGGATAGGCGTCGCCATATTCCAATACATAATCTTGTTTTTTCCATATTCCATTCTTTCCCTGTCCGGATTGAAGTTGCAAAACTTTAACGATTTTTCCTGATAATTCCATTGTGGTTATTTTTTTGTAATAGACAAAAGTACAAAAAACCGAGGTCTTTTGTACTTTATCAAAGTTCTAAATTTTTCTTTTACTGGTGAAATATGAAACAACTTACCGTATTTCAAACCTCTTCTTTTACCAATCTCTTATTTGACTGTGGTTGAATCTTGTTTGTTAAACGCGCCTGTCATTGCTTTCATAATGTTCGACATTTGTTCCGGATTACGAAGTTTGATTTTCTGACCTGACTTGATAGGATCTCCGGGATTCATGTTGTTCAATTTGTAAAGAGCCTTCAACTGCAGGCCATATTTTTGTGCGATGCTAAACCAGGTATCACCTGTAACAGCTCTGTGAATAGGATATTCACCTTCCCACCAGGAAGATTTCTTGTCCAGATAAATAAATTCTCCTGGTGTCAAGGTATAATCAGTAGGGAAGTCGTTGTTGTTGCGTATTGTTCTGACAGTTATTCCGAATTCTTCTGCAATGCCTGCAAAGCTGTCACCGTATTGAGCTACTATATAAGGAGTTGTGCCTACATAGCCGATTTCATGGGAAGCGAGCGGATTGATGACATCATCGGTCTTTTTTCTATCCATTGCATTGTAATCCTTGGCATTCTTTAGGGCATCGTTGTTGAGCTTACCTGATCTTTCTGCTTCAGATCTTTGATTACGCTCGGCTCTTTTAGCGTCCCGTTCAGCCTTTTTATCACTACGGCTTTTCTTTTCGACTTTATCTTTATTCTTTTCCTTGTTTTGTTTTACGGATTTGCCTTTGGTATAATCATTCAGATCGTAGGTCTCAATAATACGGATGAGTTTTTCACCATACGTCCTGTCTGTAGCATATCCTGCTTTTTGTAATCCATATGCCCATCCTTTATAGTCAGTGACATCCAGCTGAAACAAGAAAGCATACCGTTTTCCCTGAACCAGAAATTGAGAATGGTCTTCGTAGGAATCTTCCACCCTGTCGTATTTTCTAAAACAAGAATTCATGCCATCATCAAAAAAGGTGACTGTTTCGCCTTTCCAGCTGTTGTGGCATTTGATTCCAAAATGGTTGTTGGATTGTTTGGCCATCTCACTTAAACCGGCTCCTGATTCGAGCATTCCTTGTGCAAGGGTAATACTGGCTGGTATTGCGTGTAGTTTTTGTTGAGCGATGGCTATACCTGCAAACTCATTGATATAATCGTCGTAAGGTTTTAATCGTGTTTGTGCTTCGGTATTGAATAAGGAAAGACAGAATAAAAAGCAGAAAAGGATTTTTAATCTCATAATCGAATATTTTTTTATCTTTGTTGTATATACAAAAAGACCATGACTGAAAAACAAATTACTGCAAAGATAGCATTTTGCGCATTGGATGAATTATCAGAAGAAGAAAAAAGTTTGATCCTGATGGCAAAAATAGCTTCTTCCAAAGCCTATGCTCCTTATTCGAGTTTTCAGGTCGGGGCTGCTGTATTATTGGATAATGGAGAGATTCTTACCGGAAACAATCAGGAGAATGCAGCTTATTCTTCCGGTCTTTGCGCTGAAAGAGTCGCTCTTTTTTATGCCAATGCCCGTTTCCCGGAAGCTAAAGTGCTGACACTTGCCATTGCAGCTCAAAACATGATCGGATTTTCCAACCAACCCGTATCTCCTTGTGGATCCTGTAGACAGGTACTTCTGGAATCCGAAAATCGGTACAAATCAAAAATTCGCATCCTGCTTTACGGAGCTGAAGAAATAGCTATAGTTGATTCTGTCAGAGACTTACTCCCGTTGAGTTTTGATGTTTCGTCAATGGATATTACCGATTAGATTTTTTATTGAGGTTTACGGCCAGTGTACATCGAGCAAACTCCAAATGTAAAGTTGGTATAGCGCGATTCTTCAAAACCAATTTCCTCCAATATCCCGACCATCTTTTTACCTTGTGGCACTACTTGAATGGATGCAGGTAAGTATTTATAGGCCCTGTTGTCTTTTGAGAATAGAAGCCCTGCAGCAGGCATAACCACTGAGGAATAGATGTTGAAGAGTTGCTTCATGGGGAAATATTCCGGTCGGGAAAGCTCGATGATAACCATTTTGCCTCCTGGTCTGAGGACCCTGAACATTTCAGAGATACCTTTGGCAATGTTTTCAAAATTTCGTACACCAAAAGCCACGGTGACCGCATCGAAGGTATTGTCCTCAAAAGTCAAAGCCGTACAATCCTGCACTTCAAAGTGAATACTATTTTCCAGTCCCGCCTTCTTCACTTTTTGTGCACCGACTTCCATCATACCTTCAGAAAGATCAGCACCTGTAATATGATTTGGTTTCAGCCATTTATAAGCCTCCAGTGCAAAGTCTCCTGTGCCTGTTGCGATGTCCAGCATGTTTTTAGGTGCATCGTCCTTCAGGCTTAAAATGGCCTTTTTTCGCCAGCTTTTATCTTGTTGGAAAGACATGAAATGATTCAGAAAATCGTATTTGTCTGCAATGGCATCAAACATATTCTCTACCTGATTCCTTTTTCTCTCACCTTCTCCATAAGGAAGAAGAGTTTCCGGTGTCTCGTTAATCATATTTCTTTAATTTATTATTCTTAAGATTTCAGCCACACCAACGCCAAGATACGTTCCGATGGCATATCCAATCAAACCGATGATAATGCCGCTGATCAATATTTTTTTGTTGCCCATGGCTCCTGCAACAGCTGGAACAAATGGAGCAGAGAAAATCAATGCAATATTCGATATTGAAAACAAGTCGCCGTCTATCTTGAACAATCTCGAAAAAAGTAAATGCAATATAACGGATGCGATCAGTATGAAGGCGATAAAAGCTAAAAGCATCAGATTTTTGGTGTTTAGGGTGTAGATGTCAAATTGGGAGGAAATAACTATGCTGAAAACGAGAATAAAATAGATTCCAAGTTCAAAAGATTTAGGCAAAGTCCTGATTTTCTTTACAAAAGAGAATGCAATGCCGAGTCCTGTAATAGTGAAAATGACAATCAATTCGTTTAATCTACCGGAAATCAATAAAGCCAAACCTGCTCCAACAACCAGAAAAGAAAAGGATAGTACTAAAGCCAGCATTGTTTTTCCAAAGGATTTGGGTTTCAGCATACCTTTATATATTTCAAAGACATAGTCTTTTTCTACAATTTCATGTTCATTCAGGCTAATGGAGTCATCGTGAAAGGGCAAAATCTTTCTGAAAATCTTGTAACCGCCACCGATCATAAATAGCAGAAATACAAAGGAAATAACCATTTCGAAAGTGCTGACCAGCGTGAAAACAGTCGGATTCGTATCCAGTATTTTACCAATGGCAACAAAGTTCATCGTTCCGCCAGTATACGTGCCAATCATCATTCCACTGGCTTTCCACAATTCATCGATTCCCTGGTTTTTGAAAATTAAATAACCGGCAAACGTGGCAATGATGACAGAAAGCAATCCACCGATGAGTGCAGCAAACGTTTTTTTGAGGGACTTTTTCCAAAGTTTGAAGTCGGAAGAAAAAAGCATCAAAGGGATGGCTAACGGTACGGCTATATTCATGATCCACTCCTGAATCTTTCCCATCAGTTCCTTTTCCTCACCACTCAATTGCATAATACCTGACAGGGATAGCACAATACCAACAGTATATGCCAGGACGATGGTCCCCATTTTTTGAAGGATCTTGAATTGATTATATAACAGGATGATTAGGATTGGGCCAAGTATATAGATGAGGGTGATGAGGATAATCTTCATGTAGCACAAATTAGATATTTCTCTTTTTAATGCTCCAAAGGTAAGAAAAAAAGGTTTTAGATTTTTACCTTTGCCAGACCGGACAATTGACTATCTGAAATAAATAAAACTCAAATGAAAATCGGACTACTTTCTGATACACACGCTTATTGGGATGACCGTTATGCAAAATATTTCGCTGATTGCGATGAAATTTGGCACGCTGGCGATTTAGGCTCCATGGGTATAGCTGATAAGCTTTCCAGCATCAAACCATTGCGTGCTGTACATGGAAATATAGACGGACATATGGAACGCTTACGTTTTCCCCGTTTTCTCTTTTTTGAATGTGAGGGCGTTTCTGTGCTGTTGACTCATATCGGAGGTTATCCGGGCCGTTATGCTCCAGAAATCATTCATCAAATCAATGAGTTTAAACCGAAACTTTTCATTTGCGGACATTCACATATTGCGAAAGTAAAATTTGATGCCAAGCGTCAGATGTTGCACATCAATCCCGGTGCTGCAGGCAATCAAGGTTTTCACGAGATCCGTACCCTTATTCGTTTTGAATTGATAGATGGTAAAATATTAAATCTGGAAGTGATCGAATTGGGACTAAGGGGATAAATTGAAAAAGGATGAAAAGTCTGTACTTATTTCTGAATAATGAAAGGAGTGGTGGATTCCATATCGGTGCTTACAATTTTCAGATAATAAACACCATTATTTAAGCCTTCCAAAGATATACGATTTTCACCCTTGATAATAGATTCAATCAAAAGAAGTTGACCTAAGTTGTTGAAAATATAAAATTTTGCTTCCGTTTCTTGATCATACCTTACAAAAATATGATCGGATGCTGGATTTGGATAGACTGTTGGTTTGAGGATACTGTTATTTTTATCTGCTTTTGTAACTAATTGCTTGTAATTTATTTGGGAGTAGTTATCCATATAATTTAGTCTGTTAAGCAACCATTTGGAAGTATATTCTATTTGAGTACTGTCGTATTTATAATCGTTCCAAGCTATTTTTTCTCTTTCGTAGACACCATTTCTAAGTAAAAGGTCATGGTTTTTCATAAATTCATTCATGATGTTCTCTTGGGTAATAACGTCTTTTCTCAAATTAATCCAGCGGTACATTAACCTATCTCTAAATCCGTTTACACTAAAATCGTACCACATCCTAACGTATAATCCATTGTACAATAAGTCATTATATATATTTTCTCTTTCACCGTTATAGATAGTTCCCAGTGTGCCATCCAAATCCCATGGAACATAGAAATAGGGTTCTCCTTGATCGTATTTAGCTATGTATGCATTTTTTCCCATATTATCTGTAGCACGAAGAAGGTTTATAAATAGATAGTAATCAACGGCATTGTCCAGATCAAATTTTGACTGATATTGGGCATAAAAGTTCTTTTCTGATTCGTTCAGTGTAAAACGAACAAAATCATAGATATTACTCCAATCAACTATTTCATCAGGATATTCATATTGAAATCCACACCACATATTGCTATTGTTGTCATACATATCGAATTTGGTAAAGCTGGATGCACCCCATCCAACTCCCTTATAGAGCTCTCCACGTATGCTATCTTTGTACTTTTTCAATTGAAGTTGCTTTCTGTCCATTACCTCGCTTATACAATAGATGCCTTGATATGCACCATTAATAAATAGTTCGGCATAATTCATATCAATACCATTAACAGCATCTGGTACAGAATCTTTATAATAAGGTGTGTAAATTTTTTTCCATAACTGATTGTTTGTTTTATTCCTGACTCTTAATGGTTCGTTGGCCATCGCCTGTAAATTCCAATCATCATCGGATCGCATACCCAATAAACTGACATCTCGTGCGGTGTCACCTTTTTCATCTTTCCAAAACTCAATCTTATAGGATTTTTTGTCTAGTCTCTGTGTCCAGCCTCCCCGAATTTCTATTCCAATATTGGAGGTGGTTTCTGTTTGATCAGACTCCACCATCCTGAATTTTGCCTGAATTTTTGGCTCATTCGTAATTATTCCCTCTGTTGTAATGCTGATAATGGGCAATTCGGTGAAATAGAGTTTGAAGGTATCCAAAATAGCCGGGCTGGCAACTTGATAACAAATTCCGATTTTTATAGAATCGGTGGGGTGGATCAAATAAAAAGTGGAATCCAGTTTAATGTGAATGATGGTATCTGTAAGTGTTGAGTCAATCAGTACTGAATCAATGATTGTTGTATCCGCTAGGGTCGAATCAATCAGTGTCGTGTCAATCAGTATCGTGTCGGTCAGTGTCGTGTCGGTCACTATGGTGTCAATCACTATGGTATCACTCAGTGGCGAATGAATCAGGATTGAATCTTTCCAGTTTAAATGAACTTTGGATATATCTTTATTTGAGAGGATCAGTGATTTGCTATAATCGAAAAAGAAGTCACCGGAACCAACAAATAGGACATCATTCGTCAGTGTTGTAAAGCAGATATATATGAAAAAGAGGAAAGTAATTGTTTTTTTCACTTAGTCCATTTGTAATATTAGACCATAAAGATAGATATTTATTTTAAAAAGATACTCAGATCTAAATCGGGTTGAAACGATTTGGATCTGAGTATCTTATAGAGGTATGAGCAAATTTTATGCTCTAATCTTATCGAATAACACTGGCTTTTTGTCGGAGTATTGTTTTACTGTCCGCATTGACTTTAACAATGTATAAACCTGTTTTCAAATTTGTATTGGGCATGCTTACTAATCCGCCCGAAGTATATAATGTCTGTTTTGAAACAAGAATACCTGACAAGTTGTAAACCTCCACATCCAGTTCGTTTTTGCCAGGACAATTGAATAAGAATTCACCAGGTGTCACATACATATCTGCTTTGGCATCATTCGCTAAATCAGAAACGCCGGAATTTGTATTATCAACTGTTCCCATCTTAAAACCGGTGAGTGTTCTCTTGCTGAGATTTGGTCCTTGCCATTTCAAAATAAAGGATTCAGTCACCTGACCTTCAAAGTAATCAAAGGTGAAAGGGTGATAACCCGCACGAAGTATCAATTTTCCAGATGTTTCCGGATTACATTGATTAGCAACAATTTCAACTCCATCGATCAGAAATCTGCTTCCATCATCTGATGTCAGGTAGAAAGTGTATTCACCATCAGCAGGTACATTGATGTAACCCGTAAAATGAATACCAAAATTATCACTGATGCGATTTGGAACATTTAGACTAAGTGTGCTTAATATTCCTGTTTTTTTAGGTGTTAGCTTACTGAAATCAGGTACTGAGCTCCAGGAACCTTCATAATAGCTGTAATTTACACCCGAAAGAATATCTTTAAGCGCAACAGCCTTATGGATAAAGGAATAGTCTAAGGTGTGAGGTGCAGTAATGTTAGTGAAAGCGTAGCTGCTAGCTGCACCTTGGGAAACTCCATCTACCAGGCAATCATACACTTCAAAGTTTTTGCTTGGTAAAGAGATGATTGTCTGCGAACTGTTTAATGCATAATATTTTAAACCTAAGGAGCTGAGTCGACCACCTTTTGTTGTTGTTGACTTGATGCTTACATCGGATCTGTTAGTACTACCATAGTTTGCTGTCATTGTATCTTTAACTGTGCTGATATTTCTTATCGTGAGACCGGAATAGGCTGAATTCCACCAACGGGTATTCAAATAACTGATAGTCGAAGTACCTCCTGCCTTAAAATAGTCGTTTGCATCACCGATGTTTGAGCCGGTTTCGAGGTGATAAGCGTTGTCAGCCTGAACAACTGATACTTTATAGTGCAGTTCTTCTGTATGTTGTTGATTGGTGTTGCCAGAAATAATACTGTCTATATGCCATACAAGAATGCCCTCCCCTGGCATGTCCACATTTCTATTGGGTTTTTTTCTTGCTTCAATGATATACATTTCACCTTCACGCTCTGGGTTTCGATAAACGTAAGTATTCCAGTTATTTGCAATAATTTTTAGTGTTGTATCATTGGGAAAACTATTTAAAGGAATCAAATCATTCCAACCAGCCAAATAGCGGAAATAAGGATTGGGTGGCATAGGGTTAGCACTTGGACCGCCACTGTTATCTGAGTTTCCGGCAGCCATCAGGTCAAATTTACCACAACCACTGGAACCACCATTGTCCCCATTGGTATCATAAGAATCTGGCCAGCCAAAAAACATGTGACCTTGTTCGTGGCAAATACCGCCTTTACGCATGTTGGTGGTACCAAGTTCTGAAATTTGGTAGGAAGAGGTCTTTACACCATCAAAGGTACGGTAATGGCCGCTGGAATGACCCCACAATCCTTTTTGTCCAGAATTTCCTACAAATTGAAAACTGAGTGCTATGATATTTTTATTTGCATCCACTGAGAGTTTGGAATAATCAAAACCAGTGCTTTCAAGCCAGTCCAATGCTGCATCCAGTAGTTCAGATGTATGACCGGATCCACCATCTGTATCGTAATATGCAAAGGTTTTAGGTGCCTGAAAGTACGTTTTTGTAACGTTGGTGTGAACATCTATCCTGTTTTGGGAAACGGCTGCCCAATAATCATGAATGGATCCGTTGTTGGTGTATTTGTTATAACCAACCTGGTTAAAAAAACTGTCTACATCGGCCTGTAGGAAGGTAGGAGTTCTGTCCGCGAAATTTATCAATATGACCAGAGCCTCTACTTTTCCGATGTTTTTTCCGGAAATTTTATTCGGCGTGTCGGTTTTAAAGTTATCGGTACTTGGATTGATACTACTAACTCCCCAACAAGTGAGCAGGAAGAATGAAATAAGTGAGAAAAGAGTTTTTTTCATGTGCTGGATTAGAGATTTAAAAAAGGTATAAAATTTTGGTTTCTTCTGATATTTAGGGTTATTATGTTTGGGCAAATTTACAATAAAAATCTATTTACGCCATAACAAACTTTTTTGTTATAAATTTTTCCATCTGCTGTAATTCTGATTAAATAAAATCCTTCAGGTTTGATTTGAACAGGGGGGGAGGTCGTGTTTCTCATGGTTAAAATCCTTTAATGTGGTATTGCCTGTAAAGTTATCATTTTGTATAAATTTAGTTTACGTATGTTGAGAAACATTTTGTTTTTCAGGCACGTGAAACGTTTAACCTTTATCTTTGTACTAATAAATTATAAATAGACCAAAGAATAGTATAAAATGGGTAAAGTTTCCATCAAAAATATAGCACAAGAATTGGGCGTTTCAAATGCAACCGTTTCTTTGGTACTTAGTGGTAAAGTGAAAGAAGGACGTGTCAGTAAAGATATGATTGAAAAAATAATACTGACTGCTAAGACGATGCATTACGAACCAAACATTCTGGCCAGAGGATTAAGAATGGGCAAAACTCAAACGATGGGTCTTATCGTTGCAGACATTTCAAATCCATTTTTTGGACAACTTGCATTTCAGATTCAGGAATATGCCGAAAAATTTGGTTATACAGTTATCATTACGAATACGAATGAATCAGATGTTAAAATGGATAAAATGATCAGTATACTTAAAAGTCGTCAGGTTGACGGTATGATCATCGTCCCGACTGATCATGGAGAGAAAGCCATTGAAGAATTGGTAACAAGCCATTTTCCATTTGTTCTTGTGGATCGAAATTTTCCGCAGATACCAACAAATCACGTCGTTGTAAATAATTATGCAGCCTCAAGAGAAGCGACAAACTATTTAATAAATGACGGTTGTAAAAAAATAGCAATGCTTGTTTATAACAATAACCTTCATCATATGTCTGAACGAAAGAGGGGTTATGTCGAAGCACTTCAGGAAGCTGGATTGTATAATCCGGATTTGATAAAAGAGATTAACTATCTCAACATCAAGGAAGATATTATCCATTCAATCAATGATTTATTGAAAGGTGAGAAGAAGGTGGATGGTATATTTTTTGCAACCAATATGATTTCTATGATTGGTATCAACCAGATTCTTGAATTGAAACTTCAAATACCTGATGATATAAAAGTGATCTGCTTTGATAAAAACAGCGAATTTGATATTTCCAATTTCAAGATTACCTATATTAGCCAACCAATTCCTGAAATAGGCAAAAAGGCAGTGGATATTCTAATAAATGAGATTGAACACCATCCTAATAATCCAACGCAGATAGAATTGGTGGCCCTGATGTCGGTTATTCGATAACAGTTGGTTAATTCTTCCCGAACAAGTCAAATAAAGCACTTTTTAAATTTGGGAATTGAAAATCGTATCCGGCCATTCTGATTTTCTCGGATGAGATTCTACTACCTTTCAGAAGCATACCTGACATTTTTCCTAATATCATTTGCAGGACGAATGCAGGAATATTGGGAAACCAAAAAGGCTTCCTCAAAACCTGAGCAATTAACCTGGAAAATTCTTTGTTTGTCTGTTGATCAGGCGCAACCGCATTGTATGGACCAGTCATTTGTGAATCTTCAATGGCTTTGATGTAGATGTTGCATAGGTCATCAATGTGTATCCATGGCATATACTGTTTTCCATTGCCCAAAGCTGAACTAATACCTATTCTGGCAATAGTTGTCAATTTAGATAATGCTCCACCTTTTTTTGTCAGTACAACAGCTGTCCGGATGATGACTGTCCGGAGGCCTAGCTCTCGAAACTTATTCACAGATTGTTCCCATTTATTACAGGTATCCCCAAGGAAGTCACCTGAGGCTGGATCGGTTTCACAGTAAATGTGACGGGAGGTGATGGCACCATAATATCCTACAGCGGATGCAGAAATGAATGCTTTCAGGTTTTTATTTTGATCTTTTACTTTTCTGAAGATCAAATCTGCTGTTTTGACCCGACTATCAATAATTTGTTGCTTCCTTTTTGTTGTCCATCTTTTATCTCCAATATTTTCTCCAGCCAGGTGTACAATGTAGTCTGCAAATTCGATGGCTTCATTTTCGATGGTCATTTTCTCTAAATCCCAAGTGAAAACCTGAGTTTCTGACGAAACATTTTTTTTCCTGCTTAGGATGGCGACAATGTATCCTTTTTCTTGTAATTTCTTACACAGGTGTTTGCCAATTAACCCATTTCCTCCTGTCAATAATACTTTTGGCATACCAATACAGTTTAAATAGTACTATTTTCCAGGTCTCCACCGTTTCAAAAAAAGGGCCGGTTCCGGGAATACTCCTTTTTGTCGAATACGAACATCCTCTGCTGTATAAAATGTATTCTGATCAAATTCAGTAATAAAATGATCGATATCTTTCATTGCCTTACGTTCTACCACTGCTTCCACAATATAGACTTTTTTGATGGTCCCCATCCCTTCTAAAGTCGTCGCCCCAAAACCTTTTTCAGACAACATGGCTAAAAGTCTGGAAGGTTCCCGATTGGTATATATCCGACATACCAAAATACCGAATGCGATTCGGCTTTCAATGATGATGCCAACATAATTTCCCGCCGCATAACCTGCTGCGTAGCATAAATAGGATAGAATACCACTAGCTCTGGTAAAAACCTGTGAAATAACCATAATCCAAATGAACACTTCAAAAAAACCGAAAATAGGTGCTTTGTACTTTTCACCTTTTGATACAAAAATAATACGAAGTGTGCCTAATGTCACATCACAAATTCGGCCGAAAAAGATGATCACCGGCAACAGATAAGGATACTGATCTAAAAAGTCAAACATAATGCTGTTATTAATTAAATTCATTTATCTCTTTTGATGCCTTAAATGCAGATTCTATGTTTCTGTTAGAACTTGTTCAGGAAGCTCAAATTTATATCCTTTATCCTCTGCAATTTCGTCAAATGTAAGAGTTTTGTTCATTTTCATAAAACAAGGCCCATTCATTTTTAGAGCTGACTTTCTTTGATATAATTCATTTCAAGCTTATATTCCTGGAATACGTTCTTTATATCAAGGTCGTCTTAATTCTTGAACAGAACGCGATGAAATGTTTCTGATTTAGTAAATAACATACTGCTGTTTTGTATCTCTTTTCTTCTACCCAATAGGAGGAAGCCGATCCAAGACATATTGCATTGACCGATCTAATCGCTTTATAAGAAATGGATGGGCTCTCTAATAGATTTAAAGGTTATACTACGTCAGAGCATGATTCGTCTTTTTCCATTTTTATTCGTCTGAAATTGCCGTTAAAATCAGCATCCACGTCCATCGTGACCTTCATTCCTGTATGACCGGCAATAGATTCAAAGCTCCTGGTAATATCACTAAACAGAAAATTTGTTATCACATTTGCCATTCTACGTTTAGTAGAAATGATTCTGCCTTTACGTACAAATTTATCAAAAATTGCGATTTGTCCATTATGCTTTAAAACACGTTCTGACTCTTTAATACAAGCGATGGGATTGGGTATCACTGCCAGAATTAAGTGCAGAATGATACAATCAAACGTATTGTCTTCAAATTCGAGAACCTGTCCGTCCATGACAAGTGCCTGAACTTGACGGTTTAATACTTTATTCCGTTTTTTTAGATATTCAATCATGGAAGGCGTGATATCGGTAGCGAATATTTCGCAGTTTTGGGGCAAAAACTCCAAATCCAGACCTGTTCCAGCACCAATTATCAATACTTTATCACCTGCTTTTATGTTTAATGATTCAATTGATTTTCTTCTTGATTCATTGAAATAACCCGCAATAAGATCATATCCTGGAGAATATAATGTATATCGTATTATATTCCATCTATTGGTATTTATAGTCATAGTTATTGTGTGGTTTGCACCAAGCCTATGATCTAATAGGCTCGGTTATTATTTTTTATTGTTCTTTTTATAATATTTATATCCCCATCGGCCCAAAAGAACCACTATGATAACAACCCACAAATAGGCCAGCAACGTAACAAAATGTAGAAAGACCTGCCATCCATCTTTTATAGCCCCCCAGAAGTCTCCAAAAAATCTATTGGAATAACTTGTTTTTTCATAAAAAGAAACATTGACCGTACTGTAATCAACCTGATCAGACAAGTATTTCATACGACCTTCCCTTGACTCAATATCTGCTCGTATATCAGTTAACTGTTTTTGAATCTCCAGGACTTCAGTCAGATTTCTGGTTTGTTTTAATAAATCAATCAGCTTTTGTTCCGATTCCTTCTTGATTTTCAGACGTGCTTGTGTATCGATAAAATCCTCTGTAACATCATTAATCTGAGTGGATTTATTTTTTAATTCCTTGATGTCGGCCTTTTTCATGATGTAACTCATGAGGCTATCAAATTTCAACGCAGGTACACGGATTGTTATGTCATACCCGGTATTGGAGTTATTGTTGTAGTTGTTTTCTTCCGAAACATAGGCTCCAAACTTATCTAAAGAGCTTTTAATTAGCCGGTTTGTCTTTTCAATATCATCAGTTTCGAATCGTATGCTACCATTTTTTATTAATTTTCGATCAATGGCATTTACCTTTTCGATAGAATTATTTTTAACCGTATTGAATGTACTGGATTCCGAATTTTCGTATTTACTACCACAACCAAAAAATAGAATTGATAACAAAACAAATAAAAGTGTTTTTTTCATGTTGAAGTTTATGTTAATATAAATGTGTTTTTTGAAAGTAACTCTAGATTACTGGATTTATTTATTTAATTCATTCAGTAGTTTAAACATTGTATTGTTGTTTGCTTCGATAAAATTTGTCTGTGCCAGTATTTCACTTACAGATTGAATATATTTTCCAACGATCAATTCCTCTCCGGCATGTTTTATCATTCTTTGAATACTTTGTTCTGTAACTTCAAGATGAAATTGCAATCCCAGTACTTTATCATTATACAAAAAAGCCTGGGTATTGCAGCATGAAGAATAGGCTAAATGTTTTGAATGAGCGGGAATATTATAGGTGTCCCCATGCCAATGAAAAACGGTCATATGTTCGACAGTATTTTCACCGAACAGATGATTCGTCTTTGCTTGTTGTGTCAGGTTTATTTCAAACCAGCCAATTTCTTTCTCTGTATTTCTAAATACTTTTTCTCCCAAAGCATCTGCAATCAACTGGGAACCCAGACAAATTCCAATGACGGTTTTGTTTGAATCAATGGCCTTCTTTATGGCTTTTTTTTCTTCCAGTAACCAGGGATATTGAACCTCATCGTAAATACCCATCGTACCGCCCATGATTATCAACCAATCATAATCCTCCATTTCAGGAATCGAATAATTTTCATAGAACCGAGTGTAGGTTAAAAGATGGTTGTTCTCTTCAATCCATTGATTGATGCAACCTAAATTTTCAAATTCAACATGTTGAAAACAATGTATTTTTAGCTGTTTCATTCAATATCGGGGATTTTGCTAATTTGTGATTTTTATCTCATTCACTCCACCCTTAAGCGATAACTTTTTTCCATTCCAGATGAAAACTCCATTCAGATTTTCAGGTAGCGTCACCACACCTGATAGCTTATTCTGATCCTCTTTCTTCAAACTGACTTTTATTGTACCCAATGGATGAGGCATGGATCCTTCAACCCAATTCAACCGACCCAGATTTGGCTCTATTCTTACCGTTTTAAAACCAGGTTCACCAGGTTTAATGCCACAAATCAGTGATAGATAAAAATAGACCGGCGATGCACTCCACGCATGGCAGTCCGATCGGGTAGGATCGAGTACTTCCGCAAAGGTTGTGAGCCCATAACCGAGCATTTTTTTCCATGGATCCAGCATGTCTGGGTATTGATCAGCCAAACCCGCTTTTGTGATGGCTTCGGTTAGATAGAATCGAAAATAAAGCGTGCACTCAGCTATATTTTTATTTGTCAAGATGTTACTTGCTACACTTTTCTGTAATTTAAGTGGAATGGTATTCGTTAAAATAGCCAGTGCATTGGCATGTTGACTAAAAATAGTTTTTTCGGGTGTATCGGCAATCAGACCTTTTGACTGATCCCAGCAATTTTTATAAACCGCTGTTTTAATGCGTTCTGCTACGCTTAAATAACGTGATGCTTCTTCCTTCATCCCAAAAGCATTAAAAAGTTTGGCTGTCATTTGAAGGGTATAGACATATTGCAGACTTAAAATGGCCGAATTTCCACCATTTTGTAAGGGAGGTATGCCACAATTCCAGCCCTTAAAATCAGCCCAATCAACAAAATTCCAGTATTCCATTTTACCCAGCATACCGTTTGCATCTATCCTTGATTCAAACCAGTTTAGACCACTCATCATGCCTGGTATCATTGATCTGACAAATTCAGGTTCACCATTTATCATCCAGTAATCATAAACCATGGTGTTCCATACCAATGTAAAAGGTGGAATAACCTGAGGCTGGTTGGATGGATAACGGGATTGTGTCAGACCGCAAGGCAAACGGGAATCGTTTAATGTTGCAATGGCATTTCGGACCAATCTGGAATCGCCCGACATATAGGTTGAAGTGAAAGCCTGAATACGAGCATCTCCTATATATTGCAGCTGCTCATAATATGGACAATCCATAAATGTTTCAAAAGTGCACAACCGCTGTGTTCTCCAGCTGACATTCCATATATTTGTCATCACTGAGTCGTTGCATTTAAAGCTGGCTTTTTCAACAAAAGGGTAACCGGTATAAATGCTGTGAAAATCATTGATAATCAATGGTTCATCTTTGGTCTCTATTTCTAGTTCGACATATCTGAAAGTACGCCACCACAATGTTTTATACGTACGGTTATCACCACCATCAGCAATTAGGAGATCAGAATAGCCGTTTATTGTTTTATTTTCAATTTCATTTCTGTTCCCTTTTTCTTGTTTTGCATTGTACATTCCTTCGCTGTAAGTGATTTTTAGTGTACTATTTTTACCCTTAGAGAAGTTGATTACCGGATAGGCTGTGGTCAGAACTTTCTGGTCAATCAGAATTTTTGCTTTGGTATTTGAAGGGATGTTCAAAACACCACTCCCATTAAGAAAGGACTGCGACAGGCCGGGCAAATCAGAACGGCGAACACAGTCGAATCTTTGCATTTTTTCTTCCATAGCCGGAATAGTTCTTGGAAAAAGCGTGTGCCGCGCAAGAGCTCCCCAAACGCCTAGACTATTAAGAGGTTTACCCTTCTCCAATTCTTGAGCATTACTCCAGACCGAACTATCAAAATCAGCCTGCATCCAGTTCCATGGATGGTTTGCGCTATTAAAAACTTCTCCAGGACCAACAGATGATGAACCATTTTCTGTATAGGCCAAGTCTTTGGTGACCGACCAACTACTATTTGTATTAATTATTTCTTCATTTACCGTATTTCCCTGAATAATGAGCCCTGTTAAACTCGTGAATTGGGCATCCGGAAGGTATTTGGCAAAATTCCAGACCTCGGCGCAAATTACATTCTGGTCCTTCTTCAAATAAGGAGAAATATCGACACTTTCATAATACCACTTCTTTAAATCTCCCCTGGCAGGTCCATTACAAACCTGAGTGCCATTCACATACAACTTATATCTATTATCAGCCGAAATATGGATAATGAACTTTTTTGGTACTGTTTCTAATGAAAAATCTTTTCGAAACAGATAAACTCCAAACTCTTCACCAGTAATATTGGGGCAAGTGATCCAACTGGAGGTCCATTCGTTGTTCAATACGCCTGAACTAATCTCTGAAGTTAATTGAGCGAATGTTTCCTGACTTTTTGCATTAAAAAGAAACAAGAAAACAAGAAAATAATGTCTGAATTTCATACGAAATAGTTTATTTACAAAGGTGACTGAATTTTAATGTTTTTACCCAAAGTCTGGGATATGATACAGTAACAAGGATGCGTTCATTGATGATAAATCCATATGGAAGTCCATATTTTTTTTGAAGTTGAATATCACTAAGTTCCAATATATCAATGTTAAAAAGGGGCTTTTCAGAATTTACTGGTATAAATAGCAGTTTATTCATTTTCGTTAGTATTAACATACCAGCTATATTTTTTCCGTCAACTTTTGAAGAACACATGTCACTTAATATTTCTCCGTCAAGTAAAGTCAAATCAAAACTTTTTTTTGATTTTGCAATAGTGTAGTTCGATTTAAAAAGGTATCCAAGAAGTACAATTCCCAACCCAAAACCTACAAATAACATGGGAAGTGATATAGCATGCCCACTCCATAAGGGGCTTATAAACAGGATATAGGCCGAAAAAATTAGCCCATCAATGCCAAATCTATTTTTAAATGCCCATTTTGAAGGAATTGCATACATTCTGAACAAGGTGACTAATAATCCAATAATTAAAGCGCCAAGACTTAACGCAATAATTGATATAGAACTATAATCAAAATAGAAAAACCAGAGATGAATTAGTCCTAAAAAGGACAAAGCTATCAGAATCCATATTAAATAGTTATTTTTCATGAGTTTCGTTTTTAAATAGAGACTAAAGTGGGGCTTTCATTCTTATATTCTTCTGTCTAATTCTTTGATTATCCACATATTCTGGACAATTTCTATTAATTCAGTAGGCAATTCATTTAATTTTTCAGTCTGCCAATCTTTTTCCTTATTAATATCCTTATGTGCTAATTTTACCGCTTTAAGCGCATAAAAGGCTCCACCAAGTGAATGATCAGCCATATGAGCAGTTGCAACTGTTTGACCAATAGAACGAGCAATTGCCTTGTATAAAGGGTCTTCAACCTGTCTTGCTACAGCATGTGCACCCAATGAAGCTTTTATGGCTGAACCTGTTTGTTTAGTATCATTTTCCCAATTTTTAGCTACATCTAAAGCATCTATTAGTCTTTTATCTATGTCTTTGCCAATAAGAAACAATACATGCTCTGAGCATTCCCTGGCCCACTTCATTAGTTTACGATGATTCTCTCCTGTAAGTGGACCTCCTCGATGCTCAGCTATAAATGGATACCGTTTTGATTGTAATGCTTTCTTCTTTAGTATTCTATCTTGCATACTTAATATCCTGTTTTTCATTCTCCATATAAATTGCATTAACATCTTCATAGAATTTGGCCATAACAACACATGAATAGGGGACTAACCAAAAAAAACCAATTCCTAAAGTAAAAATACACAACAAAGCCAATCCTAACAATCTTAAACTCAATCGGAAATATTTCCATTTATAACCATACATCATTTTTTTACTTTTATCAATGGCATCTAAAGCACCAATGGAGTAGTCATCAGCAATAATATAAAAAGTTAAAGAGTAGGAGATTGCAGCGATTATTCCAGGAATTACAAGCAATAAAGTCCATAAAATTGTAAACAATATTATAGCCAAATTCGCACCTATTGCTTTCCAAATCAAATAAAAACCATAGAATAGCTGAGAAAATCTTGCATCTTGATTTCTTGATATAGCCAAAGTGAAAATCGATAATCCAAGAGCAAAAGGTCCACCAATAATCAATGGAATTAGTTCTAAGGAGAAGGAATAATAAATTTTGTAAGAGCAGGGAGATACTGACATAATTATTCCATAGACTAATAGTGTTATAATCGCCAAGCTCCATTTGCCACTTAGTGATTCTTGAGCATCTCTCATTAGTGTTGCATTCTCTGTACCCATCGTATTTTTTAAAATATTTTTTTAATAATTTGAGGCTTGATTTTTCCTATCTTGATCTTTTGTTCTAAATAATAATGCAAATTTAAAATAAAATGGTATATTTTTAAATATAGTTTAAAACTGTCAAATCAAGATATTAAAATTCCGCTAACGGGAAACCAAAAATTCAAGTATAATCTTTGGTAATACTTTATGAAATGCTTCTCTGTCAAAACCATCGGGATCCATTGATGGCAGAAATGTTGGGGATCTCATTTCCGATGGGAATGGACTAAGAAATGAAAAGTGACCGGCATTCTCAATCATTACGACCTCTATCATAGATCGATCCTGAACACCATTTTTTATTAATACCTCCGTTAAGTACCTGGGAGTAATCAAATCTCTTTCACCAATAAGTAAAAGAATCGGTATTTTGACATTCTGCAATGAATTTTCAGGAATGAAGTAAGCCGCCGCAGGAGCCATTAAAACCAAGGAGTGAATCCGATCATCGGTTTGAGTCAGAACTTTCTGTCCGTCCCTTGTCCAAGGAATACCTCCTGCTAAAGCTAATGCAGTATATCCACCAAAAGAATGACCAATAATTGAAATCCTGTCCTTTTTAATAGTGTCCTTAAAAAAGTTATCAGAAAGCATGTAATCAATCGTTAAGCTTACATGTCTTGGACGATATTGCAGATTTTTTATCGACTGACTCAGTTCATTGTTATTTCTATTGTTTCCGTAATGTTCTAACAGTGCAACAATGTATCCGTTTTTTGCTAAATAGGTGCTTATTGACCGATAAAGTAAATACGACCCCCCATCACCATGTGATATTATTACAAGTGGAAATACCTTATTGATTATCTTGGCATCGGTACAAACGTCCATTAAATAGGGACCAAAAAAGGTTGGTGAGGATGTTTCACTTGTCGGATACTGAACGAATACCGGAAATGAAACATCATTCAATACATCCGTAATCTCCAATAGTTTAGTCCCAATATATGTTTCAGTCATTTTTTAAATATGGATTTTAGACAGATACTTTTATCTCTCAAACTCTTTTACTCCTAAAGTCATAAATGTTATTCGCTGTTCCATTTTATTCTCATTTTTATTTTGTCCAAGACCAATTGTTGACATGATAAATAATCCAAGTAATAATTTGACCAAAAATAGCAATTCTTTTTATCTATGTGGGAATCATGTAACTTTTCCCCAAAGTTATATAACTAATTCTTTACGGTCGGTATTTAAATTTGTCTGTCAATCAAAATGGAAAACAGATGAAAACTAAAAATTTCCCTATCGTTTGCGTAGGAGGTTCTGCTGGCGGCCTCGACGCCTATATCCGGTTATTGGAAAATCTGCCGGACAATATGGGTGTTGCCATTGTCATCGTTAATCACCTGAGGAAGGTAGCTACCATGCTCCACAAGATTCTCCCCAAATACACCAAGATGCCCGTGGAGTTGATTACGGAAAAATTAGTTATCGAGCCTAACCACGTATTCATTATCCCCGAAAAACGTGATTTGCACATTCTGAAGGGAGAATTCATTCTCAAACCCATTTCAAAACCCAACGGATGGCCCGATGTCATTACGGTTTTTATGCGTTCACTGACTCAAAACTGGGAAGGCAAACTCATTGCTGTCATTGTGTCCGGCTATGATGGCGATGGAGCAGAAGCACTTAGTGGCATAAAAGAAGTGGGTGGCACTACCATTGCACAAAAACCCGACACTGCAATTCAACCTGATATGCCTGAAAGCGCTATAGAAAGCGGAAATATCGATTTTATACTTTCTCCTGAAAATATCGCGGCAGAAATTGTACGGATTGCAAAAGCAGAAAAAAATTGAATACCATCCCGGATGAAAGCACCTTTTACTAAAATAAAGACTTTTTTTAAGACTTTCGGACCGGGAGTAGTAACCGGAGCGGCTGATGATGACCCCTCCGGAATTGCAACTTACACTCAAACCGGCGCCAAATTTGGCTATGGTCAACTCTGGACGGTCATCCTAATGTTACCACTTATGACAGCCATTCAGGAAGCCTGTGCACGCATTGGCGCAGTAAACGGTCTGGGTTTAGCTGCCGTCATCAAAGCCAATTACAGCAAAAAAGTTCTTTATGCAGCTGTCTTACTAGTCGTTGTTGCCAATACCATCAATATTGGTGCGGACATTGGCGCCCTCGCCGCTGCTGCCCAGCTGCTCATTCGGGTCAATTTTGTTATTTTGACTTTAGGTTTTACGACTCTGATTTTAATTCTGGAAATTTTTACGACCTACCGGGTTTATTCCCGCATCTTAAAATGGCTGGCTCTGTCACTTTTGGCTTATCCCATAACCGTTTTTATGGTTCACCAACCCTGGTCCACGATTTTTGGAGCTACATTTGTGCCGCATGTAGAAATGAATTTCGCGTTTTTTTTCATTATTACTGGTATCTTAGGCACCACCATTTCTCCCTACATGTTTTTCTGGCAAACCTCGCAGGAAGTGGAAGAAGAAAAGGAGAAACATTTGATAAACCGTACTGGAAAACCGAAAATTGGCGCAAAATTCATCAAAAACCTGCGTATTGATAATTTCGTGGGCATGGTCTTCTCCGAAATCGCCACTTGGTCCATCATTGTGGTTGCCGCCACCGTTCTACATCAGAATGGCATCACCAATGTAGAATCAGCAGCCGATGCAGCCAAGGCTCTGGAACCACTTGTTCAGACGTTTCCAAATGCAGGTTTTTTATCTAAACTAATTTTTGCTATAGGTATCATTGGACTGGGCTTATTAGGCATTCCCGTACTATCCGGTTCAGCATCTTATGCCTTCTCTGAAGCTTTTTCCATGAAAACCGGGCTCAACCTTAAACTAAAGAAAGCGCATGGATTTTATGGTGTCATTACCATTGCAACACTCATTGGTTTAATGATCAATTTTATTGGCATAGATCCGATTAAGGCGTTGGTTTTTACCGCTGTTTTTAATGGAGTTGCGGCGGTACCTTTGATTTTTTTGATTGCCCGAATAGCCCGTAATAAAAAAATCATGGGTGAAAACCGCAGTGGATGGTTATCCAATATATTGGTATGGATTACGTTTTTGGTGATGTTGGCATCGGCGGTTGCGATGTTTTATACATTAGCGCGGGGGTAACGTTCGTGTCAAACTGGCTGTTGAGAAACAGGCTGAATAGGGTTGCAGGACTTGGTTCATAACATGCTGCCAACGGGTGAGTGCAGCGTTTTGTTGCACTATAGTTTAACCAGTTTAGAGGTGAAAGTTAATTTATCGGTTTGAATAATGACAAAATAAATATCAGGTGGAAGATTTTTAACTGAAAATTCGTTTGTAAAAAACTCTTCAATAAATTGTCCTTTTAAATTGTAAAGTTTGATATTTTTGATTTTTTGGTCAACGTTGTTTACATGAACCAGATCATTGGTTGGATTTGGATAAATAAGTAACGTGTTTTCCAGATGATTGTCTTCCGAAATACTTGTATTATTGGATTTTGCAATCAATTTCGGTATGAGATCCAATAAATCGCCCTGAACTAATTGCATATCCCATACATGATAATCTGACTCCTCATCAGGTATAGGTATTTGAGGGAAATTAGGAATTATTCTCAGGTCATTGGGAATAGTATTTTTTTCAATCATTAAATATTTGCTGCCAGGTACATGAGCAACAGATGCATCCTGAGCACTAAATATATCATCAAATCCAATATAATTCACATAATCTGCTCCAAGCGAAATGTAACGAGTTAACTTCTTTGGTTGATTTGAACTCACATAACCAAAATCAAAACTGGATTCCTGATGATATATGGTATCGTAGGTTTGATATATTACGCCTGAATCCGCATAAATTTTGTTGAAAAAAAAGGAGTTTTTCTGAAGTGGTAGTGCAACGGTTCCCTTTTTCCATGTTCGCCAGTTAATCAAGCATCCACATTCCAATGCGGAGTCAATAGGAGGATAGGTTTTAATATTTTGCAAAGAACCACCGGTTCTGCTGCCTTTTGCAGAATAATTTGCTTCCCCTCCGGCAATGGCAACGATCAATTTAGACCTAAGTTCGGGGTTATTATCAAATCTTTTTCTTAATAAAAACCGGATAAGAAATGCTCCTTGTGAATGCCCCATCAGGATGATTTTATTACCATTATTGTCATATTTAAGATAATGATCAAAGGCAGCTTCAATATCTCTGTAAGCAATTAACATATAATTGGCTTGATCAGACTCTGATAATAAGGTATCTAAATAAACGCCATAGTTAGCTTGTTTGTAATAAGGCACAAAAACTCTGCCGAATTGCGCATAAATACCCACCTGCTCACTATAGATAAATTTCGCAAAAGTCGTGTCAATATCAGTCATTGCTGTGTTGCCAGATTTCAGATTAAGGTCAATGGTAGGGTACACATAAAATATGTCTACTCCGGTATTTGTGGTAGGATGGATATAATTCAGAACCGTATCCGTTGAAAGATCTGCCCTTTGAACTGTTAGAGTTAAAGGCTGCTGGCGGGCTATATCAGTAGATTTCATTGGATGGCACATCCAATTCTGCGAAAGATTGTAGTCTATTGTTTGAGCAAACACATTTGCCGTTAATAGTACGGCTGCTAAAAGGGTAAAATGTTTTTTCATCTTTAAGGTTCTAACTAACGGTAAAAATACAAATTAATAATCAATATGTTATCAAACATAGATCATCAGATGATATTCCGATTTTAATTTCTGAATCTTTTTAATATCTTTGTCTTGCAGCATGTTTTAAAGGGTTGGTCCATTTGTTAAGATAATCAATTTCAATGACTTATTAGCTAAAATAGGCTGTTTTTTTTAATTCTTTTTTTTTTGAAAATCAGACTGTTTTACAAGTGTGAAACTTTAGTAATACCTAATTCCGGATGAAAAAACACTTTTTCCTTTGTGGTCTTTTGGCCTCGATCCTGATCTTCCTGTTTTCGCAATGTGAAAAAAAGAGTGATGATGCCTATCGTTATCAGTTTCATTTTTTAACGGAGAACTACAAACCGCTTAATTACGTCGAAAACACAACGGTTACAGGATTAGCACCCGATCTCTTGAAGGAAATTTGTAAACAGCTGAATATTCCGTTTGAAGTTCAAGTTTTACCCTGGGATGAAGCCTATAATTTAGCTCAGAAGACGGACAACGCGGTACTTTTTTCAACCATTTTGAGCTCCGACAGAAAAGACCTGTTTAAATGGGCAGGGCCTATCGCTTCCCTTGATTGGTTATTTTACGCTTCCTCTCAAAGTCAAATCACCCTGAATTCACTGGACGATGCTAAGAAAATAGGGAAGATTGGAGTCATCAAGGATTATGCCATCGAGCAATACCTGGTTCAGAAAGGATTTACCAATCTTGTTTTTTGCACCGATAATATTGACGCGTTTGATAAGCTTTTGAAAGGGGAAATCGACCTGTTTCCTTCCGATAAAATCACAGCAGAAGCAGCGCTGAAAACGCTGAACAAATCCATATATACTGTTACAGTCAAATCGATAATCAAAACCGATCTGGTTTATTTTGCTTTTAACAAACAGGTTCCGGATGATGTTGTGGCTGATATTCAGCAAGAAATTGACCGTCTTAAATCAAATGGGACCTTAAAGACTCTTTCTCAGAAATATCTGAACACTTCGGAAGTTCCAGAGGTTCTGCAAATCTACACAGAACAATATCCACCCATTTCTTTTCGTAATAGCCTCGGAGAGATTACCGGTTTCGGGTCAGATATCGTTAACGAAATAATGAAACGCAATCATATTTTTGTGGATATAAAACTTTCTTCCTGGAGCAATGGATACGAACTTGCCCTGAACAATCCCAATTTTTGCCTATTTACCATGGACCGTACCGCATTGCGTGAAAACCTGTTTCAGTGGGTAGGGCCTATCGGAACAAATACCACCTGGTTCTATACGAAAGCCGGTTCGGGCATTACCATTTCATCGATGGAAGAAGCGCGGAATTTACACACTGTCGGCACAGTAAGCTCGTGGTTCTCTGATCAATATCTTAGGGATCTTGGCTTTGAAAACCTGATTTCTGACAGCGATCCCAATGTTATGACTGAGAAACTTCTGCGCGGAGAAATTGATGCTTTCGTTTGTACAGATGTTACTTTTCCAACGATCCTGAAGGGACTAGGACACCAGTACGGTGAAGTTCTGCCTGCTTACTCGCTGATGTCTTCCGATTATTATATTGCTTTTTCCAAGAATACTCCAGTAACACGGATCGATCAATGGCAGGCAACCTTGGCTTCCATGAAACTTGATGGAACCTATGATGCCCTATTCTTGAAATGGATGCACTGAAAGATGATTTGACTCATTTCATAAGTTTGTTGAAATAGACCTTACCACCTGAAACAAGTTTTAGAATATACATTCCTTTTTTACACTCTGATAGGTCAAAATAGGCTTGAGTTGCTCCAACTGCTACCTTTCTCTGCAACCGCCCATCCATATCGAACAGAAAATATTCCTGAATAATCTCAGGACTAGAAACTGTGACACAATCTGTGAAAGGATTTTGATAAACCGTAACCTCTGTGTCCGTTAGCCGTTTCACCGAGGTTTTAATCATCCTGTTTATCTGAATATCTAATAGGTAGGAGCCAATGTCACCAGCTGCTGTTGGTGTTACCTTAAAATAGAGAAGAGTGTCGTCTGAGATTTTTATTTCGCCCGAAGATACATCATCAAAATAATCAGACCAGTTTATTCCATCTGTAGAATAACGGAAGGCTCCATCTACTGTATATTTCTTCCCGTCGTTTGAAACCATTTTATCATTAAGCATTGCATTAACAGAATAGTCATATCCCGGCTCCAAAGTCAGGACGTAAAAGTCCACATCGGTTGCATTATGGATATTTGAGAATGACGTAGTTACCCGGGCCTGATTCGACACATAGGTAACAGGCAGCGGGAAAGCAATTTCAACCGAATCATTTACTTCATAAATGTCCGGAGTTGGAAGAGGTTCCAATAAATCAATCTTGATGGGATTTAATCCTTTTGTGGATGACCCCGTCAGTTCGTAAGTGGAACCATCCCTGCGATACATTAATTTAAGCATATAAACCCCGGGAATCAAAGGAACATGAGCATTATAAAAATTCAGGCTATCTGCAAAATGGCTATTTGAAGCCAGGAAAAGATTGGTTTTTTCTTCGATAGTAGCCACAAAAGCACCCTCTTTCGTACATAATGAAAGCGATAGGGAACCATGAAAATCGGTTGAAGAATTATTCTCAATATTCAGCCATACCGAGAGAGTATCGTTGGCATAGGCAGGGGCTGAGGCCAGATGCATGGATGAATAAAGACCTATTTCATTGGTATTTACCACTTCAATCTCTGAATATGCCTTGCTGGTACTATCTCCATTGTGCAGTGACAATGGAATCCAAAATCTCCCTGTAGGACGATGTAGAATATAGGCCCTGTACTTGCCGGGAACCATTGAGGATAGTCCTTTGCTAGTAAAAGAGATTTCTTGTGAGTTTTGATTCCCGGAGCCAAGGTTTTCACCGGTTTTAATGTCAACTGTATCAACCAGAAGTAGTTTCTCATCAAATATTGCAGCACAATAATCTCCGTTAAAATTTAAAGATCCAACATTTACTATATTTGATGATATGGTAAAACCCTCTCCATAATCAATCGTCGGCTTATTGGTCACCACATTCCCCTTGAGCTCCAATAGGGATTCCAAAGCCGGATCCTTTGGCCGGATTCCAAATAAAGCTTGCTGATTCAAGTTAAAGGGATATTCCGTTACAGGATTCAGTGCATCTATTAAAAAATAACCATTATAATAGCCACTCCAACCCCAGTTCATGTGAAAGTAATTGTTTGCGTCGTAACCATCACAAACAAAAGCATGACCATAACCCGTTCCGGAACCGCCATAAAGAACTGGCCTGCCTGAATCAAATTCGTTCTTTAATAAACTCTGCCATGCGCTGTCCGAATAGTCTTTACGATACAATCCCCGAATTGAAGGAGAATACCCAAAATTTGTTGATAGAGCTGTCTCGGCATTCAAACGATCTGGGGAAGCATCGGAATATAATATCATAGAGCTACTGCCCCCCAATATGTCATAATCCATATTAACAGATATTCCGCAGTGATACATGAGCCTGGCTATTTCATAATTGGTACCTGTCAAGCTGTCGGGCATGGATGCCCAATCATAGTTTGTAGCTCCAAAGTCGGCAGAAAGGACGCCATACTTGTCATGTTTGTAAGCATGAACCCCAAAACCTCTTGATGGATATTCCCAATACTTCATAATCTGAGCCATGGCAGTGGCCACACAACCCACTGAGTTTCTCATCTGATAATCGGTATCATAAGGAACTAAATCATTATAGTAGGGAGATTGATCCCAAAGCGTCTTCACCAAGGGCAAAACAGCATTCCGGGTCGCTCTTAACGTGCCGGAATTGCCTTTCCAAAGGTTTTTTATATATTCGACAGGCTCAACCTGACTCACACGAAGAGAACGGATTTGCTGCTTGTATCCCTCCAGCCAGTAACGCAAATTCTCGGACAGTGTGCGGGTTATATCCAATCTTTCGGTTGTGGAATAACCCAGTACCGGAATGGCCGCATCATCACCCGAAACTATAATAAAACCTCCCGTCTGATTAATAGTAAAGACATATATTTCAGGCGATTCAGTTATTGAACTTCTTAACTTAACGTTCGTTTTGGGAGTCTTAGTAAAAAAATCTTCAACTAAATTCAGGTGTATCGCATCCGTACTTCTCAATGTTTTAGCATTATTATTTTGTAGAAATGCTGTAGCAACCACTTTGGCCTGCTCTACAGAAACCTCCCTCCCAAAAAGAGAAAACGTAATAAAAAGGACAACAAAACACAAAAGCGATTTTTTCATAAACTCTCCATCTATTACCAAAAAAAATCTTTAAAATAAATGCATATTCCTGGTAAAATGTTATTATTTAGATTGTTACAACAAAAACAAACAATCACCCAACAGACGCAAAACAAAAGTAATAAAACCATGGAATTTAAGTCATGGAAGACCAATTAAAATTTCACAGAGAAATTATTGGCAAACTATATGGGGTTGACTCTAGTTTCAAAATACATTTAGGCACCGGATAGCGGATATTTCAATGAAGATGAACGAATTGCATATCCCATACATGATAATCAGAATCTACTTCGACTCCGACAGAAAAGACCTGTTATGACTGAGAAACTTCTGCACGGAGAAATTGATGCTTTCGTTTGTACAGATGTTACTTTTCCAACGATCCTGAAGGGACTCGGACACCAGTACAGTGAAGTTCTGCCTGCTTACCCCCTGATGTCTTCCGATTATTATATTGCTTTTTCCAAGAATACTCCAGTAACACGGATCGATCAATGGCAGACAAACTTGAATTCCATGAAACTTGATGGAACCTATGATGCCCTTTTCCTGAAATGGATGCACTGAAATGAATTACTTCCCATTCAGTGAGTCCTATTTAGGGCTTGCTGAATTCGCGATGCCTTTCGAGACGAAGTTGGACCCGAATTACCCTACTTATCTACACTTTAACAATGTCTAAATATTTAGTAATATGATACTTTCGTTTGTCAAAATAATTGTGTATCCATGAAAAGATTTATTATATCATTGCTTTGTTTCGCCTTGCCTGTATTCCTTTTTGCCCAACAGAATTACGATTCGCTATTGCATGTGTTGGATGCGACGGTGGATAACGCCCAGATGTACACCAATCAAAAGGAGGAAAAACTGAATCTTATCAGACAAAAACTCACACCCAATCTATCGGATAGTCAAAAATACAACACTTACAAACAACTATACGATGAATATCGGTCATACAAATCCGACTCTGCATTGAATTATGCCGTTGCGAAACTCAAACTGGCTCAAAAGCTAAACGACCTTCGAAAACTCAACGAGGCACGTTTGGATATGGCTCAGATATTGGGAATTACGGGCATGTATAAAGAAGTGCTCGACATATTGCAAAGTATAGATAAAAATGCTGCTCCTGAGTTAAAGGTGCAGTATTTTGATATTTATAGGTCCGTGTTGGGCTATATGGAGGATTATGCTGTTGCACAGGAAAAAAGTAAGTATAACCATTTAATGCAAGCCTTTCGGGATTCGCTGTCGGTGTTGCGCAATCCTAAATCGAGCGGTTATTTTATAGATAAAACCTACGTACTCATTGACCAAAAACAAGACCAAATAGCCTTAAAAATTCTTTTGGCACATTTTAAAACCCTCCGCACCGAAATACGGGAAAAGCCTGAGTGCTTATACCATCGATCCTTTAACGGCCCGGCTTACTTTCCTGAATGAGAAACCCAGCGGTGGTGGCGATCCAAGTTATTGCAGTTTGGATGCAATTTGAAACCATTTCGGCACTTCCGAAAGAGTATAACGGAACAAGTACCTGTGCCGAAATACTCTTCATTCCATTGGTGAATATTTGTATGCTACTAATCTCGGTCACAACAGTGTAGCTGTATTTTCAATTGAGGATAAAAAAGGTCGGTTAAGTTTGATTCAGCACATTTCAACCCAGGGAAAAACACCGCGTAACTGCGAACTTGATCCAACCGGGCATTGGTTGCTGGTGACCAATCAGGACAGTAAAAATGCTGTTGTTTTTGCTATCGATCAGAAGACAGGAAAATTGACAAAAAAAGGAGATCCGGTTTATGTTTTGTCTCCTTTTTGTGAGCGGTTTCTTCAAAAAAAAGTAGCTTTGTGTTTGTTTACTTTAAAACGGGATATTGTTAAATAAGTTGCTTTTAGAAATGAAAAAAAATCCTGTGCTTGATGGTCCTGGTAGTCGGCTTTCTGTGTCATTCAGTACTGGCCATCGGAATAAACGAATTACGGTTGAATCGTTTGTTTTCGGATCACATGGTGTTGCAGCAAAGCGAAAAAGTTGCCTTTTGGGGCGAATGTACCCCGGGACAAAAGCTGACGGTTTCTGCCAGTTGGGGAGCTGAAGCCTCGACCAACGCTGATGCTTCAGGTCATTGGAAATTTAATCTGTCAACTCCGAAAGCGGGTGGCCCGTTTGTGATTCACATTGGCAGTGGTAACCAAAAGATTCAACGTATATTCAGTATATAGCTGATCAAAGCCTTTACAGTCAAGATAATTTAACCTTAAAAATGATAAACATGCAAAAAGGCCGATTTTTAGTTTTAGTAACGTTGCTTTTCTTTTTGATATCCCAGCAAACTTTATTTTCACAGGAGATTAAGGAAGATGTATTATATCAAATTGTTAGTCCTTCGGGATTGGTTATCGACAATTTCAATACCTCGGAAGATGCCAGCCATATTTATTTGGCCAAAGATAATCCAAAGAGTAAAGGTCAGTATTGGAGATTTACCACAGTCAGAGATCGCTACGCAATTTATTGCCCTTTCAACATAAAAGGGATGGATGTAGTCGAAGGTCAGGGAGATAAATTTCCCGTAAACCTATGGGGGTACAGTCGTGGAAACGGAAATCAACATTGGTTTTTGAAGCATTTGCCAGACGGTAGTTATTCCATTACACATGCCAATTCAGGAATGTTCTTAGCTACCAGCGATGGTGAAAAGAAAGGTTCTATGATCTATATTTCGACAAAGGATCTAGGTGGGTGGCGTTTGAAAGCTACTAAAATGAAATTGCCTCCGGAAGGTTTTGTCGGAAAAAATGATTGGGAAAACGAGCAGATTTTTGCCGTAAACAAGGAAGTAGGGCACAATACATCCATTCCATATCCCAATGTTTCGAGCTTAAAAGCGGATAAATATTTTGAATTCCCATGGGAAACACCGACTTCTGATTTCTATCAATCGCTTAATGGCAATTGGAAGTTTCATTGGGTAAAACAACCTTCGGAACGGCCTGTCGATTTTTATAAACCAAGTTATGATGTTTCATCGTGGAAAGAGATGCCAGTGCCTTCAAACTGGGAAATGTACGGATATGGGACTCCAATTTATACCAATATTACGTATCCATTTTTAAATAAACCATCGCTAATTCTTCCGCAGAAAGGGTATACCAACGAAAAAGAAACGGATCCCGTTGGCTCATATCGCCGTAACTTTAATATCCCGGAGAATTGGGGTGGAAAAGAAGTTTTTCTCCATTTCGACGGTGTTTACAGTGGAATTTCCGTTTGGGTGAATGGAAAAAAAGTTGGTTATAGCCAGGGCGCAAACAACGATGCTGAATTTAATATCTCTGCCTATGTGAAAAAAGGTGAAAATATGTTAGCTGCTGAAGTATATCGTTGGACAGATGGAAGTTATATTGAAGATCAGGACATGTTCCGTTTAAGTGGTATCCACCGGGACGTTTATTTAGTTGCAACTCCAAAAACGCAGGTTCGGAATTATCATTTACAATCAGAATTTAAAAATGATGATTATCAGTCGAGCGTTTTTAAAGTTGATGCATCGATAAGAAATCTGAGCGATAAGGAAACCTCCGGAAGTACTTTAGAAGTTACTCTGTTTGATCCTTCAGGTAAAATGGTGGCAAGTTTGACTCAAAAGCTCGATCGTCAGGGTAGAAATGAAGAAAAGGTTTATCCGATGCAGGCGAAAGTTGAAAACCCAATGTTGTGGTCGGCTGAGAAACCGAATTTGTATTCAGTCATTTTATCGTTGAAGAACGAAAAGGGAGAAGAAACTGAAGCCATGTCGTCGAAGTTTGGATTCCGCAACATCGAAATCAAAAATAAACGGATTTACATTAATAACGA
>Ga0209430_1000245_pt1 | contig 64075 bp, 58 predicted proteins | sample BarGraIncub1133A_FD_184504 | JGI IMG/M metagenome (GOLD analysis project Ga0209430, IMG submission 184504) | Arctic peat soil microbial communities from Barrow, Alaska - Barrow Graham LP Incubations 11-33A (SPAdes) (version 2) | ecosystem: Environmental > Terrestrial > Soil > Wetlands > Peat... | reverse complement strand
CACTAGTGTCTCGTTAAATTTTAAAAATGTTCTTTGAAATTTTTGATAATCAGTTATTTATAGGTCATTTTCTTGCGTGACGACTTCAGAAATATTTCATTTGGTGCAAATTCTACTGAAAATGTACCAAGGGAAATATGTATTTGCTCAGATCACTGAGTTTTTACCGCGTAGGGTATTCGACGGTATTGTCAAGAAATACAATGGAAACAAGCGTACTCGAACATTTACCTGTTGGAATCAGATGCTCTGCATGGTTTTCGGTCAGCTCACTAATCGGGATAGTCTGCGGGATCTGATTGTTGCACTCGATGCTCACAAAGCCAAATCGTATCATCTTGGACTTGGGCCCGGTGTAAACTTACCAACACTTGCCAGAGCTAACATTCGCAGAAACTACCGGATTTGTGAAGAGTTTGCATATCACCTCATTGACTATGCCCGCAGAGCTTGCGCTTGCAACGATTTTGAGATCAAAGTTGATGGTAACATATATGCTTTCGATTCAACAACAATTGACCTTTGTTTGAACCTTTTCTGGTGGGCCGAGTTCCGTAAAGCAAAGGGAGGTGTTAAAATGCACACACTCTTTGATGTTAAAACGCAGATCCCAAGTTTCGTTTACATTACTACGGCTTCCGTCAATGATGTAAATGCGATGGACTTTATTCCCTATGAAAGAGGTAGTTACTACATATTCGATCGAGGATATAATGACTTTGAACGGCTTTACAAAATCCAAAAGCTTGAAGCCTATTTTGTTCTTAGAGCAAGGGATAACCTCCAGTTCAACAGGATGTACTCCAATAAAGTTGATAAAGAAGCAGGTGTAAAATGTGACCAGATAGGGACGTTTACCAACCAAAAGTCATACGACAGATATCCTGAGAAGCTTCGCCGAATAAAGTACTACGATAGCGAAACGAATGTTGAGTTTGTTTTTCTTACCAACAACTTCGAACTATCGGCCTTTGAAATTGCAATTCTTTATAAAAATCGTTGGCAGGTGGAATTATTTTTCAAATGGATAAAGCAGCACTTGAAGGTTAAAAGTTTCTGGGGTCACACTCCCAATGCGGTCAAGACTCAGCTTTATTGTGCAATTATCACCTATTGCCTGGTAGCAATCGTAGGGAAAGAGCTGAAAGTTGATAGGTCAACCTACGAAATATTACAAATTCTAGGCATCTCTCTACTGGACAAAACGCCTGTAAAAGAGCTACTTACAAATGCTGATTACAAAAATGTCAATGAACCAAATTGTAAACAACTGTCACTCAGTCTCTTTTAACGAGACAGTAGTGGGATGCTGAAATAAATTCAGCATGACACATGACGCTGGATGTTCAAAGCTTAACACAACACCAGTACCGACTGTATAACTTATTTTAAATCGATCCGCTCCTCCCCGACATTCCAACCCTTGACCAGAATTTGCTGCCTTTCCCCCTTCAACTTGTCCTTATTAGCACTGACTTTTAAGGTTATTGACTCGCCGGGAGCCAGCGTAAAATAGTTGGCAGACCAATAGGCCGGCAATACTTCCTCCTCGTCATTCATCAATCGTGGATTGACAAAAAATGCCAGTTGTTTTGAACTGTTGGTGAACTTCAGTGTCCATCTGGTATCGGCTTTCAGCTGCTCTTTCCTTATGATGGTCATTTGGATTTTGGTCTGTGGCATAGAATTTAAGGCCGAAAAATTGTCGTCCGCTGCCAACCAGTAGGTATTATGAGATACAACTTTCCCGGCAGCATCCTTCAGATTCAGGACCACGAAATTTACCCCTTTATTCTCCTCCAACACTTTCGATACCGAGAAGGCCTCCTTAACATCAGATGCTGAAAGACTTACGCTGGCAGTCTGATGAAACAGCTGTTTCGAGTCCAGCCCGAAAACAGCTGCTTCGATGGTCAAACCCGAAACTGGTTGCCAGGTTCTGTTGATCACCGTCACCACATGATCCAGCGGATTTAATTGAATATGAATAGGTTCACAAGCGCTTTGCATAAAATAATAACCTGCATTTGGTTCCAGGTACCAGTCATAGACCTGCCAGACCACACTCGGGAAGGCTGCATTCAGTTTCCATAGCATGATGCCGCCGATGTCGTTCAACCGGTGACCAGCTGCTTCAAAAGTACCCTGATAGCCGGTGGCATTCATGAGCTGCATTTTATCAGAAAACTCCTCCATCGAAGCTGGTGGTCCATATCTTTTGACCATCGACTCGTAATATTTGTTGTATTTTCCGTTTCCGGTGGCAGCATCGTGGTAACCCCAGGTGTTATTCAGCGGAAAGGGGAGTTTCTTGTCCCAGACCAGATTCGGAATTATTTTGATCAGCGAGTGGTAGGTTGGCTGCGATGGCAGTCCGGTCTCGTCTTTAAAGACCCAATCTTTGGCTTTGTCGGCGAGGTTATAATAGACTTTGGAGTCCTGCCAGGTATATGGTCCGCTGCTGTAAACGCCTGATGGCAGGTTATCCGGCCATGATCCGCTGAAACCGGCAGGCAGTTTGGCATAACCGGAAGAACTCGGGATGAATGGCCTGGTGCCATCCAGATCAATCACGCTTTGCCTCATTCGTTCATAGACATCTTTCCTGATATGGCCCTCGTTACCGCCTGTCCAGAGTAACAAACTTGCGTGATTGCGGATCCGATAGATGGTGTTGATCGCATTCTTGACGAAAACTTCAGGTTCCAGCGGCCAGTCAGTGGATCCCTTGAATTCACCATGCGTATCTCCGGTAACCCAGAAATCAGACCACACCAGTAATCCGTACCGATCAGCCAAATCGAAGAAAATATCAGGTGGCGTAACACCTCCACCCCAGATTCTGACCAGGTTGATATTCGAATTCCGGCAAAGATGAAGCTCTGCGTCGTAGCGGGTGGAATCGCGGTTCAACATCATATCCGGCACCCAGGCACCTCCTGTAAGTTGGATCCTCTGGCCGTTGACGTAGAAATCTCTTCGCAGAAATTTGTTGGGTACCTCAACAGCTTTTGAGCTGACTGTCCGGATACCAAAAACAAAGGAGGTATCATCCAGAACTTCTCCTTTGGCCTGAAATTGAAGCTGTATGCGATAAAGATTGGGGGTACCATAGCCGTTTGGCCACCATAGGCGAGGCTGCCTGACGGTCATTTGCGGCGTGTTTTCAGCATTAAAGGCTACTTTTACCTGTGATTCGGCTGATAGATTCACCTGCCTGGAAAACACAAATGGCGTACCCGGAAAATTCTCAGGAGAGATCGTCACCTTCAATGATCCGGTTGAATTGGTCTGGCTATGATTGGATAAAGTCAGATCCAGGGAAAGTTTCGCCAATGAAGTATCCGGCAAATTGGGCAAATCAGTTACCAGGTGGGGCTGAACGATGGTGACATTGCCGGATGTCCGCAGGATCACCGGCTGCCAGATTCCGATATTCCGGTCGCGGACGGGCGGCATCCAGTCCCATCCAACCGAACAGACCATCGTGACATTCTTACCGATATCTCCGGTAGGGCCTCCGTTTTCGAAGAAATCGTCCATCGCCCTGAGCTGCTCTTTTGCAGGCAATCCGGGATAATCCAGTGGATAGATTTTGACGGCCAGCACATTTTCCTCTCCTGCCACTACCAGTTTGCTGACATCGAAGCTATATTCCGAGAACATTCCGACCATTTGGGTGGAATCTGCTACCTGTAAACCGTTCACCCACAGTGCGGCTCTGTAGTTTATCCCTTTGAAAATCAACTGGAAATGACGGCCTTTGTCGGAGGCAGGAACTTTAAAAGTCGTTCTGTACCAGTATGGTTTCTTCCATGGATTAGGAACATTGGGGATATGACTGAACTGCTCCAGGTTGTAAGTTTTGTTGAATTCGTCAGATGCATCGGGAATCAACATGTTGTTCATTCCGGAGTAGGGATCCGGGTAAACCCTGTTGGCAACCAATCCTGTCAGAATCGTAGACGGCACCTTCACGGGAAACCAGTAAACATTTGAATGATAGGCTGATGTAGATATTTGTTCGCCGGTTTCCTGGATTAATTCGGTTGACTGAAGCTGAAATCTGGTTAATTTTTCCTGCTTGATCATTGTGCCCTGCGCAAAAAAATTTTGTGACAGCGCTAAGAGTAATACAATAAAGAAAGATGTAATTTTCATCGTTGATTGGATTTATTTTTGTGTGTGGTTTGATTACCTGCTACGTTCCTCAAACTTTCTGATGTTTTTTATGATTATACGCTCAACTATTTGTGGGACAATATGTTGCAGAAGATAATTGAGCTTTCCGACGAAAGTCAGAACACTTATAAATTTCCTTTTAGTGATATTCTTCAATACTGCGACAGCTACGGATTCTTTTGACTGAACTCCGCTTCCGCTTCTAGGTTCCAGCAATTTCCTGGAGCCATCAGACCCCAGGGTCTCTTTACCTGCATCGTTGACGGTGATTCCAACGAATACCAGCCCTACGTGGATTCCGTGATCTGCCTCTTCTATCCGGATGGACTCTGCCAATGCCCGAAGCGCCATTTTGGATGAGCTATAAGCTGAGATAAAAGGGAGTCCGCGGATGCCCGCCAGGCTCGAGATAAAGACCAGACTACCCTTGGAAAGCCGCAGCTGATCCAGCGCCGGGATGGTTGGACATACCGCGCTCATGTAATTACTTTCGAAAGTTGCCCTGAAGACATCCGGGTTCATTTCGCAAACATTGCCCCTCATCGACACGCCTACATTGTTGATCAGGAAATCAATCCGGCCGAAAGCCTTAACCGCCTCACTTATCAGAAGCCTTCCACCTTCATTGGTGGAGACATCACAGCAAACGCTGATGACGCCCGTTTGATAGCTTTTAATCTCACTTTCTGTATTGTTCAGTCTGTCGAAATCCCTGCCATTTAAGACAATGAAGGCACCTCTTTTTGCGAGCTCGAGGGCAATGGCTTTACCAATTCCACGGCTCGAACCCGTAATTACGGCAACTTTTCCGTTGAATTTTTGAGCACTCATTTGGGAGCTCTTTTATAATGGATTTCGGGATGAAACTTCAGGGCAGTGAAACTATTTGTCCAGGCCATGGCTACATGCGCGACAAAGGCGATCCAGATGGTTCCGGAAGCCAATGTCAGGAGGCAGAATACCGTTCCGAGCGGAAGTGCACCGATGGTCTCCTCAAGCCCTTTCGGGATATGCGTCGCTGAATAAAGTGCAATATTGATGGCTATGGCATTCCATACACCTAAATGTTCTGCCAGTGGAAAAAGGAGTATCCCCCGGAAAAGAAATTCGTAACCAAAAAGATACAAAGCCCAACCTAATGCGTTCAGAATAAATATTTTATTATCCCAAACTCTGGCACGGATCATTGGATAAGTAACCAGATTTTTAGGCTTTTGAGCACTGATAAATGCCAAAGGAATTACCAATAATGAGAGAACGAACGACCAGAAGATCGTAAATTGTATGGTTTCAGGTTTATAGGTAAGTCCATAATCTGCCAAGGAGTATTCAGGCAGATAAATCAAACAGATGATCCCCGGCAGGATACACATCGACAGGAAACCGATTACCCTTCCGAAAGTAATATGCCATAAGGATGCCTGATCGGTATCGTACTTGTTATAAAACCAGGTTTTGATCTTCGGCGATTTACTGGTGAACCAGAATATCACGAAAAAAACGATGGTGAGAAGGATGGGAAGAAATGTAACGAGCTCATCCTCGTGCCACGAAAAATCTGTCAAAACCATGTGTGTGTTCATCCTAAATCATTTTATGTATTTATTTTCTACAAACCAATCGTAACATTCCCGGATGGCAATATCTATGTTGGTCTGTGGCATATAAAGCTCTGCAACGCATTTTTCGTCCGAAATATATTGCTTATCGCAGGATATCCGTGCCATCGGATAAGTCAGCAGCGGTTCTTTTTTCAGGACAGCCCCGGACAAGCTTCCCAATAGGCCTACCGTCTTGACCAGCCAGTCCGCGATTAAGATCTTCGGTGCTGGTTTTGAGACGATCCCGGCTACTTTGGCAAAGAATTCCTGGTAAGTCAGGTTTTCATTTCCGGCGATATAATACGAGCCTATCTCCCCCATTTTCAAACTGTTGACGATCGCGGTTGCAACATCTCTGACATGGATAAAATTTCGTCCTCCCCTGGTATAGAATTTCAGTTTCCCCTTTGCCAGTGCGAGAATCATCTTTCCGGAACCGGGTAACGAATCGTAAGGTCCGATCATAAAAGTCGGCAGGACAGCCAAAGCAGGCAAGCCCCGATTTCTGGCGGCATCCAGGACAAAATTTAACGCCTCATATTTTGAATCGATGTAATCCAGTCCGTATTTGGCCCCCGGAAATTTATATCTGGAGTCGGGTGCTCCCGGAGCATTCACAGAACTACCGGATCCTATGTAAATCATTCGGCCAACCTTGTGCCGGAGGACTGCCTCCACCACGTTGCGGGTGCCTTCCATGTTAATCTTTCTGACCATCTCCGACCTGGATGGCCATACTGCGGTGGAAGCCGCAGCGTGAACAACTGCCTCCTGATTTTGAAAAGCTTCGTCCAATGATTCCGAAATCAGGATATTGCCAGCATATTTCGTGATTTTCAATCCGTCGAGCGTCCATGACTTTGAAGCGGGATGGATCAGCACGCTCACCTCATGCACTGCTTCGAGAAGCAATCTTACCAGATTATTTCCAAGCATGCCATCGGCGCCGGTGATTAAAATTCTCATAAGTAGAAGATACTTGTTAAGGAATCATTGATTAAAGCAGGAACTCTATTCCCCCTATTGTCATTGACTAAATTTCCACGAAGTCAAAGTCTTTTTTTGAAAGCTTAACTTTTTGTTTGTTTAATGTCTCAAGCGTAGATCGGACATGTCGGGCAACATCTTCCTTAACAAATGGAGAAATCAATGAGTCAAGTTTAATTTTTAATAGCCTGTGAATTACTACTATATCATCTTTTGAAAATGGACGTACACCATTTATCAATTCAGACATATAATTATCCCGATGTCCTAAAATTTTAGCCAAATCAGATTGAATTAATCCATAGGCCTTTAATTTTGATTTTATTATTTCTCTACGTTCCGAAATAAATTTATTTTCGGCTGAAACAAACCGCTCAGCCTTGAAATTGATATCAGTTTGTTCATCAGTAATCAAATCAATATTTGACCAGTGCTTTTTTTCGTAGTCACGTACCAAAAAACGAAGATGTTCCCTGATTGGGCTTAAAGATTCGTCTTCTTTTTGCATCCACCTCAATTTAAGTTGCAAGGCATTCGCCTTTTCAAATTCCAATTCGTTTGAAAGTTCAACTATCTGCAAAACATTATCAATATCAAACTTATCCATTGTTCAATTATTTTATTAATCCTTGTTTTCTTAACCAATTTTCAATCGTTTTTTTGTTCCCTTTAAAAGTCAGATCATAATCGTCATGAGAACCTGTCCAAATAATCGTAGCTTCATTGTCCTCAAAAACAATTAAAATCATTGTCCTGTGAATGTTTATATTAAAGAAATAGAATCCTTCACTATGAACACAATCAGCATCAGGTCTTTCCGCAACAATTTCATTTTTTGTTCTCCAATTGGCTTTCTCTAAGTCAACAATCAAAGAATCAATGGCTTTAATTAACCTGGAATTACCTTTGTTCTTAATTTTATGTCTAAGTAATCTGTCTTTGCGCAGTATATCCAAAACTTTATATTTTATTGACTTCGATGCAAATATAGAATAATTGTTCCACAATATATGGAATATTATCGCTTTAATTTTTTTCTGTAAATACCGGTTGAAAACAGCACAGTATTTCGTTTGAAAACTGCACAGCTAATCAAAGAGTTTTAACTTGCCTTGTACACGAACAAGAGTCCCATCACTATATAGTCATAAGTGAAACTTTCCAAATTGGGAAGTAAAATGTCGCCAAATTAGGAAGTATAATGTCGCCAAACCAGGAAGTCGAAATTGGAATGCAAGGAACTTTTTCTATATTTGTATAGAATTAGTACCACATAGATTATGAGTGAAAAGTCTTATTTATTACGCTTGTGCGATCAAGAATTACAAATAGCTTTACAATCTTCGGGAGCAGTTTTGATTGAGGTAATAACCGGAGGTCAATATGCTTATCGTCGTAATGATGGCGTTTTGGTAGTTCCTATCGGATGCCTGAAGAATTAGAAAGGTTACCGTATAAATGTTTCAAGTTTCAGCGGTATTAGGTGTTTTTTTACTCAGGTGTGTCCAGACGAAGTCTAAACTTCTACATATAAGCTTACTTTTTCGTGATCCTTAAATTTTTAAAATAATTGCAGTAGTCTGTATTCCCTCAAAATACTTCAACTATTGGAGCACCTGCCAGCAGTGAACTGATCTGGGAAAGGAACTGTTTTAAATGCTCCGATTTATTGTGGTAATCTAGTGCAGCCTGATCTTTATATTCTTCATAAAATATAAATTGGGCTTCCTGGCCAAAACTATTCTTGTACAAACAATAGGAGATACATCCAGCTTCTTTGCGAGTTTCTTCCACTATTTTCTGAGCAAATTGTACAAAGTTATCAACTACTTCTTTTTTGATTGCAAGCCGGGCAATTACAGTTTTTTTCATTGGTTCTGATTTTTTCTCTGAGGAATGTTGTTGAGCGTACGAAAGGCTTGTTATGCTTATAATAGCTAACAATAGAACTAATCTTTTCATGTCTGTTATTTTTAATATTATTACTTCTTGTCAAAATCTTCTGGCCCCTTTTATCGAGACAAAGATGAAGGAGATGTTTCTGGTGTTCTTCCCCACTCCACATTGGGTCTTGGCCCCATTTGCAAAACCAGAGTCCCGCCTTTTGAAAGATCAGAATGATTAAACCATGGAGAGTTAAGAGGTTCTCCGTTCAGGTGTGCAGATTGAATATATTTGTTCTTTGATGACACATCCCTGGCTTCAATATTAAATGTCTTACCGTTGCCAACGTCAATGGCAACCTTCTCAAAGATCGGACTGCCGATATCATATACAGCCCGTCCCGGACAAACAGGGTAGAAACCCATTGCGCTGAACACATACCAAGAGGATAACTCACCTTCATCTTCGTCTCCGCATATTCCCAATGGTCCGTCATTATACCATATTTTCATGATATCACGTACCCTGCGCTGGGTCTTCCATGGTTCACCGGCGTAATTGTAAAGGTATGAAATATGGAAGCCAGGCTGATTTCCATGATTATACTGACCTATCAAACCAGTACCGTCAGGGAACTGTTTCAAAAAATCAACCTTTGAACCACGTCTTCCGAACTGCTCCTGAAAGAGAGCATCCAGTTTGGCGATAAACTTATCCCTTCCGCCCATGAGGTCAATAAGGCCGGCTACATCATGCTGAACGTGGAAGGTGTATGTCCATGCATTCGTTTCGGTATAGTAATCTCGTCCGCCCTGGCCTCCGCTCCAGATAGGATCCAGCTTCTCTTCGTTAAATACCCATTTACCATCTGCTGTCTTGGGTGCCATGAAGCCAATCCGAGTATCAAAGAGATTTTTAAAGTTGTACGAACGTTTCATGAAAAAATCATAATCTGCCTGCTTGTTTAAGGATTTCGCCATCTGAGCCAGACACCAATCATCATAAGAATGCTCCAGAGTAACTGACACCGCTTGCCTTTTCTCAAAATTGTCAACCTGGGGCACCCATTCCTTCTGTCCTAATGCCAGTGCGGGGAAAAATCCCTTCTCAAAGTAAACAGTGTCCAGTTCTGTGGCCGGACCATTACGCCAGGGTATCATGGTTGCTTTCATCGCATTCTTTTTCATACCCTCATAGACCTTTCCAACATCGAAATCCCGAAATCCTTTCATATAGGCCTCAGTTATTGTTGCTGTTTCATGCCGTCCGATCATAACACGCCGGTCTAAAGCCGCATCACCAAGCCACCCGCGTTGTTCGTACATACGTAAATAAGATCTTACGATATCATTTTGCCTTTCAGGCTCCAATATGAGGCCCAGAGGAAACAGAGATCTGAATGATCCCCAGCTTTCTCCAAGCTGATAAAAATCATGTCCGTCCGTCAAATGAACCTTGTTATCAAAGCTGCTATAATATTTCCCATATTCTGTTATGTTCGTTGTTTTCCTTCCCAACACACGATACAATCCGGTATAAAATATGGCTCGCTGGCTCTCGGTTCCTCCCTCAATCCGGATCTTACTTAATGCCTTGTTCCATATTTCCCTGCCACTATTCTTTACCCGATCAAAATCCCAATCCGAAATCTCATTTTCTAAATTCTGCCGGGCCTGATCTATACTTATAAATGAGAAACCAACCTTTACCTGCACCTGCTCACCTTTTGAAGTCGACCAGGTAGTAAATATTCCAATATTGTTTCCGGTTTTCTCTTTTTCACCAGGTACAACTTCTTTACCTGTCCAACTTCCATAAGATTTGAATGGTTTACTGAACTCGGAATGAAAATAGAGTTTTCTTTCTGAGTTACGATCTCCGGAATATGTCTGATAACCTTCTATGATACTGTTATTCACAATCTTCATTTCAGCGTTTTGGAGTAACCTTAGCAATATATTTGAATTCACTTCTTCAGGAAAAGTGAATCGGTAGTATGCAGAATGTTCAGTTACCGTATATTCAACATCTATATCATAGTCCTCCAATAGGACAGTATAACAATAAGGTGTTGCTTTCTCCAGATCGTGATCGAACCCTGAAGCATTCTCTCCCTCATTAACCTTAATATTACCGGTTACAGGCATCAGAGAGAAAATTCCAAGTCCTCCGGAAAAATCATTTGATAATGATGTTACTGAGAATGAATATATCTTGTCGGCGAGGTATACATCTCTAATTCCCGGAGTTGTGTGCGGAAACAACCTGATCATTCCCCGGGGCAATTGGACATCCGGAATAGTTGCCTTAAGAAGGTGCCCGATTGTCCCAATATTCGGATTTACATAATCCACAGGATCCTGGCCATAAACTACACCAGTAAGGTTACTTAATAAAAGTTCGCCAATAATTATTAAAAGTGCTATCCGATTAAAATTAGTTTTCATCATAATATAATTCGGATTTCCTCCAGTATTGAAATTGCATTCAAATATTTTAGTGGTTCTATCATATGTTTGGTTCAGTTCAAACAAAGATCATCAAAATTCTGTTCAGTTTTAAGGCGCGAAGCAAAATTCACAAGACAAGGATTTGTGTGTTATAGTCAGGTAAATATAGTAAAATAGTATCAGATTTCGGCAAGTAAAATATGAAAAGGGGGCAGAGCTTAGAGGGGAAGGAATGTCAGGGCGATTTTGACACCTATGAATATCAGAATGATGCCCAGGAAACTATTGATAATGTACTCGTATTTGAAAAAGGCCTTTTGAACTTTCTTCTGCGTAAAAAAAGTGGAAACGATGCTAAACCATATTAAGGCGGTTAATAGGATAATGACCGAAATGATCAGGATAACATAAAGCGGTGTATCCTTTCCTATGACGAAAGTAAAAATGCTGAGCATAAAAAGAGTTACCTTGGGATTTAAAATATTGGTCAGAAAACCAATCTTGAAAGCCTGAAAAGGCTCAAGATCCGTCCCGGTGACCATTTCTTTCAGATTCAGTCTGGAGCTTTTTGACAGGATAGAACCTGTTCCCAAGTAGATCAAATAACCGGCGCCAAGAATCTTGATGATGGAAAACAAAACGACAGACTTCGAGATTATCAGGCCTATACCAGCAAGACAATAAAAGAGATGAATCAATAGTCCTGTACTGATTCCCAGACTGGTATAGACACCCGCCCTTCGCGAATAGCAGAGTGAATTCCGTACCACCATAACAAAATCAGGTCCCGGACTCATGACTGCCAACAGGTTCAGCAGGGTGACCGTTCCAATTAGTGAGAGATATTCCATGCCGCAAAAATAGGATAGAATTGATAAAGAGAAGGTTCCTTTAATGATTAATTTATTTGTACTTTTGGATATAAAATCATCATATTCTAAAACCTACTGATATGAAAAGGCGAATATTCCTCAGAAATACAGGTATTGGCAGTCTGGCTTTGACACTCCCCTCCCTTAAAAGTCCGGGCGAAAAATTATCTGATAAGCCTGTTCCCCGTCGAAAACTTGGCCGGATGGATGATCACTTGTCCATTCTTGGATTTGGCGGGATCATGCTGAATAAGAACCCTCAGGAATTTGCCAACGAAAATATCGCAAAGGCTTTTGACCACGGAATCAACTATTACGACGTCGCTCCATCGTACGGGGATGCCCAGGACCGGATGGGCCCTGCCGTAAAACCCTACCGGGATAAATGTTTCCTGGCATGTAAAACCACTAAACGGGATAAAGCCGGGGCCGAAGGCGAACTCAATAATTCTCTGGAAAAACTGATAACTGATCATTTTGATCTCTATCAGCTGCATGCCCTTACTACGGTGAATGAGGTCAATAGGGTATTCGCCAAAGACGGAGCGATGGAGGCAGTCCTCCAGGCCAAACGTGACGGGAAGATTCGTCACATCGGTTTTTCCGCACATTCTGTTGAGGCCGCCCTGCACGCGATGGAATTATTCGACTTCGATACTGTTCTGTTCCCGCTGAACTTTGTCTGCTGGAACACAGGCAATTTCGGTCCACAGGTTTTCGAAAAGGCCAAACAGCGGAACATGGGCATTCTGGCATTAAAATCCATGGCCCTGACGAAATTAAAAAATGGAGAAGAGAACGTATACCCCAATTGCTGGTATCGTCCGGTCATGGACGATGCGATTCTAAATATGGCCTTCAGATATACACTTTCACTTGATATTACAGCTGCTGTTTCCCCCGGAGCAGCCGAACTGTTCTGGAAAGGAGTTGAAATCGCAAAAAATTTCACCCCACTAAAAAATGTGGAAAGGGAGAAATTACTTGCCCTGGCGAAAGATACTGAACCGGTTTTCAAAGTATAACCAGGAGAGTATAATATATTTGGGGATTGGCATTGTCCCAGCAGCCACCCGCATTGGCCATAAATATCGCCTGAATAGAAGCCCCTGTAACAACACGTCCAATTCCCTGAGGGATCAGGGTTTACTAACAATGTATTTATCTCACATTCATTTATTTATACCGTAGACAATTCTGAAATGGTAACCATAAACGGCATACTGTATAGCTTCCTTGAATAGATTTGGCTTTTTGAAAAGTGTCCAGACAAAGAGTTTCCAGAATTCTCCTCTTCCCTTGCTCCTGATTCCAATAATATAGACAGATTTAAAGAAGCTTTTAATAAGGGAGAACCTGTTCCTCGTCTTCACCGTATCAATTGGCTGATAAGTCATTAAAAACTGCCGGACTCTCTTGTAATAAGGTTTAATCGAATAAATTCCATGGATGATTTTTCGATACCCTTCCAGTAAATCCTGAGCATTCATCTTAGGAATAAAATTCATAGATGCATCTGTGTTGTTTCCGGTCGACTCTTTCATCAGTCTGTTTTCACCTGCCAGGCGTTTGTAGAGAACAGTGTTTTTGGGTGCGTGCAGAATGCCGACCATGGCTGAAACAATTCCGCTTTCCTGAATAAAATCAATTTGACGTTGAAAAATAGATGAAATATCACTGTCAAAACCAACGATAAAGCCACCTGAAACAGACATTCCGGCCTTTTGAATCTTTCTGACACAGTGCAAAAGATCCCGGTTTTGATTTTGTCCTTTGTGACATTCACCCAGCGAAACCAGGTCGGGGGTTTCGATTCCGATAAATGCCGATTTAAAGCCAGTATTCACCATCAGGGAAAGCAATTCCGGATCATCTGCGAGATTGATTGAGCATTGCGTCTCAAAAGTAAATGGAAACTCATGTTCCCGCATCCACTTATTCATCGCCGGCAGAAGGCTCTTCTTGACGACACTTTTATTCCCGATGAAATTATCATCCACAATCAGAATGGGTCCCCGCCAGTTCAAACGGTACAGCGCCTCCAGTTCATCGATGACCTGACTGCTATTCTTCATGCGAACCTTATGGCCCAACAGGGTCGTTATTTCACAAAAATCGCATGCGAAAGGGCAACCCCTGTTAACCTGGAGATTCATGACAACATAATCCTTCCTTGATAATAGGCTATAATCCGGGACAGGTGTCCTGGTAAGATCTGCGTATTCACAAGTGTTATAGACTCTTTGCAGCTGCCGTTCCTTGACCAGATCATCCAGAAAAGGTTGCAAAGTTAATTCTGCCTCATTGAGGACGAAATGATCAATCTGGGGAAAATTCTCATAGTCTTGCGTGAAAAGTGGTCCGCCGGCAACGATTTTCCTCCCAAGCTTCACGCACTCATCAATCACATGAACGGCAGACTCCCGCTGGATAGACATGGCACTGATAAAAACGTAATCGGCCCAGAGAATATCATTGGCCTTTAATTTGGTGACATTGAGATCGATCAATTTCTTTTGCCAATTTTCAGGAAGCATAGCCGCAACGGTAATCAGTCCAAGCGGTGGAACAGTGGCTTTCTTGGCAATAAAAGGCATCGCGTGCTTGAAGCTCCAGAAGGAATCCGGATATTGAGGATAGACCAGAAGTATTTTCATGACTTGCAGAGAGATGAGTGAATATCAATAATATAAAGATACTCACAAATCATCCCTTTTGTTATCCCGATTGATAAAAATATTTAGCAACCCAAAATTTTAACTCAAAAATTGCCAAGGTTGTCATTGAATCGGGCACAAATCTCAGTTTCCTTATTAAGAAAGAAAAGATTAAATTTGTGTGAAAACATAAGTTTTTGGATAAAAATATGGATGATAATAAAGCATTGCGTTCGCTCGGGCAAACCGGGTTTCAAATAACACCTGTCGGACTTGGTTGCTGGCAGTTCAGCAAACAAAAAAACCTGGCAGGAAAATTTTGGCCTACGCTTGAAGATGACCTGATCGGGAAGGTAGTATCACTCTCCCTTGAAGGAGGAATCAACTGGTTTGATACCGCCGAAATATATGGCAATGGAGCCTCAGAAAGAGCACTTTCCAAGGCACTGCAGGTGGCTGGGGAAAAGCCTGGGAAGGTGTTCATCGCCTCCAAATGGTGGCCAATGTTTCGATTTGCTTCCAATATCCCAAAAACTATCGAAGAACGGATCAAAGCATTGTCGCCTTATCCTATAGATCTTTACCAGGTTCACCAACCATGGGGATTCTCCAACGAAAAAGCCGAAGTGAGCGCCATGGCTGACCTGCTCGACAGAAAACTGATCAAATGTATCGGGGTAAGCAATTTTTCCGCCAAACAGATGAGAAACAGCTGGGAAACACTCGACATGCGGAGGATCCCGCTGGCATCCAACCAGGTTTTGTACAACCTGCTCGACCGCCGCATCGAATCGAATGGCGTGATGGATCTGGCAAAAAAACTAGGTATTACCATCATTGCCTATTCACCGCTCGCCCAGGGGTTGGTGACAGGCAAGTTTCATGATAATCCCGACCTTCTCAAAAATATTGGGTTCAGAAAATATAGTTCACAATTCAAACCTGCCGGGTTAGAAAAGAGCCTTCCGGTAGTTAAGCTGGTGAAGGAGCTGGCCATAAAGTACAACGCCACACCCGCACAGGTAGCCCTCAACTGGCTGATCCATTTTCACGGCCAAACTGTTGTCGCTATTCCTGGGGCCACCAAAGAAATTCATGTGAAGGAGAATACCGGTGCGTTGTCGTTCAGGCTCTCTGAAGAGGATATGGATCGGCTGGACAGGGAGAGTGCAGTATATAAATATTAATTTGGAACCCGAAATCGATTCTCATGCCAATTATAGATTTAAACAGGTGCACAAGATGCTTGAAGTGCGTCAAAGATTGTCCATCCAATGCAATAACTATCGCAACAGGAGCAATAGCGAATACCTGCATTCACTGTGGGCACTGTATCGCAATTTGTCCGGAGATGACCGTATTCCCGGATAAAGGTGAAATTGTACCGTTGCGTCCTCATTCAATTACTGCTGAGGATCTTAGTGCGTTTACGGCAGGAATTCGCAGTTGCAGGCATTATCAATCAAAGGAGGTTCCGGAAGATGTCCTGATGCAATTGGTTGACAATCTAAAGCATTGTCCTTCAGCTAGTAACGCCAGACCACTTCAGCTAACCATTGTTCGTTCATCCGAAAAAATTCAACTGTTGAATAAGTTGACGGAAGATTCGCTGATCAAGCTATTCTCCTTTATTACTTCACCGTTCATCAGCCTGCTGATCAAACTATTCGTGCCAAAGATGAACATTCAGAAGCTCAAACGTTACAAAGAATTTTTTATAGAGCAGCAGAAGGTTAGTGACTCTTTTATTTGTCATCATGCCCCGGCTGTCATACTTTTTCACGGGCCTGTTACCAAGACTGGAATGCTTGAAGCGGATGCAAATATCTGGGCTACTTACACCTCGCTTCATGCCAATGCAAAAGGTTTAGCAACCTGTTTTAACGGTTTTATTGTCAAAGCGCTTGGCAAAAACGGCAAGCACAACCACCATTTTGGTATTCCGGTAACAAACAGAATCTATGCCTCCTTATTGCTGGGTTACCCAAAAGTAAAGTACAAACAGGAATGTTCACGGGAGAGCCCCGAGGTAACATTGGTATAGTGGCCAATTGTTCCTTCCGGAATTCTAAATATAAAGGTATCTTTTGATGCTTCGCTTGGGCGTTTTCTCAAATTCTTTATCCACCAAGATAATTGAACTGAGCTGGGCAAATTTGGGAAGTTCCTTGTTGACCTGCTTGCAATTTCCAGCCATAATTTCCTTCAATTGTCGTTCACCCAGCTTCTCTGCCTCAATTTTTTCGGGATCAGGATACACAAATGCAATCATTTTACCGTCCCGTTCGGTAATCACACACTCAAGTACGTAAGGATAATTGTTAAGCTTGGCTTCTATCTCTTCCGAATAAATATTCTGACCGGATGGTCCCAGCAACATATTTTTACTCCGCCCACGGATATAGATAAAATTCTCAGAATCGATAACCCCCAGATCGCCGGTATGCAGCCAACCCTCGCTATCCATTGTCTCAGAGGTTGCCTTTTCATTTTTGTAGTATCCCATCATCACGTTATCCCCCCTTACCAGGATTTCCCCAGCTACTTTGAAGGGATCATTGGAATCGATTCGTACTTCCATCCGATCAACGAGTCTGCCTGCGGATGAAGGCCTGAAACTGTTCCAGGGTTCATAAGAGATCAGCGGGCCGCATTCTGTCATTCCATAACCAATGGTGAAAGGGAACCTGATTTTCCTGAAGAAGGTTTCCACCTCATGATTCAGAGGGGCTCCGCCTATCACAATTTCATGGAAATTACCCCCGAAGGTTTCAACAAGGGAGGCCCTGACCTTTTTGAACAGAATCTGTTGAATACCTGGGACTTTTAGCAGGAATTTAACCACTGGTTTTTCAATCGCCGGCAGAATATTTTTTTTATATACTTTTTCGATGACCAATGGAACCGATAGAATCAGCTTTGGTTTTATCTCTTTGAAAGCTTTTATTATTAGCTGAGGAGTAGGAACTTTCGAGAGAAATGTAACATGACAGCCAACAGATACAGGGAAAAGAAATTCGAACAATAATCCGAAAACATGTGCCATTGGCAGGAAAGAAACGATACAATCCCCTGATTTTAAAGGCATGTGCTCCTGAGCGTATATAATATTTGAAAGCAAACTACGGGCAGGAATCATGACTCCTTTGGAATATCCTGATGTGCCACTTGTGTAAGAAATGATGCTTAAATCATCCGCTTTGTATTCCGTCAGCTCGAAGTTCTCAGGTGTGGAAATCCCGGTATACCCAGTTGTCATGCAGCTAATCCAAAGCTTTTTATCAGTATTTGTTTTGAAGTAGAGTCCGGAAAAATCAGACAGACTAACAATTCCTTTTATCCCGGAAATTTTTTCCGGATCAAGTTTTTCAAGAAAGTTATCGCCTGCAAAAAGAAACAGCGATTCGGAATGATGGAGGATATGGACAATGTCATCCGGATTAAAATCCGGTAGAACAGGTACTGTTACGCCGCCATAACCTGAAACAGCCAAAAATGAAATCGCCCAGTTGGAGGAGTTTCGTCCAAGAATGGCGATTTTATCGCCCTTCTTAATACCACTTTCACGGAAAAAACAGTGGATCTGGCGGATCCGCTGTGCAACTTCGCAATAGGTGATTGAAGCCCCCTGAAAATCCGAAAAAGCATTTAAAGACCAGTGCTTACGAAAAGATTGTGTGTAAAGACCTATTAGATTTTCTTGCATAGACCGTTCTGGTTAATTTAATCTTGAGTTCGTTATCATTTAAGGAAATTCCTTAAAACTAATCAAACATCATCTATTTTGCAATCTAATCCCGGCGCTTCCCGAAGAATTCCTATCTGGAACATTAAGTCACAACAAATATCATTAAAGTGACTTATTATGAGTACTTTTGAGCTGTAAATTTTTACCACAAATTAAAAAGGAGTATTTATCCATGTTCGAAAAAAAGCAAAACGATCTCACTTCGCCCGACATTTCAAAGTTAAAAGCAGTTGTAATTGATTCGAAGACCATCATTTATGTTCAACTCGACGTCGATCCAGAAGTAGCACGTACCCGGTATTGGTCCCGTCGCCCTGAGATAGTCCACTCAAAATAGCACGCAGGTAAAAACCTTATGTTCATAATAGTCACGAAAGCAGGATTTTTGGTGCAATAGAAGGGTTGTGATTGAAGAAAAGATTAGTCGCAGAAATTTATTGCTTTTTGATGTACGGTGACAATCACGCAACAAACCGATCAATCTTTTGCTGTTGTCATTCCGGAAGGAAGGATTGATGCTTTAAAGATGGCCAACCGGAACATTATCCTGAGGGAAACTGAACGCTGTCAGAAGTATGCCCTACCCTATATTTTAAACAACAGCGCCATCGTGCTTGGAACAAAATTCTTTGGCGAACGGGGGACTCTCAGATATAATTTCGTCGGCATAGGCGGAGAACAAACCCAACTAAAATGGCTGGCTTTCAATGGTTATCTCCGGTCATATTTGCCGGAATATTCCTAATGAAAATTAAATTACCATCCATGAAATTTTTTAACCCACTTTCATTGATCATCCTGTCAGGATTTAGCCTTCAGGCTCAGAGCCAGGAACCAGTTCAACTGATCAATAGACAGATGACTGACTACTTCAGTGCCAACCCCGGAGAAAAAATTTTTGATTCATCAGGTAACGTGGTTGTTCAGGATCTGTTCCGCCTAAATCATGGTTCAGCCTCGTGTGACCTGGCAATACCTGCTGACCTGCCAAATGGAATACGCATAAGCTAAATTGAATAAAGGTTGAAACCTATATTATGAACGATCAGGACAAAACCAAAGAAAAACTGCTTGAAGATTTAATGGAGTTACGGCAAAAGTATAATTCCCTGCGAGAGTCCTTTGATGAAGAAACCTCCGAACGTAAGCGAGCCCAGAAGGCTCTGAAAGAGAGTGAGGATAAATACAAAATAGCTTTCCATTCCAGCAGAGATTCAATCAACATAACCGAACGTGATGGAACGTACATTGATATTAATGAGGGATTTACAAATATTACAGGTTTTACCAGAGAGGATATAATAGGGAAGTTGTCACAAGAAATAAATATTTGGGCTATCCCGGAAGATCTCGAAAAGCTTGTTGCCGGCCTCAAACAAAGGGGCTATATAGAAAATCTTGAATCAAAATTTCGCTGCAAAGACGGTTCCCTGAAAACTGCCATCATTTCGGCCAATATCATTATTCTTAACAATGAGCCTAATATTCTGATAGTTTCACATGATATTACAGAGCGTAAGCAAATGGAGGAATTAATCCTCAAAAGTAAAAAGCAGTATGATGATTTGGTTTCCAATATCCCTGTAGGGGTATATGTCATGCATTCCAAACCACAAGGTACTTTTGCACTTGATTACGTTAGCCCCAGAATGGCGGAAATGCTCGATATAAGTGTTGAAAATTTAACCGCAAGTGCCAATGCAATTTTTAAGGTCATTCATCCCGATGACTTGGAAGGTTTCAAAAGATTGAATGATGATAGCGCAATGCAAAAACGGCCATTCGACTGGAAAGGGCGTGTTGTCATAAAAAATGTTGTCCTCTGGTTGCATATTTCATCAATGCCGATGGAACTGGGAAATGGTGATATCTTATGGAATGGATTAATCGTTGATATCACTGAACAAGTGCTGGCTAAAGCAGAAATTGAACACCAGAACAAAGAACTTCAAAAAATCAATGCTGAAAAAGACAAGTTCTTTTCAATAATCGCCCACGACTTGCGAAGTCCTTTCAATGGATTTTTAGGCTTAACCCAGATTATGGCTGAAGAATTACCCAGTCTCACCATGTCAGAAGTTCAGGATATCGCCATGCGAATGAGCAAATCGGCCGAAAATCTATACCGCTTACTCAACAACTTATTGGAATGGTCACAAATACAAGAGGGAGCAATTCGTTTTAAACCTGAAGTAATTCATTTAGAACTAGTTATTGTTGGAATTATTGATATTATTCAGGAATCTGCAAAAAGCAAAGGAATTGATATTGAAACTCACATTCCTGATGGATTAGTGGTATGCGCTGATGCAAACATGCTTCAAACCATTCTTAGAAACCTCCTATCCAATGCTTTAAAATTTACACCCAAAGGAGGAAATATGAATGTCTCAGCAAAACCCACCAGCGATAAAAATGTTGAGATATCCATTCAGGATACTGGCATTGGGATGAACCAAATCTTGTTAGATAATTTATTCCGCATTGATGTTCAATCTTATAGAGAAGGGACTGATAAAGAACCAAGCTCTGGCCTCGGTCTATTGCTTTGCAAAGAATTTGTTGAAAAACAGGGTGGGGAATTGTGGGTTGAAAGTGAAGAAGGGATTGGCTCAACATTTTATTTCACCTTGCCAACAGTACTAAATCAATCATAATTCCATCTCAACCGGAATCCTTGAGCAATTAAAACATGATTAGTTACTTCCTTTCTTGAGCTGTCGCAAATAGTCCTGCTTGAATTCTTCAACATTCTTGCGCTTTTCACCTGCTTCATTTTCAAAAAAAGTCCCGCCAACAAATAAACATGCAAATCCACCAGAAGCAATGGCCCACGACAATGCTTCTATAAAATCTAACTTACCAGCAGTCCTGCGTTTCAGCTGTTCGGCAATCGAGGCTATTAGTCCGCCTGCAAAATTGTCCCCACAACCGGTCGTGTCCCCCTTTAGGTCAGCATTTTCCTTAACTTTTGAGGAAACCGGAAAGGAGGAGACAGCCATTTTCCGGAAAAGGTTTCCATTTGAGTAAACCGTAATATTTTCGGCACCATTGGTAATTACAAATGCCGATATATTGAGCGACTGAAAATAATGAGCAGCAGTTTCAATAGACGAGCTACCGCTGATTTTCAATGCTTCTTCCTTATCCATGAGCAGAATATCAATAAACTCAGAGCTTTCAGTAGTATTACCCAAAGGCCATTTTTCCCCGGGATGAGCTTTTTCATTGCGAAAGTCGTAAACCGTATTAACCACTGTAACGCAATGGTGGTGCTTGGCCTTTTTGAGCAAATTGGTCAGATCGTCGTGAATTTTGGGGACCAAAGCTGTTCCTCCGAAACAAACGATATGTGATTTGAAAAAAATCTCTGGCAAGCTTGCTGGAGTATAGTCCCAGGCAGCACCTATGTTATTGACAAAAGTTCGTTCACCGTTAAAATTATCAAAGGAGGGATCAGAAAAAACATCGGTAAAAGGAGTTGTATCTTTGCTTCCTGGAATATAATTCGAGATATCTAGAGGAGTCTTTTCGAGCAATTCGGTTACAAATTTCGAAATCTTATCATTCCCCGTAAAGCCATAGAATTTTACACTAAACTCTTTTCTGTCCAATAGCTGCGAAACATGAATCAGGGGAACCAGGCCAGGCCCTCCTAAATTTATCGAAGCTGGATGTGAACCGTTTGTAATTTCTTTCAAAATATCTGCGTAGGGTTTTCCGGCATACTTTTCCAATTCTTCCAGAAATACCAGTTTCCCAGGACTTAATCCCCCATCGCCATCAGCTCTGGATAAATATTTTCGGAATTCAGCCGATTGAAAGGAAATATTTAGGTAGATAAAATCGGCAAGTGCGCAACCAATTCCTGAAATTACGATTTTCTTTCCAGGCATTTTTAAAGGTATTTATGATAATCGGAGACCAATAAATAACGCGGTTCTTCGTCTTCAATGATTTCCGGAAATCGTCCTACTGTTGCTAAGAATCGATTGTCAGAAGTATCATCATTCACAGAACTGACTTCTCCGACAAAAACCTTTCCTTTCCCCTCTTCGCCATAAAACCTGTGATAGATTCGTTGTTCAAGACAAATACTTTCACCGGGTGTAAGGATAATTTTATCGCCAGGAAGCAATGACCTGACCACACCATCCGTTTTCACTTGAAAAGGCTTATCAGAAAGCAATTCCGCTGAAGTTGAATTGTACAGTTCAATCACCAGGTTTCCACCCCCACGGTTAATAATATCCTCCATTTTGCTCCAGTGGAAATGCATGGGTGTTTCCTGCAATTCTTCTACAATCATGGCCTTTTCTGCGTAAGTCTTTTTGTCTTTTTTAAAATTCCCGTTGCGAATTGTAAACAAGATCAATCCACAATGATGGAAATCATTGCTTCCAAAATCAGTAAGATCCCACCCTAACATGTTGTCAACAACTTCACTGCATGTTTCATATTGCCCACGCCATTGCTCAGGTTTCCAAAACGCCCAGGGAGGAAGTTTAAAATTCATCAAGTTTAAAAACTCAATTGAATTGATAATGAGTTGATTTATTTCGCTTCGCTTCATTGTACTCAGATGTGGAAAACTATTAAGTCGGTGTATATTGTAAAATTTATAGATTATTCTTAACCCCAGAAGTCTCTGCGGCTATTTCCTGAACAGGAGCACCGGGTACTTCAATATTATCAACCTCTGATGCTGCAACCTCCTCTTTCTTCTCGTCAAAATGACTCTTGTAGAAGATGAATATGGCAACGATGCCAATAGAAATGGAGGAATCCGCTATGTTAAAAACTGGCCTGAAGAAAATAAACTCCTGTCCGCCCCAGATCGGAAACCAACTGGGGTAGTGGGTGTCAATCAAGGGGAAGTAAAACATGTCGACCACCTTGCCCAATAAGAAAGTGTTGTATCCTCCGCCGGCCGGGAAAAGTGTTGCCACCTGTCCGTGAGATTCATTGAAGATCATTCCGTAGAAAGCGCTATCGAATAGGTTTCCGGCCGCTCCGGCCAGAATTAGCGAGAAACAGGCAGCGAGTCCGAAAGGAATGTCCTTCTTCCAGAGTTTGGAGAGATACCAGGCCAGTGCACCGATAGCGATGATGCGGAAAATGGAAAGGAAATATTTCCCGATACTGTTACCAAACTCAAAGCCGAAAGCCATCCCGTTATTTTCAACGAAATGTAGGATAAACCAGTTTTTGAAAATGACGACCTCTTCGCCCAGCATGAAATGGGTCTTGATGAAGATCTTCAGCACCTGGTCGGCCAGCAGGATCAAAAAAATTAGCAGGATGGATTTATTTTTTACACTCATAAATTTTTTCAGACATAAATTGGACAAAGAAAAGAATTCCGGCTCTTCAAAACGGACCGGCAAGCACTCCTGACCAGTTTACAAATTGATCAATGTTGTGAATTTTTGGCGTCAATGGATAACGTCGCATGCGGCACCGCACGAAGCCGTTCTTTGGAAATCAGGGCTCCGGTTTCACGACATATGCCATATGTCTTGTTCTCGATACGAATCAGGGCCGCTTCGAGGTGCTGGATAAATTTCTGCTGACGTTGTGCAAGCTTACCTGCCTCTTCTTTCGATAAGGTCGCAGCGCCCTCTTCCAATACCTTGAAAGTCGGGGAGGTGTCCTGCGTATCATTGCCGTCACCCTGCGTAATCGCGTTTTTGTATAGTTCGTAATCCTGACGCGCTTTCCCCAGTTTGCTCAGAATCAAAGCCTTAAACTCCTGGAGCTCTTCGTCTGAATATCTTGTTTTCTCTGACATAATGTTTAGCTTTTTGTAAATATAATCTAATTAGGGCCTGTTTCTACCTGCTTTCGCAAAAATTTATGAACAGCCCCGGTTAATCACTTTTAAACTTTCTTTACCTGGATCAGCGTCTCTAATCCGGGTTCTATTTCAACAAGTTGATCCGCTTTCATTTGTGAAATGTCAGCTAAATTCAGTTTCGTTGCAAGTGTCTGAATACAAATGTACTCACCAAATTTTCCGAGTGCAGCTGTCAGTTCCGGATGCTGTCCGACCGTAAGTTCAATCTTATCAGTAACCTCGAAACCGCTCTCCTTCCGGAGATTCTGAATCCGGTTGATCAGTTCGCGCGCAATGCCTTCCAGCCTTAGTTCAGGGGTTACATGGATGTCGAGCGCGATGGTGAGATTTCCCTCGCTGGCTACCAGCCATCCGGGGATATCTTCGGTCAGTATCTCTGCATCCTCAGGTTCCAGTTGGACGGCCTCTCCTTCGATGAGGATGTCGAACGACCCGGTCCGCTCAAAAGAGATGATCTGTTGCTGATCCATGGAAGAGACAACCGCAGCTATCTGCTTCATCAGCTTGCTATATTTAGGCCCGAGTGTCTTAAAATTGGGTTTGATTTTTTTCTTGATGATTCCGGACGAATCGGTCAGGTACTCAACTGCCTTGACATTGACCTCCGTCAGAACGATGCTCTCGATCGCCTCAAACTGCTTGCGGAAAGTCTCGTTCAAAACAGGGACGATAATCCTTGACAGCGGTTGGCGTACTTTAATTTTTTCCTTCCGGCGAAGGCCGAGAATCATGGAGGACGCTGTCTGTGCCATCTCCATCCGCTCTTCCAGCGCCTTGTCAACCAATGCACTGTCAGTCTGCGGAAATAGAGTGAGATGCACGGAGACATCCTGCTCCTTCCGGGCTACCTTGTTCAGGTCGCGGAATAATTGATCGCTGTAGAAAGGTGCGATCGGCGCCATCAGTTTGGCTACAGCCGAGAGTGCAGTATACAACGTCTGGTAAGCCGAGATCTTGTCGGCATCGTATTCGCCGCCCCAGAACCTTTTGCGGCTTAGGCGCACATACCAGTTGGAGAGGTTTTCCGATACGAAATCGGAAATAGCCCGGCCGGCCCTGGTTGGCTCATAAGTTTCATAGGACTCTGTTACTTCGCCGACCAGCGTATTGAGCAGCGATAGAATCCATCGATCCAGCTCCGGCCGCTGCGAATAAGGTATTTCAGCTTCCCGGTAGGTGAATCCGTCTACATTGGCATATAAAGCGAAGAAACTGTAGGTATTGTAGAGTGTGCCGAAGAATTTTCTGCGCACTTCATCCACGCCGCCGAGGTCAAATTTGAGGTTGTCCCACGGTTGTGAATTGGTCATCATGTACCAGCGCACGGGGTCGGAACCGTATTTCTCGATGGTAGCGAAAGGATCGGCCGCATTACCCAGACGCTTCGACATCTTGTTCCCCGCGGCATCCAGCACGAGCCCGTTGGAGATGATGTTTTTGAAGGCGACCGAGCCTTTGGCCATGGTGGCAATGGCATGCAGCGTGAAGAACCATCCACGCGTCTGGTCTACACCTTCCGCGATAAAGTCGGCAGGGAAAACAGTTTCGAAAATATCCTTGTTTTCGAACGGGTAATGAATCTGTGCGAAAGGCATGGCCCCGGAGTCGAACCAAACATCGATCAGGTCAGACTCACGCACCATCTTTGCCCCTTTCGGGGAAACCAGTATAATATCATCGACGAAAGGCCGGTGAAGGTCTATCTTCTCGTAATTTTCTTTGGTGAAATCGCCCACCACAAAATCTTTGTAGGGGTTGGCTTTCATGAAACCGGCCGCCACGGATTTTTCAATCTCACCCATCAGCTCTTCTACAGAGCCGATGCACAGCTCTTCCGAAGCGTCTTCTGTACGCCAGATCGGCAGCGGTGTTCCCCAGTAACGCGAGCGGGAAAGGTTCCAGTCGACCAGGTTCTCCAGCCAGTTGCCAAAACGCCCTGTGCCGGTCGACTGCGGCTTCCAGTTGATGGTCTTGTTGAGTTCGATCATTTCATCCCTTACTGCTGTTGAGCGGATGAACCATGAATCCATCGGATAATAAAGCACCGGCTTGTCTGTCCTCCAGCAATGCGGATAGCTGTGTTCATATTTCTCTACCCTGAAGGCTTTACCCTCTTTCTTCAACTGAACAGAGAGGTCAATATCGAGGGTCGCGTCGTTGTCGGTAAGCTTATCGTCGTAACTGTTTTTCACGAAACGGCCCGCGAACTCTTTGTACGCCTCTTTGTTGAGGTTTGATTTGACAAATTTGGGATCCAGATCTGAGATTCTGAAGAAACGGCCCCGACGGTCGACCATCGGCTGGCGCTTACCCTCATTGTCGATCAGTAACAAGGGTACGATGCCAGTCTGCTTGGCCACCCGGTCGTCGTCCGCACCAAATGTTGGCGCGATATGCACGATTCCGGTACCCTCTTCCGTGGTAACGAAATCACCCGGGATAACCCGGAAAGCCTCACCCATCGGTTTCACCCACGGGAAAAGTTGTTCGTAATTGACGCCAACCAGCTGACTGCCGCTGAACTCATCGAGCAGTTTGTAGGGAATGTTCTTCCCCTCGCCGTGAAAGCTTTCCAGCGATAGCAATTCGTTCTTTTCCGGGAAATAATGGTGGAAAAGATTCTTAGCCAGAATCACCGTAATGGAATCACCAGTGTATGGATTGAAAGTCTGAACCTTAACATATTTGATGTTGGCGCCAACAGCCAGGGCAGTATTGGAGGGCAATGTCCAGGGGGTGGTCGTCCAGGCCAGGATGAAAAGATCGGTCGTGACCTGGTCGAACAACTTGGCCGACTGTTCATTACGAATCACCTTGAACTGCGCGATACAGGTGGTATCCTTCACATCGCGGTAGCACCCGGGCTGGTTAAGTTCGTGGGAACTCAGTCCGGTACCGGCGGCAGGCGAGTACGGCTGAATGGTATACCCCTTGTATAACAGGTTTTTGTTGTAAAATGTCTTCAGCAGGTACCAGAGCGTCTCGATGTAACGGCTGTCGTAGGTGACGTAGGGATCGTCCATGTCGACCCAGTAACCCATCTTGTGAGTCAGGTCTTCCCAGAGATCGGTGTATTTCATCACCTCGCGGCGACATGCGGCATTGTAATCGGCGACTGAAATATGCTTGCCGATATCCTCTTTGGTGATGCCTAACAACTTCTCGACACTCAGTTCGACGGGAAGTCCGTGGGTGTCCCAGCCCGCTTTCCGCCTTACCAGGAAACCCTGCTGGGTCTTGTAACGGCAGAAAATATCCTTGATGGCTCTCGAAACAACATGGTGAATTCCGGGTTTACCATTGGCCGATGGAGGTCCTTCGTAAAAGATAAAAGGCTTCCCTTCCGCCCTGGTCGAGACCGACTTGTGAAACGTGTCGTCTTCTTCCCAAAACTTAAGAACATCCTTGTTGATTTGCGAAAGACTGAACTCCTTGTATTCCCTGAATTTCTTACTCATAGCGTGCTCCAACTCCCTTTTTTTGAAGAGCACAAAGATAGTAATTATCAAATAAAAAAGTGGCTGAATCTTATCGAAAGAATAATGCTAAGCCGTTCCCATTTCTTCAGCGAAGGCCTTCATTTTCGAAAGTCTGGATTTGAATGCATCGTATAATCCATCCGATGTTTCAGTCAAAGTACGTTTAGAATTAGTATGTGGGTTAACCGAAGTAGCATAATCAACCTGGGTAATCAATTCTTTTGGCAAAGAACCAGCACCTGTTAATGCGCCTGATATACCGGTGGCAACTGCTGCAAGGCAATCTGTATCGCGACCCATATTAACGGCAGCCTTCATTGCTTCCCATGTATTGGCCTTTGTCATCCGGAAAACACAGACTCCTTTTGTGACGATTTCATTAGCGTAACTATGACTATAGGGTACACCTTCACCGCTATATATTTTATCAAATTTTCTTCTCATCTCCCGGAAATCAGTACAGTCGGCAGTTAATTTCAATGCCCTTTCTATCTCGCCACGAATGCCTGCTGGTCTAACAAAACGTTTATCTGCCTTATCACAATTATCAAAAATAGCCCCTATAACACTATCAACAGTCGCATTGGGTTTTGTGGCAGCCGCTATTGCAGTTACGACTACTTCTGCCCAGAGGATACCCCTGCTGTTGGCCGTGTTATAAAGTTGTCCTACATCACGAATATCATCTATTGCCCCCTGAATATCACCAGCATTAATGAGACCGATAGGATGACACGACCTGGAGAGGGATACCAGACCCGAATAGTCACAGTACTTGCCAATATCTGAAGCAGGGATATTTGTCTTTGCCATAGCCAAAAGATTTTCTTCAAAAGGTTCTGAGACGAGTCCGCCTGCTTTCGGATTCATATGGTCGACCCACGACCGACGAAGATCTTCCGCGTTGATTCTATCCTGCTTCTCAAGGATTGCCGTAATCATAAGCTTCTGCCGCTCAATACCATCTTCGGTAGTACCTGCTTCACGCATCCAATTGTTGCTTGTCCCGTAATGATGATAAGGTAATAACTTATCAAGTGTCCCAAAATCCTTTTCAATACTTTCGTAGGAGTGTCCTTCATTAGGAGCTCCCATCGCAGAACCAATATGAGCGCCGGCTATGCAACCAAAGAATTTTTCCCGCAAACTAACACGATCTTTCCCTTGATTTTCCCCTTGTTTACCATCCAAACCTGAAATGTCCTGAAAACCTTTAAAGCCAAACAAGGGTACAATGGCTGCTGAGGATGATAACAGACCGACCTGACGAATGAATTCTCTTTTTTCCATATTTTTAATAAAAAATTAACGTAATCACCCCTTCATAACCTGATGCTTCCTTATAAACTCCGGGTCAATGTTAACACCCGATCCTGGTCCGGTGGGCACTTTTAGCTTCCCATTAACGACCTTTAAAGGTGATGTCGGACATTCAAACGGTACATTAGAATCCAATCCCTTGAATTCGTGATGAACTCCGGCATTGGGAACTGCGGAAACAAATTGCATGTTATAAAGGAATCCCAGTCCTCCTCCTGACATGTGGGGAATAATGGTTTTCCCAAATGCATCTGCCATACGGGCCACTTTCATCGAACGGATAAGTCCTCCAAAATAATAATTATCGGGTTGAACAATATCAAGGCCATCATTAGCAATTGACCAGCGAAAATGTACAAAACTCTGATCCTGTTCACCGTTTGCAATAGGTAGCGTGAGTGCGTCGGCTACTTCTTTGATATCTTCGAAATGGTCATACATAACAGGTTCTTCAAAATAAACATATTTATATTCTTCCAAAAGTTTACCGACCCTGATCGCTTCTGGAACATTATAGTAACCATTTGAATCAGCATAGAGGGACATACTGTCACCATATTCCTTACGAAGGAGCGGGATCATTTTTTCTGTCTTTCCAATGGGTACTTTGTATCGAATATCTTTAGACCCGGCGAACTGATAACCAATCTTTACTTTAAGTGCATGAGTATCGTATTCGGACACTGCTTTTTTAATCAGATCAAAATGTTCTTCCAGCGGTCTTTCACGAAATTCAGTAGCTACATAGATACCAACCTCAGGATTATGGATTTCTCCGATCAACTCTCCCATTGTTTTACCAGCCATACGACCAAGCATATCCAGAATGGCAAATTCGACAGTTGCTAATGGTAATCCAAGGGCAATGCCATTCAATCTGAAGTTGAAATTGAAAATATAAATCCGTTCTAAAATTAAATCCAACTCGCGTGCATCCTGACCAATAAAATAAGGCTGAACCGTTGAAAGGAAAATAGGGAAAAGGGTAGACATCCCGCTATGCGCTACCGAGATACCTTCAGCCCCGTCCTTCGAACGAACCCGGCATAAATAGCTTTTCCCAAAACGCAGCAATTCAACGGATTCTATAATTACAGGAGTTGTAAACAATTCCTTTTTAAGAACAGGTTGCTGAAGGATTTGATCAAGCCTGGCATATCTTGATTTTAAGTCTGTCAGAGGATTCGCTGTTTTTTTCTCTGATCCGCAGGCTGATAACGGAATTGTAGCAGCTGCCAGTCCACCGGTTAGGACGGTCGAAATAAAATTACGTCTATTCGTGCTCATATTATTGGTTAAATTTATGAAAAAATATTTTCGTATTTCGTAGTTCCTAGTTCAAATTTAGCAGTTTATCCGAACCGCTTGCCCTCTCGCTCCAAACTATCATACACTTTTTTATACTTTTGTCGTTTATTCGAACTTATGGACACACCCGATCCCAAAATCATCACATTCCTCAAAAAACACCACGTGCTTACCCTGGCAACCGTTTCGCAAGATCAGCCATGGGTTGCCAACTGTTTTTATGCCTTTATGGAAGAGCAGATAACTTTTGTTTTTACATCCGATTACGAAACAAGACATATCCAGGAGGCGACTCAGAACCCAAAAGTGGCGGGAAATGTTGTTCTTGAAACCAGCATCATCGGTAAAATTCAAGGTATTCAGTTTTCCGGGACTTTGGAACTGGCCGCAAATGAGAAACTTGTCATAGCCGAAAAAGCCTATCTGAAACGCTTCCCCTTTACTGCCCTGATGGACACCACCCTCTGGATTCTACCTATTTCCTACCTGAAGATGACCGATAACCGGCTGGGATTTGGGAAAAAGTTGCTTTGGGAGCGCGAAAAAGGATAAACGCCATTTGGCGCCAGTGTTGTGTTAAGTACCCGCTATCCCTCGTTTGCAACGAGGGATAGTATCGTGATCCCGAACTTGATTCGGAATCCCCTGATAATGGGATGCTGAAACAAGTTCAGCATGACGCTGAATGCTTAAAACCAGCTCCAGCGGATTTGCAATCCGCAGGTTATACCATGCCAGCGGATTGCAAATCCGCTGGAGCGTTCCTCCATTTTTCACTTTTAACTCGTCACTTTTATAACAGATATTTGCAACGACTCTTAAAAAAACTAGCCCAGGGGCGTGAAATTTCAGGATTAGCAGCATATGAATAAGCAAGATATTTCAACTATAATGAACGAGCATGAATATGCGGAGATACTGCAAAGGGCTGTTTCAGGAATTCGCACAGCTCGTACATCCATTGCCCGTCAGGTAAACAGCACTACTAATTCCGTGTACTTGGAATCTTGGCAAACTACTCTTTGAAAAACAGTTAGTTGAGGGATATGGCAGTGGTGTGGTGAAACAATTGTCGGTTGATCTGAAAATTGAGTTTCCCGATATGGGCTTATCCCCACGCAATTTATGGAACATGAAACGCTTTTATGAGCGTTATTATCAGGCAGATACAAAACTGCTACAAGCTGTAGCAGTTTTGCCTGAAATCAAGATGGATACCTTTACCCTGGCACAAAGGCAAATAAAATCGAACAACTTTGACATTAATTCTTAACAGTACGAATTACAAAATGAAGAACGAAATAGTGCTATATCAATCAAACGAACTACCTGAACGAATTGAGGTAAGGATAGAAGAAGAAACTGTATGGTTGAATCGACTGCAGTTGGCTGTTTTGTTTGGTAGAGATGTAAAAACTATTGGTAAGCATATTAATAATGTATTTTCAGAGGGAGAATTGGTTAAAGATGTGGTTGTCGCAAAATTTGCGACAACCACTCTACACGGAGCAACTAAGGGAAAAACCCGCTATCCCTCGTTGCAAACGAGGGATATCAGGCAGGCTCAGGGACCGGTAGACTATTTATTTTTTCACTTTTATCACAGATATCTGCTTGATATTCTTCACATCCGTATAATCATACTGGTAAAATCCATCACTCCCAATCATCAACAGTGATTTTCCAAGCGGGATCACGTCGTAGGCCTGGATACCTGGAAATTTTGCCAGCAGGTGTTCGGCGATCAACAGCGGGTCGGAGGCATCATAGACCTTCAAACCGGAGGTTCCGTCGCAGACAAATAAAATATCCCCACTGATGCCCAGTCCGTAAGGGTTGTCCATGTTGTAGGACCTGAAAAGAACGGGCTTCAGAACATTGGTAATATCCAGGACATCCAACCGGTTGATAAGACTGTTGCACCGATTTCCGCCCCGAATGGTCACATAAGCCCGGTTATTTTGGACGACCACGGGATCGCATCCTGTTGCATGCCAGAACGTTGAAATATAGGTGGGTTTGTTGATATCGGTGAGGTCGTAGATCAACATCCCGGTAGTAGTACCTAAAAACATGTACTTGCCGTAAAGAAACATCGTTTCAATTCCCCAACCCTGGGATTGGGAGGAAGAGAGCCTCGGATCTGTAGGCACAGTCAGATCGAAATTGTAATATTTATAGGTGTCGACAGCCAACAGCGAATTGCCAGTCAGACCGAATCTGGCCATCGACCCGCCAACGCCGGTGCCGGAAGTGCCGGAATTCTGCGAGGAGGAGCTTGGTGCTGCGGCATAGTCCATAGTGGTTTTGGCTCCGAAATACATCGGAAAAATAGGATAACTGATCGTATTGATCTCCCTTCTTACTTTTTTAACCTCCCAACTTATGACTACGCCTTTGGTATTATCCACCTGACCAATACGGTATTTCGTTTCATTGTAAGGAGGTACCGAATATGGGAAAACGTTCTTAACCCGGCCAGCCTCCTTCGCCTTGGTGGGATCTGTGATATCAATGGCCACCAGATCGAGGTAGCTATCAGCGTACATGATGTTGTTTTTCACGGCAATATCCACATTACCAGGAATGTTGATGAATCCGGCATATTGGGGTGAAGCCGGATTGGTATTGTCATATATGTGCACTCCCTTCATATTTTCGTTGATGAAAATATAGTTGCCGATGGTGTAAATTTTCCCCGGCCTGACCAGATCCTGCTGATTAACCATTTTCACGGATACTCTCAAATCCTCAAGGCTCATGTAAATCGGTTCCAGGGAGAGGTACTGTTCAGTATAGATATCCTTGCATCCGGCAAGAACAATACCGGTAAAAAATAGGGTGATAAAAATATTTTTCATGGCTCTTCTCATTTAAACAGTAATCCAACTTTAATTGTCAAACGCCGGTAATCAATATCAATTCTATAATCGTCGGTTCGACCGTAACTGTGTCTCATCCAACGGTAGCCCGCACTAAACGTCAGGGCAAAATTCTCGTTGATAGGTGTTTGAATGCCTATCGCCGGACTGATCAGAAATCCGCCGTGTGCGGAAACCGGATCATTCGTATAGGAAGGAATCGGTCCGGGCCAGATCATTGGGCTAACGCGGATATCATTAACCGCGTAAATAGTTTGCGAATAGGAGCCGCCCAGCGCAAAGGAATACCCTGCCTGTAGCGAGATAAATGGCAACGGACGCCTGCCCTGAAAGTAATACCTGAAATCGGCTACAACCGGGAGATAAGTCTCATTGGATAATTCAACACCTATACCCAGACCAGCCGAATATCCTTTGGGAAAATACCAACTGTTGATATTGGTCAGCGTAAACGGGGCCCTGGTAGCGTTGGAAGAGTTGCCCGCCAGCACTCCCAGTTCTGTCAGATTAAAATAACCGGTTTTGAAAGGTATCACTGCCGGGGAAGGTCGGGTGAGGCTGTCAATCTGATCAAAAGTAAAGACCCAGAGATTGTTGTCTTTGGTCTTCAGTTTGATCAGTTTACCCGGATCCTGAAGCACAATCGTTCCCTTCAGGATACTCCCATTTTTCAGGTAAACCACATCTTTTTTTCCCCTTTGAGCAGAAAGTGTAAGGCTGCATAAAACAGCCAGAAGCAATAAATATATTCTCATAATTAATTAGTTACAAGCGGATTTTCAACTTTTCCGGCAAATAGAATCGCTCCGGTATCCTCCTCCGTGATAAAAAAGAGGAACGGACGGGTCAGGTAAAAGGCCGGTGGATCAACGGGCATGCTGGTATAGCCGATGCCTACGGATGTAACAGCTGCAGCTTCGGTGCCCGATTCACTGACATCGATGTAGGTCTTATGGATGACTTTTGTGATATATAGGTTGTTAACACCTGTGATCTGCGAAAAGTCCGCCCTGTTCGGATCGAAAGCGATGTCCATGCCCAGAGATGAGAGCACTTCATTCATGGTCTTTTCCCAGGAAAATTTCCACTTTGGTATCCAAACCGCAACCTTGACTTTATTCTGCAGTGCGGTAGTCAGGGTCGCCCAGCTGGTTGGATTCAACGAAGCCGCCAACTTGTCGGGGGTCGTCCCGGCATCGGGAAGCAACAGAACCATTTGAAATTTATCAGCGCCATAAGGCATCTTCAGTGCTTTGTATCCGGATTGGACAGTGTAGCCAAAACTACTTTCCATTTTCATCATGGGTACAGAAACGATTTTTTTGTCGGTGCAGGTAAACTGTTCATTTGCAGTTTTGGAGGTCTCGAACTGGTATTTCCACTTGCCGTTGAAGTAAATGGCATTGATCAGAAACATGATCTCGTTGCTGGCAATGGTCGATAAAATGGTTGGGATCGTCCCACTTGTCTTGTCGCTCACCCATTTGTTAATCGTTGTGACCGCTGCCGGATTGAAATCCAGTTTAGAGACCTGCGCATTGTAATAGGTCTGGTTTGTTGTGATGAATGGATCCAGGACAGTAAAATCTTTCCTGATCCAGATGGAATTGGCGATGTTCATCACCACATTCGGATCGGCCTTCAGCAAAGCAGTGGTCAGATTGAGATAAATGGAATTGATATCATCCTTGGTAAGATTCTCATATCCAAGTGTTTTCAGCATGGCTGTGAGGGTCGTTCCGGATGCGCCGTTGAGTGTCATGGAAAGTGCCAACGAGACACTGAGCGGTGAAATCATCCTGTTCTCCAAGGTTCCGTCCAGGCTTTTGCCGAGCAACGAAAAACTAAAGGAATTGTTAGCCTGCACCAGCTTCAGCGATTTTTCGCTCAAAACAATTTTTTCCCCTCTTGGTGAAGGCACTGTATCCTTTGTGCAACCTACCGTGAAGAAGGTACCCAAAAGAAGTAACAGAAAATATTTTGTATACATAATGTTTAATTGTTTAGTACATAAAGCTGTAGCTTTATAGATTTTGTTGTTAATTTTCTCATTAATCATATATATCAGCTTCATTATATTCATGTCTGATACTGGATAGTTTTCCGTTTTTAAAAAACAATCTGACTGATGAAATTCCTCCTCTTCCTGGTTTGACTTCGTAGGAAAACGTAAATCCCCATTCGTCATAATTAGCCATGTCAGGATCGAAAGGTTTCTCCAACGACTTATCCGGCAGAATAATTTGATAATCACTATAGGTTGGAATTTGGTAAATTGCCAACAACTTTTCGTACATTTTGTCAATCGGGTCATTAACATGGATTGCAATTTCATCCGATGTATTTTGAGGCCATGAGGAAGTATCGTCCAACATAGCTCCACCAGTTTCGATTGAACTCACTTTGTCTTGATTAAATTGGATAAGAACCCGTTCTATTACTCCTGATTTGCTTTGTAAAGTAATGGTGCGATATAAACCAAGAAAACTTCGTATTTCTTCTGGTTTTGAAAAAGGTTTTCTATACACTATTGCCACAGCGTCAAACTTTTTCTCTATACCTAATTGTTGAAGTTGGCTATAAACTTCTATGGGAGAACTCCCTATTTGAAGTGTCCATTTTTCCCCGCTGGTTATGCTTTCAATTTGCGGAAAACTGTCTTCCAGTTCACAGGAGAACAAAAATAGAACAGGAAAAATTAATATGATTATTCTTTTCACGAGATATAATTTGTTTTTTAATTGCCACATGGAATCGAAGATTTGCGAAGCAAATACCCTCAGTATCATTTTCTGTTGGTCCCGACATGTCGGGATGGGTATTTCATTATTTAAAATTCTTGTTACCAATTCATACTAATTGTTCTACTGAACAGTCGGTCACAATCTATCATTTCCACATTTCCACATTTCCCAATTTTCACATTATTTTATTGTCTTCATCCAGTCAACTACCTCTTTGGCATTCGGAGCCAAATTCTCCTGTGACCAATCTCCAACCATAGAGAGAATCACCCGTTTGTATCTTTTTCGATCGGCTTCGTAACGATAAAAAGCATAAATCCGTTCACCGGCATCGGCCATCGTCATTTTAGGATCTGTCATGGGGCCATCAGCGCAGGTCAGTGCCTTGGCGGTATACAGTGAGAGCTCGTTCGAAGCTACATGTTCCAGGAGTGAATCACAGACGTTTAAGTTTTTCTGCATATCTTCCTCAGAGATGTAACCAAGCGAATCTGGAAATACCCATGGTGCATTCTTCTGAAATCTTTTCACAAGGCCCGAACCATCCATCATCCATCCGGTGTGGTTATAGCCCCAGGCATAGTTCGTGTATTCTGACTGAAAGATAAGTGGAAGGCCCAACATAGGAGGATCTACCTCTTCCCGGCCAAAATCGTTAATTTGGAAACATCCGATCAGGGAAATCAATACAACTGCTAAAAAGAAATATTTTTTCATACGTATATAATTTGTTTTTTAATCAATACGATGCCGAATCAGTGAAACGCTACAAAATATCAAAGTTATTTTGGCATGAGTGATGTTTGTTTGCTATTGAGAGGATCGTCATTCCTGTTAGAATGAAATCTTAAAATTAATACCGGTAGTCGTTTGGTTCAGACTGCCGGATGTCTGTCCAGGAGAAGGAATCTTTGCATAGGGCTCAAAATGTAATAGAATCTTGTCTGACAGCTTAGTCTCAAATCCCACCATTAAATTGATCCTGCCTGCAAAATCAAATGTTTGCAAAGGGGTCACCGTATTTTGTGTCACCGACACCTGACTCACAATTTCATACGTCTTTACATCACTACCTCCTACCTTTAAGGATACGGGAACCAGGAGGTTGGAATATTTTGTATTTACATTCTCCTGATTAAGATAGACCAATGAGGACAACCCGGCTGAAACATACCAGGAATTTGATTTGACAGAAAAAAACTTCCAGATAATATTCAGAGGTAAATCCAGATTGATTAGCGTGGTCTTTGTCTCATCCTGAGGGGCAGTGGAGGAGGAAACTATTCCCGCTACTTTTTGCTCCATATGCTGGTTTTGGACCTGTAGACCTGTGGACAACTGGAATTTGGAAGACAAGGTGATATCGGCGCTAACACCCCCAGTGTAATCCAGCGAACCTGATGATTGTGACGAGTTTAATCCCGGAGAGAAGTTGATTCCAAATCTTACCTTTCGTCCGGAAGCAACCGCAAGATCCTGATTCTCTTTTTTGGTTGGTATATTCATAAAAGTGTCGGAAGGTTTTCTTCTGATCGTATCTGAACTGGTTTTTACCGAATCGGCTTTATTTTTATTTGACTGGATCGAATTGCTGGCAGTAAAGAGTGTGATATTTTTTGCGGAGTCAGCCTCAACACTCGAATTCTTCTGATTTCCGGCAGCTTTATTTGTCCCTTCGGCAATTAAATATTCCTTCATGTCAGGATTGGTTTTCAATACGGTTCCTTTCGATTTGTCGCTTTTGAAAGTAGATTTAAGGGACGCAACCAATGGGGTTGATTTTTCTTCAGATTTTTTTTCGATACCGGGAGTTTCCCTGACAATAGGGACAGTTTGTTTAACCAATGAATTTTCAATATCCTTCTTTTCAAAATGGAGATAAGTAAGACCCATAAATCCTATCAGCAGACAGGCAGCGATGCCGGAAGCTATCCGCAAAAAAAATTTTCTGTTGTTATTCTTTCTTTTTTGCAAAAAATTCTCCCATGAACCCGGGATATACGTCTCTTCGTAATTCTCGAGGGACTGTTTTATCTGCGTAAATATTTCGCTCTCGTTTATATCGTTTTTCATCCTTCGCGTAATTTGCTATCCCTCGTTTGCAACGAGGGATGAAGTTTCCGATAATTTACCGGTAACAATTCCCTTAATTGTTGTTTTGCCCGCATTAAATAAACTCTCGATGAACTTGTTGGAATACCCAGTTGTTCAGCGATCTCATCATGACTGTATCCTTCAATTTCGTACAAGCAGAATACAGTTTTATGGTAATGCGGCAACAGATTAAGGATTTTAATGATATCCTCAGCTGCCAGATGGCTTATGACGTTGGGCGTTTCATCCTGAATTGGATATTTATCAGTTTCAACGAACTGGTGATCCTTGTTATTTCGTCTTAAATTATCGATAGAGGTGTTGATCACAATCTTGCGCAACCATCCCGGAAACGGTTTTGATGTATCATATTTTCCAATCTTCGAAAATACTTTCACAAAACTATCGTTCACCACCTCAAGCGCATCACTGCGTTGATGGTTATAAATAAGCGCAACACTTAAGGCATAGCCAAAGAATTTCTTATAAAGGAGTTCCTGAAATTTTTCTTTCTTTTTAATACATCCCTGAATAATGAATTCTAAGTTCTCCTCTTTTCTTCTTTCCAAATTGCAATTTAATTGATAAATGCTCTACGTAAAAAAATTAGTCAATTGACTGAAGCGATGATATCTGAATTGTCCGTATTTGCTTTTTTCGAGGTATTGCACAATAAAACGATAACATTCTGTCCAGATGTGGCATCGCCCAACCACTCTGTCAGGTTAATTGACAATGTCTGGGAAATGTTATTCGTCGGCAATACCTGAGAAGAAGTAAGTGTCTGTCCTGCACAAACTGAAGTCCTTCGCAGATAGATAATGACGGTTTTTGGGGGAAGCGTTGTTAACCCATTCCATATCAGTTCAAATTTACTGTCCCCACAACCGACAGGGTAGGTCGCCGTAATCTGAAGTGATTCCTTGTTCCTGGCAACTTTTGAAATTTCGAACAAAGCGGAATAATCTGGTGAACGCAGCTGATTGGCCTCATTGGATGCCTGAATACTTTTGACTACAGTAAAGTTGGCACTTGTGACATTGGCAAAAGCAGTTGTTGCATCCAAATATGTATTCAAGTTCGTACTCTCTTTGGAACAGGACGATGTGATCAGAAGCACCGTCAGAATTGCCGTTAAATTGAAGATATTTTTCATTCTTCCTTAATTATATAAGTTTTTGCAGACAATACGTAATCAGATGAGTGAAACGCTACAAGCAGGGGAAATATTTTTCAATTTGACCTTTTCCCTTTCATCAACAAAAATCCTCCCGATATCCTGAATGGTCTTCTCAATAGGAGTATAACTGAAATCGATCGTCCTGATAATTTTTGATCCATCGTAAGCTGAAATGGTTCCCGCGCTTCGGGCAGTTTCTTTAGTCAATGTTGGTTCCCGGCCTGATAAAAGAGAGACCAAACGTGAAGCACGCCATCCAAGCTGCAAAAGAATCCGGTTGGCCCGGATGGTTGGTTTTTGTTGGTTCAAAGCTACCGCGATGCAATCAAAGACTTCACGGAAGGTGAGGTTCTCTGCGGAAATAACATAACGCTGGTTTTTGATGGACTCCCATTTCTTAGATTGCAACAGTCCGATGATGGCAAGTGACACATCCCTGACATCCACAAATCCGGTGCTGCCGTCCGTGTAAAATTTCATGCCATTGTGCATAGTATGAAAAAAGCGTGGCGAGCCGCTTTCCCATTTCCCCGGACCAAGGATCACAGATGGATTTACGATGACGGCATTCAATCCTTCCTCAATTCCTCGCCAAACTTCCATCTCGGATTGAAATTTGCTTTCGGAATAGGCGGATCGTTGGTCATCATTTTTCCACGATAAATCTTCGTTAACAGGAATGCCGAAGTCCTGGTTTCCCAATGCCGCAACAGAACTTACCTGGCAAAAACGCTGAATATTGAGCTCCAGTGCCAGATCAACGAGGTTGGCCGTCCCTTCAACGTTTTCGTATAGCACGGTCTCCCTGTCGCGGGGATCAAAAGATAATTTGGCCGCTGCATGGATGACGGTGTCAGCTCCTTCCATCGCAGCGCGCAAAGAGATCCGATCAAGAATGTCGCCTTCCACCCATTCGATCTGCCCGAAAAGCCGTTCTGCCTCGTAGCTGTACCACGAAAAGATCTTCCTGACATGCTTCAGATCGGAATTCTTCCTCCTTAACGCCTTCACCTGCTCCCCACGTTTTGTCAGATCCACGAGCAGATGTGCCCCAAGCATGCCAGTACCTCCGGTAAGAAATATCATCTGGATTTCATCTATTCAGCTCAATTTTCTTTATTCTTATACTTATTGCCAAAGTGTTTCGGTTTGCCAATTATCGGGAAAGCCCATTGCCTTAGTATCAATATTAGGATATTTTGAAAGCAAAGTGTTAAACTTAGCCTGAACTTTATGCCTTGGATTTATAGTATTCATCAGGTAAATGATCATCGAAACGATAAAGTAGGTTTTATTATTCAGCGACTTTGACAAACCGGTTTCAGGCGAAATGTAGGTAGTTTGATTGATAAACGGATTGCGGGGACTGCGGGGAACAATTGGCTGAATTCGCATTTCCCGGTTCCACAAACGGGAATGGTGGGCGCAAATATTACGCAAATAAACAATGCTATGCAGCCACGAAGAAAGAACGCTGTCGGTTAATCCAAAATAACCGGCAATATCACGCTTATCCTTTCCGGATACGAGATTGCTGTATAAACTTGATAATACTCCAAACGACGACACTTCAAACATCATCCAGCTGGGAGGCATCGAATCGGAATACTTGTTTTTAAATGCTTGTATAAACTCTTCGTCGCTGCGCGAATATTCAGATCCAACTTTCGAAAACGTATCGGCATGTTTAACCGGGTTTGAGAAATTGGCCGAATCGAGATACCAGAATGCCCCCCGGCTGTGCGAAAGCACATAAATCATTTTTGCACGAACTGCAACTTCAATTTTTTCGAGTTCGCGCATAATAAGCAAGCGCAATTCGCGGTCAAATTTATAAATATTGAAAGCCGTTTCGAAGTTCGAGTTGGGTTTGAACTGATGGTTTTGCTTGTTGGCAAGCATTGGATACCAATAACCGCTAAGGCGGTAATAGCTAATTACTTCTAATAAATGAAGTGCTTTGGGTTCGTTGGCAATTACGAGCCCCCTGTTTTTTAACTGTTTAAGTTGGTCGGCATACGAGAGTGCCGTTTTGGCATAAGGCACTTTACTCATGGAAATATAAATAAAAAGCTCACCCTGAGCGCGCTGTTCTTACGGGAAGCGGGGTAAGCATGTTGTTGCAAAGGTAAACAAAAATGCATCATGTCCAAATATTTTTCAAACTCAATTATTGCGCACTTGGTGATTGGGATCGTACAAAAATTCTAACTCACTTTTCTATCAATTTGTATATATCTATCTAATTGTGAGGGTTTTAACACCGGTTGCAAACATCTCAGTTGGTGATTCACAAAGCATGGCGGTTTCTATTTTTTGGGGTTGACGGTACGGTCCAGCTGCTTGCTGAGGATCTTCTTGATCTCGGTCATCTTCTGGTAAGAAGCCATCAGCTCCATCGCTCCATCGAAATCTTTAGCCGCGTCAGCGATCTTCATCTTGCTTTCTATCTGATTCATCATAGTAGAAATTACCCGTAGTTTGTACTCGCGGACAAGCTTCGGAACCACCACCTCCAGCAAGTCTTCCTCTTTTTCGATGTGACTGCCGCTCCGTTCCCAGAAGGTGCTCAACGGATGCTTTTCGGAGACGATGCCTGAAGCGTAATGATTGATTTGGGGATTGTTATGGTGGGTGAAATGTCGCATGGCATTGAAATCCGGATCGACCATGTGAAGACGGTACTCCTCCAGTATGGTATTGACCAACGGATCCACCGAGACCATGTTGTCGATCTCGAGCTCGGATAAAACATAGGTGGCCACAGATTCCGAGATCCATTCGCCACTCACCTCATGCTCATAATCATAAATATTAAGCGATCCGCATTTGAGCAGTACCCTCAGCAGCTCTTTCTCCTCCAGTTCAAAAGGATTCTCCACTACCGTGGAAATCGCCGATTTTGGCATTGCCGTTTCAGGCCCCGGTTCAGATGAAGCAGGACTCTCCCTGACTGTCGGACCTTCGTTTTTCTTCAGCCGCTGCTTCCTGATCTCATTGTAAAGCACATCCTCGCGCACTTCCAACAAGCGGCTGCACTCCTTAAGGTATTCGGTGCGGACGATCTCCTCGGGAATCACGGAAATAGAACTGACGATATCAGTAATCAGCCTGGCCCTCGAAAGCGGATCATTCTCGATGCCGGACAAAAGAATCCTGGTCTTGAATTTGATGAAATCGGTTTCGTTATCCTTAATATATTGTGTCAGTTCGGTGGCGCTCATCGATTTCGAAAAGGAGTCGGGGTCCTCGCCATCGGGTAAGGGGAGCACTTTGACATTGATGCCTTCCTCGAGCACGAGGTCGATCCCGCGAAGCGAGGCCTTGATCCCCGCCTGGTCGCCGTCGTAGATGATGGTGATATTCTTCGTAAAACGCCTGATGAGCCTGATCTGGTCGACTGTGAGAGAAGTCCCTGAGGAGGCCACCACATTCTCGATTCCCGCCTGGTGCATCGCAACGACGTCGGTATAACCTTCTACGAGATAACATTTATCTTCCTGAATCATAGCGCGTTTGGCCTGGTAAATGCCATAAACGATCCGGCTCTTGTGGTAGATATCCGATTCGGGAGAGTTGAGGTATTTGGCAATGCTTTTTTCCTGAGAAAGTGTTCTGCCGCCAAAAGCGATGACCCTACCGGAGATGCTGTGAATCGGGAACATCACCCTGCCCGAAAAACGGTCGCGGACCCAATCATCACGCTTGATGGTGAGCCCGGTCTTCTCGAGGTACTCCATCTTGTAACCCTCTTTCAGAGCCGAATTGGTGAAGGGTTCCTTCCCGTCCGGACAATAACCCAGACCGAATTTTTTGATGATCTCGTCGCGGAAACCGCGTTCGTGGAAATAGCCTAACCCGACGGCCCTGCCATATTCCGTGTCCCAAAGCTGGACAGCGAAATATTTCTGCGCGAACTCGGAAACGATGATCTGACTCTCGTGATCGTTGCGCTCCTGAACATCCTCCGGGGTCTCCTCTTTCTCCTGAATTTCGATGTGGTATTTTTTTGCCAGCCACCTCAGTGACTCCACAAAAGAGAGGTGCTCGTGCTCCATGATGAAGTTGACGGACGATCCTCCTTTGCCACAACCGAAACATTTGTAGATGCCTTTCGATGGGGAAACATTAAAAGATGGGGTCTTCTCATTGTGAAAAGGACACAGTCCAATCAGGTTCGTTCCTCTTCTTTTAAGGGTGACAAACTCTCCGACAACCTCCGTGATTTCTGCGGTGTCGAGTATTCGCTGGACGGTGGCTTGGTCTATCATGCATACAAATGTAGTGAAAAGTGAAAAAGGAAAAGTGAAAAAGGAGCTCCAGTGAATTGAAAAATTACGTTGCGAAGATCTTTCTGGTAACAAAATAAATTTTGATGACTCCGTACATCAGCACCAGTGCAAAAATAATTGCAGCGCCTGACGGGATATCGTAGACGTAAGAGAAGATGAGGCCGGCCAGGGATCCAATAAATCCGAAGAGTATGGACAGGAAGATCATGATATGAAAATGGCGGGTGAACAGGTTGGAGATGGCCTGCGGAATGGTGAGCAGCGACATAACCAGAATGATTCCCACCACTCTGATGTTCAATACAATAGTTAGAGCAACCAGGCAAATCAGAATGATATTAAAGAGTCTCACCGGTGTATTGTTGGTCAGCGCATATTCTTCATCGAACGAGATAAACAGGATCATCCGGTAGAAAACGATGAAAAAAGCGGCAATGCCAATGGTCAGTAATACCAGAAAAATTAGGTCGGTCAGGGAAACTGTCAGGATATTTCCGAAGAGGTAACTCATCAGGTTGGGGGCGTAACCGGGTGTCAGGAAAATGAAGATGATTCCGAGGGCCATGCCGAGCGCCCAGAGCATCGCGATGGCTGAGTCTTCGCGGAGATCGGCTTTCCTGGTAAAGAATTCAATTCCCAAAGCTGAGAAGATTCCGAATAATACGGCACCCAGAATCGGGTCGAAACCCAGGTAATAGCCCATTCCGATGCCGCCAAACGAGGCGTGGGTGATGCCGCCGCTGATAAAAACGATGCGACGTGAAACGATGTATGTTCCTATGATTCCGCAGGTTATACTTGCGAGAAGGGAAGCCAGCAGGGCATTCCGAAAGAAACTCATCTCCAGGAGCGACATCAGATTCTCCATTATTGCTCGTGTTGTTTTAAGACGGTATGCGGAATTCTTCCGTGGGTGATGATCTGAATCGGGCATTCATAAGCCTCCATCAGCTCGGGTGTAATCTTGTTCCCGGGATGGTAATGGAGCGAGTGGTTCACGCAAGCGATCGATTTGACATAAGTGGAAATAGTGCCTAAGTCATGGGATACCAGCAATATAGCAATGTTTTCGTTCAGCTTTTTCAGCTTTTCATACAATTCTTTTTCGAACCGGTTATCCACGTAAGTGTTTGGCTCGTCCAATACCAGCAGCTTGGGCTGGTTGACTAGTGCCCGGCAAAGCAAGGCCCGCTGAATCTGTCCGCCGGAAAGCTCGCCGATGGCCTTGTTGCGGATTTCGTATATCCCCATTTGCTCCATCAGCTGGTTGGCGAATTCAAGGTCTTTTTGGGCGTAGGATTTGATAATCCTCTTTTTGGACATCAGTCCAGACTTTACCACCTCACTCACAGAAATCGGAAATTTCCGGTCTATGTTGTTGATCTGCGGAAGATAACCGATCCGGTGATAATTGCCTTGGGTCATGCAATTGTGGAAAACGACCTCCCCGCGGACGGGTGTCAACAAGCCGAGAATGGCCTTCAGCAGGGTGGTCTTGCCTCCGCCATTCGGACCGATCACTCCAATAAAATCACGATCGTGGATGGTGAGGGAAACATCTGAAAGAATGATGTTTTCATCGTAACCTACCGTGATATTCCTAATATCGATCAGCGGAACATTATATCTCAGATTTTCCAGTAGCATAACGGGTATAAATTTACAAATTAATCGGCGGTTGAGGCGCTACTTTGCAGCAGCCATTTTCCTTGCGAGGGAGATCATTTCACCTGGCCAGTCGTAAGCCAGCGGATCAATCTGAATGATCTTGCTCCCCGTTTCATTGGAGATGATCTCCGCATTTTCGATGTCGAACTCCTTCTGAATCATGATGTAGGCGATTTTTTGCGCCTTAGCCTGCAGTACGATATTCTGCACATGCCTCGGAGTAGGCACCTTGCCTTCAAACTCAATCGAAAGCTGTTCGAGCCCGTATTGCCGTGCAAAATACCCGAGTGCAGGATGAAATACCATGAAGGTCCGCGAAGGAATATTGGCGAGAATTGCCTTCACTTCGCGATCGACACTGTCGATTTTTGATAACAGCCTGTCGAGGTTCGCCTGAAATTTTTCTTTGTTTGCAGGGTCGATTTTCGCCATTCCGTCAAAAATATTCCGGGCGATGATTTTGGCCCCATCCGGGGATGACCAAGTATGAGGATCCACGCCTTTTTCGTGTTGCTGGTCGCCGTGGTTATGTCCTTCAGCATGAATCAGTTCCACTCCGGTTGAGGTATTGATGAATGCCAATCCGGGATTGATAGACTGAAATTTATCGAGATAAGCCTCTTCAAAGCCAAGAAAGCCATTGGCAAAATAGGCTCCGGCCTTCGACATTTCGGCCATCTGCCGGGGCGTGGGATTATAGGTTTCGGGTCCGACGCCGGGAGGAACCATCACCTCGCAGGTATAGGATTTGCCGGTGATCTGATCGGTAAAATACTGAAGCGGAAGGATGCTGGCAAAGACAATTTTCTCTATTGGTTTCTTCTGCGCCGTATTGCACGCAAACATAACCGGAATCAGAATCAGAATGATTATAGTTTTTCGCATAAATAGTCTATTTTTTTGGTGGCACCGGATCGTACCCGCTGGTACCCCAGGGGTGGCAGTGCAGAATCCGGTTGGTTGCCATCAGGAATCCCCGGATGGGTCCGTGAATCTTCACCGCATCGAGAGCATACTGCGAGCAGGTAGGTACATGACGGCAAGAAGAAGGTGTCATCGGTGATAGGACTGCCCGGTAAAAATAGACCGGAAGCAGCACGAACTGCACAAATACCCATCTGATTCCCTGTAGGTTTTTTCTGATCATTTTAAGCTGAATGAAGCTCATTATACTTTAAAATCAGGACAAAGTTATCCAAATGTGGCTACTTTTTTATAACTTTCAAAGCTATCTTTGCGGTCAGGCATTGATGGTGGTGGAAGTGAGGGATCTGTTGATCCAAAAGGGCATCCCCTACGACCATATTTATGCCAAGATATTTTTCTGAAAAGATGGAAGTAACCAGGGAACCGCTATTCGGTAAGACGTTGGATGAGTTGGTCTTACTCACCGTAAAATTGGGATTACCCGGCTTTGCGGCCAAACAGATAGCCGATTGGCTGTACAAAAAGCCTGTCAACTCGATCGAAGAGATGAGCAATCTCTCCAAGAAAACCAGAGAGTTGCTGGCAGAAAATTTCGATTTCGGTACCTCCCTGCCGGTGAAGGTTCAGGTCAGCGCCGATGGTACAAAAAAATATCTCTTCACTACCGGGAAGCATCAATTTATAGAAACAGCCATGATTCCGGACGATAACCGGACGACGGTCTGCGTCTCCTCGCAGATAGGCTGCAAGATGGACTGCCTCTTCTGCATGACGGCCAAACAGGGATTTCAGGGTCAGCTGTCGGCGGGAGAAATCGTCAATCAGATTCGTAGCATCGAAGAGGCGGCGGCTGTCTCGAATATCGTCTACATGGGCATGGGAGAGCCTTTCGATAACCTCGACGAAGTGCTGAAGAGCATCGAAATTCTCACTTCCGACTGGGGTTATGGGATGAGTCCGAGGCGCATCACGGTGTCGTCCATCGGAATTGTCCCTGCCATGAAGCGTTTCCTGAAAGAGAGCGAGGCGCATCTGGCCATCAGTCTGCATACCCCTTTCGATGAGCAGCGCAAGAGCCTGATGCCGGTGCAGATTGCCTATCCCATCCGTGAAGTGATTGAAGAGATCAGGAAATGGGATTTCAGCGGGCAGAGAAGAGTTTCCTTTGAGTACATCCTTTTCAACGGTCTGAATGATACTCCATTACACGTAAAGGAGCTGGCTCGTTTGTTGAATGGCATCAAGTGCCGGATCAACCTGATCAGGTTCCATCCGGTTCCGGGTACGCCCTTGGTAAGTCCGGACGAAGAGACCATCCTGCATTTTAAGAATCAGCTCAACGACAAGGGAATTTTCACTTCCGTACGTGCCTCCAGGGGGCAGGACATCTACGCAGCGTGCGGATTACTCTCTACAAAAGAACAGAACCTGATCAGTTAGTCAAAGGGATTTCAGGCTAAAAGCTCTATTCGATTTCCCTCAACATCGAGTACCACACTTTCAAAATAGCCATCCCCACTCGTACGTGGTTCTCCGACAATTCTATAGCCATCTGCCCGAAGTTTTTCGGTAAGGGAAATTACCACTTCTTTTGAGCCCAAAGTAAAGGCGATATGCGTGATTCCGAGATGTTCATTTATATCATGGGATCCATCAGCCAAAGACTCCCTGCGCATTATTTCCAGTGCCGGGCCACTTTCAAAGCTGATAAAATAGGATTCAAATTTCTTGATTGGATTGACATATTTATCATTGCTTACGCCGTTAAAATAGCGGACGTAAAAATCCCTCACCGCTTCCAAGTCTTTGGTCCAAATGGCAATATGTGCAATTTTCACCATGGTACGTGCCTCAGGGGGACTGTAATAAAAAATTGATCAGGCTGCCGGTTTTAGTTTGTCAATGATAAGGAAGGCCAAACGAAAACCCTCAAGGATAATTTTTGAATCCTTAACCCCATCGTAATATCCGGATAGATGGAGAGTGTGGTAAGCGTCATTGACATAATTCAATAATTTCTTATCCAGTTTAGATATCTCTTCTTCGTAATAGCTAATGTCTTTTCTTCCTTTCTTCTTCTCGACGCCTTTAAGAAGCAAGTAGCCGTCAAGTGCTAGTAATACAGCATTATATGCAGTGCCGCAGGCGGTTTTTACATATTTTTTATCAACATAAAAAAAATCCTCTTTCCCTGCTTTCTTAAGGGTTTCTTTTGCATTATCCATGTAGCGGATCGCTTCCGTGTAGTACTTGGTTTTGATCTTATCCTGATCGGTGATTGCCATCATTTCTTGTTTTTACAAAGTTACGCTATATTTATTCCAATCAAGAATTTCACGGATTGAAATTCCCTGTGTCGACCCACTCGTTTTTCAGGAGCGACCACCACTCGATGGCTAATCCTTTCAGAATGTAATCATAAGGCAGCCAGCCATATCCCTGGTCTCCCCAACCGGCTCCCCAAGAATTTCTTACTAGGATAGCTCCGGTAGTCTCTCTCGCACCCGCCGCTACATTTCTGATCTTCATTCCATCATCGTAGCCGGCCGCAACCACCGCATGACCACCCTCCACCTTGTCGCCTCTTTCGGGATACGGGATTTTGCCGTGATTGGTATTTGATTGTGCGATAGAACTATAGACTGTGAATCCGAACATCAGCGGAAGCGAGGAAGCCAGACTCTTTTTGATGCTGGCTAATAAATCCGCCGGAGTGGTTCCGGTTGGTTCGAGATCGAAATCCGGCTCATTGTAGGGCCAGTACTCCTCCGGCGGCACGCCGAAAAGGGTCATGGCTCCCATCATGTTGCGCATAAAAGTGCCGCTGTCGCCGGTTTGATGCATCAACGTGCGGGCCGTTTTGTATAGGAGGAAACCACTGCGATAAATTGACTGAAGCAGCGCCGGGAGCGCCTGAAGGAGCCAGCTTTGCAAGCATTTTTTTGACCGAATCTTTCTGTCCCAGTGCGGATAACCGAGGAGAAATCGGGCCAATCCGGCAGCCAGCCAAATTTTGGCGTAAAGTTTAGGTTTGTCATAAAGGGAGGAATTAATATTTGGTAAGTTTGTGTTATTGCATCTGGAACAAAATAATAAGGGAAAAGTTGCAAAACCAGAACTAATTATCTATAAACGCCCATTCAATGAGAGGTTTAAAACTTTCCTACGGGATCCTGCTCATCCTGTTTATTTCAGCATCCCATTCTTATTCAGGGGATTCCGGATCAAGTCCGGAATGACGGGGCACTATTAAAATAATGTAAGACCAAGTTAACACCATATCTTATGCACAGATTTTTTAGGGGTATCCTGACAATTTTCCTGGTCCTGGCCTTGGCAATCCTCATGAGTACAGGATTATGTAAAATAACCAAGGCCCAATCCAACAGCTATAAAGCAGATCTGATCATCTATGGGGGGACTTCCGCGGCAGTAGTTGCTGCCGTAGAAATGGTAAAATCCGGCAAATCCGTGCTGATCGTTTCACCGGATACGCATCTCGGCGGACTGATTTATGGAATTTCCGGAGAGCCGATCGCTCCCAACAAGACCGGCGATAAAAAGCTGCAAGCCTATTGCTTCAGGGTTTGCATGAGCAACTTACAGGAGAATAGGGTTCCGTTTCCAAAGCCTGAAAAATACAACCCGGACAATTATGAGTTGATGGGCAGATTGCTGGATGCCGGATGGAAAGATTTCCTCGGCAAGTTCGACCAGATCCCCAACTGGAAGACTGATACCAACAACAATGGCCCGTTCAGCTATGATTTCATTGGAGGGAACTACGACTATCCCGAGGCATCGTACGAACGGAGGAAGGAGATCGCCAAAGAGCATGAGAATTACCAGAAGGGATTGCTCTATTACCTGGGCAACGATTCGCGGGTGACTGCCGGTGTGAGGGAAGTATTCACCAGCTGGGGACTGGCCAAAGATGAGTTTGTGGAGAACGGGAATTGGCCGTGGCAGATGTATATCAGGGAGTCCAGAAGGATGTCAGGCACGTTTGTGACGACCGAAAATGAGGTGACCAACAAGAATTTGGTGAAGGATCCGGTAGGGATGGGGTCCTACAACATGGATTCGCACAACGTTCAGCGCTACGTGACGCCCGATGGCTGGGTGCAGAATGAAGGGGACGTGCAGGTTCATTTAACCAAGCCCTACCTGATTTCTTTCGGTTCCATTCTTCCGAAAAAAGCGGAATGTTCGAATTTGCTCGTTCCGGTTTGCGTCTCTTCCAGCCACATTGCCTACGGATCGATCCGGATGGAGCCGGTTTTCATGATTCTGGGACAGAGCGCGGCCATCGCGGCTTCGCTGGCCATCGATAAAAAGCAGGCGGTTCAGGAGGTGGATTACAATATCCTGAAACAGAAATTACTTGAGAAGAAGCAAGTTATCGCGATGCCATAATCTAGCAGATCTTTACTGTTTCAATACCCAGCAACATCCCAAGTTTACTGATGGATGAAGCAATGTGTCCGACGCCAATGGCACAGTGATGCGCGGGGCCCTGCTTCGACCATTGGTTCATGAATTCCCTGGCGCCCAGTGCAAAGCGGTATCGGCTGTTGGTATTTCCGATCTCGAGAACCGGTCCGGGTACAGACTCGCCCTCCGCGACCAGGAAGAAAATTCCATCTTTGCTTTCAACAATGGAGAGCAATGTCACCGGACCGTGTTTTACGCTCATCTGGATGGAGAGTCCCTTGCCGGGTTTGCCATGGTAGAGGGGAAGTGGAACCAGCCGGACACGGCCTTCCGCGATAGCAAAATGGGCCGGACCATCATGACCCATCAGGACGACATCATCCTTGAAATCCATCAGGTAAAACTCTGAGAAAGAGCCGCCCGCGCCAAATTCTGCCATGATCTTCATGGCCTGGGCGTTCTTGACTTCGCATTCCCCGGCTACGGGAATATTTTTGCCGGTCAGCAGGGTGTTGCCGGCAATGACAGAAGTGACGATTTGCTCGTATTCATTGCCGGATTCGCCTTCGTAATAATAGGCCATTGAACCGAGCCCGTGGGTTTCGATAAGCTTGTCGAGGGCGACAGAAGTGCGTGCCGCGCGGCCTATTTCGGCGGGTTCACATTCTGCCGATACCTCGAAGGTGACATTAAATTCGGCAATTTTGGCATAAACTTCATCCTTAGAGACTTCATCCCGGTATTTCTTCAGCTCGCACATTTCCAGCATCTCGAAATGGGTGCCAAAAACTGCAGATTGCCGGGTGAGGTCCGTGTAAACATCGAGCATTCCGCCATAATAATGACCTAGGATACCGAGCCTGTTAGCCCGCATACTTTCTGCCACGCTGGCCGCACGTACATATTCTTCAATTTCTTTCCAGGAAGCTGCGTCCTTCAGGTATCCGGTTACGATATCATACTTAATGCCGCAACGGTTAAAGACGCCGGCAATTTCGGGTACCGAGCAAGCCTGGCAGTTCTCCAACCAGAGCCCGGTCATTTTACCTCGGTCGTTCAATTTGTTGAAAGCCGCATAATCGAGCGCAGCAACCGGTTGCAAGTTGAGCAGTATCACCGGGACCTTCACTTTTTGTGCGACCGGCAGAACGGTGGAGGAGAGGGCATAGGTGGAGATGTAGAGAAAAAGCAGCTCAATTTCGTTGCTTGCGAGGTAGGAAGCGGCTTCGCGTGCCCGCACCGGATTGTCGGCCATCCCGGCATCGATAACCTCCACGCCGAACCCTGAAATCCTTTGGTTGATTTCGCCCTGGAATCCTTTCAAATGGTCGAGTAAGCCCTCGAATTGTGCCCAGTAGGTATCAAGACCGATGCCCACCAATCCTATTTTTGTCTTCATTTCGGCAAATTAAACAGGTATTTAATTATAACAAAATAAGCAATTTATTTTATATAGATAGAAACCTGGCCCTCATCCTCAACTGCAAAGTGTGAAGAAAAAAGTGGCTCCGTTATCTACTTCTGATTCTGCCCGGATTTGTCCTCCATGTTTTTCTATTATTCTTTGAACTGTACTTAGGCCGACCCCAGTTCCGGCATTATAAGTTCCGGCGCTTCTTTCAAGACCATTGAATATGCATCTTCCGCATTGTTAAACAGTCGGTAGTTGATTTTGAATTCGAATTATTTTCCTATTTGTATCAATTTATCAAAAAGAGCTTTGTTCTCGTTGATTTTTGCTTCACTGCCATACACACAATATTCATTTTTTACCAGGATATCCTGTACCATTTTCTTCATGCCACGGATATCTTCTGCAGAAGTCGAAAGTACGGCTTTGCGCTCGGCATTCAGCATATCTGCTTTGGTTTTTTCAAAATAATACTGCATGGCTGTTGCTCCTTTACCGGAGGGAGTCAGGGGCTGATCCAGTCTTGCAATCGTACCAATGATGTAACGGGTCATGGTGGTTGAGTCTGCTTTGAATTTACCCAGATAGACGGTGGTAGAGTCAAAATTCTGAATCGTCTCCTTGAGGTTCGGATCACGGTAGGAGGCGAAATAGGTATTCCCGTTGGCAGAAAAACCACAAAATCCGCCATAGGCTCCGCCAATGACACGCACTTGTGTTTGCAGCCAGTCTGTGCTGATGATCTGGCTCAGAACACTGATCTTGCCGTTCCACTCATAACCCAATTTCTTAAAGTCATAGCCTTTCACTACATATTGAACTTTTGAGGCAGATACTAAGGCCTCTTTCTTGTTGGTCAGCTCAAATTTCCAGGGTTGTTTCTCCCCGGTACCGGAGGACATAACTTCATTGGTCCTTCCAAGTTCTGTCTGATAGGCAGATAAATCTTCAGGACTACAGGTAATAGCCGCGATCAAATTATCTTTTTTGAACAGTAACTGTGCCGTTTCAGAAAGATTGGCAATTATTTCCTTGTTTTTTGTACCAAAGTTTTTTAACAGGTCTGTAACGAAGTTATAGTAATCCAGCCCACTTGTCAACTCTTTGAACATTCCCCTGTTTGAGTAATAGGAGCTAACACGTGTCATGGCAAAACTCATTCCATCCTGTTTAATGGAACCATCCAAAGATGATTGCTCGCGTTTGATAAGCTCTTTCAACCTGACAGTATCATTGTAATTTGATTTTAGCAAAATTTCATTGATAAGATCCGTCATTTTGCCGGCTTTTCCCGTTGTCGTTTTTGAAGTGACTACGAATTTGGGAACCAGGTTTTCATCAGACCGATCTCCCAAAAACGTTGTGATGGAACTGTAAAAACTTCCGGTATTGATGTTCAACTGATTGTCCATACCCCCAAAAGTATAGTTTGCTGTATTCATTTTACCCAAAACTGATGTAAGCAACGCGGCATACGGTATTTTGTCCTGCGGCAATACCCCCAAATCAAAATAGAGATTCTGGTAGAGTATCTTGTTGGTAAACTCATTGTGGTACATCAACTGAATACCTTTAATGTCTTTCTGTTCAACCGTGTTGAATTCGGCCTTGGTCGGAATGTCAGACAATTGAAGCATTGGTATTTTAGCCAGCGCCTCTGGTGAGTCTTCCTTTTTTTGATATTCTTTTAATTCTTTGGTCTCCTGGACAAGCTCATCGATCTTACCAGGAGAAAGTGTTGCCTTGTAGGCAGCCAGCTCCTTGACGACATTGGCATCAATAGCTTTTTGCAGACCAGGTTCAGGCTTGAGTGAGATCAATACAGCATGTTGATTTTCAATAAGATACTTCTGGACCGTTTTCTCCAGCAGGTGATTTTTAATTCCGCTTTTTACTGCTGCCAATGGTTTTTCGAACTCCAGGCCAAGGAATGGATCATTGGCAAAAAACCATCCCTGATAATTCATGAAAAGGTACATCAACCCTTTCTGCGGGGTATTGCCCTCCCGCATATTGAACTCTGCACGGTTCAGGATCCCTTCTACCATGATCGAATCCAAACCTTCGGCGACAACCTTTTTCATCTCGGAAAAAACAATCTCCCTGAATTTGGGCAGATCTTCAGGATTAGCATTTTGTACGGTAATTTCAAATCTATTCTGGAAACCCTCATTCAAAGTAGCACTCACATCTTTACCAATTCCTGCCTTCTGCAGAGCCAGTCTGATTGGTGCAGATTCGTGGTTAACCAGGGCATTGGTCAGAACATCCAAAGCCAGGCACACCGGACGGTCGGTACTTTGTCCGGCAACGATACTTACACACAGTAAGGTGTTGTCTTTTAACGGACTTCCCTCCTGAGCCGGATAGCTTTTTTCGATTACTTTCATCTCTGCAAAAGGTTTTTGCAATGGAGTACTCAGATTCATATCCGCCTTTTGGTAGGCCGAAAGATAATTGTCATTGATAAACTGCAACTCCTGATTCAGGTCGGCATCCCCATAAAGCATGATATAACTGTTACTCGGATGGTAATATTTATGATAAAAATTTATGAAGTATTCAAAAGTAAGTTTTGGGATTTCGCTGGGATGACCTCCTGATGAAACGCCGTAAGTATTATCGGGGAAAAGGGCTTTGGAGACCTGGTAATCCAGTTCCCGGTCTGCACCGGAATAGGCGCCTTTCATTTCATTGTAGACTACTCCTTTTAATACCAACGGAGCATCTTTATTCTCCAGTTCATAATGCCAGCCCTCCTGCCTGAGAATCCGGGGGTCTGTCAGCAAAAAAGGATTGTAAACAGCATCGAGATAGACATGCATCAGGTTAAAATAGTCTTTCGTGTTCATGCTGGCCACTGGATAGGTTGTTATGTCAGATCCGGTCATTGCGTTCAAAAAAGTATTCAGGGAGCCTTTCATCAAAACATCAAAAGGGCTCTTCACGGGGAAATTCTTCGACCCATTGAGGACAGAATGTTCCAGGATATGGGGCGTTCCGAAATCGTTTTCCGGCAAAGTCTTGAAGGCAACATTAAAAAGTTTGTTAGGATCTGCGGCAGCAATTTTGAGTAACCTGGCACCACTCTGTTCGTGGACAAAGTAGTAGCACTCGGCATTCACCTCTTTGACAAATCGTTTCTCGGTCAGTTTGAATCCATGATAGGTTTTGTTCAGGGTAAATGGGTCTTTTTCAGCACATGAGATGCATACCAGGACAAAAAGTGACAGGATTAGAATGGATAGATAATTTTTCTTCATCTTAAAAATTTTATAGTGTAGAACGGAAAAAATCTATTATTGTCAGGAATAGAGATGTAAATCTAAAAATAAATATTCACAAATCAGTTGGGAGCGCCGGAGTAAAAAAATCACTTTCAGACGAAAGTCAAGAGGAATAATCACAGGAGAATACCTTGCATAGAACGAGCAGGTACTTGAGGTTTCCAGAGAGGTTAAACCTGATCCGGAGTTTAAAATGATTATCTTTGAGACACAAAATTGATAATCAAAATATTACAAGTATATAATCCCATGCAATCCATCAATCCTTTTTCTGGTAAAATCGTCCAAACCTACCGGGAATACTCGACTCCGGAGGTAAATGCCATAGTACAACAAGTGGATACAGCTTACCGAAGCTGGAAGCAAACCAACTTTGAGCACCGTTCAAAGTTGATGAAAAATCTCCAGTCAAAACTTGTGGAAAAGAGGGAATCGCTGGCTGCCCTGATCGTTTCCGAGATGGGGAAGGTCTATCGTGAAGCTTTGGGAGAGATCGATAAATGCACTTTGGTATGTGGCTATTATGCCGAAAATGGTGAGAGATTTTTACAAAATGAGCTGGTTCAAACAGAGGCTCAGGAATCTTACATCTCCTACCAACCCATTGGAACGATCCTCGCGGTGATGCCCTGGAATTTCCCATTCTGGCAAGTATTTCGTTTCCTTGCTCCTGCCCTGATGGCAGGTAATACAGGGGTGTTAAAACACGCCTCCAATGTTTCCGGCTGTGCGCTGGCCATCGAAAAGCTGGTCTTTGAGGCCGGTTTCCCGGAAAATGTATTCAGGATCCTTCTGATCGGTTCTTCCGCCGTTCAGAAAGTCATTGAAAATCCTGTCATCAAGGCTGTTACCCTTACAGGAAGCACTTCTGCCGGGAAAGCCGTAGCCGCCGCCGCCGGTGCCAACCTTAAAAATCCGTCCTCGAACTGGGAGGCAGCGACCCCTATTTAATCCTGGAAGACGCCGATATTCCTGCGGCCGCCAGGTTATGTGTGACCAGTAGGTTGCTTAACGCCGGACAGAGTTGTATCGGTGCCAAGCGATTTATCATTGCCGAAAAAGTATATGCTGCTTTTAAGGATGAATTTGTGCGACTGATGTCCGAGGCCGCATTTGGAGATCCTCTCAACCCGCAGACGGCTATCGGTCCGTTGGCCCGCACCGATCTTCGTGATGAGCTTCACTTACAGGTCGAAAGAAGCAGGGACATGGGAGCTAGAGTTTTGCTGGGTGGAACTATCCCGGTAGGGTCTGCAGCTTTCTATCCGCCAACAGTACTGGAAAATGTGATGCCGGGCATGCCTGCCTACCATGAAGAACTATTCGGTCCGGTGGCAGTTTTGTACAGGTTCAAGACGGAAGAGGAGGCTATCAAAATTGCCAATGACACCGTATTCGGTCTGGGTGCGGGAATATTCACTGCCAATTTGGATAAAGGCAAAATGCTTGCAGAAAAGGGATTGGAGGCAGGTTGTGTTTTTGTCAACGATTTCGTCAAGTCGGATCCCCGGCTTCCGTTTGGAGGCATCAAAGAGAGTGGCTATGGCCGTGAACTGTCCGCCTTTGGCATCAGGGAATTTGTGAATATCAAGACCATCGTAGTAAAATAGGGTGATAGTTACCTATAAGTGTTTTTGTCAAATTAAAAGATACATTTGATAGAACTTAAACACAGAAGTCGTCATCTTTCTTCTCGAAGGACGAAATACTATATTTTGAAACAAGAAAGAACAATGACTTTACAAAATATTTTGAAGACTGTCAAGCTCTCAGAATACAGGTTTTAGCCCCTTAAAGTTTAATTGTGAGCTCTGAAGGGTTCTCTCAACCTAGTTTCAAATTTGATAAGGTTCAGTAAACTTACGAAATGTCTCTTAATTTTCAATACCTATCAGTTCACTTTTAGTTGAAACTATAAAAATGGATCAAAGGTTGGATAAATGTACCAATATATTGATGTACCTGACCCGGAATATGTGACATTTTAAGACAGCAACGTCCGGAAAACATGATATCCATGACCCTTCATAACTCTTTATCAAAGATAAACAACTCTTCAATTGTTACTGAAAATACGGTGGCCAGGTCATATGCCAGTTTCAGGGATGGGTTGTATTTGTTCTTTTCCAGGAAGACAATCGTTTCTCTCCGTACATTCACTTTTTGTGCAAGTTCGTCCTGCGTAAGGTTATTTTTTGCCCTGAACTCCTTTATTCTGTTATTCATGTCTTAATCCCCACATCCTTAATCCGATCCATGAAAATAAATATATCAATGCCATCCCGGCTATTCCAACACCTATTAAGGTGTGATTTTCAATGTTCAGCCTATCACAGAAATACATGATGAACAGCCAAAGATAAATTGATATGTAATAGGAAATTGAGGCAGTTTTAACCTGAATTTTCTTTGATAATTCATCTTCGGCAGGTTCTCCCCTTTTTATGCCCGATATGCGTCTTATTCCTATGAATACGGCAAGTCCTCCAACTAGAAAAAGGACAATCCGGGGGAAAAATTCAATCAGGTTGAAGCTTGATGCAGCGTAGGCGAACCAAATGGTACTGGAAACAATCAGTAATGCTGCCACAGCGAAAATTAAAATGACTTTTTTCATGACAAATGATTTTATGTTATATATATCTAACACAAAGTTAGAAATAAATAACATTGATTTCCAACTTTTTTGGCAATTATTTTTCAGATATTTTCTTTTGTTAATAATTATTCAAAACCACTGTTGTCCGGTTAAGAATTTAGAAAATCTCTAGAACCCTTATATATAAAGGGATAGAGGTAAGTTCTTTGATTTTTTGATTTGAAATCTTGTTTTTTGATCTTTGCGGTATTAATCCGCAAGACCATGAACCAAGGGAAGACTGTTTTATCACAACTGATGTCATTTTTGCCTGAGTATGAGTTCAACAAATGTGTTGACACTTATAATGGTAATTATCGTGTAAGAACGTTTACTTGTCGGGAGCACTTTTACGTATAACTTTATTTTTTCTGGAAAATTCTAACGTTAAAATATCTATGCAGCTGTATTTTAACGAAAAAGACCAACTCTTACCATACCGGCACATTCAGCGATGATCGTCGAACTTAAGTGAAAAATCAACTTTTCAATTTGGCTATAAAATTGTCTGCCCGAAGGGTGGCGCCATAATAAACCGGTCCCATGCTGAAATACACCACCTTCATCCAGGTCGGGGCATGGATGCAATTGCAATAAGGAAGTCCGACGAAACTTCCGGTAGTGGAATTTCGGATTTCGAGCACGTGGTAAGCGATCGTCTCAAAAGTGATCAGGAAAATCCAAAAGACCGGGATGAAGAGGAGAAACCTGTATCTTTTTTTCGACAGGGTGAGGTAATTGAATACTTCGCTCAGACCAAACAAGGAAAGCGCCCAGGCCATCAACGGTAGTAGGTTCATTCCAAGAACCTTATGATAGTCATACATATAGCCGTAATAATCCTTCGCATAATGGACCCAAATAATTGCTACAACAGTCGCCAGAAACAGATGCGTTACTGCAATAATTCTCCTGGTGAGAAGGATATAGCCAAGGATAAATAACCAGGAATAAGCCAGCACAAGGTCTGCATGTGACCTGAAAATCGAAAACAGCAGAAGAATAACAAATGCAACAACAAGGTCTGTCACAAGCAAATGTCGCTTTGAAAAGGAGAAATAATCGGCAATCATTAAAAACTGGTTAAAGAATTCAGGTTCTAAATATAAGTTAAAATTGATTATTTTACTCTGTCAACAATTCAGTCCACAAAATTTGACAGATGCACTATCATCCACTGCCACAGATATTAGACTTACTATTCGTACCTCAGCGCTTCTACCGGATTCCTCGTTGCCGCTTTCCAGCTTTGCCAACTTACTGTCAACAAAGCAATTCCCAGGGTTAGCAATCCAGCCAAGGCAAAAATCCACCATGCGATGGTAGCTTTGTTGCCAAATCCTTTCAGTAAGTTGAAAATGATGGTCCATGCGATCGGACAAGCGATCATAAATGCCACCCCAATCCATCGCAGAAAGGTGATATTCAACATATATATTACTTCTGAACTTCTGGCACCGTTCACTTTTCGTATTCCAATCTCTTTTATTCTCGATTGCGTAGCATGGTAGGTAAGTGCAACGAGCCCTATCATAGCAAGCAGGATAGAAACAATGCTTGCAAACTGAAAAGCACTGTTTATTTGTTTGATCTCGTCAATATATTGTTCAACCTCCGCATTCGTAAAACTATATTCGAAAGGAAAACCAGGTGAGATCCGCCTGATTACCTTCTCAACAAAAGTAATGGTCTGACTGACGTCACCCGGTAGGATGCTTACAAATAAATGTTTTGTAAAATCCTGATTTTTAGGATGTGCAGAGATAATCATCGGTTTAACCATATTAAACAGGTAATTATTCTGGAAATCTTTCACTACCCCTATAATGGTACTCTGTTTGCCCCAAAAGAGGACCTGCTTACCGACCGGATTTCCGTAACCTAACATTCTTGCTCCGGTTTCATTGACAATTACACCTTTCAGCTCCTCCTGGCGGTCAGTTGAAAATTCATTTCCAAGGGCCATTTTCATTCCAAAAGTTTGGGTATAATCATCAGACACAATGGCATAACCAAACGATTCGTCATGTTTCACATTTTGATCGTCAATCCAGGTTACGCCAGAGTGGTTTGGGATACCTGCCGGCATGGCAGAAGCAGCACAAACGTCCTTAACAGTAGGTATGGCTTTTAATTCATCCTTAAGTGCTGTATAATTGGCTTTAAGCTTCGAGTTAAACGGTATTTGCATCACCATCTTATTATCGAACCCCAGCGGCATTTGCCGCATGAAAAGATATTGCCGATTAATCATTAAGGTTATGATAACCAAAGTTATAGAGACGATAAACTGAAAAGTTATCAGGATATTTTTGCTGTGGATGCCGGAGGTTGTTTTTTGACCCTTTTTGAAAAGGTCCAGAGGAGTGGTTCCGGATAATACAATTGCAGGGTAAAATCCGGCCAGCAAGGAGACGATAAGCCAAAGAATTGCACTGCCTGTCAGGAATAGGCGAGTATTCTCCTGTAAATAGGGTAAAATGTCCGACCCCGTCAAGTCCTTAAACAAAGGAGCTCCCAAATAAGAGAGTGACACACCCAATAAAATTGCCAAAAAGCAGATCAAAGCCGTCTCCTGCAGGAAATGCCACCGAATAAACCCGTTACCTGCACCTGCAATTTTCTTCAGGGCAATCTCTGAGGTTCGCTTCTGAACCAGCGAAGTCGACATATTCACATAATTCAAAATACTGACAGACAGGATCACCAGGCCAATAAATATCAGCATGTACAGGGGATTTTTGTTGTAATAGAGTTTTCGTTCTGTGACAGGAAGGAAGGAAAGGGTCAATCGCTCCGGATTACGGATACTCTCAGGTTTAAGCTCACTGTAGAAGTTGGCGATTTTGGCATTGAAATCCTGGTAATTGACCGCTTTGTGCAATTTAAAAAAAGGCTGCCCATTGCTATCCCAGCCTTCCAGCTTTGATTTCGACCTCAATGAAGTGATAGGAACCAGCATCGAAAAATGGAAGGTAACATATACGGGGATATCAACTACCCCTGTCACATTGAACATTTGATCTGAGTTTAACTGTAGTGCTTTCCCCAATGCCGGTTGATTGCCAAAATATTTTCGTGCTGTTTCTTTGGAGAGAACAATTGAATTTGGCTCTTTCAGGGCATTCTCCCTGACTCCTTCTATAAATTGGAATTGAAGGATATGAAAGAGGGTACTATCCGCCAGGTAAAAAGCAGCTTCATTGAAACTGACAATCTTGCCGCTGTTGCTTTCCTGGTAAGAGACAATACAGTTACTAAACGAACTAAAATTTTCGGTTCGTGCAAAATATTCAATTTCAGGGAAATGAGCTGCCAGTATTGGCGAAATGGCATAGCTGATCGTGGTATTTCCCAAGGGGGATTCCGGACTTTTTTCCACCAGGTTAAAGACCCTCTCGTTGTCGGGAAGGCTCTTGTTGTAGGAATTCTCCTTGAACACATGCATGATAATGAGGATGGAACAGGCAAAACCCAGGGCAAGACCGGTAATGTTGATTGCCGTAAAAGCTCCGTTTCTCCTAAGATAGCGGAAGGTGTTGATGATTGATTTGTATATCATGATATTTTGTGTTAATGCATCCTGATTCAGACACTATTCATACCTCAAGGCCTCCACCGGGTTTCTTGTCGCTGCCTTCCAGCTTTGCCAGCTCACCGTCAGCAAGGCGATAACCATTGCCAGTAATCCGGCCAGAACAAAAATCCACCAGTTAAGTTCCGTTCTGTAGGCAAAATTTTCGAGCCATCTGTGCATGGCAAACCAAGCAATAGGTGTGGCAATTACGAACGCTATAGCAACCCAGATCAAGAAATCATTGTTGAGCGACGCCGTGACTTCGATTGATCTGGCACCGTTCACTTTTCGAATGCCTATTTCTTTGGTTCGCTGCTCAATCATAAAGGAAGAAAGGGCAAATAATCCCAGACAGGAAACAATAACAGCAAGAAAGGCAAAGGCGCTGAAAATGCGACCCATCCCTTGCACATCGGCATACATCATGGCAAAGCTCTCGTCCAAAAAGGAATACCTGATTGGCTGGTTAACAGAGAACTTGTTCCAAACCCCTGTTATAGATTTTAAGACTTCCGACATATTTGATGTGCTTATTTTTACCGATACAATGTTTGGGCTATTTCCCAAGGCAAGACAAACCCCTCTTATATTTTCTTTGAAAGATTCAAAATGAAAATCTTCAACGACTCCTACAACTGACATCACATTACCGCCACCATTCGTAATTCTTTTACCAATGGGATCTGTCAGGCCTAATTCTTTCTCCATCGTTTGGTTTATTATGGCAGCTTTTGAATCTGTTGGCATATCGGCAGAGAAATCCCTTCCTTTAACGATATTCATTCCCATTGTTTTAATATAATCATGATCGACCTTCCAAAACTGGCCAGCAGAAAAGCCTCCATCACCTGTAATTGCTTCATTCCGAAAAAGATTTCCATTGCGTTTGGTTCCTGTTACTGGCAAATAATCGCTGATAGAAACATTTTTCACTTCCGGCAACCTCAGGAGTTCATTTTTGAAAGTAGTAACCTGATTTCCCAATGTATTGGCACCTTGCAGAAGCAATACCTGCTCCTTGTCAAACCCTACATTTTTGTTGAGAATGTAATCCACCTGGCGATAGATGATAAAAGTTCCTGTAATCAAAATGATTGAAACGGTGAATTGAAAAACAACCAATGCACTCCGCATATTGTAGTTTTTACTTTCCCGGCTCATTCTCCTAACAGGCTTAAACGAGGAAAGATAAAACGCGGGATAAAGACCGGCAAGAATCCCTACAATTACAGATGCAAAGACAAGCAAAGGAAGTACTCGCCACCATTCGGACCAAGGGATAACCAAAGATTTAGCAGACAGCATATTAAAATAAGGCAAAAGTAAAACGGCCAATAAAATCCCCAGAACGAAGGAAAGAAAGCTATAAAGCAATGACTCTGTAAGAAATTGCCCGACAAGATTGCTCCGGTTTGAGCCAACTGCTTTTCGGAGTCCGACCTCTTTGGCCTTGTTCGCTGATTTTGCTGTGGAAAGGTTGATAAAATTAATGCAGGCTATGATGAGGATAAACCCTGCAATAATTCCAAAAAGCCATACAAACCGGATGTCACTATGTGTTAATCCATCTCTTATTCCATCAGATTTAAGATGGATATCGCTCACTGGTTGCAACGTAAAACTGATTTTCTTTTCCGCCTCAGCATTCCCGGCAGTAAGATATTTTTTTGTAATTGATGATAGCTTTGCTTCCATCTGAATAACATCTGTTCCGGGACGCAATACAACATAGGTATGATAGTTATATGAATTCCATTCTTTTTGCTCCCCGTTCCAAAACTCCACTCCTTTCAGTGAGATAAGAAAGTCAGACTGAAAGTGCGATTTAGCCGAAAAATCCATCACTCCGGTTATCCGAAAAGGATTGGCCTCTTTGTTGTTCATGATAAGAGTTTTGCCAACGGGGTCTTCGTTCGGGAAGAATTTATCTGCCATACGTTTTGACAGGACGATCGTACCAGGTTCATCCAGGGCATGTGCTAGGGCGCCTCGAACCATTGGTGGTTGAAAAACATTCAAAAAGCCTTGGTCAGCGTACACAAATCCTTCCTCATAAGCGTTCTGTTCCTTATCGGCGCGCCTTATTTCATTACCACCAGCCCCGAAGAGTTCGCTTCGCAGAAAACGTCCTGCTTTTTCCACTTCAGGAAAATCTTCTTTCAACGCGTTAGCAAACGGAGCAGGCAAGACCGGACTTTTACCAATATTTCCATTGTTGTTATACACTTCCACAACCCTGAATATCCGTTCCCCATCAGGGAATTGCCTGTCATAGCCAAGCTCGTCCCTGATGAACAAGGCAATCAATAAACATGCAGCAATGCCTAAGGAAAAACCCCCGATCTTGACCAGGGAATAGATTTTTTGCCTGAATATGCCACGCCAGAATATCTTAAGATTGTTTTGTATCATCACTTATTTGTATTGAAAATTTTCTGCTTTAAATTCCATTAATTTATTTGTATTCCTATCAAATCCTGCAAATCCAAATTCAGACGACTATTCATATCGCAATGCCTCCACCGGGTTTCTTGTCGCTGCCTTCCAGCTTTGCCAGCTCACCGTCAGCAAGGCGATAACCATTGCCAGTAATCCG
>Ga0209430_1000243_pt1 | contig 64153 bp, 46 predicted proteins | sample BarGraIncub1133A_FD_184504 | JGI IMG/M metagenome (GOLD analysis project Ga0209430, IMG submission 184504) | Arctic peat soil microbial communities from Barrow, Alaska - Barrow Graham LP Incubations 11-33A (SPAdes) (version 2) | ecosystem: Environmental > Terrestrial > Soil > Wetlands > Peat... | reverse complement strand
CAGTTAAATTATGCGGGCAGGATGCATGAAAAACACGGAGAAGTATCGAAGTGGTCATAACGGGGCGCACTCGAAATGCGTTTGTCGGGAAACCGGCGCGAGGGTTCGAATCCCTCCTTCTCCGCCATACACATCCAGATTTTTTGAATATAGGATAACCACACTGAGAAATGAGCCTGTTAGGACAATATTGATAGCTGAAAAGCTTATTGACGGGCTTATGGAGAGAATCATCCACTATTCAACAGAAAAATGAGACTACGTAAAGTGGTCTCTTTTTTTATGCAAAAAATGAAAGGAAGTAATGTGTATGGAAGTAATCGCAATAGTCAATCAAAAAGGCGGTGTGGGTAAAACAACCTCAACAATCAACTTAGGTGTCGCATTATCCAGGGAAGATCGAAGAGTTTTACTGATCGACCTGGATCCGCAGAGTAACCTCACCATGGGTCTTGTTACACCTGATCCGTACAAGCTAACCAATACGGTGCGCGAATGTATGGAACGCGTCATTCGGGGCAGTGATCCTCTTGTAGAGGATGCAATCCTTACAAGCATCGAAGGCGTTGATATCCTCCCCTCTAACCTGGACTTAATCGAAACAGAGATCAATTTGGGTAATGCAGTTTCGCGAGAAACCGTACTAAAGCGATTGCTCAAGCCACTGAAAAACAAATACGATTATGTTTTGATTGATTGTCCTCCCTCTTTGGGAATTTTTACAATTAATGCGTTGACTGCGGCGGATTCAGTAATTGTGCCGGTCAATCCAGAGTATTTTGCTACAAAAGGATTGGAGCTACTGACAAGGACAATCCGCAGTGTTCGTTCTACTCTTAATCCGAAACTAAAGATCAAAGGCATATTGCTAACAATGACTTCCAGTAGAGCTGTTTTTTATAAAGAGGTTCGAAGTCACGTCCAAACCGAGATTGGGAGAAGCGTCCCCGTCTTTGCATCGGAGATTCCTTTAGCCGTTAAGGCTGCCGAAGCTCCGCAATCACAAAAAAGTATATTTGCTCACGATAAAAACAATCTAGTTGCAAAGGCATATGCCGCGACGGTCGGTGAAATCCTTGCCAAGGAAAAAGCAGGGTAAACCGTTAAAAATTAATTCGTGTCAACTTGACACGAATTAAATGGGGAACAACTCGCAATCAGAAAAGAAAGCATTATTGAAGATGTGATAAGAGGAGTAAGACGCATGAATACTATAGCAATGGAAAAGTTTAACGAAGCACAAAAACAAGAAATCAATTGGGGACTTAAGATGCAGATTGATGTCTCGTTATACGCACACCCTAAGCTACCATCTTTCCGGATGAAAAAGACCAGATTGAGCCTTTGGCGTAAGCGAGTTGATTTTTACGCCCAAGGACTCTCTCCAGAACAACGCTTTGAAGTCGAGTGCGGATTGATGCAAGGTGTTGATGTTATCTCTTATGCCTCCGCGAATATTCTCGCGGCGCAAATGTGTGAAATAAGGCAAGGGCTAGTTGAGGGATTTTCTCCAAGCCCTGATACTAACAATGTCATTGCTGAACTACGAAAATATCAAATGTCGCAAGTCCTTCACAGATTCCCGCTGGTCAATGCGGATATATTCCACGGACTTACTTTTTCAAAAGCGCAGACAGAAGAAATATGTATCGGAAGTCAAGCCGGATTAGGAGCAAAACTGCAAATGTATGCATGTCCTGATTTTGATGCGGATCAGATGCGAGAGATTCGATTGGGGCTCACGCACAGTATTGATGCAGAAAGCTATGCCGGCGGGCAGTACTCAGCAAAAGAAATGCGGGAAATCAGATTGGCTTTAGAAAAGGGAAAAAAGAAAAAGAAGAAAAAAGAATCGGAAATGGAGATGTGAATAATATGAACGATGTAAAAATGCTTGGAAGGCTCACCAAAGAACCAAAATCACTTACTATGCAGAATCAAACGGCGCTATGTGTATTTGACCTTGCGGTTGATCGTCGATACAAAACCGCTGATGGTCAAAAGGGATGCGATTTTTTTACTTGTAAGGCTTTTGGTACGCTTGCAACTTTTTGTGCACAGAACCTGATAAAAGGCGAGCGCATAGCAATCTCCGGAAGATTGGCCAATGAGCCATGGACAGATCATTATGATCAGAAGCGTATCTCAACGGTTATTGTGCTTCGCGAATTATATTTTGCGGACGGAAGAAAATCATCCGCTAAAGCAGAACCGACTGACTACCCTGACCCAACTGATGATAATGCACCACTTCCTGATTTTGAATGAACATGAATCCGTAACAACTCCCTTCTCTTTTTGCCGTGAATATAGTAAGGAGGCACATAATGACAAAATTTGATCTTTCAAATTCTTTTACGTCTTATCTCAATAACGATGCCTGTATTCAAGAACTACCTCTTGATGTTCTTATCCCCTTTGTTGATAACAATGGCTGCGTACAGCCATTTCGGTCACGTCCTGATCTTCTTCCTGAGCTTGTCGAATCGATTAAAAGAGTTGGCGTGTTAAGTCCGGTTGTTGTCAGGGCAAAAGGTGATGACGGAGAATATGAAATTCTTTCTGGACATCGTCGTGTTGAGGCATCCAGGATTGCAGGTCTATCGCGAGTACCCGTTGTTATTCAGGAAGTTGATGATAACGAGGCTGCCATCATCCTGGTGGATAGCAACCTCAATAGTCGTGAGTATTTACTCGAATCTGAAAAAGCATTTGCCTACAAACTGAAGCTGGAAGCCATGAAAAAACAGGGCAAACGATCAGATTTGACTTCGTGCCAAGTTGGCACGAAGTTAAATGGTGAACGATCCAACGAGCAGTTGGCAAGCGAAAGCAACGAAAGCGCAAGACAGATTATGCGCTATATCCGGCTCACAGAACTCATACCGGAGCATTTAGATTTGGTAGACCGACACATTTTGAAATTCATACCGGCTGTTGCACTCTCCTATCTCACAAAAGATGAACAACAAATGCTCTGGAACATCATGGAAAGTAACCATGTCGTACCCTCCCTTGTGCAGAGCACACAGATCAGGCAGTTATCAACAATAAACAAGTTGGACGAGATCACACTTGAAAGGATTCTTGCAGGCAAAAAGCAAAAGAAACCCCAGTTCATTTTGAAGAGCGATAAGCTTTCATACTATTTTGAAGACAGCACGTCACAAGAAGATATTGAAAAGGTAATCATCGAACTATTGGATAATTGGTTTGCGTCAAAAGAGTCAATGTGAGCCGTATAAAGAAAGGAAAACATGCAACATTTTGAAAAACAATCTCAATGCCGCGTGTGCGGTTGTACATGGAATAATGCATGCATGACGCCTAGTGGACCATGCTATTGGTTAGAGAATGATCTTTGCTCTGCTTGTGTAGGAAAACGGTCTACACACACGGAAAGATAGATGCTGCTAAAAGAGCTTTTGAAAGATCCCACGCCTTTTTTGTTTCTAGGTATGACTAGATGATGATGAAATGAAACAATCAAAACAAACATAGGATCTATTAATAGACTGATGATTTTGAAGCCCTGAGAAGGGGCTTTTTCTTTTGAAAGGAGATGTAAATAAGTGAAACACTTATTTGTTGACATGGATGGTACGCTGGCCGAGTTTCGCACGATTACAAAAATAGAAGAACTCTATGAAAAAGGCTATTTTGAAAACCTTACTCCCTTACAAAATGTAATTGATGCTGTGAAGTTGATTTCTAAAAATCCAGATGTCGAGGTGTGTATCTTATCCTCCGTTTTAACCGATTCTGTTTACGCCATAGGTGAGAAGAACCGCTGGCTTGATAAGTATTTGCCTGAGATACCATTTGAGCGTCGCTTCTTCCCTGCTTGTGGTACCTCAAAACGAGCGAGCATCCATCTCAGGGGTAATGACTTTTTACTCGATGACTACTCAAGGAACTTGCACGACTGGGATCCGCCGGCAATAGGAATCAAGCTCATGAATGGTATTAACGGGCGCTTTGGATCGTGGACAAAAGACCGCGTTGATGCTGAACTGTCGGGAATAGAGTTGGCTAAAGATATATTAGACGATATGGGGGTATCCATGATGATTAAGAATATACACCTTGAAGGACATGTAGGGACATTTTATGTTATCGATCAAGACACCATACACGGCAAAAATTTACTGCTGTTTGAAAGTGAACAGTATGGTGATGAAGCGGCGTGTGTCATTACAGACACAGATTTTAAGGTAGTTTTAGCGGACGTCTGGAATGGGTTTGACGATTATATTGAACAGCTAGATCGCGAAGAAAAAAAGATGATCCAATTCTGTACCAGTGACTACTGGCCGCTCTTTCAAATTCCGTCTGGCGATAACATTATTCTGACACTTGCTGACGGTTCGCAGCGTGTGAAAAATTGCACGTATATCGACGAGCACCATGCCCTTATCGGGGAAGATATTTGCAGCCTCTCTCAATTTGCCGTACAGGCGGAACATGACGGCGTTACCTACGAGCCAGAAATATCGGTATTACCGGAACAGTGTTTTACGGAAAATCCAGAAAACGGAGAGGTTGTGATAATTAAAAGAGGTGAAAGCGGCTATTATCCAATTTCTGCCGTGCAAAACGAAGGGGAAAACTTCGGCAAGGTCACACGGCTTAATAAGTCAATAGGCGTTGACAAGAGACAGGCCGCCGCCATGCTGGCCGGATCCATGTTCGGCTGGAATGTACCGGCCGCCGATCCGATGAAATACGATATGTTTGGGGAATATAAAAAGGTAGAAACCCTGCTTACCGAAGAGAATAGTTTTGTTGAAAAAATTGATATACATGAGATGATGGAAAAATTTGATACATATATAAGCTATGTCTATGTCACCGATCAATACAGTGATCTTTCGGAAGCGGCTGATAAACTTAATCGGGACTTCGAAGCAAGGGAGTATATTGCGGATCTCCCGGATGGACGCAAACTTATTATGCACGAGCTTACTGAAGTTGCCAGAACGGATGACGGTGAACCAGGCGACTTTGGCGAAGAAACAAAGCAATGGTACTTTATTGAAGGAAAAAACGGCAAACGCGAACAACTCTCGAGCGATGAAGTTGAAACTAAAAGCATCAACTTAAGTGCTCACGGAAATAAAACGAACAATCAATATGATCGCAATATAGAATCGGAAGCAATGGAGCGGTGATAAAAAGACGCAGAGAATCATTTGTTGCATGCTGATTGCTATGTCGGACTTGACGCAATGAAGAATATTCTATACGGTAATATTGATAATGTGATAACAAAGGAGTAAGACGTATGAGAAAGAAATTAATTGAAACTTTAGCTTTGCTTCTAATTGTACTTCTCTTTTCATCGGGATGTGTTTTGAAAGCATCAAATACAGACACTACCGTGACTCAGAATATTGAAGTTGTCCAAACCACTAAAGAACCCACGGAGACGGCCGTTGTAACTACACCTACTCAAAAAGCAGATGTAACTTCCGCAACAACCGTGAAAGAGACCACAGCAGCAACGACTCCGGCCGCTGAAACAACCGCGCCGGCAGCGACTACAAAAACAACTACTGCGCCTGCTGCAACCACTAAATCTACTACAGCTCCGGCGGCTACTACAAAAGCTCCAGCCGCGACAACAAAAGCCACAACGGCAGCAACGACAGCTGCTCCCCCGGTAGAAACAGCGCCTCCACAAACCGCAGCTCCTGCATACGCAGAGAACTGCGACAACATTAAGAGCCAAATAATTGCACAGCTGCAAGCAAAGGGACTTTGGTATCCGGATGCCGAGGAAGCCGGTGGTGGCTCGATCCAGCTTTCAGTAGGATATGGAAATTCTGACGAACAGTACGCAACAGCATTTGTGAATGCCAAGTTTGGCCAATCGACTACCATTGGAGCAACCTCAGTAAGCGTTTGGATAGAGTCCGGCTACTTAAATATGTCTTATACTAAGTGTACACTTCCTGCCGCTTAACGGTTGTCGACCGTTTCATATACAATGTGACCTGCAATGGTTACTCTATCAAAAGGCCAGAGGCCGTCTGTTTATAACAGGCGGCTTTTTTGTTTCCCAATTCCCGGCAACATCCGGTTTTTATAAATGATAAATAAGAGCGGCAATAGCTCCGCTAAGAGCGGTTATTCTAACGGAGGAATTACATGAAAACGACATTGTCCAATTTATTCAATGCAAAAAAGAAAATCCTTTCCATGGTTTTAGCCCTTTCTATTCTTATTTCGCTTTTCCCTATGTCAGATATATTTGCATGGAGTCCGCCAGCAAACGTAACTATCAACAAGACCGTGTCCGTGTCATACTTCACAAATAAATGGGGTACAGCCATGACAACCGGTTTTTACTATGTTGCCGGAACAAATGAAATTGCATACTGTGCCGACCAAGAAGGAACGGGTCCTGGTGGTGTTGGCTATGGACTTAACGATGGCGGATTAGGAAATGCTGCCTATCTTTCCGGTATTCAGCGAATTCTTCAGAACGGTTATCCATTCAACGCAAACGGACTTTCGGCCGACGATGCCCGATACGCAACGCAAATGGCAATTCACTGGATTGAATCGTATTATTTGGGTGGGACTAACGGATATGACTATACAATTAGAAATGATGGCATGAATGCAAATGGACACGATGGTTCCCTCTCGTTTGCTCTTTGGCTTTTTGATCAGGGCATAAGCGGAGCAATTGTAATTCCATCCGTATCTTTGGAAGCACCTACTTCTTGGACTAATGTTGGAGGTGTTTTGCAGAGTACGGTACAGGTAAATCAAGCAAATACGCAATATTGGCAGATTATCTCTTTGCCGGCCGGAGTTTCTTCTGTTGGCGGAGTTACATTTACAGGAAACGTCAACTTGATTCTTCAGCTTAATGACCCTGCAGCATATGCGGCATCCAGCAAGCAAATTTCCATTCAGGGGTATTGCAATATTGACACGTCGAATATTCATGTATTCGTTGCAGGCGGCTCCTGGCAGACAATGGTAGCTGTGAGCACACAGTCAAATGGACTTGACCCTGATGTTGGCACTCTTGCAGATGCCAACGGAACACTTTCCCTGTACAAACAGACAGAGTGGACAACCGGCGTGTACTCTTCCGAAGCCGGTGCAACATTTCAAGTTTATAACAGTGCTTCAGTAGTTGTTGCAACCATCACAACGGACGCTTCTGGTAACGCATCGGTAAGCCTGCCATACGGAACCTATACGATCCACCAAGTATCCGGACCGGGCTACACGGTTAATGCGTCCGATCAAGCCTATACAGTCAGTGCAAGCTCACCGACTGCTACCTTTACGAACACACCATTTACCGGTCAGATAGAAGTCAACAAAACATACGCGGCAGTAACGGGTACCGTGGTAGAAGCCGGAGCTGTATTCCAGATCTTCCCGGCCAGTTCCTCCTATGCTGCCTCCGCCGATTACCAGCGTGATCAGATAACGACTAACGGCAGTGGATATGCCATTTCCAAGTCGCTGCCATACGGTACATATACGCTGGTACAGACTGCCTCCCCGACCGGCTCTCGGATCAACGGCAGTAGCTGGACATTTGAACTGGGCGTGGACGGAGCTACATTCATTAACGGCGATATTGATACAGTCAATGTTTCTAACACACCAACCACCGGAAAACTCGAAATCTCAAAAACCACAAACAGAGGATACATTATTCCCGAGACAGGCGCTGTATTTGAGGTCTATTCAACGGCCTTCGCTTCCTATGCTGCGGCTTCTGCTGCTTGTAGAGATACACTCACGACAGACGGTACAGGAACAGCAATTACCAAGGATCTTCCCTATGGTAATTATTGGATTCACCAGATTGGAATGCCTGCAGGTACAATAGCTGTAGCAGACAGTACAGTTACTCTTGGGGCAACCGATGGCGCTACGATACATCGTGATTTGGTTAACACGGTATATTGGGGACAAATCGAAGTCAACAAGACAACATCCTATGCTGGAAATGTGAAACTGGAAGCTGGTGCTCAATTCCAGATCTATAGCACAGCGTATGCTTCCTATGCGGCGGCTCCCACAGCAGAGAAGGCAACCATTACTACAAATGCCAGTGGTTACGCAATTTCAAAGCTCATGCCATATGGAACATACACAATGTCACAGACGGCAGCTCCGACCGGCGCACAGCAAAACGCAACTGTTTGGACTTTTCAACTGGGCATAGACGGGGTGGTCTATCTCAACAATGATGTAGACACGCAGAATGTTATCAATATCCCGACTTTTGGCAAACTGGAAATTGCAAAGACAAGCAATCGCGGTTACAGCGTAAACGAGTCAGGTGCAACATTTGAGATCTACTGTACAGAATATGCGTCCTTCGCAGCAGCGCCTGCTGCGTACAAAGACACAGTGACGACAAATGCTGCAGGAACAGCTATTACTAAGGATCTTCCTTATGGCAGCTACAATGTTCATCAAACTGTCATGCCGGCCGGCACAATTGCTACAGCCGACATAACCGTTACCATCGGCGCAACCAACGGAGCTACAGTACATCGCGATCTGGTGAACACGGTGTACTGGGGCAGGGCAGAAATTACCAAAACAACTTCTTTTGGCGGCAATGTGAAACTGGAGCCGGGTGCCACCTTTGAGATCTACAACACATCGTTTGCATCCTATGCAGCAGCACCTGTGCAAGAACGGGATACGATTACCACAAACGCCGCTGGGTATGCCATTACCAAATCTCTTCCTTACGGAACGTACATTGCGCATCAGACCGGTACTCCGATCGGAGCGCAGCTGAATACGGGGAGCTGGTCGTTCATCTTAGGTATTGATGGGGCGGTGTATCTCAACAACGACATTGATTCCGTTAACATCGCGGACACTCCCAATTTCGGAAAGCTCGAACTGAGTAAGACCACAAATCGAGGATACATAATCCCCGAATCGGGCGCGACGTTCGAAGTGTACTCGATGGACTACGCATCCTTTGCTGTGGCTCCGATAGAACACAAGGACACGATCACAACCTCAACGACAGGGAACGCGATCACAAAAGATCTGCCTTACGGTGTCTATAGTGTTCACCAGTCTGTTGCACCCGAAGGTACGATCGCTGTACCTGACTTCACGGTAACTGTTGCAGCCGTCCACGGATCTGTTATCCATCGCGATGTGGAGAATCCTGTCTATTGGGGACAGGCCGAGATCAACAAAACAACAGAACTTGCCGGCAATGTGAAACTGGAAGCAGGAGCCACCTTCCAAATCTATAACACAGCGTATGCTTCGTATGCCGCCGCACCTGCTGTAGAAAAGGACACGATCACAACCGATGCAAACGGTCATGCTATCACTAAGTCGCTTCCATACGGAACGTATACAGCGTCTCAGACGGTAGTTCCTGTAGGAACGCAGATCAACTCGGGAACATGGACGTTTGTCCTTGGTATCGACGGGACGACTTATGTAAATGACGATGTGGATACGGAGAATGTTGTGAACCAGCCATCGTACGGCCAGTACGAACTGAGTAAGACAACAAACCGAGGGTATAGTGTGGATGAGGCCGGAGCTACGTTCGAGATCTACTGCACGGAATACTCATCCTTTGCAGCGGCTCCTGCTGAGTACAAAGATACGATCACAACCGATATCAACGGAGATGCTATCTCAAAAATGATGCCTTATGGTGATTACAGTGTGCATCAGTCCGTTGCACCGGCCGGTACCAAAGTTGTGGCAGACTATACGGTATCTCTTAAAATTGCACAGGGAGCTGTTGTTCATCAGGATCTCGTAAATCAGACCTTTTGGAACGATATCCAGGTGCTCAAGTATAAAAGCGCACCATCAAGTACGTCCGGGGTATTGACACCGGAAGCAGATGCGACGTTCCGGATCTACCCGTCGGAGTATAGTACATGGGGCGCAGCTCTGGCAGCACTCCCGGCGGATCAAGAGATTGTCCTAACAGATGAGATCACTTCGGACATGGGCGGTATCGCCAAAACAAATCATCAGCTTCCCTACGGTGAGTACACTGTCGAGCAGATCAACACGATTGCAAACCTGTACACTTTCAAGGTTGACGCCTGGCAGGTGTTCATAGGAGCAGTTGATAACCAGACCTACACATATGTCCGGAACAATGAGATCTATGAGCAGTACCTCGCTGTTATCAAGACGGATGCGGAGACCGGACAGGTCATCAAGATGGCCGGCGCTACATTCCAGATTCTGGCAGCGGACGGAAAAACGGTTCTTGCCGATACAAACGGCGTGTCGTCCTTTGTGACGGACGCAAACGGCAGGATCGACATCAAGGACCTGGCTCTTCAGGTGGGGAACTACTTCATCAAAGAGACAAAGGCACCCAAGGGATATGTATTGAATTCGGATCTGAAAGCTTTTGCTGTCAGCATCGCCGATCACGGCAGTTCGATTGTCACAATTGATTATGGCGTGGACATCAGAGGAGAACTGTTTGCTGACACGGCACAGACCTGTCAGCTGATGGTAGAGAAGAAAGGCGATGTCCTTACATCGGCCACGCTGATCGATGCCGTCAACCCGGATACGGGCGCCCGGTATTCCGATAAAGCGGGATCCAAACTGTCGATCTATCAATTCGGTTATTCCCTGACTGGTAAAGCGGGAGCCGTATTCGAAGCATTTGTCGGAGAAAAGGATATTGGCGATAACGTGGGTCTCCTGAAGAAATTCGACAAAGACGGCGATGGCGTCAAAGAGACAGAACTGACCGCCGGCACGAGCTTGGGGCAGATCACGACCGTCGCCGTACTGCAGAAAGACGGAACGACCAGATACATTGCATCATTGGCCGGTTTGCCATTGGATTCCACCACCGGTACCGCGCAGTACGTGGTCAAAGAAGTAAAGGCACCGGCCGGGGATCTGATCAATCCGAAGACATTGACCTATGACTTCACCTTCGCTGATCAGACCATTGCACAGATCGACCAGGAGCAGGCCATCACCGACATCAGGCAGAAAGTACAGATCACCGTTGAAAAGCAAAAAGAAGCCGGCATATGGAACAAAGACACCAAATCGTTCGACTGGCCTCTTGTAGCGGCTCCTCAGATCCTTTTTGGACTGTACACGGCAAAGAACGTGTTGGCAGCGGACGGAAGCGTTCTGGTGCCTGCTGACACGCTGGTAGACGTGCTCTTCACGGACACGAAAGGACTAGGGCACACATCACAGGATCTTCCGATGGAAAACTACTATGCAAAGGAACTGAATGTCACTCCGGATGTTGTGTATGACAGTATTACCAAATACCCGGTAACAACCGTGCCGACTGCAGATCAAACTGTGCCAACAGCTATATTCGCGCTGAGTAGTGGCAAACCCATTATCAATCGTCAGATTGCGGGCACAATGGAAATTTATAAATATGCAGAGGATACAAACTTGCCGATGTCCGGTGTCGTTTTTGAAGTCTATGACTTGGCAGGCAACCTGGTAGATACTGTCACAACAACAACAGCCGGCACAGCGGAAACGCGCGTGTTGCCGTATGCCAGATACACGCTTGTTGAGACAAAGACGAATACGGGATATGCATTGTCAGAAAACACATCATTTTCAATCTGGCTCATGCCATCTATTGGAAATTTGTACTCGACGGACGAAATGACTGTAGTGAATTTGAAGCAGGCAGAGATCGAAGTATTCAAGACAACCGGCGATGGGACAACGATCCCTATGGACGGAGTTGAGTTTGGCGTGTATGCCGTTTCGGACGATACGCTAGTGGCTACGATCAAAACCGATGAAGACGGATATGGTTCGGTTTTTGTCCCGCAGGGAAAATATTACATGGTTGAACTTCTGACATGGGAAGGGTATGCGCTCTCGACAGCCAGAACGAACGTTGATGCAGAGTGGACCGGTGTGTATAACTACCGTGAAACGAACTCTGAAACATCTGTCACACTTAATAAATCGGATGTTAACACAAATGCCGGAATTGCAGGTGCTGAAATCACGATCCTCGATAGCACGGGCAAAGAAGTGAGCAGAACATTGACGGACCAAAAAGGCGAGACAACAATCAAAGGCCTTCCAGCGGGAACATATACGTTCAACGAAACGGTTGCACCGACTGGTTACGTCATCAACACAACCATCTTTACTTTCACAATCGACCAGTACGGCAAAGTAACAGGACAGTCAACGATAGTAGACAATCCCACTTCATTGACAATTAAAAAGACAAGTACCGTCTCCGATAATGGACTGCAGGGAACTCAATTTACTGTGACGGATGCTGCAACCATGCAACTGGTAAATGTCGTCTGGGTCGAAACGCTAAAGGCTTACGTTCCGACAAAAGCAACCGTTTTGGGAGCATTTAAAGGAAAAGACGAACTTACTACTCTCACAACGGGAGCGGATGGTACGGCTACGGTGCTGTACTTACCCGTCGCGGAGTACATTATTACGGAGATCAAAGCGCCTGATGGATACAATCTCGACTCGAATCCAACCAATGTAAATGTCAAAACGGAATCTACGGGTGTGTTGGGAGCGTCCTTGACGATCAAAAACTCGCCGATATTGCCCAAGACCGGTGAAATGAGCAGAAATGAGCAAAAATTGACAGGCGGGTTCCTCATCGCACTTTCTGGAGCAGCCATCTTGCTGTTCATCCAAAAAAACAGAAAGAAAAAGGATGAAACACAAGCCTAAAAGGAAATCCAGCAGGGGGAGAGAATTCGAGCGATCGATCTTTTCCCCCGCGGATCCTTCCCGGTCCGAAACACGAAATGAGGCGTGAAATCAAATATAAAGATAGGAGGCTGCAGATGAAAAAGAAAAACATCATATCCATACTTGTTACGCTACTAACCATTTGTATGCTGAGTGTCAGTGTCAGGGCGGATGCAACGGTATCTGTGACTCCAGGTTCTTTACCCAAAACGGACGCTACTTTTGTTGTCACGTACGCGGGTACTGTTTCTGCCATTACGGTTGTGACACCAGACGGCCGAACGCTTACCGGTGCTTCGGATGGCGCAGGTACCGCTTCCGTCTATTTAGGGGAAGCCCCAAGCGGTACCTATCGGTTAACGCTGACAGGAGATTTTATGACGTTTTCTGTTTCTATTTCAGGAACAACGATTACCGCAGCGCCAATACCTACGCAAGCTCCGACTCCAACGCCGGAACCCACAGCAACGCCCACTCCTACTCCTTTGCCGACAGTAGCACCAACGCCAACTCCTATACCAACACCCGTTCCAGTTCCCGTAACAACAAATCCAAAAGAGACGACAGGCGCAACAACTACCATAACTACAGCAACTACACATCCCGCTCCTACAGTATCTGCTGTAACTACGGCAATACCTACGACTGCACCACCTATAATCACACCAATAATCACACCCGCAATAGCGCCTGCGATCATAACGAAGACACCCGCAGCGATTACACCTTCCATTTCTCCAACTGTTACGCAAGACGTCAGTGTAACAACGTCAAGTACCATTAACGAAGCACCTGATGATACCCCCAAACCCGTGAACCCCTCTATCGGCGGTGCAAGCGCGCTGGGGACAATCGAGGATGCCCTAAAACGAATAGACCCTCAAATAGCACTCCTGAGCGTTGTGGCGATCCTGATACTATTGGCAATTGCCGGCGTCGTCTGGAAGAAACACCAGATCCGCACCGGATATCTACGTACTGTGTTGTGGGCGCAAAGAAGACAAACCAAGAAGACAGAAAAGCAAATAGAGGCACACCGCAAAAAGCAGCTCGCTCTTCCAGATCTGCAGGAACTTGAAATGCTCAAATACAAAGAAAAGGAGCTGCGTCAGATTCAGGTTGATCAGAAGAAAGAACAGAAGATTTCCGAGAAGCTCCAAGTGGAACGCCTGGCTGCAGAAATGCGTATCAACCGCCTCGAAATGCAAAAAACGCAACGCGAAGCCGCCGATCAGCAGAGGGCAATTGATCGGGCCAGACAGAAAGAGGAAGCGCGGATCCGCGCTGAGCGTGACAAATACCGTCGCGAAATCGCGGCAAAAAGGGTCGCGGCAAAACAGGCAAAAATAGTAGAGTTGCAGATAATTAAACAAGAAGCGCAACGTATAGCAAAGGAAGAAAAAAAGACACGTCTGCTGGAGCTCGATACTCAAAATAATCGCGAAAGGGAACTGCACCAAATTGAGAATGACCAGGAGAAGGAGAGGAAGGTTGCTGAGAAGCTTCAAGCAGAACGCCTGACTGCAGAAACGCGTATCAACCGCCTTACAATACAAAGGCAGCAACGCGAAGCCGCCGATCAGCAGAGGGCAATTGACCGAGCCAAACAGAAAGAGGAAGCGCGGATCCGCGCTGAGCGTGACAAACACCGTCGCGAAATCGAGCCAAAAAGGGTCGTGGCAGAAAAGGCAAAAATAGAAGCACTACAGAAGGCAATGCGAACAGCTGCCAGTATACCGACCCTAGCGGCGTCTGTTAACAAAAAAAAAAAACCACTCGCAGACGAAAAAAGAAAATCCGCGAAAGCATGTATTTTGTGTATCAGCTAAAGCCTATTTCAGAGAATCAGCAGTTGAAATATCAGAGCTTTGATCAGCTTGAGAACCCTCCGCAATTTATCAACTACAGCATGATCTTCTCTTCTCTGTTGCACTGGAGCCAAAATGTTGATTCCATTGTTCAAAAATTGCACCAGGACAATGACCTGCTAAACAAAGTGACAGTAGCGGCCAGTGACATTTTGGTTTTGGAGAGAAACGATGTCTGCTTCGCCTACTATATTGATCCCTTTGGATTTATCAGCTGTCCCGATTTTGCGACACAACACATGATTCAATATGATAAGGAGGATTAGAAATGTCATCAAAATATGAAGTCATTCGCGATCTGTGGAAATCAACTACTTTCGATGTTGTAAAAACACCGGAAGCGTGGGTTTCGTTCTTAACGACGGCGGCACAGCACTACAAATACCCATTTGAAGATCAAATACTGATCCACGCTCAGCGACCCGGGGCAACAGCTTGTGCGTCATTTGAGGATTGGAACAACAAACTCCATCGCCGCATCAAAAAGGGCGCGAAAGGCATTGCTCTTCTTGCAGATCCGGAAAACACCAAAGAGCTTCGCTTTGTATTTGATGTTTCGGATACATACAGCATCGAACCGCTTTCCCTCTGGAAGCATGAACCAAGGTTTGAAAACACGGTAACGGAATCTCTTGAGGCAAATTTCGGGGAGCTGCGCGACAAAAATAGTTTTCTCTCCGCTCTCTCCTCCTCTGTTGCCAATGCCGTTGAAGACAATTCCGAAGATTATTTTTCGCGGTTAATGGAAGACCCAAAATTTTCCATGACGGAGGACGGAGCGATTGAATCCTTTGAAGAAATATTATTCAACTCCGTAACTTTCATGGCAAGTGTACGATGCGGCTATGACGGTGTACAGATTAAAGCGAGTGACTTCCAAGGAGTAACTAGATATAATTCAGATGTAAGCGTTTCGTGTTTGGGAGAAGCCATCAACAACATATCGGCGACCGTGTTGCACCAGATAGCCGAAACAGAAAAAGCATGTAAAGAAGAAGAGAAAAAGAGAAATACAAAAGGAGGACAAACATATGGAACGGAAAATAATGTACAGAGGGGAACAGCCGGAGAAGCCGGAACTGACATACAAGCAAGTGGGGGACTATCTGCTGCCGGACATCGAACTGGCACCGGAGAAGCCATTGCATCTGAATCTGTTCGGACAACATCACCGGAAATATTTCAAGGAGACACGCAAGAACCTATACACGAACATGCTGTACGAGGGGACACTCTTTCCATACCTTCAGGAGATCAGCGACAGCGCCTACGACAGATGGGAGCTGATCATCAGCCAAATGGCAAAAGCACAGGGAGTGACAGAAGCGCTCAAAATGCAAGACATGATGAAGTGGGTGGGTATGATGAACAACATCCGATCAGCGGCGAGGGAGATCGTGAACGAAGAGATCGTATACAACTTGAACTTTTCCCAACAGTAGAACAACAAATTGAAGAACTGGAAGAAGCAGAGGAAATGAAAACCTCTGCTTTTTTCATGTCTCAGTTGGACATCGATCATGTTCTCGCGCGCGGATCCGGAATCCACGAGGGAAAGTATCGTATCTATTTCCATTACCTGGAACATCCGTCTGTAAAAGATTCCATTTCGTTTTTGAAAGAAGAATATGGTTGGGGCGGCGGTACTATTGACTTCCCAAGCGGTAAAAGAGGCTGGCATGAATCGAGTGCAAAAGGAATATCCATACGGCAGAATCGAGACGGCAGCGAGTACATTGAAGAAATCAAACTCGCTTTGGACTGGAAAAAGGTAGATAAGAGGCTGCGCGAACTCATCGCCGCGGATCGGTACTTAACACCAAAGGAAGAGCAAAACCTTGCCCTGATGAAGCAGGAATACATATCTCCGGTTGAGCCGCGAATAGTAGGCCGCGGATCTCCCGAGCGACAACAAAGAGAGCAGCCGTCACAAGAAGTCCGTTCCTATTCGGTTTCTGTTGGAGATACGGTTTTCATCGGAACAGACGAATATATTCTTGTTTTTTGCGGGGAAGAAACCGCTATTTTGCAGGATAGTCGGTTCCCTCTTCTCACTCAAACATTTACACGTGAAGAGTTTGATCAGAAGATCAGAGAAAACCCGTTGAACAATCATCTTGTCGCAACGGCTGAAAAAACCGTCCCGGCAAAACAGCCGGATCAGACAATTTCGCTTCCTGGTGTAGCAGAATACGATATTGGTGATCTGGTCATATTTGAAAACAGCAAAGGTGTAGAAAAGCTTGCTGAGATAGCCGCGATTGAAGAACACTCCGTTCTTATCAGCATGGACAAAGACAAAATCGTATCATTCCCGAGAAACGAATTTGACGAGATTCTTCGAAGTGATGAGCGAAATGAACATCTCTTTTCAGACGAACAATTCGTGCCTGCTTGGGAAAAAGAAAAACAAGTTTCGGATATCCCTGAAACGATTCTTTGTCCAGAGGATTCCAAACGAATCAATTTTCATATCACAAATGACGATTTGGGTATTGGTGGTGCAAAGACGAAATACGGATTTAACGTCGACGCCATCCGACTTCTTAGCACTCTTGATTCCAAAAATCGTTTAGCGACAGCACAGGAACAAGCTACCCTTTCAAAATACGTTGGTTGGGGCGGCCTTCCTATGGTGTTTGACGAAAAGAACGCACAATGGGCAAATGAGCATAGAGAGCTTACATCCTTACTGACAGAAAAGGAATACGAATCGGCAAGAGAATCAACGCTCAACGCTCATTACACGTCCCCTGTTGTGATTCGCGCCATGTACCAGGCAATTGAAGACATGGGCTTTAAGACCGGTAACATCTTGGAGCCGGCCATGGGCATTGGAAACTTTTTCGGACTTGTTCCGGATTCGATGAAACAGTCAAAACTATATGGCGTTGAACTCGATGGAATAACGGGAAAAATCGCAAAGCAGCTTTATCAAAATGCGAACATTGCCGTACAGGGCTTTGAAGAATCATCTGTTCCGGACACCTTCTTTGACTTGGCAATTGGTAACGTACCGTTTGGCCAGTACAAAATTGCGGACAAGCGGTACGACAAACACAACTTTCTGGTGCACGATTACTTCTTTGCCAAAACCCTAGACAAGGTACGTCCGGGCGGCATCATTGCCTTCATAACATCCAAAGGTACACTTGACAAACAAAACCCCGCGGTAAGGCGGTACATTGCGCAGCGAGCCGATCTCATAGGAGCCATCCGGCTTCCCAACAATGCATTTTTGTCCAATGCCGGAACAGGCGTTACCGCCGACATCCTATTCTTGCAAAAGCGTGACCGTGCCATCGACATTGATCCGGATTGGGTGCACCTCTCTAAAACAAATGATGGTATCCCGATCAACAGTTTTTTTGTATCTCACCCAGAAATGGTCTTGGGAACAATGATCAACGAATCAACGCAATATGGCCGCGAAGAATCGACTTGCGAACCCATAAAAGGCGCAGATCTTGCGGTGCAGTTGTCGGCTGCTATTACTCACCTGTCTGCCGCGATAAAAGAATATGATATGGATGATGTGAGTGAGAAAGAAACAGAATCCATACCTGCTGATCCCACTGTCCGGAATTTTTCTTTTGTCGTGGTCGAGGGCACCGTTTACTTCCGAGAAAACAGCCGCATGACAAAGACAGACGAATCACTGACTGCGCTAAACCGAATAAAGGGTATGGTATCTATTCGCGACTGCGTTCGTAAGCTTATAGAGTACCAGACAGAGGATTACAGCGAGGAAACAATTCATACCCAGCAAATCAAACTAAATACCCTCTACGAGGACTTCACAAAAAAGTACGGTCTGATCAGCAGTCGTGCTAACAGCTTGGCGTTTAATGAGGATAGTTCTTACTCCCTGCTTTCCGCTTTGGAAGAGATAGACGAAGATGGGAAGCTGAAAAGGAAAGCGGATATCTTTACCAAACGGACGATCAAGAGACATACGGTCATTGAAAGCGTGGATACAGCAAGCGAAGCACTGGTTGTGTCTATCTCCGAAAAGGCAAGAATAGACATTCCCTATATGTGTAAGCTGTCGAATATGACACCTGAACAGATCGAAAAAGATCTTGCCGGTGTCATCTTTCGAACACCACTTTCATCATATGATGCGCAGCCGCAGTACGAAACAGCGGATGAGTACCTGTCCGGAAATGTGCGGCAAAAACTCCTGATTGCAGAGCAGTTTGCCAAAACAGATCCAGACTTGTTTTCAGAAAATGTAAAAGCTCTCCGGCTTGTTCAGCCCAAAGACTTAACGGCAAGTGAAATCAGTGTTCGCCTTGGCGCAACATGGCTACCGGTACAAGATGTACAAAACTTCATGCATGAGCTTTTGGATACACCCTTCTACCTGAAAGAAACAATCGAAGTACATTTCTCTTCTCACACCGCCGACTGGAACATTTCGAGCAAATCACGTGATTATTCGAACATTAAGGCGGGCAAGACATATGGTACTGACAGAGCCAATGCCTACAAGATTTTGGAGGAAACACTTAACCTTAGAGATGTTCGTATTTTCGATACGGTCACGGACATAGATGGGAAAAAGACACAAGTATTAAACCGGAAAGAGACAACCATTGCACAGCAAAAACAAGAATTGATAAAATCCTCGTTTGTGGAATGGTTATGGAAAGATCCGGATCGCAGAAACCGTCTTGTCAGGCTCTACAACGACAAATTCAACGCTACCAGACCACGCGAGTATGACGGTAGTCATATCTCTCTTGGCGGTATCAACCCTGAAATCTCCCTAAGACCGCATCAGGTCAATGCAATCGCTCACATCCTTTACGGAGGCAACACGCTTTTAGCTCATGTCGTCGGCGCAGGAAAAACATATGAGATGGTTGCTGCGGCCATGGAGACAAAGAGACTAGGGCTCACACAAAAGTCTTTGTTTGTTGTTCCCAATCACTTGACCGAACAATGGGCATCCGAGTTTCTTCAGCTCTACCCTACCGCGAATATTCTTGTAGCATCAAAAAAAGACTTCGAAACAAAAAACCGAAAGAGATTTTGCGGCAGGATTGCAACAGGCGACTACGATGCCGTTATCATTGGCCACAGCCAGTTTGAGAAGATCCCTATGAGTATCGAGCGACAGGAATCTATCTTGCGTCAACAGCTAGACGAACTTTCCATGGGTATTTCTGAACTCAAAAGCAACCGCGGTGAAAACTTTACCATCAAGCAGCTCGAGAAATCAAGAAAGGTAATCAAGGTAAAACTGGAAAAACTTAACGACACGTCAAGAAAGGACGATGTTGTCACCTTTGAAGAGCTGGGCGTAGACCGGTTGTTTGTAGATGAAGCGCATTACTACAAGAATCTATTTCTTTATACGAAGATGCGCAATGTCGGTGGAATCGCGCAGACAGAAGCACAGAAGTCTTCAGACCTCTACATGAAGTGCCGGTACTTAGACGAAGTCACGGGTGGCCGAGGTGTTGTTTTTGCAACAGGAACGCCAATTAGCAACAGTATGGTTGAACTATATACCATGCAGCGCTATCTGCAATACGGTTCGCTTTGCAGGCAGTCCCTCCAGCATTTCGATTGTTGGGCATCAACCTTTGGCGAAACTGTCACGGCTATTGAGCTATCTCCGGAAGGCTCAGGCTACCGGGCAAAAACAAGGTTTGCAAAATTCTATAACCTGCCGGAGCTGATGAACACATTCAAAGAAGTTGCAGACATACAAACAGCTGACATGTTAAACCTTCCCGTCCCGACAGCAACATATCACAATGTTGTCATTAAACCCTCTGACTATCAACGGGAGATGGTGGCTGATCTATCTAAGCGTGCGGATCGTGTACGTGCCAGGATGGTAACACCAAACGAGGACAACATGCTCCTTATAACCAACGACGGACGTAAGCTTGCGCTGGATCAGCGACTGATGAACGATCTTCTACCCGACAGTGAGAGCAGTAAAACAAGTGCTTGTGCCGACAATGTATTTCAGGTTTGGGAAAAAGGAGTGGAGAAGAAATTGACCCAGCTTGTTTTTTGCGACCTTTCTACACCGCACTACAACGGTACGTTTAATGTGTATGACGACATCAAAACTAAGCTGATCGAAAAGGGTGTGCCGGAAAGCGACGTTGCTTTTATACACGACGCGAAAACCGACACACAGAAGAAAGACTTGTTTGCCAAAGTGCGAACCGGTCAAGTCAGAATCCTTATCGGTTCTACCTCTAAAATGGGAGCAGGAACCAATGTCCAGGACAAGCTTGTCGCCATACACGATCTTGATTGTCCATGGCGGCCAAGCGATCTTGAGCAGCGATCAGGACGTATCTTACGGCAAGGCAACACAAATACCGAGGTAGATATCTTTCGCTATGTTACGGAAAACACCTTTGATGCGTATCTCTATCAGCTTGTCGAAAACAAGCAGCGGTTCATAAGCCAGATCATGACCAGCAAGTCCCCTGTACGATCTGCCGAGGACATTGACGAAGCTTCTCTCTCGTATGCCGAGATCAAAGCTCTAGCGACCGGAAACCCGCACATCAAAGAGAAAATGGACTTGGATATCGAAGTGGCACGTCTCAAGCTCTTAAAGGCCAGCCACCTAAGCCAGAAGTATTCTCTGGAAGACAGTATCCTTTGTTTTTTTCCTCAGCAAATTAAAACTCTGGAAGAATCCATAGAAGGCTACAAAAAGGACATGGAACAAGCGGAAAAGATGACGGTAAAAAGGGACGACACAATATCGCCCATGATCATTTACGGACAAACGTATCAGATCAAGGAAGAGGCGGGGAAAGCGATTCTTCTTGCATGTAAGAGCATGAAAAGTCCAGTGGCTAAAGAAATCGGTTCGTACCGTGGTTTTAAAATGGAGCTCTCTTTTGACACATTCTCAAAAGAGTACAAATTGGTTCTTCACAATGCGCAAAAGCACCCGGTTATATTGGGAAGCGACATTTACGGCAACCTTACTCGATTAGATCATGCCATCGATTCTATCTCCAAACGTTTGGATGCCGCCGGCATGCTTCTGTCCAACACGAAAGTACAGCTCTCCAATGCAAAAGAGGAAGTTTTGAAATCATTTGCCCAGGAAGACGTGCTCACGAAAAAGACGGAAAGACTATCCGAATTAAACATTCTCTTAAATATGGATGATAAGCAATCGGATTGTATCGATGTCGAACCGGAAGAAACGGAGAATTCTGAACCACTAAAAAAAGGAAATGAGAAAGCAGAACGAGAGGATGAAGAAATGGAACGCTAATGCGTTTCGATAGAAGCTCCGGAAGATATACAATTCCCGGACTTTTCTTTTTCCCGTGAAAAGGAGGCACTTTTTGTAATGAACGATTATGAAGAACACAGCAGTACACTGCAAATGGAATTAGCGGATTTTCTTGACGTGACCGAGGCTGACACTCAGTCAGGAGAAATACTGTCAGACGAAGAGCAAAACGATATGGATGCGGAAATAGAAAATTGGAAAAGTAGCAACTTGGATTTTTCCCTCATTATTCAAGACGACAAATATAATTCGGAACAATTGAAAAGAATCCGATGGGGTATAGAGAAGAAAGTTGACCATACAATCTACGCTGATCCCAGACTGAGCGCAAACGAAATGGAGATGCTTTATCTACTTCTTATATCGCTAAAAGACAAAGGAATGGACAAGGATACCCACATTCAGGGAATTGGTCGCTTTGTTTGTTTGTGTATCGCCAAGGAAAAAGAAATCAATACTGCTATAGTTGATGAAATCAAAAGAGGTATTGTAAAAGATGTAGACGTCTCTGTGTATGCTGACCCAGCATACACATACAGGCAAATGCGGCAAATTCGAATGGGATTGGAAAGCAATATCTCCGTTACCGATTATGCGAATCCCGAAATCAAGGAAGTAGAAATGGCGAGCATGAGAAAAGCTCTGGAATCGGTTAAAAGTAAATCTGCCGAGCAGCAGAAGTCAATTTCAGAACAAATTGATCAGAAGATACAAACCGTGGATAATGTGACGTCTCCCATTAATAAAATCGATCATATGATCAAAAAGACCGAAGATGAATACAAAGAGTTGACAGCTGCTGACAAGTCGATGAGTAATACTGCTCCTACCAGATCAAATACCGCTCCGGCTTCTTCATCCCCTCAAACCGACACTGAACCGGTCCCCCCTGCACCTGAGCCCGCAATACCGCCGCAGACGGCTGTCATCGATGTTCAAAAAACAGAAAAAAGGAAACCGACAATTGTTCAACAAGTGATAGAAAAACCAGCGCTTAGTGTTTCTCAGCTGCAACAAATCTATTTAGGGCAAAGATTTGCTCTTCCCGTCACTCAATTCGCTTCTGTAGATTTCACGCCGCCTCAAATGCACGAAATTCGAATGGCGTTAATGTCAAATCTGTCTGTTGTTTCGTTTGCAAAAAAAGAAATACCGGCTCTGCAGATGCGTGAAATACGGAAAGGGTTAGCAGAGGGATTCTCCCCAAACACCGAAAAAGACGATGTCCTATTTGAACTACGAAAGTTTCAAATGTCACAAGTACTCCAAAGATTCCCACAGATCAATGCAGGCATTTTTCGCGGTCTGATCTTTTCAAAAGAACAGGCCGAAGAAATATGTATCGGAAGACAAGCCGGACTAGGTGTTGAGCTACAAATATATGCGCGACCAGATTTTGATCCGGACAAAATGCGAGAGATCCGATTAGGGCTTATGCACGGTATTGATGCAGAAAGCTATGCAAGTGTTATTTACTCAGCAGGTCAGATGCGAGAGATTAGATTACTACTTGAAACCGTACAAGGGAAAAAGAAAATAATGGCAAAGCATATTTCTCTTTTTCGTGAAAAAAGAAGAGCAGACAAAAACCGGAAAGACATGGCGAAGCAAGACAAAAAGGAATAGGAACGATATAGCGATTACTTCCTTTGGTAGTCGCTTTTTTTATGCAAAGAGAGGGAGCTAATAGATATGAGGATTACAGACGAACAAAAAGAACTGGCACAAAATGTAAATGCAATTGACTTTTTGGAACACAAATATGGTTTGGAATTCAATCACACAGGAACGTACTATACACTCAAAAGTGATAAATCAGTAACCTTCTTCCCTCCCGAAAAAAACACATCAGGAGTTTGGCGGTACAAAGATTTTTCAGCAGGTCATCCATCGCAGGGAGATACAATAGCATTTCTAACCGAGTATCTTGGCGTCAGTTTTCCGGATGCTGTTTTCCAGCTGAGCGTATATGCAGGATATATTGAAAAAGAAACCGCCAAGAGAAAACCCAGGCAAACCAGTAAAACACCAAGAGGCAGTGAAAAACCAAAATATGAAAGGAAGCCTTTAGTCCTTCCTGATCGTGCGGAGAAACCCTCTCGCACGATCGCTTACCTCTTAAAGCGTGGAATCAATAAAAAGCTCATATATGAATGTCTCGCAAACAAATCGTTGTATGAGGATGCCAAACATCACAACTGTGTTTTTGTTGGATTTGACCGTATCGGTATCCAAAGATACGCGGCTCTACGCGGGACATATACTCCAGAAGGGCAAGAACCGTTCAAGGGTGAGGCATCGGGCAGCGACAAACGGTTTGGCTTTTGTTTGTTAGCAGCAAACAAATCGGATGAAGTAATTGTTACCGAAGCAGCGATTGATGCCCTCTCTTACGCAACACTTGAAATCATGGCAAACAAAAACTACAAAAGACATCACATCCTCTCTCTTGGCTGTGCAGCAGAAAGTGCACTCATGCAATTTATTTCTGATCATCCTGAAGTTACGAAAGTAGTCCTTTGCCTGGATAACGACAAAGGCGGTCGCGAGGCACAAATAGCGCTGTCTGCAAAAATCAAAAAGATGCAAGGAATTACTCCATACGACAAACCAATGCCGAAAGGTTTCAAGGATGCAAATGATTACTTGTTGGCAGTTTTAGACAATGAGAAAAAGAAAACAGAACGAGCTGATGAAGAAAGGGAACGCTAAACCCCTTGCTCCGGAGCAGATTAGGTTCGAAAATCTTTGATCTGGAGCAGATCAGGCACGAAAACCCTTGCTCCGGAGCAGATCAGGCACGAAAATCTTTGATCTGGAGCAGATCAAGCACAAAAAACCTTGCTCCGGGGCAGATCAGGCACGAAAACCCTTGCTCTGGAACAGATCAGGCACGAAAAACCTTGTTCTGGAGCAGATCAGGTTCGAAATTTCTTGCTCTGAAGCTGATCAGGTTCAAAAAACCTTGCTCTGGGGCAGATAAGGCACGAAAACAGGCGTTTCCATTCTTTTTTGCCGTGATTTTGCGGACTTTTCAACGTCCGCTACGGACTGACAAGCATGCCAAGAGGCCACCTTTTTCACGATTTCTTTGAAACCATAAAGAAGGCGGCATCTTGGCTCCTACTTGTTAGGGGGATACCCCTAAGACCCCAGAAGCCAAACGGCAATCACACGTGATACAATAGGAGAAACAGTCTGGAGGGAACGTTATGAAACGAGATGAAAACCTATTTTTGGCAAAGAAGTTGTTTGTAGAACTTGTTTTCAACTCCGCTTACATCGAAGGATGTAATGTTACTTTTCCGCAAACGCAAACAATTCTCGATGGTGCGGTTGTGAACAATGTTGCGGTCAGTGATATTCAAACCGTGCTCAACCTTCGCGATGGATGGAAGTATGTTTTGGGTCATATTGATGATGATTTGAACGTAGATTTCATTTGTAAAGTGAATGAATTTGTATCAAGAAATGAGAGTCTGGATTGGGGCGTTCTACGAACGGGATCCGTTGGAATAAGTGGTACCGATTTTAAGCCTGCTGTTCCTGATAAAAATGATGTCACACAGGAACTTCAAGAAATGAAAAAAATCGATGATCACGTGGATCAAGCTCTGCACGTATTTTGTTACGCAGTCAGAAACCAACTGTTTTGGGATGGAAACAAAAGAACGGCAACAATGATTGCTAATAAAATACTTATACAGAATGGCAAAGGTTTATTGACGATTGATTCAAAAAATGCCGGAGAGTTTAATCAATCACTTCTGCACTACTATGACACCAATGATAAAGCCCCATTACTTGCTTGTCTGAAAAAGTGCATCAAGGTGATGGAGCGAAATGTATCTATGGAAAAAACAAAGAAGAATTCGGAAAAAGAATAATTCGAAAAATGAACCTTTTCTCTATTTGAACAAAAAGCATAAAACTGCAAAAATCTCTCTGTGTTTACATAGAGGGATTTTTTATTATGAACGCATTTGAACGGGGGTGAACTAGTGCGAAAACGGCAACTTAAAATGTATTTCTGGATCAATAAAGAAGAGCGTGATTTCATTGATCGAGAAGTGGCCAAGACTGAGCTATCACGCGAAGGCTTTTTGCGATCTCGTATTTTGAGAAAGGCAATCCCTTTGAAACACCATCCCGACTTAAGCCGTTTGATACGGGAGCTCAATGCTATTGGCAACAACATCAACCAGATTGCAAGGCAAGCCCACTTAGGTAAGCCTATTCCGAAAGCCGAATTTTTCATGGCAAAAAAAACATTTGAAGAAATGGAGACCCTGATGTTAGAGGTGATACAAAGTGGCACAGACAAAGATTTGGACAAGAAAATGTCCGGTAACTAAATCCGTTAATTATGTGCTTAACCCCCAAAAAACAAAGGATGAGGAAATACATCAGGAGGAAAACAGACTGCTCAACAATGAACTAAAGTATGTAACGGAAAAGCAGATCATTGACGATGGAGTGGACGACGTATACTTGACAGCTGCATGGAACTGTACGGAAAAGAACGCTTCCGAAAAATTCATGCGCACCAAAGAGCTTTGGGGCAAGGGAAATGATGAAGAGCAAGGTCTTGTCCTTCTGTATCACATGGAGCAATCATTCAAGCCTGGAGAAATAACACCAGACCTTGCTTACAAAATTGGCTGTGCTTTTGCTGAGCGTGTTTTTTCAGACCGGTATGAAGTAGTAATGGGTACACATATAGACAAGGTACATATACACAATCACTTCCTGATCAATGCTGTATCGTTTTTAGACGGTACCCGACTTAGAAACGAATCTTCCGGCATTAAAGCATTCTATTTTGAGAATATCCGGAAAGTATCAGATGAACTTTGTCGGGAGTATAACCTATCCGTTATTGGAGAAACCGCACCAAGAAAATATTATCGCGATAAATCCGGACACTATAGCGTATGGAATGAGACTTCACGGCCAACAAAGCGAGATGCTATTAAGCAGGATATTGACGATGCTATTAGTAAGTCTCAAACCTTTCTTGCTTTTTTATCAAAACTCAAAGAAATGGGTTATCAGATCAAGATCGATAACGTCAAACACATGGCCATCAAAAAAGAGGGTACAGATAGATTTGTTCGCATACGAAGTTTAGGTCATGGGTACGATGAACAGATGCTGCGTGATCGGATAGATTACCCTGAACTCTTTACTTCTCTCCCTCCTCACAAAGATGAGCAAAGCTATTGGACGAACCGCAGGCCTGCTACATTTTATTTTGGGAAAAAATCTACACATCTCTCCTACTCTCAAATGAAAAGGAGTGGCCTTGTCAAAACCTATTATCAGTATCTGTATGTAATCGGCAGAACGGCGAAAAAATCTTCTCAAGACACTGCAATGAAACGGCAAGATCTCATGCGCTTCCGCAGAATGACTGATCAATTCAAGTACATGCTTGCGAACAAGATCGAGTATCGGGCTGATGTCGACGCGAGGCTTTCCGATCTTACGCAGAAACTTAACGGTGCTGTGTTTGTCAGAAATCAGGTGTATGCCGAAGGTAAACGAGAAGCGAATCAAGACGCCAACTCACAAGAGCAACTTAATATACGAAAGGAGGAAACAAACAAATACATTCGTCAGCTGCGATACGAAATCAAAATTTGCAATGACATCGGTGGTTACGAAAATGAAGTCCACAGATCCACTATCAACTACAAAACCAAAACCCGAAACAAAGATAATGACAAAGAGAAAGCGAGGGATTCATTATGATGGAACAAGAAGCTGCTTCCCAGACCATGTACATTGCAGCAATGGGAACCGAGTATACCTTCAAGGCTACAGCTGCATCCGCTAAAGTTGTATTTGCGCTTATTAAAGCAATCTCAGAAAAGGTAAAACTTAGTACCGCAGACAAAAAACTACTTAAAATCGCTTCTGATGGTGTTGCCGCAGGAGTCACTTTGAAGACAGAGGATCTTAAGACGTTCAAATCTATGGCCAATGCCTTTGGACTTACCTTCTGTGTTGTTGGATCCAAGCACTCAGTTGAAGCCGGACTTACCGACATTATGGTGAGACAGGATCAAATAGCACGCGTAAATGACTGCTTGTCGAGACTTGGTTATGGGAAAGTTAAAGAGGCAGAAAGCACAAAAAAAGAGTCCCCGTCTCTATCAGACTTGAGCAAGCAAACGCCCGAATTAAAAGACGAGGCGGGGATTTCTGAATTATGGGGTGAATTCAAAAATGGGTACAGGCCGTTGCTTCCAGAAGAAGTGAGAGAAAATTTAATGTGGATGGGGAATACTGAAATTCAAGCTGTGTGCGCTGAGTATGAAGCGGCAACTTTACGTTATAAGACTGCGTTTGAAGCCTTGCCAAAAGGTGATAACAAAGGGTCGCCTGATTCGGTGAAATCAAAAGCGGCATATGCAGAGTTTAATATGGCGTTTGTAGAATTCCAATCAGCTGCAGATCGTTATAAGAGTATGCACGAGAAAATGAAAAATGTTAACGGGAAAACGGGAAAAGTCAGCAGGGTCGAGAGTGCAATTGAAAATGCAGCCGCTAAAGCTGAACTTTTCAACGCGTCCCAGAGTTTTGAAAAGGTATCCGAGGTTGCTAAATCCGTTCCCTTGACAGATATCCTGGCGAAGTAGGAGGTCATATGGAATACAAAAAATATTTTGCATTTCATAACGGTGAGTATTTGCCGATTGGCGCGGCTCTCTATCGAAGACTGGTACTTAAAGAGGGTCCCATGGACGAATTACGAATAACAAGAGAACTGATGATCCGGATGCAAGACCTACCCTTCGAACGGGATCGGAAAATTTTTGGAGACGGCAGCGACAAAAAATATATAAGCATGACCTATGATGAGTTTCGCGCGGCGTGGATGTCGCTCTTGTCTTACAAAAATTATCTTATTGAAAAGAAAATGAAGCCTGAATATGAATGGGCACATATTATTTTCTGCAAATTGTTAAGTGCTAAATGGAAACGAGATCGAGTGTGGGAAAAACCAATCATGAAAACGGAATATGAAAGGGAGAGGTGATTTATATGATCCCGACAAATGTCGGAAGAGGCAAGTCCGCAGTAATTACGGTGCTTGCTTTTTTAATTCCAATCTGGTGGTTTTCGATTATCCTTGCACAGGAATATTCTAAGCCATTTGATTTGGCTGTATACCTGACCAACGTGCAAGCAGCCATGTATCATCCCTTTGTTCTGCATTGGTCAGGTAACTCACTTAAAGTGATAGGTGCTACTACTCTGTGTTATGCGCTGGCGCTATTAGTGTGGATGAGTGAACCGAGTCGGTTTCGTTATGGGATTGAACATGGCTCCGCACGTTGGGCTACTCCCAAAGAAATCAACAACACATTTGAGGACAAGAAAAACAAGAACAATAATTTCATTATTACTCAAAATGCGAGAATTGGTTTAGATGTTTATCGGCATCAAGCAAACTTGCACCTGCTCTGTATAGGAGGCTCAGGCAAGGGCAAGTCAAGGTCGGTTGTTATTCCAAATCTTTTGGAGGGGAACTGTAATTACATTTGTACGGATCCATCGGGTGAGTTACTAAGAGCAACCGGCAACTATTTTTTGCAAGCGGGATATGAAGTTCGCGTTTTGAATTTGGTCGATATGGCGGCGTCGGATAGCTTTAACCCATTCCCCTATTTCCGAAGCGAGGAAGATGTCCTGATCCTGATTGACACGTTTATCAAAAATACCACGGATACAAAGTCGATGAGTACAGATCAGTTTTGGGAGAAGGCGGAAAGATGTCTGTTGGCTTCAGTCTGCTTCCTTCTGAAAGAAACTTTTCCGGCAGAAGATCAAAATTTCGGGAACGTTGTGATCCTGGTCAATGCAGCACAGGTCAAAGAGGATAAGGAAGATTACAAGTCAGCACTAGACATACTCTTTGATGATCGTAAAAATGATGACAAGGATTCCATTGCTGTCAAGATGTACATAAAATACAAAATGGCCGCCGGCAAGACAGCCAAAAGTATCCTCGTCCAAGTTGCTGTACGACTGAACATTTTTGACATTCCTCATGTGAGAGACATTACCAGTACGGATGACATGTTGCTGACTGACCTCGCTACAAAAAAGGTTGTCATCTTTTGTGTCATCCCGGACAATCACACCACATTTAACGCGATTGTCGGTATGCTTTACAGCACGTTTTTTTCACACCTCTCCTATATCGCCGACAATGTTTTCAATGGCCCAATGCCCCGGCATGTCCGTTGCATGATGGATGAGTTTCGAAACGTAAAAGTTCCAGACGACTTTTTAATCATTTTGCCAGCTGTTCGAAAGCGCAACATATCCATCTCAATATTTATCCAAAATATGGCTCAACTGCGTGCTCTCTTCAAAGACGAATGGGAAAGTGTAACAGGTAACTGTGACACTTTTTTGTATTTAGGCGGCAATGAAGATTCAACGCTTGAGAGTGTCTCAAAAAAGCTTGGCAATGAGACGTTGGACAAACGGTCATACGGGATAGCCCGAGGTGGATCAGGATCATCAAACGAAAATAGAGATACCATGAGCCACCCTCTTCTTTCGCTTAACGAAGTCGGTAAGATAGACAAAAATTTATGCATCGCTTTCATGCCGGGACAAGATCCATTATGCGACCAAAAATTCAAACTCAAAAAGCATAAAAATTACAAGTACACATCCTTCGGGAAAGCACCCGTGTATTTTCATTTGCCCAAACGAGAAGTTTTCGATTTTTCAACATTACCATTAGCCACAGATTATGAGAATATTCAGGACTTTTATGTCTATGAATAAAAAAACAGCAGGAGGAAATTTGTATGAAAAAGAAAATGAAAAGAGTTGTGACAGTAGTAGTGGAAGCTGCGTGGATCCTTTGTATGGCAAGTGCAGGTAACGTTCTGGCGACGGACACGTCAGCTGCAACAGCACCGTTAGACCGGCTTACCGACATCCTGTTTTCGATTGTTTCAGGACTTGGTGTCATAGCATTGATTTTTGGTGTTGTGCAGCTTGCTCTCTCCTTCAAGGGACATGACCCACAGCAAAAAATGCAGGCTGCTATTGCCATTGCAGGCGGCATTCTACTGATTGCCATCAAGCCGATTGTAGGCGTAATCAAAGGCTAACGCTGCTTTTGGGGGACGGCTACAATAAGTAGCCGTCCCCTCACTCGCTGCGAAAGGAGGCATTTTTTTGGATGGAATATTAAAGTCTGCAATTGAAGTGTTCAATTGGTGTTTATCATATATAAAAGAATTTTTGACGATGTCTCCCGAATACATGTTTGACGGTAAAGTTTGGGCAGTCGTCAAAGTACTGCACACTGCCATTTTGCCGGTCTCTTATGCAATGATTGTCTGTTGGTTTTTGTGGGGTATCATATCCTCTGTATCATCACTTAAGGAGTTTAAGAGTTTGGAGCATGTATTCGGGCTTCTCCTACGCTTAGCTCTCACTAAGTGGCTGGTCGAATCTAGTTTGACAATCATTCTTTTTGTTTCGGATGTTGTACTCCAGATAATTAAAGCATTACAGACTACCATGTACGGAGATCCGACAATCGTCTTAGGCCTCCCCGACGATGCTCTTGCGCAAAGTTTACAGATCAATGTCTTTTCCGACATCGGCGCTTGGGTACTCATCTTGATCTTGAGCATTATTTTTCTCCTGGTCAGTATTGGAACGGGACTATCGCTTCTGATGATTACCATTGGACGCTTTTACAAACTGTTTTTGTATGCCGCTGTCTCTCCAATCCCGCTATCTAGTTTTGCGTCCGGGGATCCACAAATCGGTGGAATTAGTAAACAATTCCTGAAAAGCTTTATGGGCGTGTGTATGCAAGCTGCGGTAATCTATCTGGCACTTATCATTTACCCCGCTTTCTTTTCGCCGATGCAGGCAAATCTGTTTCCGGTCTCAAATCTTTTAATCAGTTACATATGCAAAGCTCTTTTTGCACAGGTGCTTCTATTGGTTGTCGTTAAGGGTTCTGACCAGATCGTAAAAGAGTTTGGGTTTGGTTAATAGGAGGAATGGTTATGGAAATCAAAGTGAATAAAGAGATCATGGACTACCACGAAAGTGTTTTCATGGGACTTAATATGCGCGAAGTCCTCTGTGTAGGATTAGCAGCAGGAGTTGCCACAGGAGTCTTTTTTCTTTTTCAGAAAAAGCTAGGCGTTGAGACAACAGGCTGGATCTGCATCCTCTGTGCCGCGCCCTTTGGCGGGCTAGGTTTTGTAAAAATCAACGGACTACGCTTGGAAGAGTTTGTTACCGCATTTGTTAAAACGATGTTTATCATGCCGAAAACGCGGATATTCATCTCAGAAAATTTTTACGATCAAGACGAAACGGAGGTTGAATATGAAGATAAAAATGAAAAATAAAGAGGAACTTATCATACCTCGATCTGTGCAACAGAGCATTCCGATAAAAATGATCAGTCCGGACGGGATTTTTCAGCTGACAAGCGGATCGTACTCCTATGTCTGGAAATTTGGCGACATCAATTACGAAGTGGCGTCCGATGAAGATCAGCAGGACATGTTTGTAAAGTACTGCGATCTTTTAAACTCTCTGGATGCGGAAGCAGACAACAAAATCACCATCTTTAACCGCCGTATGCCAAAAACGGATTTCGAGAGAGATGTTCTGCTAAAGTTAAAAGACGACGCTCTAAATCCACTTCGGGAAGAACTTAATACCGTCCTACGAGCGGAAGCAGATAAAACGTCCAATCTTTTCCGGGAACGGTACATAACAACCACGATTAAGCGCAAATCCCTGCAGGAGGCTCGAGCCTTCTTTTCGCGCGTGAATGCAGACCTGAGCAAGTACTTTTCCGAGTTATCGCCCAATTGTACAAATGTCTCGCTTGATGCTGAAGAAAGACTTCGTGTCTATCACGATTTTTTTCGTGCCGGAGAAGAACACAACTTTTCATTTGATCTTTCATCGGCCATGCGTCAAGGCGTTTCGTTCAAAGATCAAATATGTCCGGATAGTTTAGTTTTCCAAAATGATTATTTTCAAATGGGAAAGCGGTTTGGACGCGTCTTGTTTTTGCGTGACTATGCCTCTTTCATGAAAGATACGATTGTAAATGATCTTTCGACGATGCAAGCCAATCTCATGCTGTCCATCGATATTCAGTCAGTCCCGACGGACGTAGCTGTGAAGCGGGTAGAAAATAAGATTCTGGCGGTCGAGACAGACATCGCACGCTGGCAGAAACGGCAAAACACAGCCGGCAATTTTACATCCGTCATACCGTATGACAAAGAAAAAATGAGAGAGGAAGTAAAGGAGTATCTTGACGATCTCCGGTCACGTGATCAGCGAATGATGCTGGTCACCGTAACTGTTGTTCATGTTGCTGATACAAAAGAGCAATTGGATTTAGATACTGATTCACTCATGGCTACAGCACGAAAGCATCTGTGCGGCTTGGGTAGACTGTTCTACCAGCAGGAAGACGGTTTGAATACTGTGATCCCATACGGACTTCGGAAAATTCGCGCACAGCGAACCCTTACAACAGAATCCGCAGCTGTCCTGCTTCCCTTCTCCGTGCAAGAGATTTTTCAGGAGCGCGGCATCTGGTATGGCAGCAATGCCGTAAGTAATAACCTTGTTATCTGTAACCGAAAAGAGTTGCTTAATGGCAATGGCGTTTTTGTTGGAAAGTCCGGCAGTGGTAAATCTTTTGCCACAAAGGTAGAAATCACATCTAACGCACTGTCTACAGATGACGATATCATCATTGTCGATCCGGATCGAGAGTATGGCGAACTGGTTAAGCAGCTTGGCGGTGAGGTGATTGTTATCTCCCCGGATACAGCAAATTACATTAACGCCATGGGGGCACTGCTTGTCATGGAGGATGTGCAAGACCCGATCAGGAGCAAATCCGACTTTGTCATGTCTTTGTGCGAACAAGTCCGGGAATATGAACCGCTGTCTGCATCTGACAAGTCACTGATTGACCGGTGTATTCGTAATATCTACATGCCGGTTTTGAAATCTGACAATAGTGAACAGGAAGCCGAGAAAATCACGCTTGTTACATTTCGGGAAGAACTTTTGAAGCAGCCGGAAGACGCTGCAAAGCAAATAGCTCTCGATATGGAAATTTTTGTAACCGGATCTTTGAACACATTCGCGCACGAAAACAATGTCAATTCTAGTGCAAGAATCATCTGCTACGACATTCATGAACTAGGCAGCAACTTAAAGCCTCTTGGTCTTTTGGTTATGTTTGATGCCATCACAAAGCGCATGAATGAAAACCGTAAGCTTGGTAAATTTACGTGGACGTACTTTGATGAATTTCAGGAACTTTATAAAAACAAATACAGCGCTGCGTTTTTAGAATCACACTGGCGCCGCGCACGAAAGCTTGGCGGCTTAATGACAGGCATTACCCAGAATATAACTCCCATCTTAAACTCCGAGGTAGGGTGTGCCATGATCACGAACAGCGAATTTTTACTGATGCTCTCTCAGGAGAAAAACGAAAGAGACGCACTTGCCGAGCTACTTAACATTTCCGAAACCCAGCTAGGATACCTTAGAAAAAATGTGGTTGGTCAGGGTCTCATTCGTGCCGGCGGCGCACTGGTGCCGTTTGTAAACGATTTTCCGAAAGATACGAAGTTGTATAAGCTTATGAGCACAAAACCTGGTGAAAAGGAAGCGTAGGAGGTGATGTCTTTTGCCGCGTTGGACAGAAAAAACAAAGAAAGGCTATACACCAAAGGTTCGAGGTCGGTACACGGCAAAAGACTTTGCCAAAGTCATTAATCGTGCAGGTATCAAAGCGGGAAAATATGCAAAAGCCACTGATAAGTTTTCCGGTGTCGCATCCGTTGTGAATCGCTTAAAGGGTCAGGAAGAGTCGGCAAAAGACTTTGCCAAAGTCTTTAATCGTACAGGTATCAAAGCAAAAAAACATGTAAAAGCAGCTAAAAAAATTTCCGGAGTAACATCCGCTGTGAGTCGCTTAAAGGTTCAGGAAGAGACGGCATTAAAGAACGGTATATCGACTGAAGGGCAAGTTCCGGAAGAGATTAAGCGGCAAGTGACGCAGTATTACCAGGGTGCACGTACAGGTGTGCGTACCACACAAAAGGTAATAACCGCGCCTTATAAAACAGTCCATAACATGAAAAAGACTGTACAGAATACAAAGCAGGTCGTCAAAGCATCGAAGCAAGCGACAAAAAGTATTGTGGATACAGCAAAGCGAGCTCCGAAAAAAATTAGAAAATCGATCAAAACAGTCAAGACTGCTGCAAAGACTACGCAGCAATCTATCCAGTCCATCCGTACCTCCCGGGCAGCGGCACAGTATGCTGCCAAGGTAGCGCTGGCTACCGGGAAAAAGACAGTACAAATTGCGATCAAGATAGGAAAATTTTCTATCGAGGTTGTAAAAGTCATTGCAAAGGCGGTAATCAAATTACTATCGAGCCTAATAGCTGCATTCGGTCCAATTGTTATTGTTATCTTACTTGTCATCGTTATCATCGTAGCCGTTGTCGCTATTATCGCCTCTACAACGCCTCAAGGAGCTTTGGCGGGTTGGAATCAAGAACAAGCTGCTGGATACAAGAAAACATCTAATGAGACCCTCTATTCGTTTGCCGAGGTCAAGAACATGCTTGAAGATGAGATGGAACAAAAGATAGCAGACACCATATCCGGATATAGAGAAGACTATCCAAATCTACTTGTAGAGCGAGCGGATGATGGTGACGGTATTGGAAACTGGAAAGATGTTGTATCAGTCTATGTAGCTTTGTATTGGGTCGGAGATGCTACGGATATTACTTGCATGAATGCGGCAAGAATAGAGCAGCTGCGCAAAGTGTTTTTTGATATGAACTCTATTACCTCATCAATTGAGGAAATTCCTAATGCGCTTCTTCCCACGCCTACACCATCACCTACGCCTACACCTGCCGGTGCTCCAGCAGGAACGCCGTATGGAACACCTACGCCTACACCTCTACCAACACCTACTCCTACGCCGGTACCAAAGAAATATAAACTCACTATCAACATTAAATCTTCGTCTGCGCAAGCCATGTCAAGTGTATATGCTATGACCGTTGATCAGAAAGCGGCCATGAGTCAGCTGCTGACGTTTGAGCCAAGTGTCTGGGCATCGTTCTTAGGCGAACTGTCTGTACCTCATACAGATGTTGAGTTTGCTGAACTGATAGCTGGATTACCTGCAGGTACAGCAAAGAATATTTTAGTAGCTGCCAGCGGTATGCTTGGATGGAATTATGATCAGGGACTAGCCGGAAATGCGTATGGGTACTCTGACTGCTCATATCTTGCTCAAGCCGCATATCTGACTATTGGAATAGAGCTTCCCCGGACCTCGTACAAGCAAGGAGAATGGTGTGTAAATAACGGGTACGAGATTACTGCAGATAAGCTTCAGCCAGGGGACTTGATCTTCTATTCTCTAAAGGAAAGTGACAATTTCCGAAAGATCACGCATGTTTCTATATACTGTGGGAATGGCATGGTCATTGAAGCGTCTTCCAGTCTTGATGCCGTGGTCTTTCGCCCTATCTGGGGCTTGGACGACATAGTGCTTTATGCGCATCCCTACTAAATGAAGAAGGAAGGTATTCATGTACAGATACAGAGCAAGAAAAAGTAAAAGCCGATACAATCTTTACACGGTGCTTATCATTTGCGTCCTGATGATAGGACTGTTCGTTTATCAGGAACTGTCTGGAAACTCTGTATTGAGCTACAATCAGGAAACAACAGCGCAGACGAGCAAACCGTCAACCACAGAGAAGTTATCTACTGTCTTATGTACTGCGTACTTCATTGACGTAGGGCAAGGCGATTCTACACTGTTTGTGTTCTCTGACGGAAAAACACTCCTGGTTGATGTGGGATCCTTTGAAGCCAGGGATGAAGTTTTTTCAACCCTAGATGCGGCTGACATCGACGAGCTTGATTGTGTAGTGGCCACTCACCCCCATGCGGATCACATAGGCGGTATGGATGAAGTAATCTCTGAATATCCGATCAAGGCTTTCTATATACCCGATGTTCCTAATGAGATGATCCCGGACGATGGACTGTATGAATATCTTGAAGAAGCAATTTTAGAGTATTACTTAGAACCGCTTTCTCCGGAGCAAGGGCAAATTATATTATCCGGAGAAGACTACCAGGTACAGGTGCTTTCAGACGATTCCCAATCGTATAGCGATTTGAATAACTATTCGATCGTTCTGAAGGTAACTGTTGGTGAAACTTCTTTTCTTTTGACGGGCGATGCCGAAGGCATTTTTGAGGATGAACTTATAGTGTCCGGACAAGACCTCGAAAGTGACATTCTGCACTGCAGGCATCACGGCGCGGCCGCTGCTACGACAGAATCATTTCTACTGGCTGTGAAGCCGTCTATAGGCGTGATTTCTTGCGGAATTGACAACGAGTATGGTCATCCTCACCAAGTGTTGAATCGCAATTAAGTTTGTACCAAAATCAGGTTCACTTTACCAATTAAGTTTGTACCAATAATTGAGTTTTGCATCATGAATCGAGAATTCAATTAGTAATTAAGTTTGACGCAATTATTGACACGCTTTCCTCATTTTGTCCGCGTGTTGAGCAGGTTTTTGTTTAGCGCAGGAAGGGAAATAATTGAAGGATTGCGATTTGTATCAAATTTACCAATTTTGTAACAGTCTTGCACTTTTTGTTACTAACTTAATTGCAAATCAACGTGAAAATTCAAACAGTTATCCCTGCCAAGGTCAATTACTGAATTGTGCAGACATGATCAATGAAGCGACTTTTATCCGGGTATGAAGAATAGAAAGTTTCAGCTGCTTGACATAATGATTCGCATAAATACTCTATGTCAATTTCAACTTCTATAGTTTGAGTATTGTCCGGATTAAAAATTGTCTCGTATCTGTATCCGAAGCGTTTGGGAACTCCATTCAATGGAATGGTTTTGCTTGTTATTGAGCCATGCTTCAAAAAAGTGAATTTTTCTATAGATACATGGTGCGGTTTGCTTTTAACTATGAACGAGCCGCTATGCAAATAATTACATCGGAGCGAATAACAAACGTTGCCAGTGAACTTTGCTTGATCAAACCCAGGAATTTGCTCATCAAAATAACCCGGAAGGAGATGTGAATTTACCCATTTTTTGTAGAGGGTAGCCGTTCCCTTTGAGGAGCGAGTTTCAACTTGGGAACAAATGTCCGGGAGAGTAAGTGCCAAAGCAAGTGCAGACAAATACGTACCATTTTTGAGAGAAATGCGGATATCATCAATTTTTTCTTGCATGAATGCCTCCATTTTCACTTGTCTTGCTTCAAACCTTTTTGTATCTCTGCAGGATCATACACACAAATTGTCATTTAGGTCGGTTCCGAACTGCGGTACTTCTAATCTACCAAAAACATGCGGCGAGAACTTTCGCCGTATTCACTGGAACAACCGTGGTAAGAAGTCTATTGTCTGGCGGTGTATCAGCCGATTGGAGAACACCGAACTCTTCTGCTACGCACGAACTGTTCCAAAAAGCGAAATCGAGCCGGTCTTGATGCGCGCGATCAACGATACACTGGGTAAAAAAACTACTTCCTTTCATTCTTGCTGCACAATACCGAGATTGTGCCGAGTTAATGTTGATTTGCAAATAAATTTGTCTCAACATACCTTGCATTTTTGTAATTAAGTTTGTTGTACCAAAATCGAGTTTGCCATCATGCAACGAGGATTCAATTTATCAGTTAATGTTCATCTTCGTATGTTTTCAATGCCATTCTGCACTCCTCTTTGTTGAGAGTGACGAGTAAACCACTGGTGTATTCTATCGACAGGCTATTTATTCCAAAACCGGTTACTGTTGAATTGTAAAAAACGCCTTGCCAAATTTTCCCCTGTCCGCCGACTTCTCCTTCCGCGATAGGACCCGTTAGTTTCAACATAACATACGGACTGTCATCAAAATCAGTCTCGCTCCAAACAACATCGCCGACCGCGTTGATACCCGCTACTTCAATGTAAACATATTTAATATCCTCTGCAGCCTTGTTTTTAATATCAATATCAATCTCCCAGCCACCTACTGAGTCGGGACCAGTATAATTTATGTCATCAAAAGTAAACACCGCCGTTTTAATAAATTCTTGGTATTCCTCATCACTCATGGTCTCTTCTGTGCTTTCTATTGCGCCGGTGGTTTCTTCTGTGCTTTCTGTCGCGCTAGTGATTTCTTCTTTGCTTTCTGTCGCGCTAGTGGTTTCTTCTGCTACTACAGCTGACTTCGTTGTTGTTTCACCAGACTTACTAGAAAAAGTAGTCGCTTTTGTAGTTGCTGTCGTATCCTTTGTTTTATTACCGGATAACATAACTACAATACCGCCAAAGATACAGCATCCAAACAGCACACACGCACAAACAATGATTGTGATCCAGACTCCGCTTAATTTCTTCTTAACCATTACATCCTCCTTTTTGCATCAGAATTACAAACTTTGTGTCAAACTTAATTGCAAATCAACATCAATCAATAAACCGAACTACTATTTTAGTCAGCATAACGATTTTGCGTCAGATTTACAAACTTTGTGTCAAACTTAATTGCAAATCAACACCAAGAGACATTAAACCGTCTCGCAGCCAGCAGTATTTCCATTTACCGCACCGATCAGGACGGAGACATTGAAATGCAGACAGATGGTACAAGCGTATCCATAACGACAGAAAGGTAAATAAACATGAACGAACATATATACAGAACGTATCTACAAATACTTTGGCATGGTCAATATGAGTAATTCGAATCGAAGTAAAAATGAATATATAAATCGAGCCCCTGACGGATTTCCGGCAGGGGCTTATTTGTGCTGCAAACTTTTATTAAAATCCGGAAAGAAGGTGCTTCAAATAATCTTGAGACTACTTAAAAAAGGGCAAAATGAAAGATCCTGCCTGACGAGATGAATCTCGTTGCTCCTCCGTTAAATGCCAGAGGAACATTAAGGTTAGGACCTTGTATCTAAAATACCATAACACAGGCAATCAATCAATACCTTACAATTTTATACCCGCAAGGGCGGCCTTGTACTCCGTGACATTTGAGCCGTGAAATCAAACGCGAACCCCCCTTCTGCGGGTAACGATGGTTAAATAGTAGGGGTACCGTAGTTTACGGTGGCGGATCTGACTACCCGCGTTATAAATTATTCTGGAGGTTGCTTGAGGCGAGAGCCTGAAGGAAAACGGCAAGACTGCAAGGGCAAGCATTTGCAGTGCTTTTTTCTGGACGTGGACAGGGGAACATAGACAAAATTCTCCCGGAAAAAAGAAAATGATAGGTTTAGATCTACACTATTGGTTTAGTTAACTCTTCTTCTTTTTCGTGTAATAGATTTATTGGATCTTAAAAGGATAAGAGAGCGAATAGGACGAGACCATCCTCCCTCTTTCTTTTTTTCGTGTACTAATTTTCAAAGCATTATTACTTACAATTTTAAACGGCTTCATGGGATTTTTTTATCCTGGTAACTGTGTGCTGTTGTCGATGTTTTGAGATTGAGGGCTACGCAGCACGGCGGGCGTAGTCCCGACGCGCAAGGAGACCAAGCCAAGCGGTAGCGCGGCAAGAGATTTCCCGGTTTCTTACAAAAATGCGGAAAGGGGGTCTGGGGGGAAAACCTTTTCGTATCCACTCCTATACACTTTTGTTTACTAAAGATTTAAAAGTTGGAAGCCCTGTCAAGTCCGGTTTATGAACTGCGTAGGTTGTATTTTCACGACGTTTCTGTCGTTCTATCTTGTACTCTGCTTTACTCATGCGACGATGATTACTTACACCGTAGGGGTTATAGCTGTACCACTTACACAGTTTCTGATTTTTAATTTCTCGACCCATTTTGCATAGAGGATTTGTGTTCAGGTAATTAATACAAGTTCGGCAATTACAAATTTCTTTTTGTAATTTATGATATTCAATAGACATAGCGATGTCTCCCTTAAAAATGAATATTCTGTTGTGTGTTTGGCGGAATGAAAAACGTCCAGGTAACCTTGCATATCACTGAATTCAGCAGCCGGATATGGATCCGTTTAGGCTTGGCGTTTGATGCTAAAATACTACGAACTGACATGAAAATCAAGTCAATCAATAAAACGAACTACGATCATAACTTCGAGTCAACTTGACCTGAAGTTATGGGATCGGCTAAAATGTGGCATTACAATTCGAATACAATTCGAATTGTAATGCCTTTCATTGTGACTATTTTGATTTTTGGCATTTTTTTGTTACAACTTGAATTGTCACGGAATATATAATATATAATATAAATAAGGGTAATTGATTTATGCCCAAATACATATTATGTGAGGTGAAACATTTGATAAAGAAAGCATCCAAAAGTGGCACACCGGAAGGAATGACTGAAAATTTCAAAAAGGCAACAGTCGAGATAGCAACCCTTCATTATCAATAGTTCAAAGAATGTGTAAAATTAAGAGATTATTAGTTGTTTACATTTACTCACATAAAAGAGCAATTTCAGAAGCCCTCAATAGGGTATCATTATCTTTGAGGGTGCCCAAAACTCAAGTTAGATGAGAAAAGCGAATTTTGGCAACAGTTGTAACTGCTATATCTAGGAAAAAGGTTCATACTGTATTTTTTTGATCCAATCCAATTGAAATTTGAAGAAAAATAGTTCTGACGCACAAATAAACCCTAGACATTTTGAGAAATGCTTATCTGAAAATCAAAAGGAAGGTATTCATTATGGCTCTTATTAGCTTGAAGTGCCCCAATTGCGGCGGATCAATTCAAATGGATGATTCAAAGAAAACCGGATTCTGTATGTATTGTGGTAGTAATTTTCAAACCAAAGATGAAGTTCAACGTATACTGGTTCAGCATAGCGGCTCTGTTGAACTAAACAGAAAAAACGAAGTAGATAATTTGCTCATTCGTGCAGAAGAAAAAGCTATTTCTCTTATTGCAAATAATTGTATATCTGCTCCAGATTTTCAAGAACAATGTCTTGTTGTCGATGCTAATTATATCGAAAAAATTCTTGACATTGATGCCAAAAATCAAAAGGCTATAAATATTAGAAATAGAATGATTAGCGAACGAAACAAGCGAAATGAAATTGAACGAATACAGATTGAAGATAAGAATAAACGAATGCAAGAAAAAAGTCTGAGGGTTGAGTCTGCGCGAAAAAAGAAAAATGCAATAACAACTATTGGAGTATGCGTTGTTATTTTATTAGTTGCATTGCCAATTGTATCAATATTTCGGGATATTTACCACACTGTGAATTTTTGGACAATCATTATATCAATTTTTATCTCCGCAAGTATAGTATCTGCTATTTTGAAATCTATTGCACACAAGCTGGGAAAATAGTATATTCCACACAGGGTGTGTATTGAAATTTCGGACAGGACAGTTTGATATGTAGTATAAGAAGGCAGCTTATAGATTGGAGAGATAGTCAGTAGAAAAAGCTATTCCTAAATTTTATCTGTAATATTTGTTCTCTCATAAAGCTTTCGAATAGATAAAAGAGGAGAAAACGAAATGATAATGGAGCATCGAAATTTCCTTAAAAAGGTATTAGATATCAGTCAAAAAACGAACTCGCGCGCAACAGTGAAGGAGATTTTCTCGCTTGATGAAATAGATATATTTCAACCGGAAAAATGCGAGATGTATCAATATCTTCTATCACAAAGCCCTGACAAAATCATCCTGTTGGCGGCGGTGATCGATCTTGGAACCGGTATGAACTACACAGCCGAAACTGAAAGGGAATACATCGAAAGGTCTATAAAAAACTCTTGTTGTCCAGAGAATTTTACAAAAGAGCCTCCACTCAAATCAACAGATCCAGATGCCTTGTTGGCTCGTTGGATAACATATATCCGCGATGCTAATTTGGAATCTATTTGCAGTAATAATAATTTTGTCAATGCTCTTAAACAATCATTACAAATTCTTGGCATAGAGTAGCATATGTAATGATGATTTGCTCTATGCCTTTACGTAAGAGGAAGCGTAAGGATACCCTTTTTGCTATCCTCTGTACCATCCTCATTTTTCCATGCAATTTCATACTCCCAACTTGCACTCGTCAAACCTAGGTCTATTCCCAAATGATAATCGACATTCTTTTGCGGTTCAAGCAGTTTGATCGGGAATGGTGTTCCGTGTACCGAGATAATCTCGGGTGCGTTGTCTATCATGTACTTAAACGAAACTTCAATTGCATTCGCATTTCCTTTGTTAAACACCTTCAAGATCCATTTGTTATTGCCAATCCTAACGATATTCGCGTCACAATAGGCCTTATTCTTTGACGACTTGTTTTGGTTATCACAAGTATTCTCCTTTTTTCCCTTCATCTCCTCTACCATAAGGTCGTAATACTTCTTCGCCGATTCATTAAAAGAATCGGCTCTTTTTGCAGACTCTTTTGTATCTCTTTGCTTGATGCTCGTCATAACAAACATGAATATTGAACCGAGAAAAGCGAGAAAAGCGATAATATCACCGACCGATACTATCCATTCAAACGTCATTTTGATACCTCATTTAATTTCGATTTTAAATCCAAGCCCCTTCAGATTTTTTTCAAATATTTCACTTACCATTTCTTCGCTTGTGTTTGTGATCAAGGTTGAGTTTGCATCAATGATTTCCTTTTTTGTGTACATTTTACTACATGCCGAGCACTTGATCTGATCAGCGTCATCAATTGAATTATAAATAGTATCGTCGTAATCAAAATTAGAATTCCCGCAGACTCCACATTTCAACGAAACCTTTTTATTGAAATCCATCTGGCCCTCCGTTTCACTTGTTTTGTCAGCTTGCTCAAATCTATACCCTTTCATCCAACTCGCTCTCTCAACCCTCAAATTCCCGAAAAACATCCAATCTGCTCTGTCATGAGCGCATGTTATCTAATCTGACCACTCAACTATCATTTTACATCATCTCCGATATGTTTCCACGGACAAATTTTTTCGCCGCTTTTCGTTTCCGACAAAAATGACCTCAAAACTCACGATGCCCTAATATTAGGGATTTTCAGGATTTCGGCGTCTCTTCTCGAGACATCAAGACAACACTCTCAACATGGCCCGAGAGGATAGCATTTACACTGGATAGCGGAGATATCTTTCGCCGTACTCATTGGAACAAACGAAGGAAGTCGTATTGATTCCGGTTATGCTTCGCTACTCATTTTGTCATTGGATAAATGAATCGAATGCTTACATGAAGAATTGTTTCCGGTTGTCCAGAATTCCTGATGCATTCTCAGCATGTCATCATTCTCCATGGGTCCATTGATAATGATGCCTGAATCATCAACTTCAGCAATTTTTTGCGCTGGCATGAACTTTCCCCACCCGCGTATGGCGGCAACTTGTTTCTGAGAGATGAAGTAGGATACTTCACGGATCCCGGACCATATACAGGCACCAATGCACATGGGACACGGTTCATTGGATGAGACGAGATGTGCTTTGGTTAGAATATCAGCGCCATAGGTCTGAATCGCCGATTGAATCGCCGATTGAATCGCCGACATTTCGGCATGATCAAGTGGATTCCCCGATGTTCGAGATTTATTATGACAAGATGAAATCACTTTATCATCCGCAATGATTACTGCGGCAAATGGAGGGTTGCCTGTAGAGATTGCTTCTTGTTGAAGTGTAATAATCACTGAAATGATCTCATTTGATACCATTTATTGAAGTCTCCTCTCATCACCATCTTGAATGGTTGTTTCCAGTATATTCGCTCTATATCCTCAACGTCCTGCGGCCAATCCCATCTGTTTATTTCCCGAATCGCATCTTGTCATCAGAATGACCATCTCCACATAAAACGAGTTTCTTTGACAGGTGTCCACCAGGTGGCATCCAGAGATTTCATCACCTTCGGAGGTGCATTCAGTCATTTCTCCCCGTTTTTGCCTTGCAGCCATCCCGCGACAGACAACTCGATAAATTGAAATTTAGCAACCTAATTGTTTTTTGTTGATTTGTAATTAAGTTTGTAACAGAATTCGACGCTCTTTACTAATTAAGTCTGTATCAATATCGGTTTTTGCTGCGTGCAGCGATGGAAATAAATTGCAATTAAGTTTGACGCAAAATCTGACACGGTTTCCTCATTTTGTCTGTGGCAGAGCCGGTTTCAGTTTCGCGCAGGAAGGGAATATAGTGCAGGGTTGCGATTTAGAACAGTTTTGCACTTTTTGTTACAAACTTAATTACAAATCAACACATGATGGTAAACTCGATTTTGTTACAGACTTAATTGCGATTCAACAATAAGCGCATGGTAAATCTATACCAACCCGAAATACTTCTCGAAGAATTTCATCAGCTTTTCGATAACGTTCTGTTTCTTGGCTGCTCTATTTCCTCCACCAAATCGTGAAACCGGCGGCATAATCTTGTCGATGTCAGTACCGGTAGTCTTCAGTGTCCCATCACGGAAAGAGTTGTCGATTAACTTCCTTGTTTCTTTCTGCTTGAGTTTTTCCTCGCCGATCAGCGCAGCAAGATCGGTCTCCTTCTGTTCATGGACAAAACTTCGCCAGTCCTCATCAACTCTGGTAGATGCATTGACGGTCTCAATGAAGTGTTCAATTAGATCTTTTTTGCTGCGCAACTGGATGCTGGAGTTGATGGCCTTATCAATCGAAACCAGGATACTTTTGTCTTCGCAGTTGGATTTATGGAACTTCGCCACGAGCATGAGGATGTAATCGATATTGATTTCGACCTGGCGGATCAGCTCGATTTCAAAGACAATATCTTCGTTGATCCTTTCCTTATCAGCTTTCTTGTCTTTGGTGAAATCCTGATACAGGTCGATATAGACGCTTTGATAGTCTTGAAAATCACGGCTTGATAGGATTTCGTTTCCAGGGAACTGGTCGAATGCGGTTAGGATATTCTTGAGCCGCAGGATGGCTCCGAACAGTCGGATAAAGTCCTTCTGGTTCTGTTCTCCGATGATCGCCTGACGCAATGGAAATGTGTCTCTTATCTCATCAATCAGCTCGGCATAGCCATGTTGGTGCATGCCGAACACGTTCTCATTGAAACCGTAATAGTATGCCTCATAGTTTTTTAAGAGGACGATACTTCCAGCATCCTTATCGCCAAAAAGGGCAATGGCTTCATCTGTTTCCTTCTGCAAATCGCGGAAGCACACGATATTGCCATAGGTCTTAACGGAATTCAGAATGCGGTTAGTGCGGGAGAAGGCTTGAATTAGCCCATGCTGCTTAAGGTTCTTGTCCACCCATAGGGTATTGAGAGTCGTGGCGTCAAAACCGGTCAGAAACATATTGACGACGACAAGGAGATCCACTTCACGTCTTTTCATGCGAAGAGAGAGATCCTTGTAGTAGTTTTGAAATTTATCCGAAGACGTGTCATAGTTCATGTTGAAATCAGTATTGTAATCCGTAATTGCGGATTCCAGAAAATTCCGGGATGATTTATCTAAACTGTCTGTATCAAAATCCTCGTCGGAGAAAACGTCCTCAGGATCAGCCTCGTTGGCACTATAACTGAAAATGGTGGCAATATTGAGCTTGCGGCCACTCTCACCCAGTTGCTTTTTCAATTCTGTATAATATTTTTTTGCGACAGAAATGGAACTGACTGCCAGAATCGAGTTGAAGCCCGACACACGCTGCCCTTGCAGGGAATAGAAGCTATTTCGCTTGGTTTTTTGATCAAAGTGTTCGAGGATATACCCGACAACTTGCCGGATGCGAACGGGATCAGCCATAGCATTTTCCGTATCGATGGATGATACATTTTTATCCTTTACATCGCTTTTCGTCTTCATTGTATTGATGTAATCGATACGAAAAGGCAAGACATTCCCATCATTGATGGCATCTACGATGGTGTAGGTGTGCAGATTTTCTCCAAAAGCCTGTGGCGTAGTTCTCAGCAGCGGATTGCCGCTGTTTCCGGCATTAGTCGCAAAGATAGGCGTTCCCGTAAAGCCAAACAGATGGTAATTTTTAAAAGATTTCACGATTTTGGAATGCATATCTCCAAACTGGGAGCGGTGACATTCGTCAAAGATGATGACGAAGTGCTTCTTGAAAAGCTCATGCCCTTTGTTTTTGGATACGAATACATCTAATTTTTGAATAGTCGTGATGATGATATGCGAGGTGGAATCCTCCAACTGCTTTTGAAGTATCCGGGTTGAAGTGTTGCTATTGGCGGATCCTTTTTGGAACCGGTCGTACTCCTTCATGGTCTGGTAATCCAGATCTTTACGGTCAACGACAAACAGCACTTTGTCGATGTACGGCAGGGCTGAAGCAATCTGAGCCGTCTTAAAGGAGGTCAGAGTCTTTCCGCTTCCGGTGGTGTGCCAGATGTAACCGCCAGCATCAAGGGTACCGGTTTTTTTGTAGTTGTTCGAAATCTCTATCCGAGAGAGGATGCGTTCCGTGGCTGCAATTTGATAGGGGCGCATGATCAGCAGTAGGTCTTCTGTAGTAAACACACAATACTTTGTAAGTACATTCAGCAGGGTGTGTTTTGCCATAAATGTCTTGGTGAAATCCACAAGGTCGGCTATGGCTTTGTTGTTTCCGTCCGCCCAGTAGGAAGTGAATTCAAAACTGTTGCTGGTCTTCTTGCTCTTACTGCGTTCTCCCTCGCCGGATTCCTTAATATGGCTTGAGCGAGTGGTGTTAGAGTAATACTTGGTATGGGTGCCGTTGGAGATAATGAAGATCTGCACATACTCAAAAAGGCCGCTGGCTGCCCAGAAGCTATCTCTTTGGTAACGCTTGATTTGATTGAAAGCTTCCCGGATAGCGACGCCCCGGCGTTTCAACTCGGTATGGACAAGAGGAATGCCGTTCACCAGAATAGTAACATCATACCGGGTATCATGAGCTCCCTCGGATTCCTCGTACTGGTTGATGACTTGTAAGCGGTTGTTGTGAATATTTTTTTTATCGATGAGGTAGATATTCTTGGTCGAGCCATCGTCCCGGTGCAGGATCTGCACATGGTCGGTTTGGATCTTGCGAGTTTTTTCAACAATGCCTTCGTTGCTGCTGGCAATACACTCAGAGAAAAATCGGTTCCATTCCCCATCGGAGAAGGTGAAGCTGTTGAGCAATTCAAGCTGCTTCCTCAGATTGGCAACCAGTGCCGCTTCATTGCTAATTCTCAGGTATTCATAGCCTTGGGTCTGGAGCAGGCGAATAAATTCTCGCTCAAGGTCTGCCTCGCCCTGATAAGAACCTAAGTGAGAATACTCTGCTACATATTCAGCAACAACTGTGACTTCATTTGATGAAATCACGATGTTGTATAAACTCATGCGCTCGCCTCCTTAAAAGTTAATAGTTTGTCTCGGTAATACTCGTATTGTTTGTGCCTTGCTTCGATTTCAGCGGGTAACCCACTGGTGATATCGTTTGTGAGCGTATCAAAGCGGTCAAGGATGGCAATAATACGCTCTTGTTCTTCTACTACGACGAGAGGAACTTGAAAATCAAAAAATGCTTGCACATCAAGTGAATCTACAGTTCCACCAGCTTTTTTTGTTTTTCTCAAAATATCTTCAGCATGCGCAAAAATCGCGAAATAAGCATATCGAGGCAGTATCCCTTGTTTTACAACTAATGCTTTCAAATCTTGATTGATTGCTGCTTGAAACGGAACATAGGCGATAGGGAGTGTGTGTTTTAATATACCAGAACGGACAACAACTGCCACTGTGTTTTTTGGAAGTAATTTAGCAGATGAATTTTCAATAGCTTCTTCTGTAATATGATCTTGAGTGTCAATCAAATTTGCAGCTTTCATATCCTTTGAAGAAATCCAGGGAATTGTGCCCTTGTCCCAGTATTCTTTGTGTTGCATTGATGGAGTTCCACCACCGCTCCAATCCCCCAAGTCACGTATCTTGACCATTTTTAAGCCTTTAGAGTTCTCAAATATTTGTTTGCAATAATACTCATATTGCTTTTTCCTCGCTGTAAGCTCCGCTGTAAGCTCCGCTGTAAGCTCCGCTGTAAGCTCCGTGAAATTGTCCAGTATCCGGACAATTTCATGCTGGATGGGGAGTGGGGGGATGGGGATTATAATATTTGTAAGTTTATCAGGAGTTACTTCTATAACTTTTGTTCCATGTGCTAATTTTACCTTTTGGGCAAAAAACATGCTTGAATGAAAATAGTAACAAAGATACTTCGGATTTTGATTATGATGAATTATAGCTGTATGCCCGCTCACTGCTATATCGCCAGAACCCAACCATGCTACACTTTTGCAGACATCTTCAACATTTTCACTTGTAACAGCCATAATAATATCATTTTGAGTTGCAAATTTCGATTTTATTGCTGCCTCGTTATTTATACAGGCAATTGTACTCTCTGCAAATAATCCATATCGTGTATATATCTGTCCGTAATGAATACACGGAACACCTATTTCAGAAAAATCTTTTTTTTGAAAGTTCCCGCCCCTCGTGATACTTGCGAAATCGCCAAGCATTCTATACTCTACTCCATCTGGGCAAAGCGTTGAAATTAATTGCTCAAGTTTACTCATCGGCTTGCACCTCATCTTCTTCAGTAGGGATAGAGATGCCATAAAGTCCCCTGCGCGCAATTTGACATCTGGGCGAAGCAATGCGGAAATCCCATGGTAAAAGCTTAATTATCTCCATAGCATTAGCTGTTGAAATAATTTCGACTTCTTGAGAATTGACATAAATTACGTATTGAATCGTTTCTTTGTGTCTAGCTATATATTCGAGTAGCGCTTTGTCTCTGCTAAGTCTATAGTCGTAAAAATGTTGGGGATCTCTAATATATAAAGAAAGACCTTCTTTCGAATTTTGAAAAATATCTTCAAACATTTCTAATGCCTTATCACAATACTGAATCATAAAAATGCCGCATTTACGTTTGTATTCGGGTTTCTTTTCTAGGGAGTTTAGGTGTTCTTCCCAATGCGTTTTAAAAGAACTTACAAGGTTTTCATATGAGTGTTCTGGGTAATTAAAGATAGAATTTATACCTCTGACTTCACTCTGAGTATTTGCCAAAGTTGCCTTAAATTCGGCTTCTTTTTGCTCGGATTCTCTATTAAACATTGCTTCTTTCTTTATGTGTTTTGCGCCACTCCTATTCTCGTGCGACGATGATATTTGAAAATGTTCAATAAATCCATCTGCAAAAATAAAATCCGGGAAATCACTGCCCGTTGGATTTGGGGTAGCAGCCTTCAAATAAGCTTCAACTCTATCGTATTCCTCGTGTGAAAGTGCATAGCAGCTTTCAACGCTGTATTTTTCACGTACTATATCAAGACAGCTTTGTTCTTTTTCGCCTCTCATACGTCTACCCCCTCGATGTCCGCAATGATCTTGGCAATCTCATCCCTTAAAACCTGCTCACGATCTACGATTTCGTCAATCTCTGCATTAAGCTTCGTCAAAAGTTAAGAGCAGATCACGATAATATTCATATTGCTTTTTCCGCGCTGTGAGCTCTGCTGTGAGCTCTGCTGTGAGCTCTGCTGTGAGCTCTGTGAAATTGTCCAGAATCCGGACAATTTCATGTTGCACAGGCAGCGGTGGGATCGGCAAATCAAGTGATTTCACAATGTCTGCGTTAAGATTTTGCACTGTTCCATTAGAAGCTCGTTGAGCCATATCTCGTTGGATCTTACTTGAACCCAACAAATAATAAAGAAAATCAGGTGTATAAGTTGTATCAAAATTACTAATCGCAAGCCAACCATCGTGAATGCAACCATTGATTTTCATTATATAAGGACGTCCAAAACTCATGGAATTCGATAGCACAAAATCACCGGGCTTGACAAATCTCGATTTTTCAGCGCCTTCAGGCGTTATTTTTTCCTTTGTTGACGTGATATATTTACTTTCAGAACGAGCATCGCCAATTTTTATCCAATTAACACCATTATCGTCTTCAGTTATAAAACTCGAAATAGGACGGGGTGATGCTCCCCGAACAATATGTGCAATCTCTCCAAACTTGGCATATTCCAACCCATCCGGACAAAGCTTCGCAATCAATTCTTCCAGCCTGCTCATGTGCACACCCCAATCTCCGCGATGATCTTGGAAATCTCATCCCTTAAAATCTGCTCCCTCGCCACAATTTCCTCAATTTCCGCATTGAGCTTGGCAATCTCGATCACTGCCCGCGTGTCCTTCTGCTCCACATAAGTGGAAACTGAAAGGTTATAATCCTGAGTGGCAATGTCGGCATTGGAAACCAGAACTGCGAAATGGTCATTATCAGAACGTTTCGTATAGGCGTCGATAATCGTATCAATATTCTTCTGCGTCAGCTTATTGCTGTTAGTAACCTTGACGCACTCCTTGGAAGCATCAATAAACAGAGTACTATTCTCGGTTTTGGACTTCTTCAAAACCATGATGCAAGTGGCAATGCTCGTTCCAAAAAACAAGTTGCTTGGCAGCTGAATCACACAGTCGACATAGTTGTTGTCGATCAGGTACTTTCGTATCTTCTGCTCTGCTCCGCCACGGTACATGACACCAGGGAAGCAGACGATGGCCGCGGTGCCATTTGTAGCCAACCACGAAAGGGCATGTAAAACAAACGCCAGGTCTGCCTTTGACTTAGGAGCAAGCACACCGGCGGGAGAAAAGCGTGGATCGTTGATCAAAAGCGGATTGGCGTCTCCGTCCCACCGGATGGAATAGGGGGGATTGCTTACGATCGCCTCAAAGGGTTCGTCGTCCCAATGCATGGGATCGGTCAAAGTATCTCCATTTCCAATATCAAACTTATCGTAGTCGATGTCATGCAGGAACATATTGATGCGGCAAAGGTTATAGGTGGAGAGATTGATCTCCTGCCCGTAGAAGCCCGTACGCACATTTTCTTTACCGAGAATCTTGGCAAAATTCAAAAGTAGGGAACCTGAGCCGCACGCGGGATCGTATACCTTATTAACTTCCGTTTTCCCCACAAGCGCGATACGCGTCAAAAGTTCGCTCACTTCCTGTGGGGTGTAGTATTCTCCACCGCTTTTACCGGCGTTGGAGGCATACATACCCATCAGAAATTCATAGGCGTCGCCGAAAGCGTCAATCGTATTGTCCCGATAATCACCCAGCTTCATCTCGCCCACACCGTTTAAGAGCTTGACGAGTTTTTCGTTGCGCTTAGCCACCGTACCACCCAGTTTATTGCTGTTAACGTCGATATCGTCAAACAATCCCTTGAAGTTATCCTCACTAGGACCACCTTGTGCAGAGCTTTCAATACTACGGAACGCCTTTTCCAGTGTTTCATTTAGGTTTTCGTCTGCCACTGCCTTTTTCCTTGCGTTCTGAAAAAGCTCGCTCGGCAAAATAAAGAAACCCCTCGTCTGGACCAAATCTGCACGAGCTTCTTCCGCTTCAGCATCCGAAAGCTTCGAATATTCAAAATCCGTGTTTCCGGCTTCGTTTTCTCCACGGTTGATGTAGTCTGTCAGGTTTTCAGAAATATAACGGTAGAACAGCATACCAAGGACATACTGCTTAAAATCCCATCCATCGACACTACCTCTAAGGTCATTTGCCATATTCCATATCGTGCGGTGTAACTCTGCGCGTTCCTGCTCTTTTTTGTTATCAGTCATTGTTTTGCTTCCTTCCTTGATCTGCGTCTGGCACCAATTCCATAATATCGCTGAAATCGACGCCCAGCGCCGAACAGACCTTAACGAGGACATCCATACTAACGTATTCATTTTTTGAGAGTTTGGAAATCGACGAAGGACTTATGCCAGCATCTGCTTGCAAATCCTTCTTTTTCATATCGCGGTCAATCAATAATTTCCAAAGTTTTTTATAACTAACGGTCATTTGTTCCATTTTTCTCCCTCACTAATAAATTATATTTATTGTAATATTTAATCTTCAAGATTACAATTATTTTGCGCTATATTCGAATAAAATAATTGCGCTATCGCATGTTCTATCACCAGCGTATAATTCATATGTGTGTAGTTTCTATTCAAAAATAGAAGCTGCCCGAGAATCGGTAGCACCACTTCCAAAAACATGGAACAGAAACGCTCGAAAAGTGCCGGGTGCAATATTCACGAGTCACTAAAACATCATTGCTCGTTCCAGATGTTTCTGTCCAAATTGAACTTGAAACCTCAAATCTCGATTAAGCAGAAGTGAAGAATGAGCGCTTGGGAAGACTAAAAGACTTCATGCAATACGTGTATTTTGCTTGGAATCCATGCATGTGGAACTATCACTGCAGCTACACTCGTCTGAATGATGAACAGAAGTGACTGACATGCGATTCCAGCCAGGTAGTCCAAGATATATTGGACCAAGGAAGTAAAGGTGAGTGATTATGAAAAAGTTCGTTAATAGAATGAACAATGTGCTGGAGATTCTTGGATATAGAAAGACGGGAAATTCTTTTTGGAAAGTTGATGATGGTTTCTATAAACTTATTAATTTTCAAGAAGGTGCATATGGAGGAGGTTACTTTTTTGTCAATATTGGTCTTCACCTCGTTGGATTTCCTGAGCTTCTAACTAATAAACTTTCTGTAGTTGATCAACCCAAGGAAAGTGAGTGCATATTCAGACTTAGAGTAGAACAAATTTCGGGAACTGAACAGATATTTGCATTTAGGAGAGGACTCGTTTCATTTGAGGATGAACAAATATTTCAAGCATTGGCGCATGCTTTTCTCAATGACGTAGAGCAATGGTTTAAAAAGTGGGGATCTTATGAAAACATTGCAAATGCTAGTCAAGAAGAAATATTGAAAATGATAAATGTCGTACCAGTACTTAGACAGAAAGCATATTTCTTGCTGAAATCTTATTGCCTGCTTAGATTGGGTGACAAAGACCAAGCAAATGCTATCTTTAAACAGTACCAAAGAGAACAGGTAAATGGACTGGATTTTTCAAGAGTGGACAACTATATTAGTGGATTACTATGATCTGGTTGCGTAAAAGTGGACACTGGAAATCTATGATTACTTCTTAGCGGTATAGACTATAAAGATGAATCGCAATATTCCAGTTCCAGGTATGAAAATTCAAATATTCAGCTTATCAAATAGTATTTGATTTCGTTGCGTTGCATCCTTAAGAAGTTTATCAAAAGAAATAATTTCAATGTATGCATTCAATGTATCGTGGTAGAAATAGTATCCCCACGCATCCGGGGTTGGTTTAAAGTTTCTTTCTTCAATTATTTCTCTGAGTTTTGGTGTCAAGTCGCATAATATGTAGCAATAGAATGGCGTTCCTTTTCGAATTTCGATTTGTCTACCCTCTTTAGTAAGACAAGTTGACTGTTCAATTTTACGAACATATCTGATAACTTGGTCTATTGGGTTTTCTTTGTTGTAGTCGTTCCTTACAGGGCGCTTAAACTCAAGAATAGTAATCGACTGAAAAGGAGGTTTATCACCAGCATATGCCAAAGGAATATCATAAATATTATTGTAAGTTATAACATCTGGACGATCTGTCGAATTTGATTGAATTGGCTTATTGGCGATTAACTGCTTATCAGATGCCAAAAAATGGTGATACGCAAGCCGCTCATCAATTAGCCAAAGATTATGTGTTCCGAAATCATTGTCCTCTGATGTGATATTCATCGGAATAATAAGTTCGTGAATCCTATCTTCTTTACTATATTGACCTGTTTGTTGGAGGCCCATTCGCCTTTCAAGTAGTTTCAAAATAACTTTTCTTTGAACAATATATTCGGCAAGCGTTGCTTTGCCATCCTCAGTGACAGTTGGAATAATCTTGCGAATTTTCTCTTCACATGCATCTGTGTACGCAATTGTTGATACATCTTCATGCAATATTTCTTCAATTTCTTGCTTAGTTTTCAGATCTTCTTTTTGCTTTATTTTGTACAAAGCAAGGTTTAACTTCCTTGGTTCTAACTCATTCGGACTAATTGAGGCAATCTCCTCAGGTTTTCGTCTGAATATAGGCAAAAACTGTGGAGCCTCATTTTTAATGTGTCTTTCGATTCTATCGAATTTTTGTATTCTTAATGGTTCTAAATATGAAATCAAATATTTATCAATTTCTGCATATAATCCTTTATTAATTTCTTTCCAGGATAATTCTCCTGGGCAAAGAAACTCAAGTTCATCATTATCTGTGCCTTGATAACCGATAAAACCAGTTCGTCCTTCGTTAACTTTTGAATCAAGAAAACTACTTGAAACATAGGCAGAATAATAGAAACCCTTTTTACTTTCGTCCAGAAGGGCTCCACACAAATCCGGAATACCAATTGTTTTGGAAAAAACTTCTCTATTATGGGCACAATAATGGATTTTGTGTCCCAAAGCTTCCGGGTGATAGATTTTAATATGTCTCACACGAAATTGATAATCATTAATACTAAATGTTGAAAGGTCTATTTGTTTTTCAATTTCTTCTTCAAAAAGCACATTAAGATTAATTGAGTCCTGTTCATCTAATAATGTCAAAATGGGACCATTTCCTAATACAAAAAATGATAAGCAATGTTCCATTACTTTTGATGCAATGCTTTTTATTTTTTTAGGGCATTGGTCCGAATACTCACTTCTGTAACCTTCAAGATATACAATTGTTCTATTCGTTTCCTTCTGGGGTAAGATGATATTTGTCTCGCTATTTACGCCATTTTTTATGTCAAATATAAACGACCTCTTGTAACACAAATCATTTTCAGTATAGGTACTTTCAGCTCTTATAGACGAAAAGGCTTTTAGCCATGTCAACCGACCAACACCCTTTCCCCCAACCGATATTTTATTCGTCGTATCTAATGTTTTGAAGGCCTCAAAATTTCGAGACGTGAATCCAATACCATTATCTTCGATAACAAAATCTTCTACGGGTAAAAGAGATACATCATTAGGGATTGATTCTATTGTTTTTTGACAATATCGAATTGCCGTTACTTTAATTTGCGGCTTATATTCAGGAATCACCCCAGATTCATTCATTTCAGATGTTGAATGAATAGAATTCACAATCGCTTCAAACAAAGGAATTAATGGGGAATTTGTTCGAAGTGTAAAGTTCGAGACACGACCTCTTAGATCTGCTTGCATTTATCTTCACCCTCAATTCCAAAAAATTGATCATGCAATATATCACAATTAAATTATACACATAAATAATACAATTGCTAACTTTCAAATCGAGAAGTATTTTATATCATTAAGAATCAACTATATTCATATAGTCAGTCTTCTCAATATCTATATTTAAGAATCGTCCTCTTTCTTTATTGCTTTAGAGGGTATGAACAACTCCCGCATTTGCACATTAACACCACCGGGTTCTCCCCAGTATACACAGCGGATATTGTAGTGTTACATTTTGAGCATTCGAAACTCTGGCAGAATTGCTGCAATGCATCAACTGCCGCTAAAAATTCCGCTTTTGATATTTCATATCCCGGATTGTAATGTATAAGAACATTCGTTACCCAATTTTCAGCATTAACTGCTACTATTTGAGTCTTAATAGCGTTGGATAGAGTTCCAATCTGATTAATTACCTCGGTATTATTAAATACGCGCGCTTGTTGCTCTGCTTTTTTCATCAAGTCTTGCAGCTCTTTATATGCTGCGTTCATGTATTGACCGTAGTCCCACTTGTGAACGTTATTATATCGAACGCGTGCATGCAATTTATCACAGACGTTTTCAAAAAAGCATTCCATCTCTCTCCTAAAAAAAGCAGATGCTCCGTGAAGATCAATATCAGCCTTCGCGCGGCTTGTGTTCCAAACATCCTGCCCCACGACCATTGCGGGACCTTCCATCACAGTCCAATGCAGAAACTGAATACTATTTTTGCGCTCAACAACGCCTTCATTTACGAGATTTTTAGCCCACACTGTATCATGTGTTGTAATAATGAATTGTCGTTCAGGAAAAAATTTTTTTATTAGTCTACAGAAGTTTTTTCTGTGTTCAATATCGACTGACATAACAACATCATCTAATACTACCAATCCTGATTCCGACGTTGTCAATTTCTCCATTAATGCAAAATACAATGCAATTCCCATACTGTCCTGGTGTCCTTCGCTGTGAAACGCCATTGGTGGGAATTGTCCTTGTCCATAAAAATCGACACTCATATTTACAGCTGCGCCGTCATTGTTCAAGACGGCGGAAAAATCACTCTCGTCATCATTGTGCATTTCTTTATAAAATTCTGTGAATCGATCACTTATGGAAGTAAACAATTCGTTCAGCACAGTTGCTTGAGAATTGTCATACGTTTCAAGTAAAAACACAGCTTTCTCTGTCGCCAACTTAATAATCGGCAACTTTCGCTTAAGTGCTTCAATTTTAATGAACAATTCGTTTGCCGCATTAAGCGCCTGCCATGCATCGCTTTTGACTTTTCTATTCTCATCTATCATCGGACGTAAAACCGTGAGCTGTTTTTGAATAAGGTCTATGAGCTTATTCGGGCTTTGCTTTATGGTAGTGGTTACAAGCTCCTGAACTTTCCTAAAATTTTTGTATGAATTATTTTCTTGAAAGGATACAGCTGTAATTGGCTTTACTTCATTATTCAATTCAATAGCACAGCCACTATCCCATTTTATTAGCTGCTGTGGGAGCGTTCCGATTTTTGATTTGTATATTGAAAGCTCATTCAATAAAGTATCAACATCATTCTGATAAGTATCGAGTAGGGTTGATAGAGTTTCACTCTTTTCTTTTCGCTCCTGCAATATCTGACGCAATTCGACTTCAGACGCCCACTCATGCAAACAAAGTGGACACCGACCTGTACCGTCCAGCAGGGCAAGTCCCGAATTAATAAGCGCCATATAGTTTATATTTTCAACTGACGAATTTTCATTTTCAATCTTTTTTACGGTATCCTGTACATTTTGCAATTTCTCCAGAAGTGCAGGTCGCAGAGTCGGAATATAAATGACGAGATCATCTAAACTACGTATGCAGTTTGCTATCTCAGCATTTTCCTTAGTATCACTATATAACAAGCCATTTGTAAAAGAACATTCGTCAAGAGATGCAAGAGCACCGCCTCCTAAAACAGCTCGTAGTGAATTTATACTTCCTAGCAGCTGATCGTCTGCAGTTGCACTAACCTTTGTACGAAAATCGGCAGAATGTTGTTTGAGCGACTCTGACACATTTTTTAAATTGATTGCAGCAATCTTTTTAAGCTTTGCAAATCCATCACGAACAGTCTTTGTTTCAGAAATATCCAGCAATGTTTGAATCTGCTGAGATCTTGTTGAAGGCGTAGTCAGAATATATCGTAACAGTTCACGTCTTGCTAGGCAATGAGCTCCGCTTTGTGCATAGGTAACCATATCATCAAATTCAGAAGAATAAATAGGGTCAATTGTTACCCTGTCTTTTCGAACAACTGTACGTTCAACAGAAAATACTTTACCGGTTATGCTCTGGATAGTGGCCGTAATCTTTGATTCTTCAGGCCGACTACCAATATGTGGACCGTGTTTTGTGGTTGACACATCGCCAGTCCCTTCTCCAGTAAGCCTCGATACTTCACCATGCAAAAGAAAATCTACCGCATCAACAACGGCACTTTTTCCTGACCCATTTGGCCCAAAGATAACGGCGTTTTCCCCATTAAAATTTAAAATGAGATCCACGATGCCTCGGAACTTCTGAATATGGAGGTTAATTATCTTCATCAACTACACCTCCAATACTTTTCAATATGCTCTCGGCCATCTTATCTGATTTCATTGGCGAGGATATTATCATTACAATATCCTCGATCTCATTATCCGTAAATTTCGAAGATTCAGTTACAGCATTTGTGAAGGTAGTTATAATTTTATCTTGAATAGATTGCTCATCCATGTTTTTCCACTCCCCGCAATGGCTTGATACCTCGGTTATTTCCTTAGCTACAGTCTCACTGTATAACATCATGAAAAGAAGTCAACAATTATTAGTTATTAACATAGTATTACCGCCTAAATAAAGATTTGTTCAATACACATTAGTGTTATACAGTGTAGATTACACAAGTTCTATGACAGGTCACAGAGATTACCAATAATTTGTAGATTTTTCGACTCCATTATCGAGAAATCCGTCACAAGTTTCTATTACAATCATTTCTGTTTAGGCAGCATTTTTTATACTTAATTCCGCTACCGCAGGGACATGGATCATTTCTTCCGACCTTATCACTAATTTCTTTGTTATCACTAATACATTTTACTCGTAGCCCTGTGGATAAGCTCAGTACCGCATCATCCATATCAGTAGACCATTCCCAGTTGTAATCAAGTGCAATGCCAACTCTAGGTGATCTACTATTCGGATCCAAACAAATACCAAACCACTTTTTTGCTTTTTGAGAATATTTTTTTATCTCACAATGCCGCAGCAGATTATCTTTTGCTGTATCAAGTAAAATTCTATTACTATGAATCGTTAATCCTGTAGTTATATCATCAAAAAGCAATGTAAAATCATGATGATTTCCATCATCTTTAGCACGATTCGTAATCATACTAATACTTTCATTCATTTTTTCAATAGAGTATTTACCTAACTTAAGAAGGAAAAATCCCAGATCGATTGAACCTGGATTTTCATAACGCTCAATATCTCTAATAAGTTTTCCTAGTATAGAATTATTTCGACTTGTCAGAATCCCATCTGGAATATCATTTCCCGGATACCCTCTGCGCCTAACTAACATTGAAGTATCTAAATCAGTACAAAAATCATCTTCTAAATACATTTGACTATATTTATCATTCAACCACAAATTATTTGAAAGATGGTACGATAAAATCGTTAGTTCGCTCTCTGCAATAATTTTTTCGTAATACTGTGCCCTCCTATTAATGTAGCTTAAAAAGTATATTGGAGAATCAAGCATCTCTGCTAAAACATCAAGAATAAACACATCCATCACATATGGAGGCATTATTATTTTTGATTTTTCATAGGACAGAAAGCTATGCGTTTGTAAGCATAATGCAGGATAATGGTCGGACACGACGCAAAAAATATATATTTCCTTGAAATCTCTTTTGATATTTATAGCATTATCATTTATATCAAATAATTTGTTTTTATCATCCATTATCAAACATGAGCACAATAATGCTTGGTCGTATGAGTCTTGAATACTCATTTTAAAATCTTCTTTTAGTTTCTCATCATTACCCTTTCTTGCTTCGATTGTTAATTTTTTTGATTTGGCTTGCAAAATTATAGCTCTATTTGCAAAGATAACAAGGACATCTATTTCACCTAAAGCCTTACTTCTTGATTCTCCAATTATAATATTGGAGTATACTCTACTTTTTTCAAATACAGTCTCAAGCCTCTCTTTCGAAAACTGTTCTGTAAAAACACCTCTATTTTCCATAGCGGTGTTAATATAATCTTTATCACTTAAAAACCAATAATAAGGAGATTCGTATAATGCTTCGCAGATACTATATGCTTGAAACAATAAATATCCCCTATTTTCTATTTTGATTAGCGGTTTGGCATTAATTTCATTGTAATCATTTATTGCATTAAATCTCTGATTGCATTTTCCATAAGTCATCGTAAAAGCTTCTAGAACAGAGATAATTGTGTCCTTACTTAAACATGTATGTTTTGCTATTTCTTCAGCAGTGAAAATGAATGCAGGAAGAACAGTCTTATTCACTATTGGCCTATCTTCGAAGGACTGAACACTTATTGACAACTTTTCACGCTGAAGTCGATCGATACACTCAATTATCTCTTTTGCTTCTTCGATATAGAAACCCTTCTCCTTTTTTATCCAACCATTATCCTTGCTGTATTTCTGAATAGAAAAGTCAAGGTATTGAAAAGAATATGCTGAATCACTTCCATAAAATATTGGCTCCCTCATAGTTGTTGCATTTTTAAATGCATTAGTATCTTTGAGAATATTTATAGATTTGGATATTTCTTTAAACATAGGTTCTGTCATATAGTTATGTAGCTTCCTCAAAACAGAATCAGTACATTCTATTAATCTCTGCATTTCTTCGGGTTTGGGAAGAGTTAAGTCAACATCATTTTTCATCATTAATCCAATAAGCGTTGATATTTCTGTATGAGACAGTCTTTCGTCTGAATAAAGTTTCAAAAAATCTTCTGGCTTTACGGTTTCCTCGAAACTAACTATATTGCTTTTAAAACAAAAATATGCAATTACGTGAGCATAACCTACGGAGGAACAAAGTTTATCCAATTCAAGGAACACTTCGGTTTCATTTCCAAGTTCTGTCACCATATTACACCCCCTGTCAATTGTATTATTTGAACAATATTCAAATAGAAATGAAAGCCAGTCGAAATACAATTGTATAACTATTTAATGTTTTTCAATATATATTTTTTGTTTATGGTACAACGAGAAAATAATAGTATTCGTTAACTAATTTTTATGACTTTCTCCAGTTTGGTGCAATTGATTCGATTCTTCTATCATGTTCTCTCGCCATGTTAACATGATGACTCCACCAAATATAATTCCAAAAATAATATATTTGTTGCATACCTGAGACAATTTTTGCAATGATGCTACACATTCATTCACCATCCTTTCTATCCTATTATATTTTATTGATTGAATAATTGAAAATGGATATATCCAAATTCTAAAAATAATGTTGCTTTTATTTTATTTATATGAGATTATTTTATCAAGGATCGTCACGATCCGGCATGGCAGGTGAAGTATGCTGCCCGAAACTTGAAATAACGGATATCGTTTGAAATTGTCGGAAGGCAACGAACCATACGTGGTTTAGATCCTTTGGCCAGACGATATCTTCATAAAAAGCAAAAAAGGGTCCGATTTGCTTTGTGATGCTTGAGAGCATCGCAAAAGTAAAAAAAGGAAAGATTGTATCCGAGCCACCAATGCTTAAAACGCAAAAAGAAAATGGATTTTTGAGGTGAGATGTCATTAGTTTGACGGGCGATGATAGATGCAATCAACGATAATGATACTCCGGATTGGCTGCTAAGGATTAAATGATCCGATGGACGGGATCCGACACCGCATCATAATGCGGGTGAGCGTGAAAACACCACAATTGTGGATGAAAATACACTCGTGACTGCAAAAGCAGAACCTTTTTTGTTGTGAATAATAATCTAAAATTAATCTGAGGGAGCCCCCAAAAAGGCTCCCTCTTTTTTATTGGAGAGAAATGCGTAATAATAGAGTCAGAACCTTGATATCACCTAAATATACTTGCTATTTATGAGGGTACATTTTTGAAAAATGAAAGAAAACTTAAAGTACACAATAGTGAATACCTTTCGGCTAAGATCAAAAATATCATTTTAATAGTTGCCGAATCCGACATGTCTCCCTTTGATGAACAAGTATTTCAGAAGGAGATTATAAAAAATGACAATCTTGGGAGATATCCAGAAGCGTAAAGGTATAGTTAAAGCGGCGGTGTACGCCAGGTATTCATCCGATATGCAGCGTGAAGAAAGCATAGAAGCTCAGTTACGAGCCATTGCTGAATTTGCAAAAAAGAATCAAATTGAAATCATAGGTACTTACATCGACAGAGCCAAATCGGCTACAACAACACAAAGACCCCAATTTTTACGAATGATCGATGCGGCTGAGGATCAAAATTTTGATCTGGTTCTCGTGCACAAACTTGACCGCTTTGCTCGAAACCGGTATGACAGTATTATTTTCCGGGCTAAACTAAAACTAATGAATGTCCAATTGCTTTCTGTTGTTGAAAATTTAGATGGTAGCCCAGAGAGTTTAATATTGGAATCAGTCCTGGAAGGGATGAACGAATACTACTCCAGGAATTTAGCTCGAGAAATTGAAAAAGGAAAAACCGAGAATGCCTATAAGGGCAGACATAATGGTGGGATACCGCCCCTTGGATATGATGTTGATCATATAACCGGTATGTTAGTAATAAACGACTTAGAATCAAGTCAGGTTAAGTATATTTTTGAAAATATTGCCAATCGAATTAGCTACAGGCAAATCCTTAATGAGTGCGAACGAAGGGGATGGAAATCAAAGATTGGTCGAGACATGACAAACTCAAGCCTCTTCTCTATTTTACGAAATGAAAAATATACCGGCGTGTATATCTACAATAAGTCAGCACCAAAATCATGTGACGGCAAACGAAATGGTCATCTGTATAAACTGGCGTCTGATATCATTAGGTTAGAGGGTGTTATACCTCCCATAATTGATAAAGAGCTGTTTCTAAGGGTTCAAAATCAGCTAGAAAGAAGACGAGCAAATTCGGGTGAAGGTAAGGCAAAGCGCTTCTATCTGCTCTCAGGAATGCTATATTGCTCATATTGCGGCGCTGCTATGGTGGGAAATACCAGAATTCAACAAGGCAATCACCCGCAATACTCTTCATATCGATGTGGCAGCCGGCAAAAAGGAATCACTTGCTTATGTAAAGAAATCAAGAAAGAGACAGTAGAACGACAAGTATTATGCGCCCTTGCGGATAATCTTTTCGTCGAACACAACACCGATAAAATAATTGAAGAATATCAAAAGCATCTAAAAATGCAAAACACTTCTTTTCACTCCGAGAAAAAGACCTTACAAAAGCAAATAGCAATTGTCGAAAAAGAAATTAATAATCTTATCAAAGCTCTTGAGTCAGGAGAATCAACATCCGTACTCAAACGAATTAATCAATTGGAAGCCCAGCAAGCAGACCTGACTATCCAGTTACAAACTGTTATTGAAGGCGCAAATATATGCATATCGAAAAATGAAATCAGTGACAAAATTATCCGAGCTAGAGAACAACTGAGGGATGGTAGTCTCTCCTCAATTAAGCGAATTGTAAATGATTTAGTATCACGCGTTGTTGTATCCAATGATTGTATAGATATTTTTTTAGCTTTTTGGCAAATTAAGAGTTTTCAATCGACCCAAAGAAACCACCATGATAATAATGAAGTGCACAAAAATCTGGATGTGTTTGGCGTCGCTCCTTCTCCGCCACAATATTATTCAATGTGCCGAAAAAAGGACGATAGATAAAAACTATTGTTCTTTTTCGCGTGCTCTCTAATATAGATATAATATC